>WNFL01420012.1_pt3 | contig 16063 bp, 17 predicted proteins | sample 5400361 | NCBI WGS metagenome assembly WNFL01 (sample SAMN13153351, study PRJNA577476) | soil metagenome | isolation source: 40 cm soil on Douglas fir-dominated hillslope | place: USA:California | collected 2013-09-17
TTGCGCGCGGGCATGCGCGCGCTATTTGCCACGCTGATGAGCACCTACCCCGATCGCCGCGAGACCCTTGCGGCCCTGTCGCCGCTATCGGGCCGCCGCCCACACGATTTCGGTCATGCACAAGAGCTCTGGATCGACTTTGTGGCGGATACCGGAGATGGCTGGAATTCCACCTACTCGGTTGCCTGGTGCCTCAGTCGCGAGTCGCTGTCGATCGCGGGTCCCGGCGGCGCGGATGGGGAGCGCCGATCGTTTGTGGTGCTCCCGAGGGCACATCTGCTCATCTTCGGGGGCGATCAGGTGTATCCAACCCCTGCCGGCGGTAGATACCGCTCCGGCTTCATAGACCCGTTTCGATGCGCGTTCCCCGCTACGCGCGACCCCGCACAGCCCCACAGAGAGCCCGTTCTACCAGCGTCCTCGCCGACTATGTTTGCCATTCCTGGCAACCATGACTGGTACGACGGTCTCGAGGGATTCTCTCAAGTATTTTGCAGCGAACGTGCCGTCGGATCATGGCGTACCCAGCAGCAGACCAGCTACTTTTCTATTCGACTTCCGCACGGATATTGGCTGTGGGGGGTGGACATGCAGCTCCAATCGGCGCTCGACCACCCGCAACTGGAGTATTTCCAGCTTCAATCTGCGGCATTGAAGGCGGGTGACCGCGTCATTCTAGTCACGCCAGAGCCAAGCTGGATTGACGAGAGTGAGCGTCTCGCGTACCTGCAGCGTGGCGGCACCCGTGTCCCGGTGCACCCGCGCTTCCAAGGCCTCCGTACCGTTGAGACATTAGTCGCCGACTCCCTTGCAACGCTGGTCGTCGTATTGGCCGGAGACAAGCATCACTATGCACGTTACGCAGGCAATGGAACGGACCTGCAGCGTATTACGTTCGGGGGAGGGGGCGCCTTTCTACTTGGAACCCACGATCTTCCTGAGGCACTTAGCTTTGAAGGTGTCACGGGAAAGGAAACACCACAGCTCGTTGCGGCATTCCCGTCGGCTCGCATCTCCCGGCAATTGCGATGGTTTGCGATCGCTCTGCCGGCACGAAGCCCCGTATTTTGCATGCTTCTTGCGTCACTCTATCTGCTTTACGAATGGGTCCTTCAAAGTGCCAGCAAGGTCCCTCACCCAACCCTGGGTAATCGCTCGTTAATTGAGTACTACGCCGCTCACAATGCATCGGGCCCGAGTGCCGTGACAGATGTGCTGCTTGCCTGGATCGCCGTGCTTGCACACAGCCCGGTGAGTGTAATGCTAACGGTCTTGGTCATGCTGGGTTGCGGCGCGTTCACCGGGAGCGGCCTCGTCTTGGCCTCGAGACGTGGCTGGATTGCTGGCGCTGCTCACGGACTATGTCACGTTGCCCTCGCGCTGTTTCTCCTCTGGGGTATTGGCGTCGTCAATCTCGGCCACATCGGACTCGATCCGGATTCGCTCGCTCAGGTGCTGTTGTTCATTGTGGAGGTTGTGGCGGTCGGGGGTCTGATTGGCGGCCTATTGTTCGGTACCTGGATGGCGGTTACCAACAAGCTGTTTGGTTGGCACGATCTGGAGACCCTATCGTCTCAGTCCATCGCAGATTTCAAGGGGTTTTTGCGGCTCCACGTCGCGCCTGACGCGCTAACGATCTATCCGATTGGACTTCGGCGTGTCTGCCGTCGGTGGGCTCTTGGGCGCGGAATCATCGTATTGCATCGCGTGGGCTCCCGTTTGACGCAGCGTGTCTGGCGCCTGTTGATTTCGCCCGATGCTAGGGAGCGATTCGTGCCGCGTGACCCCCTGCAGCCTGAGCTGATTGAGTCGCCCATCGTCGTTCCCTCGCAGGCAACTGTGAGGGAGCATTCTTGACCACTCGCTACAATATGACGTGACCTGGGAATTTTGGTCCAGGTTGATATTCCATAAGATGGCGGAACAAGGAGACCTGGACCAGAAATCCCGCGTCACGTCAAACTGCACCGAAAATCGCCCCGCGGGTCAGGTACGCAGGCGACTGTCACGGTATGCCGTGATTCTCGGATTAGCAGCGTTGCGCTCGAAATGCTAGCGGATCGCCCAAGGGGCTGCTGGAATTGAGAGTTTCAGCCGTTGCGTTCGGGCGCGCTCATTGACCACAGGTTTCGATAGTTAATCCCTTGTCATTGGGTTGCGGAACTAGCGGTTGCTTGAACTTTGTCCCCCGTCTTGGGCGGACGGCGGTCGCCATTACCCGAGCTAGTGGCCGCATCAGAGTCAGAGGGCTTCTTGGGATGCTTTGATTTATGTGGGCAAGGCGGCCCGTTCGGGCAACCCCCCGCAGCCGCGGCCGGCTTCACAGCGCTAGAATCAGGGGAGGGCTTATTGGCAAGCTTAATATCATGTGGGCATGGCGGCTTTTCCGGGCAGCCACCCGCATCCACGGCAGACACCGTCGCTCTTTGAGCATGGACACTTGGCAATAGAATGCCGATAAAGACAACGACGCTTACACCAACAGCCAACACCTGCGTACGTCTCATAGAGATCTCCGTGCCTCTTCATTTCCTGGAGGGCATCCATTCACCGTGCTCATTTCAAGATAACGCCCACTTCAGCGGCCCCCTTTCGTTTGCAGGCCGTTTCAAACTTCTGCGCAGACTGCTTTTGATCGGGTCGAGCTTCAAGTACTTTGGCCAAGGACTGAAATTCTGCCATCGCATTTGGCTGTCCAGCCCGATGCTGCATGCCATCGATATACTGTGTCAATTCCTCGCTCTTATACGCTTCTACCATGTACGCACCGAACATCTGATCAATTATGTCCTCGTCCAACACCCTCTTCTTGTAGTAGTAGCCAATGTTGTCAAAGAAATTCAGATATTGATTGATATCGTCATTTGTAAAATGACCGCCATTCGAATCATACAGAGTCTCGCACGATTCAATAGCCATGCGAATCCTGCGAAAGAGACTTGCCCCGTCCCTCCCGGAGGTGAATTCGGCATTCAGGTCGCGAGCAAGGTTTATCTCTTCGATTGCTTTGGTCGTCGCGAGATTCTCTGAGAACTGATACGAGGCAATCCATTGCGACAGCGTAAAGCCACATATACTGCCGACAACGCCCACAATCCACCTGTTGATGAACAATCTCCTTGTCTGCGCGCGAACAGGTCCTTCTGCCCGGCCAGAGGTGGTCAGCCGGATGAATATCAATAGAATAAAGTTGTTTGTGCGTCAAGTATTGCGACAGGGTGCTTGCTAGAGGACGAGATTGTATCTTCGTATTTCTCGTGCCCCCGAACCATCTCCTCACAAAAGGCCCTGTGGTTACAGCAACGCCACTGCAGATGGTTGAGGAACAGCAAGACGAATGTTTGAATGAACACTGGTTCACCAGCCTCCATCATGCACGCACGGTGATCGAGACTTGGCGACGTGAATACAACGAAGAGAGACCGAAGAACTCGCTGGGTGGTCTGACGCACACCCAGTATGCAAAGCAGCTGGCCAGTAAGGCCATTACAATGCCGGAAAATTCTAATGCCCTACGCTACTGAAAGCGGGGGGACGTCGCGTCGATCTTACGTTCGACTACGAACTTGCCAATATGGATTTCGAGAGCGAGAACGTCGTGTCCCTGTCCTCCAAGGACGCGACCTACCGGGGCGATCGCAGGACCCAGACAATCCAGTACGGCAAGGGCGACGTCGTCCTGCGTATCTACAATAAAGTCATCGAGATTCTGGAGCAGAGCGAAAAGGTGGTTCTGGTGCATCTGGGGATTCTCGACGACTTGAGAGTGACCGGCGCGGCCGACGGAAAATCTCACCTCTCGTGATATCAACAACTTAGGGTCCATCGCCGGTCCGCCGCATCACTCAAATGAGATCGAAGAGCGCCGACTGTCCGCAGATGCACCAGAACTACCGCCCTCAGAAGCAACGCCAGAGGGCTCGACGACCCCTTCTGGCAATCCTCTTCGCGCCGCCACGGTCATCGCAATGACATTCGACGTCGGCCTCATCTAAAGTGATATCACCCAATCTCCATTTTCAACACGGTAAGGAGCGGCCATGAACGAGAAGGACAAATCCGGCGGACTTGCGCTCGACTGGCGCAAGCACACCTGTATTGATCGTGTTATCCCTCCGGGATTAATTCCCGGGTATGACATCGTGAGTAAAGTCGCATCAAAGCATGCCAAAGGCATTATGGAATCGAAGCCACCGGGCCAACTCGATGCCTCCTCCGTCATCACCGCCAAGATGGCTGTCGTTGCGTCCAAAAAATGGGAGGATGGCAAAACGCTGCGATGTCACTTCCTGGACGGCTCAGCGACTCAAAGGCAGAAGGTTCAGAACAATGCCCAGAAATGGCAACAGTACGCCAATATTACATTCTCCTTTGTATCTAATCCTGGTGCAGAGATTCGAATATCATTTGTCGCGGATCCGGGATCCTGGTCCGCCGTCGGCACCGACTGTCTCATTGAACAATATTTTCCAATACACCAACCCACCATCAATTTTGGTTGGTTGAGAGACGGCACCGACGATAAGGAATATCAGCGGGTCGTGGTCCATGAGTTCGGCCACGCACTGGGCTGTATCCACGAACATCAAAGTCCGAAGGAAAATCTCAAATGGAACAGGGATGCCGTCTATGCGGCATTTTCCGGGCCGCCCAACAACTGGACGAAAGAAGAGATCGACCACAATATCTTGGACAAGTATTCTCCTAACGGGATCGATGCGACGGCGTTTGACGTGAAATCGATCATGCTCTACCAGTTCGATGCCAGCCTCTTTACAGATCACAAGGCGACGCCTTTGAACTACCAGCTCTCTTCGCACGACGAGACATTCATAAAGACTATGTACCCCAAATAGGTGCCGATGCGAACGCATCAGTTGTTTGATCACGAGATTGGAGCCCCGGCGACGAAAGACAGTACTCTTACCTTCTGTCGGTCAAGGAGCGTACGATGACGCGTGTCAATAAGGTGATCGTGACGAATATTGACGCGATTAAGGACAAATATCGGAAAGACTATCGGCGCATTGCACTTGCGCTTCATTCCCTTATAGAAGCTGATGCCAAACGCGGTATCTGGACTCGACTTATTCCGCTTGATGACGGCGCGACCATGAATCGATTTGGGACCGTACGTGTCGCTGCCCCGTCGGATTGGGCAGAAACAAAGGTCGCCATCGATGCCGTATGGCGCGTCACGAAGCCCGATTACCTTCTCATCTTGGGAGCCCCCGATATAGTTGCGCACCAGGAGCTGCAAAACCCGGTATACGCGGCCGGAGACGACGACGACCGTATCGTACCCAGTGATCTCCCCTACGCATGCGAACACCCGTTCAGCAGAACTATCGCCGATTTTCGCGGCCCTACGCGCGTCGTGGGCAGGCTACCGGACCTGTATCGAACTCCCCATACCGGCTATTTCATCAAGGTCTTGCGTACCGCGGCGCAATATCGGCAACGCGGACCCGACAAATACGAGGCCTACTTCGGTTTGACCGCTCAACAATGGGTGAAATCGACCTCCCTTAGCCTTGCCAATATTTACGGCAACTCGCTCACTCTACAAAGATCGCCCTCAGCCGGTCCGCGATGGACGCGCAAGAATCTGGCCCCGCTGACACACTTTATCAATTGCCATGGCGGATCGGAGGATCCCAAGTTCTATGGCCAACACGGCAGTAAATATCCTACGGCAATGGAGTCCTCATTGGTTGCCTCAATGGATCTTCACGGGACCGTGGTCGCGGCGGAGTGCTGTTACGGCGCGCAATTGTACAACCCTTCAATTGCCGGCGGTGACGTGGGTATTTGCAGTCGCTATCTCGCGCGCGGCGCCGTAGGTTTCTTCGGCAGTTCGACCATCGCTTATGGCCCGAGCGAGGGCAACGGGTCGGCGGACCTCATTTGCCAGTACTTCGTGCTGCGAGTTCTAGCCGGGGCCTCTATCGGTCGCGCCACGATCGAGGCACGCCAAAAGTTTTCCCTCCAGGCAACCCATCTAGATCCGACCGATTTGAAGACCCTTGCGCAATTTAATTTGCTGGGCGACCCTTCGGTGCAACCTGTGGCCAAGGCGCAACATGCATTGCAAAAGACCAAGGTGTGGAAGGCTGCGTTCGAAGGCAATGCCGAAAGCGTGGCGAGGACATTGAGGCGCAATCGCATTAGACGAGATGGCAATATGCTGAACGCCATGATTGGATTCGCCTGGAACAGGGCCACTCTGCGAACGCCTAAGGGGATTCGCCGAGCGTTAGAGCAAGCCGTGCGCGATGCCGATCTGAAGCCACGCGCATTGCTCTCATATGCTGTTCGAGATCCTGCGCTGCGATCGATCGGTAGACGCACGCTGAGCGGAACGACGCCGGATTCTTTTCACATGCTACATGGCATCGAGGGAGGTCGGACAAAATCATTCAAACAGCACGGCGTGGTTATTGCCACCGTGCAAAATGGAAAAGTGGTACGACTCCGAAGGCTGCATCGACGCGGCGGATGAGATACGTCCGCGCGCTTGAATCCCGGTTTGTTGTGCGCCACAGCAGGTGTGAGCACATTGCGGTCATAATTGCGTCCCGCGACCTCACTCGACTTTCTTACCGCCAACAGGGAAACCCATTCAAAGACTCCTTACTCAATTCCGACAGTGCGGAAACTATTGGTGTTGGCTCGGCACTTTAGCCGCCTTCATCCGAGCCGGCGGCACGAGACGGTTCTGGTGCATCTGCGGACACGCACCCACAATTCTGGCTCCTCTTAGGAGCCCACAATGACGCGACCCGCCGCCCGTGATGCGATGTACCGTGGCCGTGTCTTTGATGCCGAGATCATCGAGCTCTGCGTGCGCTGGTACATCACCTACCGGCTGAGCTATCGAGACCTCGTAGCCATGATGGCCGAGCGAGGAGTGGAGGTGTCTCACACGACGATATTGCGTTGGGTGATTCGTTACGTCCCGGAGTTCGAGAAGCGGTGGCATCGCTACGCGCGCCGCATAGGCTCGTCGTGGCGGGTCGACGAGACGTACGTCTGCGTTCGAGGCAAATGGCACTACCTCTATCGTGCTGTAGACAAGCAGGTAATGACTGTGGACTTCCTGCTCCGACCAGATCGAGGTGTTGCTGCTGCGCAAGCCTTCTTCAGGAAGGCTCTGGCGACCAATCCCACGCGGTGGCCGAGAAAATTACTTTGGACGGCCATGTGCCGAGTCACTGCGCGCTCCGGCTCTTGCGGCGGGAGAATCCGAAGTGGAAGTATGTGGAGGTGCGCTGCAGCAAGTACCTCAACAATATCGTTGAGCAGGACCATCGAGCCATCAAGCGACGCTGTGCGTCGATGACTGCTTTCAAGTCCCTCGCCAATGCGTCGATCACGATCTCGGGGATCGAACTGGCTCATCGAATCCAGAAGCAGCGGTTCTCGCTCGGGCATGGCCGCCGTCCGCGCCACTGGTCCCCTAAGCAGCAATGGGCGAGGGCTTTGGCGTAACTCACTCCGGGACACAACCGGGGGTTAGCCTGTTTTCGCGTCCACAGATGCACCAGAACCGATGATTGCTTCCTCGTCCAGTTTACAGATTGTGGCTGGACGCCATCGGCTGAGTTTGCCTCAGCAAGTAGGGCAGGCGGCCGCAACGTACTGGGTGTAGAACTCGTCCTCCTTGGCCGCCTTCTCGGCTGCCAGATTTCGATTCATCGGCTTGCTTTTCGCTTTCGGCGGCGCGGCCGTCAAACGGCTGGACCGTCTGAGCCTTTTGCGTGTGTGTTCCCGCGATGCCGTCTTCGCCATGGCCTTAGCGTACTCCATCAGGGTTCGCCGAACTGCAAAGTAGGCCGCCCAATTGCGGCTTTGCCATCGCCGCGTTTAGCCGTGATAAACCAACCAGTGGGCGGATAAGCGTTTGTACTGAAAAGAGCATGCGATTCTTATCCGGCATTTCTGCTCCCTATGTAGTGGCAGCGTCGGCATAAGATTCGAACGCTGCCCGAGCTTCGGCCCCCGTGCAGGTAACACGGGGGCCTACGAATAAATTGATGTAACCGAGTAATTGTGGCAAGCGCTTATCCGCAGGGACCTCCCTTACTTGGGCGCTCGGAGCGCCCGGACGGGTCCCTCCTATGGATAAGTGCATTCGAGACCTCTGCCTCGCGTTTGTGCTGTGTCACTTTGTCGCGCTCGGCCGCGCTCCAACGTATAGCAGCACCGAAAAGTCATTCTGCTGCTTCGGCTCACTGTTCCACGTCCACGTAGGCTGCAATCCGACAACAAACTTCATGGGACTATTAATTGGCGCCACGAAGAGCGGTATAGCAAGCTGCGATTTGTGCCCAGAAGCCCCCGACGGCTTTTCGACAGATGCAAGTACTTCAATCCCTGGGCGTAGCAGACTGAACGTGACCCCCGATCCCGCGGGCGTGTACACGGCTGCCGCGGTTGCAGACGTCGTGCTCATTGGGTCTGGCTCCCCAATCATGGCGTTCTTACACTGTTGCGTCGAATACGTCCCGTTCATTGTCGTATTGCACACGCTTTGCTGAACAATGTTGACAGTCTTGCCGTAGCCCAACTCCAGACCGAAGGACCACGCTGCGTAATACGCCGCTGCATCAAGAGCGAAGGAGCTCAGCATGTTGCTCCAGTGTTTGTTAGTTGCTAAGTCTGCCGTGCCATTCACAACCGCTCGGTAATCTGTCGTCACGAGTGTTGGAGACCAATTTAGCGAAACCTTGTAATAAAACGTTGGAGGGGCATGAGGAGTAACATACTGAGCATATAGCTTAGGAAACGTCCCTCTGAGCTCTTCAACCGTCGGGATTGGTTGACCAGAATCGGGGCATAATTTGTAGGCGTCGGCACCCGCATTTTTGAGCTGGCTGCAGACCGCCTGCTGGTGCGCTTGGGGGTCACCTGCAGCGTCCTGCAGTAGCGTCAACAGCTTCTTATTCAAGTCTTTCGCCTTTTGATCCGAGTTCGATTTCTCCAGGGCGTCTGATGCGGCCTTTGCCGCAACACCACAATCTGCGGGCTGATTTCCTGCGCCCTGGCTATCCGTCTTGCCCGAGAGAACGGCTGCGATTCGGATGCACCAAACTTGCGCCTGGAAATTAGCACCAGCACCGGTATACGAACTAAAGTCCGTCGCCAGAAACGACGAATACCCGGCGCCAATCTTTGCTTTAAAGCCTGGTGCTCCAGCATCTGTAGACGAATAGACGGTTGCCTGACCGTTTGTATTCGTTGTGCCTGAACTGCCCGTGACAACTGACCTTCGACCGAAGCGGAAACGGTTGTACCATTTTGCGCGACCGACAAGGAGCCGCCGCTTCCAAGACCCAGTGGCGAAATGAAGCTCTGCGTCTGATCACCACTGCCACCAGTACCTGCGGTCTTACTGGAACCCGTATCTCCCTGGTCCGGCGCTGCGTGTGCCAGAGTTGGCAAAATAAGGACGGCCAAAGTCACCCCAACAGCGCGAAGGCGAGCCGCTATCTTGTCCTGGTTCGCGCACCTCATGGGCCCACCGTGAACGGCGTATCGCCCGACGTGTCATAGCCGGCTGGAGACATGTGCCCCGCGTGATTGTGAGTTGACTTCCCATCCGTCACCTTGGCCGTCCAAGGGTCGCCTGGCGCACCGAGCACAATGATTGAGTAGACATAGGAGCCGGGAGCCGACTGGAAAGACGCAGCATAATTCCCGCCTCCGGTACTCGTTAGTGGAATCGGTACCCCCGACCAAGTCAACTTCGCGTCCCGCGATACCCCTGTAATCGTGACATCTAATTGCGCCATCCGAGTACTCCTTTTGTTTGGTCGCTGCTGAACCTTGCGGCCACGCTTTCGCATCGGCTCGCTCCCTATTGGGCTACTTGAGAGCCTCGGCATGATGTTCAGGCTCCTCCACAAAGCAACTTCTCGACTTCCAAGCGGGCCACGATTCTAGTGGCCCGCCGCACCCCTAGTAGTTCAATCGCTTCTAGCAGTTTGGCGCATCCTACGGCGACAGCGGGTTGAGCGAATGGAACAAGCGCTCGGCATTGACTGTCGCGGTCTCGGCTGAGTCGTCAATCTGTCTAGTGATACTTCTCGATCGATAGGTGCTCTTTTGTCCGCTGTACAGCAAGCCAAGTCTATTGCAGGCGCGCCGAATGCAGTCGTTCAGCTCGCCCACTGGTGTTCCGCCGGACTGCCGGTATTGCGATACAGCTTTGACAGACTCTAGAAGACTTTTTACCTGCAATGACGCGAACATCACGTTCCGGTGAAAGCACACGAGGCTCAGCCGCGCCCGGTCAGGTGCGTCACTCGCGAATCCAAGCGGATGCCAAATGATGCGACTATTCTTTGCGACGTACGTAATGTGGGACATGGGTCGCCCCCGTGAAGCGAGCTGCGACCTCGAAAGCGAATCAAGGCTATTCTCCCTCCAGGTCGCGCTCCGACTGGCCAACCCGTCAAGTACGCGATGGAGATAGTCCTGATCAGTGATAGGCCGTTGAAGTGCATCACCTTCTGCTTCCACTATGGTTACAACTGTAAACGGCGGCAGACTGGCAGTCGGCGCATCTAGGCCATCGAAATGCTGTTCGCGTAGCGCCTGCAAGCCCGCCTCTCCGATCTGATCGGCCTTGCGTCCAATTCCACCCTGTATCGTGAAGACGCTCGCAGTCAACAACGTCTGAAGTTGATCAACGGCTGCATCCAGAGCGTAGCTGCCACTACATGTGATGTTGATAACGTATGCCGCTCCGTGGGGAAACAGGAAGCCCTCATCAACAACTTGTTCTCCTGCTGGACCCTGGATCGGAGGCAGGATCTTCGTGACGCGAAACGGGACGAGACGTTTCCACGCATCACTTGCGGTTAATCGTTCTAGGTGCACGATGTCTTGAGAAACGAGCTCCGTGTAGAAGCCCCAGAACCGCTGCGGCGACTCCGACGCCCACGGCAGTGAGGGTTGCGCAAACCCTCGACCAACTTGACGAGCATCGGTGAAAAGTTGTGCGTACGTGCCCGACGTCGAGACCAAGTTTTTGCCCCCAGAAACCCCCGTCATCAATGGCTTGACTGCCGCCTCGCTGTAGATCAGGGACGCCCGCATCTTCAGGAGCTTCGCGGCGGCCAACGAGCTGGGCGCTCTTCGCGCCCTTGCTGTGGCCTTGAGTTTTGCAAATGCTTTGGGTTCTGGCATAGTTGTCTTGACTAACATCCTTCGGTACTCATCAGGCAAGCTATTGCCATGAGCCAAAGGCAACAGTAGTTGCTGACCGGTGGGTTAAGCAAAGGGGGCTACGGCCCCCTTTGCGCTTAATCAGCTTCCGTGACGAATTCCTTTTGCATTCCGTCTTTGAGGCCAGCGGCTGGAACGTAGCGCAAGTTTTTCAAGTCTGATCCAGCAGACCAAAAAACGTCCAAGGCGCCGGCAGCCTTGGCGTCGCTCAGTGCTTTCCACAACTCCGTTGCGTTCGAATCTCGTCGTGCAGTCGCTACCCTGTCCCTGAGGCGCGCGTTTGATCCCTGGTCATTCCACTGGTATGTGATCCCAGGACCAATCCATGCGTTTGCACCTATTTCGTCAAGCTTAAACGCGTCGCCCTTGGGGATAGATATTTTCGCAACGGCCGGGTCGATGGTCACCGTCATCACCATTAGGTTATTGGTTTTGGCTACATGCTTTCGTAGCACGACGAGCGGTCCATCGCCGACTACAAATGCGGGATTGACTTTGTCGTCATAGTAATTGATCGCCCGGACAAATACCGAGTAGCCCACCAGCCCGACCACTAGTGAAGTAAGCCATGTCCCCGTGATCTGTTCGAGCCCATAGGCGCTAAAAAACGTAGGCACAAACCGACGAATAAGAAGAGCGGAGACCAGCGATACAGAAACTGCGAGAATCCAAAATTCGACTGACTTCGCCTGATACGGGAACACACTTCTATCAGCCCAACGACGCGGCCGACACCGCCTACAGTTCAACTGCCAAATCATGATGGCAGGCATAAATAACAGGAAGCCTGGCAATACAAGGAGCGAAGAGATCCCCAGCGCGTTCAGGACCGTTGATTCTCCCAGCGCCTCATAGCTGACCTCTTGGTACGCGGTCAAGGTTGATTTTCGCATGCACGCATCAATTTCACCCGAGACGTCAGCCTCAAATCGCAACACATGAGGACCGCGTGGCGCCGCCTCAGCCCCCGATATCTCGATCAACCAGACGAACGTCCCTCCTGGTGCAATCGTTGCCGGTCGCGCAGACCACTCTGGCGCTGCGGGCGACGACCCATCCGCTCGTGGAGTGGTTACCGATTGCGAAGACGGCATTGAGGCTGGGAGCGATGAACCACCATTTGAGACGAGAAAAGGTTTAACAAACGCGCGAGGCGTAACCTCGATATTGGATCGTGCGGAACTCGTGGCTTCTAACTGCAACGATGCGAGTGCGCCTTCGGAGAGCGTACGTGCGGGGAAATGAACAGAAATCTTGACCGGGAACGGCGCGTCGGCCGCGGGCGCCGCCTTCACTTCCAATTCGCTGTTCCAAAACCTCTCAGTCTTGCCACCCAAAGACCGTGACGCATAGAAATGAACGATTCCAGGTCGAAGCGGGTCTTTTGGCGATCCAATGGTCACCAACCACGTTCGGTCAGCGCTAGAATCGTTTGTGGCCGACTCGCTCTGGGAAGCCGACAATGAGACGTCGGCGTTCGTGCTCGGGACCCACTGAAGCTTGACGCTATCTGTGGGCGAAAAATTTGATCCACTGACCCGAACTACCGCGCTTCGGCCCGCACATATCTCTACGTGCGTTGGGGAAACCGCGACCACCGGTCCATGATCCGTCGAATCAGCCGAATGCGACAGCGCGAGCCCGATGAGGCACGCACAGGTACAGAACAGACCCCGTCGATTCCGATCCGAGACGGCACCAACGGGCCCGAAAACGTTGCGCATCCTTGCCACCGACTGGGCCTCGGGTCGCTAGAAGCACCCTTTAGCGATCATATTCAGACCCACTACGGGCAGCGGTGTCAACGCCGGACGAATACTGCTCATTTATGGTTCTTGAAAATTGCACACTTTTAGTGGGATGACGACCCGCACGGCGTTCGCAGCTCCTTAGGTTTACGACGAGTCGGTGGTGGTGGACGTTCCCGCTGCGGCTGCAGGGCCTGCCACAGATCAGTGTGCTCGCGCATGCGGTAGCCGTTGCCGCGAACGGTGTCCACATGACAGTGATGCATGAGCCGGTCGATGAGAGCCGCGGCCATGACCTCATCTCCGAGGATCTCGCCCCAGTCTTCGAACTCCTTGTTGGAGGTCAGAACCGTGGAGGCGTGTTCGAAGCGGGCGTTGATGGGCTGGAAGAACAGCACGGCCCTTCCCGACTGACCGCCAGACAACCAATCTCATCGACAACCAACATGGCTGGGTGACTCAAGACCCGGAGCCCGCGCGCGAGCTTGCTGGCGGTGCGCCGCCGTCATTGAAGGGACTCGGCGATTCTGCTCATACGGTGCTCATACGGACGGCACTCCGCGAAGGCAGGCACTCGTAACTGTTTGATTTATTGGCGCGCCTGGAGAGATTCGAACTCCCGACCTTCTGGTTCGTAGCTCGCCAGGATCGCCAAACGGCAAATTGAGTCACTTGTAAGGCATTGATTCATAAACCACGCCACCGGGACATCGTTGCACTGTCAGCACCACTGAGCACAACAAAGCACCACTGAGACCCGCAAAAGTCACGCAACCTTCTGGTCATTTTAGGATGGGAGAACTTCTGGTTTTGGCCAGGAGGTCGGGACTTTTCGAGCACTCCTCTAGGGGGCTATCCCAAAGGAAAGCGGCTTACAGCAGTCGCTAACGCCTCTTCCTACAGGCTCCATACTTCGGGGACACCGGGGTCTGTCACCTCTATCAGGTTGCAACTAATTCCCCCAGCTTTTCTTGCGGAAGGCCACAAATTGCTCGGTCCGATGACTTTCTGTCATACTGTATATAATCACAGTTTCCGGAAGTTAAGGCGTGTTGCACTTGAGTATTGCCGGTACGTAGCTGTGGGCAATGCCCTTGTAATGGGAAAGGAGCGAGTCGCAATTGGACTCGCGAGTTAATCAAGAAAGAGCGAACTTTCCTTGAACACACCGATTGTCGTTTGGATGCCCCTATCGCCTAGTCTTTCGTGTGCGCTGAGATGGCGAAGACTTTCCCGAGGAACCATCCTGAGTCGTACCCTTAATTGCACCCGTGCCGTCAAAGCGAGCCGCTTCTTTCATCCAATCTGGCCACTCGGACAGATTTCGGCGTGCAATGCTAATTTGGTTTGCAAGCCATGGCGCGTGTTTTGCGGAAGACGACTGGGACATACTGGTGCCTCCTACCTTTACTTTTTCTTCAGTTTAATTCGCACTTTGCGCAATAGTTCCGGGAGCAGCTCGCCTGCGACACGTTGTTCGATCAATATATACGAAAGAACCAAACGTCGCAGCTTCGGATTTGCTTTAGTCGGCGACCATTCTATCGCCTTTCCCGATGGCAACTTCCTGTCGCCGTGCATTTTAAACATTTCCGTGTATACAGAGGGAGCAATACCCACGAATGGTTGAAAAATAACTTTACCATTTACGCTGTCGGTCGGATCGACAGCAATGGAATCTTCGTAAAGTCGTTCCGCCACGCTTTTCGGATACGGCTCGATGTACGTTACCCTTTTTATTCCGGCCGCGACTACGTGCCGTGCACACAAGTGACACGGAAAGGTCGTCGAATAAAGCCGAGTTCCGTGGAGCGAGGTTCCACGACGAGCGGCGTCCGAAATCGCCGCCATCTCAGCGTGCACCGAGCGTCCAAACTCTATAATGCTTGCAGCTATCGTCTCCTTGAACGGCTTGTTCTTAAGTAGCCTTCGCGCAATTGCCTCCGGTCGTGCTCGTGCCGCTTTCGACGATAGCAACTTACCTTCCCCGAGTCTCATAATAAATTGAGTTACAAGATCCTGACGAAATAGAACACTTGTATCCTGTCCAATGCGAAAATCTCTACTATCATTCTGGTCATCAGACCAATACAAACCGCCGCCGAATCGCGGGACGTCATTACATCCTACCGCGACAATATCCCCATCCGAGCTGGTAATGGATGCACCAACTTGCCGACTAAGATCCGCGGAACGCAGCGCGGCTCCATGAGCATGGAACATTGCATACTCGTCGCGCGTCGGAGTGTGGAACGGCTGGCCAAACAAGAGTTCGACGAATCGTCCAATGCTTCCCGCAAGCTCAGGCTTCGATCGAGCGTCTACGAAGACATCCGCCATCGGAAATGCCTCCCTTACGTTTTGACCCAAAACACGATCCTCTCTCTCATCGATCTGAATTAGCTCTGCCGCTTGATGTCTAAAACTTCCGAAATCAGAACTATGAACAGATGATGCAATTCTTACAGAGAGATTGTTTAGACGCGAGGCTCGGGGCTCGTAAGCTGAGATCAATGAAAATGCCCTCCCATAAATGGCTCTGAGGGTCGCCACTTCATCCGGGTGCTTAAGCGAGCGCAGAATGTACGCTGTACGACTACCAGCTGGAGGGTTGTTAACGTTACCGAGTTCCTTTTGTCTGATTTCGCGGATTTTTGCTATAGACAGTAGAGCCAGGATATCGCCTCGCCCAGCCATAAAGCGCAACTCGCTACCCGCGTCCATGTGCTCCCGCGTTTTCTCAAAATGCGATTTGAAACTCTTGCGGGCGAGTGCGCGATATTTTGGAAGTTGATGAAGAAGAGCACTGACGCGTACTACTTGCGGCCGATAGTTAACAAGCCTCAATGCTTCGGACAGAACATCAGCGACTTGATCTAGGTCCGTTCCTATTGCGCCAACCAATCCAAATACCAATTCGGGTCCTTCAATTGGTTCCAAGGGTTCTGGGAAAGAGCTGCTTGCAAGCCTTGCCATGGAATCCTCATATAATGGAATGCACCAGCTTCTCTTATCGACGCGCCGCACCGCCCTTTCTGTGAGCCCGTCGAAACTCCCGGCTTCACAATGCGTTTATGAACGTT
>WNFL01218302.1_pt1 | contig 16059 bp, 16 predicted proteins | sample 5400361 | NCBI WGS metagenome assembly WNFL01 (sample SAMN13153351, study PRJNA577476) | soil metagenome | isolation source: 40 cm soil on Douglas fir-dominated hillslope | place: USA:California | collected 2013-09-17
CTCGCGTCCTGCTGCGGATTGCGGTCGCCTCCCACGATGTCGTTATTCAGCACCGCTTCAAGCTTCCATCCCTGCTGTTTCGCCATCTCAGCGAAATGCTTGCTGCCGTTCAGTCCCTGCTCTTCGCCTGCCACGGTCAGAAAGATAATGGTGGCAGGAAATTTCATCTTGCTCAGGACGCGGGCGCACTCCAGGCTGACTGCGGTGCCGCTGCCATCATCGTTCGCTCCGGGTGCCGGGTCGGTGGCGTTGGCGTTGTCACTATTTCGGGAGTCGTAGTGGCCAGTCACGAGCACGATGCGGTCGGCTTGCTTCGGATCTGTTCCGCGCAAAACGGCGTAGACATTGGTGATTTGCGTAGGCTTGGGAATTCGTTCGGTGGGCTGTTCGAGGAACGAGTCAGTTTTTACTTCCAGACATCCGCCGCAGTCTTTGGAATAGCGTTCGAACTCGGACTTGATCCACTCGCGCGCGGCTCCGATGCCCTTACCCGCTTTGATCGATTCATCGTCCTGCGCGGAGAGCGTCGAGCGGGTTCCAAAACTGACCAGTTTGTCGATCGTTTGGCGGATGTGCTCTGCCGAAACGTGCTTCAAGGCGTTGGCGATATGCGGATCAGCGGACGCTGGGCCGGAAGACTGTCCCCAGACTGCGATGTTGTAAAAGAGCAAAAGCGCAAGCATCAGGCTCAAATCCGGAAGCATCGCTTTTCTGCGGGGCGCATCAGACATGTTGAATTTCCTCTGCGAACCTCTTGACTTGGCTCGCGAAGAAACTAAATATAACAGTATCCTGAGTGTGGAGGAGTCATGGTGTACTGTCCTGAATGCGAGACTGATCTGGACATTGAGGAAGACGAGGTTGATGAAGGCGAGGTCGTCTCCTGCCCGGAATGTGGCAGCGATTTCGAGGTGATCACCGCCAATCCCATCGAACTCAAGCCGGTGGATGAAGAAGAATATGAGGATGAGGACGAAAAGGTAGAAGCCGAAGCGGACGACGGAGACGACTCCTGAGTCCCGCCTTCCACTTTCCATCCCATCGACGTTTGCTCGTGTTCGTGTCGACTGCGGTCGTGCTCGCCGCGCTGGTTCTACCCGGAGGCGTGTCTGCCAGCCGACCACCGAAAGAGAAGCCCTACGCCTTGATCTTTGGAACGGTGTTTGATCCTGATGGGCGTGGTGTTTACGGTGTCAGAGTCAAAATCCGTCCGGCCAATCAGAAGAAAGCTCGCTGGGAACTCTATTCCGATCATCGCGGCGAATTCGCCCAACGCGTTCCGGCGGGCAAAGCGGACTACGTGATTTGGCCCGACCTCAAGGGCTATAAACCGCCGCCGGGCAAGCACTTAAAACCGGGTACCGAAGTTACTGTCCACATCGAGAACGCCGAGCGTTCCGACATCGGCCTGCATCTAATCTGGTAGGGTATTTCTTGTAGGCAAATTGGTAGGATTCAATATGCCAGAAAGGCGGATCCTGTGAAGAAGACGATCGTGGCTACTGCAATCGCAGCTTCGCTTCTGCTCCTGTTCTCAGCCTTCGCACTGGCGGCACCCCCTCCGCAATTTGGCAATCGTCCCAAGACGGACAACACGCGGCTGCTTACGGGCAAGGTTATGGATCATTCCGACAATCCTATCCCCAACGCCGTGGTTTATCTCACCAATACGCGCACGCGCGCGGTGAAAACTTATATCGTCAGCCAAGACGGCACGTTTCGCTTCCCATCGTTGCAGCCGAATATCGATTACGAGGTATATGCGGCGCATGACGGCCATAAGAGCGATAGCAAGACCGTCAGCCAGTTTGACGATCGTGCACAGGTTTCGATCAATCTGAAGATTGGCACGAAGTAACTAGTAGCGCCGCTGTCTCGGCGGCGTCCCGCCGTCACTAAAATCCACTAAATTGGGTTCGTGACGCCCCCTGGGCTTTTCTGGGAGGTTCCAGTGCGACGGCGGGATGCCGGGCAGGATGCCGGCGCTACTAGATGCCGGCGGTAACTTGTTTGCTCTGGATGCTTTGGGCTACATTCGCCAAAGGACGCCCATGTCGCTCGTCACTATCGCTGCAATTGGCCTCTTTCTGGTTGGAGTGGGGATCTACGCCGTCATCCTGTACAACGAACTCATCGGATTGAGAAACGAGAACGACCGCGCGTTCGCCAATATTGACGTACTGCTCAAGCAACGTCACGACGAGATTCCGAGCCTGGTTTCATGCGTCAAAGGCTACATGGATCACGAGCGTCAGACGCTGGAGGCAGTCGCGTTGGCGCGCACGGCTTCGATTGGAGCGGCCAGCATTCCTCAGAAGGCGCAAGCGGATGTTCGTCTGACTGGAGCGTTACGCACGCTGTTTGCTGTGGCTGAGCGATATCCTGATCTGAAGGCAAATCAGAATTTTCTCGCTCTTCAAAAACGTATTTCGGAACTGGAAGAGCGTATCGCCGACCGCCGCGAGTTTTTCAATGACGACGTTGCGACGTACAACACGCGGATCGCGCAACTTCCGGAAGTCTTCCTGGCACGACAGATGAAGTTGCGGCCCCGGCAGTTATTTCAAGTGAGCGATCAGGAGCGGCAGCAGGTGGAGATGAAGCTGGCGCGCGCGCAAGGTACCGCCTGAGTTTAGAGAATAGACCGCACTACTCCGCCATCGGCCCGCAGAGCTGATCCATTGGTTGCCGATGACAACGGACTACATAGGAATGTCACCAGCGCTGCTACTTCATCCGGACGCGCGAAACGCTGCAATAGAGAACTCGGACGCATGTTGCGAAAGAAATCTGACTCTATTTCCGACCGCTCCTTCTTCGCTGATTTAGCCAGATCATCGACAAAAACATTTACGCCTTCGGAGGCAGTCGGGCCGGGCAAGACGGTGTTGACTGTAATGCCGGTCCCGGCGGTCGTTTCGGCCAGGCCGCGCGAGATCGCGAGCTGCGCGGTCTTGGTCATTCCGTAGTGAATCATCTCAGAGGGAATCTGGACGGCGGACTCGCTGGAGATGAAGAGAATGCGTCCCCAGTTTCGTTTCCTCATGCCGGGCAGATAAGCGCGGCTCAAGCGGACGCCGCTCATGACGTTCACTTCAAAGAAACGGAACCAATCTTCGTCGGGAATCTGCTCAAAAGACTTGGGCTCAAATATGCCGAGGTTGTTGATGAGAATCTCGACTTCAGAAAATCGTTGAACGGCGGTACGAGCGCCCTCCGCGTTTCCGAGGTCCGTTGCCAAGCTCTCGAGTTGGGCTTGTGGAACAGACGAGCGAATCTGCTTGATTGCCTGTTCGACGCGCTTCGCAGTGCGACCATTTACGATTACTCGTGCGCCCTCGCGTGCCAGTGCTTCTGCGATTGCGTATCCGATGCCTGCGGTTGATCCCGTAACGAGGGCGAGCTTTCCGGTTAGTTCCAGATTCATGCTGCATTCGATGATACGGAGTTCGCTCGGGACTCATCGGGGCACGATCTGCAGGCGTTCAAAAACAAAGGCCGCCATTTTAGGCGGCCTTCATGAAACATTGGGATCAGGTACTTAGTTGTTTTCTCCGCCTGCTCGCTTCCACGAGATCAGTTCGCCAATCGTCGAACTGGTGGAAGATGCGGGGTGCTTGTAGGACTCGACTTCCTGACGAGAAGCTTCCTCACCTACGGCTTTGATGCTGAGGCCGACTTTTTTCTCGTCCTGATTCATCTTGATGATCTTGAAATCGAACTCAGTGCCCGGCTCGAGGTGGACGGGCTGACCCTTGTCGTCCACTGCTTCGGAGTTGTGGCACAGGCCTTCGACTCCGTCCGCGATTTCTACAAAGGCGCCGAAATTCGCTACACGCAAAACCTTGCCATGGATGATGTCGCCGACACGGTGCTGCGCGAAGAAGCTGTCCCAGACATCGGGCTGAAGCTGCTTTACACCCAGCGAGAGGCGGCGCTTGTCCGGTTCGATGGCCAATACTACGGCCTTCACTTTGTCGCCTTTTTTCAGGACTTCTGATGGATGCTTTACGCGCTTGGTCCAGCTCAGGTTGCTGACGTGCACCAAGCCGTCGATGCCGTCTTCGATTTCAATGAAGGCACCAAACTCGGTGAGGTTGCGAACTTTGCCTTCGACTTCCATCCCCACGGGATACTTATCGTGTAACGTGTCCCAGGGATTCGAGGCCAGCTGCCGCATGCCGAGCGAGATCCGGCGTTCGGTTGGATTTACGCTTAGAACGACGCACTCCACTTGATCACCGACGTTGACCAGTTTCGACGGATGCTTCATCCGTTTCGACCAGGTCATTTCGCTCACGTGGACCAGGCCTTCGATGCCCTGCTCCAGTTCGACGAATGCGCCGTAGTCGGTGACACTGATGACGCGTCCGGCGACGTGAGCGCCTACGGGATAGCGATGCTCAGCGTCGAGCCACGGATCGGGTGTGAGTTGCTTGAAGCCCAGCGACACGCGCTGCTTGTCTTTGTCGTACTTGAGGACTTTGACTTGAATCTGGTCGCCGACATTCACCAGATCGCGGGGATGCGTGAGGCGTCCCCAGGACATGTCTGTGATGTGCAGCAGGCCGTCGATTCCGCCCATGTCGACGAAGGCACCATACTCGGTGAGGTTTTTCACTACGCCGGTCAGGATCGCGCCTTCCTCGAGGTGTTCGAGGGTCTTGCCGCGCTTTTCCGATTGCTCTTCTTCGAGAAGCTGTTTGCGCGAGACTACGATGTTGCCGCGCTTCTTGTTCAGCTTGATGACGGCGACTTCGATGGCCTGACCCTTCATGCCGTCCAGGTTGCGGACTGGCCGCAGATCGACTTGCGAGCCGGGCAGGAACGCCTGCGCGCCTTCGATGTCGACGGTCAGGCCGCCTTTGATGCGGTCGACAACTATGCCCTTGATGGGCTTCTTCTCGTTGAACGCTTTCTCGATGTCGTCCCAGGCACGCAGACGCGCGGCTTTCTGGTGCGACAGGTTGACGTAGCCCTCTTCCGTTTGTCCCTTTTCGCGCATCACGTCGATGGGGTCGCCGGGCTGGAACTTGGGCTTGCCCTCGTGATCCGTGATTTCCGAAATCGGCAACATGCCTTCAGACTTCGCGCCGATATCCACCACCACGTGGGTAGCAGTCAGCTTGACCACGGTGCCGTGGATGACGTGGTCTTCGCCGGCCGCTTCCTCGGATTCGGTGGTGAAGTTCTCGAGCGCGGTAGCGAAGTCGTCGCTAGCGGCGGAAGACGAGCTCTCCGTTGTGGAGGTCTGAGCTTGGCTTGTGTCGGGCGCAGAAGCGACTTCAGGTTGAGACGCGGTTTCGGGTTGTACGGGTTCCGGCTGTTCCTCGACGGCCGGGCCGCTGGTCAGGGTTTCAGTAGCGTTTGTCATGGGTTCAAGGTTTCGGGCTGTGCTGTCATCAAACAAAGTCAGTAGCCTCTCTGGCGAGCCGCACACTTCGGTGTGCGACGGATGCGGGACGGTGTGTAGCGGACTGCTGGCGTGGTCTTTGGTTGTGTTGAGGCCGACCTGGCGGACGACCCTAATGACAATCCCAGCTTGCCGGAACGTCGCTTCGAACCCGCGTCCAAAGGGGACTCTTGGACTATAGCAATCGCTTTGGAAGGGTGTCAAACGGGAAACTGTGGAGATCGCTTTTCGCCAAAGAAATTTATCGTCCCTTTACAATTTGGCGGCATCGGCGCTAACACGTTGGTAACGGTTACCGGTGTGGGCGGACACTTTTGTCAGCCGGCGTTGCCTTTCTGGCGCTGCAGGAAATAGCCAAAGGCGACGGACAGGAGTGTCCGTCGTACGGAGTTCTTCTGCTAACCTCCACCCATGGACTATCTCTGGACTCCATGGCGCTATGCCTATGTGAGCGGCGCCGCTCCAGTCACCGGCTGTATCTTCTGCAATGCTCCTAAAGAAACTGACGAAAAGGCTCGCATCGTCTACCGCGGCGCCCACTGCTACATCATTCTCAATACGTTTCCTTACACCAGCGGACACGCCATGATCGTGCCCTACGCCCATCTCGACGAACTGAGCAAACTCTCTCCTGATGCGGCACAGGAAATGATGACCCTTACGCAGCGTATGGAGGTGGTCCTGCGCGATCTTTATCATCCGGACGGCATCAACCTGGGCATGAATTTGGGGAAGGCGGCGGGTGCGGGCGTGGCGGGCCACGTGCACATGCACATCCTGCCGCGCTGGGTGGCGGACGCGAACTTCGTCAGCGTGATTGGAGAGACGCGGGTGCAGCCGGAGGCACTGGACGTAACATGGCAGCGAATAAGGAAGGCACTGAGCCAGGGCGCGTGAGTAACATAGCGCCCAACAGGATCCGACGGCCCTTCCTTTCTTGTGGACTCTGAATTAAGCGGAAAAGTTGTGAAAGCTTGTTGACAGCACGTCCGCCTGATGCTAAAAATGCGACCCACATGCTCCGGCTAGCCAAAATCGGCCTAGCCATTGTCATCGTCGTCTCGGTCGCTGGTGTTCTCATTACTCCGGACCTTTCCGATGATGTTGATGGAGCTTTGCAACGGAACCATCTTGCAAAGGTGATAGTAGTTCTCATTTCTGCTTCACAACCCCCATCCTTTCTGTTCGTTATCCGTGAGTTCATACCGGTTGCGTTGCAGCCCCCGGCCCTATCCAATCCGCTCGATTTAGCGGTCGTTCGACTGTGCTAACCCATCACTCCTAGGCAACTCCAAAGATATTCACCTCGCAGCTCGTCTTTCTTCTATTTCTTTGGAGGCGCCAGATGGAGGGGATTGCAGCTCGCACGTCACAAGGGAACGTCCTAACTTCGCAGAGATCACCGATCGGCGATAAGAGACTTTCCACGCGTATCGAAAGTTTCCAGGTACTCGATTCTTCGAGGCGCCGAAGTGCCGGGCAGTCTCGAAATTCAAAACCGGAACTCAGGGCCAGGCGGTCCAAGTTTGTTGAAGATCGCGGCTCCGTGACTGAAGGTCCCACGGACACTGCCGCGGCTCTTTATCAGTTACCCGTCAAGAGCCGAGTGCAGAACTTCTGGCAGAACTCACCGTGTGACTCATGGTTTACGAACGAGGCGCGTGGGACTCTTGCCTTCTACCGGAGTCTGGACGAGCACCGGTACAAAGTGCATCCCCGTTTGCATTCGGCAGTAGGTTTTGAAAGAACCAGAGGCCTGCGGGTACTCGAAATCGGCTGCGGATGCGGCAGCGAAGCCGAACGTTTCGCTCGCGCCGGAGCCCACTACACCGCGGTTGACCTGACCAACGCGGCTGTGAGTATTACACAGAGGCGCTTTCAACTGGCAGGACTGCAAGGATGCTTCACGCAGGGAGACGCCGAAAACTTGCCCTTCGCTGACGGCTCGTTTGATCTCGTCTATTCCCACGGCGTCCTTCACCACACGCCGGACACTCCACGAACCATCCGCGAGGTCCATCGTGTGCTCGCCCCCGCTGGACGCGCGATGATCATGTTGTATTACGAAAACTCGTTTAACTACCAGGTGAACTTGAGGGTGGTCCGCCGCTTGCGCGCACACCTTTTAAAAAGCGAAGCCGGCATCAAGCTGGCCCGCATGATATGGCGCGAGCCCGAAGAGGAATTGCGGCGGCACGCGGAGCTCATGCAGCAGAACCCCGATGCATACCTCGATATGCAGAACATGCTGAACCGAAATACCGACGGACCCGACAATCCGCTTTCGCAGGTATTTTCAAGAGAATCGGCCAGTGAGTTGTTCTGGCAATTCAAGAACGTGAAAACGGAAATCATGTTCTGGAATCCAAACTACCTTCCACTCGTCGGGAAACTGATTCCCAAGTCGATCGAAGACTGGCTTGCTTCACACTGGGGATGGCATCTGTGGATTTACGCGCAGAAGAGCCAGCTGGAATTCGCGACCGAGTGGGTGCGGCCTCATGAGCGGTCGGTGAGTCGGTCACAGGTTCATTCGGACGCACTTGCAGGTTGACCCGAGACGGCGGAGTGTCTCCGAACAGAAAGGCGACGGCATTGCTGTTGCCACGGCCAGGGCCAGCCACAGCACCATGTTTTCCAGAACGGCGACGCCAAGCATAGTGTCGAGTAACAGGTATTTCTGTCCGTCCTGCGTCTACTTTGCTAATTGCCTCCCAAAGAACTCCTCCGTCGCCCGATACGCGCGGATCCAGCTCTTCCACATGAGAAAGTCGTGAATTTCATCCGGATAAATCAGCTCCTCGACATGCACGTTCTGGGCGCGTAAGCGCTGCAGCAGATCGACAGTCTGGGAGAACTCCACGTTGCGGTCATCGTCGCCGTGAATGAGCAGTACGGGCGACTTCCACGTGGAAATCGCGGCGTTGGGCGACGACTGAAATGCGAGCTTCAGTGCCGCTTCCCGGTCTGGGGCATCCTTGGGAAACTCATCGGCAAAAGCTGACCAGTCGTGGACGCCATGCGCATCGACGCCAGCGGTAAAGAGATCGGAATTGTGCGCGAGACCCATTGCGGTGAGATAGCCGCCGTAGGAGCCGCCCCACAGGCCGATTTTCCTGGGGTCGACATTCGGCAAGGTCTGCAAGTACCGTCCTGCGGCGACGATGTCTTTATACTCGGCACCGCCGCGAGGTCCGCCGTCGGCCGGCTCGCGGAAGTGGCGACCATACATTATGCCGGTTCGATAGTTGACGGATAGCACGACATATCCGCGGCTGGCGAGATACTGATTCATCGCATAGGCATTGTGGTAGTAGTCCATGTAGTGGAAGCCCAGCATCATCTGGCGGATCGAGCCGCCGTGGATGAAGATGAGCGCCGGTCGGCGTCCTGCCCGCTTCGGTTCGAATAATTGCCCGTGGATCTCCCAGCCGTCTTTGGCTTTGAAGATTGCCTGTTTCGGCGTGACCAGTTGGGCTGAAGGAAAATCTGCGGGGAGGGCGCTTTTTGCAATCATGTCGCGCCCTTGCGAAGTAATCACATACGGCATAGCTGGCGTGGTTGCTGTGGAGCCAAGACAAACAACCTTGCCTGCGACTTCGAGAGGCGACCACTCCATGGTCTCGCCCTGCGTAAGGGCGGTAGGAGTTCCACCTGCTACGCCGACTTTCCAGAGATGCCGGCGGTCTACGTCATCCTGATTCGAGGAGTAAATCACGAAGTTGCGATCGGCACTGAGCGCAACATCTTCGGTCTCGAACTTGCCGGGAGTTAGCAGAGTTGCTTGGCCACCTGTGGTCGCGACTGAGTAGAGGTGATTCCATCCGTCTTGTTCGGATGAGAAAACGATTCGATTCTTCGAGGCAAAGTGAAACGAAGCGTCTGAGGTCAACTGCGGCAACGAATCATCCAGGGCTGCTCCGCTTTGCCAGATCTGGCGGCCTGCATCTTTGGCTACGTCGTATACCCAAATCGACCATGGGAGAGGCGTTAGGGGGATGAAGGGCTGCTTCATCTGCTTGCCTACCACTCGTATGAAGGCGATCTGACTCCCGTCCGGCGACCAGCGTGGAGATTGATCGCGGTCGGCGCTCGGAGACAGGTAGTGCAGTTCGTTGTGTCCGAACTCGTAAATTGCGATGAAACTGTGATCGCCTCGATCGCTCACGAAGGCGATTTTCTTTCCGTCTGACGACCACTTGGGCTGCGCATTTTTCCCGCGAGCGAATGTCAGTGGCTTGGCTTTTTCTTTTCCGGAGATGGGCGCGATCCAGAGCTGCTTCTTCGCGGACCACACTGCAAATTCGCCATTGGGAGAGATCTGGATGTCTTCGCATCCTTCCTCGTCGCAACCCATCTCGCCGAGCAGACGTGGTTCGCCTTTGTCGATGTCCACGGCCCACACTTGTTGGGCGCGTTTTTCGGTGCCGCTTGTGGGATCTGCGATCTCGCCGACTGCGTTGGCTTCGGTGCCGCGCGCGTAGACGGCAGTTCGGCCGTCGGGCGTGAGCTTTAAGGCAGCCAGCGGCAAGCCGTCATCGCCGGTATAGTGCGTGACCTGATGTGCGTCGAAATTGGGAGCGTCCGCCACCCACACGTTGTGCTCACCTTTGGTGGTGAACTGCCAGGCGATTCGCCCTGATTGTTGCGCCGACACGAGATTGGTCGGAAAGGGAGAGCTCATCACCTGTTCGAGCGCGAATCCGGATGAAGCCGCCTGCGAGAGTAGTGAGTGACTGCAGGTCGCTAGAAACCATATGAGAACGACTGCCCAGAGCTTTCGATTTTCCATGCGCGCAGCCTACGCGAAACGCGGGCTACTGACAACTGAGACCGTGGGCTGGGCTCAGAGACGGCTTAGGCTTGTTCTAGATTGCGGAGTCGAGAGCGAAACGCTCCTTCGGCACGCTCAGGGCAGGCTCTCGGAACAGACGGCAGGATGCGGGCGCTACGATCGAGCGTTCAACCGCACGGTGCGAGGTGTCGCTCAATCACTTGCTCGCGGCTGGTTTCTTTGCGTTTGCTTCGAGTTGGCGCACTGCGGCCATGGTGGAAGCGGAGGGGTCTTTGCGCTTGCTGTTCTTTTGGCGACGTTTCGTCTTGCTGGTGTAGTGATTTTGAGCCACAGTGTCTCCTGTTTGATCGGGGGCTTGTATTGTCCGCCCAATTAGTTTACGCGACAACACCCGGGATCTAGAACGGGGCGACGGAATAAATAGGGGGAGGGTAAAAAGGCGGGGAAATTGAAAGGGCCGTGACATTGGTTATGCTCTAGCCGCCAGCTCCTGCGAGGAAGCTAACAACGTGGAGACATGCACCGTCACGACCCTCGATGCGACCACTGCTTTCGCAGTTCCAAACCCCGGCTGAACCTCGCAGAACAGTCGGTTTTTTCGGGTTTGTTTATTTTGGCTGACCCTTTCGGCCATCGACGGGAGCAACCTTAAGGGCTATGCCATAAAATGTCAATGCCGCTTTTCGGTGCAATTGAAGAAATAAAAAGGCTTGTCGATGAATGTTACAACTCCATGAATGGCAGACAGTTGGCGAAGCTGTAATTGATTTGGGACTTGTTTTTCACAGAGTCTTGCACAGTATTTTGGAAATCGCGTTACCGTAGAGGTTCGGGAAAAATCAATAATCTGTTGACGCCGCTGCCTCTCATCGCTCATGGTGTAGGTGGCACAGGTTGTCAATGTCAGTTTTCGTGGCCTATGTAGACGGCGGTTCGCTGGGAAATCCAGGACCGTCGGGTATTGGAGTCGTGATCGGCCAGCCCGAGGCCGTCCCCATTAAAATTTCCAAGTGGATTGGCCATCAGGACAACAATGTGGCCGAGTACGTGGCGCTGCTGGAGGCGTTGCAGTATGCCCTGAATTTGCAGGCTACGGTGCTGCAGGTGTTTTCGGATTCGGAAGTAGTGGTTCGCCAGATGCGAGGCGAGTACCAATGCCGCAGCCCGCGTCTGTACTCACTGCACTGGATCTGCCGCAAGCTGGCCCGCTCGCTGAGCTTCTCCATCAATCACGTATCGCGCGAAAATAACGCCGAGGCCAATCGCCTGGCCAACGAGGCCGCACGCCAGCGGAATTTCTAATCAAACCTGCTACGGGCTCTCTGCATCCATTTCCAGGCTCCGGCAACAATCTCGGGCAGAGCGCGCGTCGCTTTCCAGTCAAGTATTTGCTGAGCCAATGACGGATCCGCCACGAGAGCGGGAGGGTCGCCCGCCCGCCGTGGACCCATGGTGCGCCGGACTGGACGCCCGGTCGCGGCTTCAGCAGCATGGATCACTTCAAGAACGGAGTTGCCTTTGCCAGTTCCCAGATTGAGAGCGATCGAATCGCCACCTTTCTCCAGATGTTGCAGGGCTTTCACGTGCGCATCGGCCAGGTCAGTCACGTGGATGTAGTCGCGAATGCAGGTTCCATCAGGAGTGGGATAGTCACTGCCGAAAATCTTGAGTTCGGAGCCTTCCTGCGTAGCGGCAAGCGCGAGCGGAATCAGGTGGGTTTCGGGATTATGCAATTCGCCGATCTCGCCGCTTTCGTCGGCGCCGGCGGCATTGAAATAGCGCAGACGCGCTGAGCGAAGTCCATAGGCGCGATCGTAGGCTTCGAGCGCGTACTCACAAAAAAGCTTGGACGTGCCATAGGGATTCACCGGCTGGCGCGGATTGTCCTCGGTGATTGGAACCTTGGCCGGTTCGCCATAGACGGCGCACGTGGATGAAAACACAAAGCGGCGGATACCGGCATCGAGCGTCAGATTCAGCAGGTTCAATGCCGCCTCGACGTTATTCTGAAAATACTTCCGCGGGTTTTCGACCGACTCGCCAACGTAGGCATGGGCGGCGAAATGCATGACTCCATCGACACGCTTGAGAGCGGTTCGCAGTGTGGGATCGTCGGCAATGTCGCCTTCGATCAGCTCAAATCCCTGCGTCAGCCGGCGATGGCCCTTGACAAGGCTGTCGAAGATAATCGCCTCATAGCCAGCCCGGCGCAGCGCGAGCGCAGCATGGCTGCCGATATACCCTGCCCCACCCACGACCAGAATCGCCAATTGGTTAAGCCCTCGTTCCTTAAATGAGCAACTCCCTATTTGAGCGGATTGAAACATGACTTGCAAGGAGGCGGGTTTCGATTTTCAATCGGAGCATCGGGACGGGGACGATGTCATCGACTGCGGCAAATGAGCAAGTTCGGCTGGAGAAGGCCATGGCTGACGGAGAGCCGGAGCTTTCAGTCATCCTTCCGTGTCTGAACGAAGCGCGCACGCTCTTGCCGCTTGCATCACGCAGATCGAGCGCGCGATCACCGCCGACGGCATCCGAGCGGAGATTATCGTGGCCGATAACGGGAGCACGGACGAATCTCCGGAGATCGCCACTGCGCTCGGTGCAACGGTCGCAGTTGTGCCCGATCGAGGTTATGGCAGCGCGGTCATGGGAGGAATTGCGGCGGCGCGCGGCCGATACGTGATCATGGGCGACGCCGATTCGAGCTACGACTTCGGCGATATTCCAAAATTTCTGGAGCAGCTACGCGCGGGCGCCGATCTCGTAATGGGCAACCGTTTTCTAGGGGGCATTCAAAAAGGCGCGATGCCTTTTCTGCACAGAAACCTTGGCAATCCTGTGCTGAGTTTTTTGGGACGCCTCTTTTTTCATGCCCCCTGCGGAGACTTCCACTGCGGACTGCGTGGCTTCAGCATGCAGGCGTACCGCCGCATGGACCTGCAAACTACCGGGATGGAATTCGCGAGCGAGATGGTGGTGAAGGCGTCGCTCTTTGGGATGAAGATTGTCGAAGTTCCGACCACGCTTTCTCCCGCTGGACGCGATCGGCCTCCGCACCTGCGAAGTTGGCGCGACGGGTGGCGGCATTTGCGCTTTCTGATGATGTACAGCCCGCGCTGGTCATTTCTCTACCCCGGGTTGGCGTTGATGACCGCTGGGACTGCGACGGCGTTATGGCTCTTGCCCGGACCGCGGAGTTTGGGATCGATCACGGTCGATATCCATACTCTGCTGTATTCGATCATGGCGATCCTAATCGGATTCCAGATGGTGATGTTCTCGATTTTCACTAAAGTCTTTGCCATTACCGAAAAATTAATGCCCGAGGATCCACGACTGAACTGGCTCTTCCGGTATTTCCGTCTCGAAACCGGCCTCATGACCGGGGGCACGTTGATGGTGGCCGGAGCCGTATTGGCCTTCTATTCCGTGCTTCTTTGGGATCCGCACAATTTCGGCGTTATGGAACCCGCGCGGCTGCTTCGTGTGGTGGCGAGTACGATTGTGCTGTTCACGATGGGCGTCGAAATTTGCCTGGCCAGCTTTTTCCTCAGCATCCTTGGCCTGCGGCGGAAATAGAAGGTCACTTCAGCGTGCCGGTTCGTGGTTCATGCTTCGGACTTGCGGCAGAGAATCTGATATTGGCCGCCCAGGGGTATTTTTCGGAGCATCGATTCCAACGGACGGAGAGCGGCGAGAGCGTTCGGGAAATAAAACAGGTAGTCCGTTCGAACTACTTCGAATCCCGCGCGACGCAGCATGCGGCGGGCCGCAGCCGCCGAAACTGTAATGGCATCTTCATCAAAAGCACAACGTGACATTACGTACCGAGTGCCGGGGTTCCAGGGATTGTTCTCCCAGAAGGCGAAGATCCCGCCGGGGCGAAGTGCGGATCGAACCAAATTCGCAGCGCCTGATCTTTCGGGGATCGGGATGTGATGGAAAACGCCGTTGCAATAGACGCAGTCGAATTCGTTAGTACACTGAAAGTCTCGCAGCGAGACGAATTGGGTCGCCTGGCTCGAGTGTGTCTGGTGAGCGTGCGCAATGCTCTCGGACGACGAATCGACGCCCATCACGCTCTTACAGCGCAGTTCGGCGAGTAAGACGGGAGCCGTAGAGCCGGTTCCACAGCCGAAATCGAGCACCGACTTGGGTCTTGTATTGAGCTGCGAGAGACATTCAGCCAGCCATCGAACCCTGCCGCGGGCAAAGTATTCCGTGTTTTCTCCGGTGGCGGAGAGCGCCTGATTCAGGCATGAATGGTAGCCGCACGCGTACTGATCAAAGCCGGAATGCTTCTCGGGCGCCATAGGCATGAAGTTATCTTACGCACTCGCAGTTGATTCGGCGGAACGCGCTGACCGTGGGGTCCTGGTGTAGAATCGTGAAGTCAACCCCCGCTGCCGCCCTCGGCAGCGGACGTGTCGGGACGTAGCGCAGCCTGGTAGCGCACTTGCTTGGGGTGCAAGGGGTCGCGAGTTCAAATCTCGCCGTCCCGACCAAATTAGCTGTCAGCTCCTTATCGACAATTACCTCTCCTTCCTGCCAATATAGTTCGGCATTTTCCTAAACCTATGCGGACTCTATATTTCCTTGCGATTGCGTTCTTCCTCTCAACATGTTTCGGGGCGGCCCAGATGCAATCCAACCTCAAGTTGATGCCTGTTCCGGCGAAGATTCAACCTGGCACCGGCCAACTCGTCATCGACCAGCTATTCACCGTCGCAGCGAACGGAGCCAGGGATTCGCGCGTTGACGCCGGTATTCCGAGATTTCTCGATCAACTGAGCCGCGAAACTGGAACGCCTCTCAACAATCAGGGAACGGATCCCGCCAAGGCGACGCTCGCGATCCACGTGGAAAATGCCGGACACAAAGTCCAGGAACTCGGCGAGGACGAGTCGTACATGCTCGATGTCACTCCCGCACACGCGACGCTGACGGCGCCGAATCCACTTGGCGCGTTACGTGGCCTGCAAACCTTTCTGCAACTCGTTGAGTCGACCCCTACTGGATTTGCGGTACCAGCCATCACAATTCAGGATGCACCTCGCTTTCCCTGGCGCGGCCTGCTGATTGATTCCTGCCGTCACTTTATCCCGCTCGACGTCATGAGGCGCAACGTCGACGGCATGGCCGCGTTGAAGATGAATGTGCTGCATTGGCCCTTGACCGACGACGAAGGATTTCGCGTCGAAAGCGAGAAATTTCCCAAGCTGCACGAGATGGGATCCCAGGGTCAGTACTACACGCAAGCGGAAATTCGTCAGTTCGTGGCTTATGCGCGTGATCGCGGTATCCGCATCGTTCCCGAGTTTGAAATGCCGGGACACAGCCGGGCCATTGTCGTCGGCTACCCCGAATTGGCCAGCCAGCCTGGACCTTATCCGCCGGGCCGGGTCGCGCGAGACGCTACTGCTCTGGATGTCACGCAGGAAAAAACTTACAAGTTTCTCGACACGCTCATCGGAGAAATGTCGGGACTGTTTCCAGACACCTACTTCCATATCGGGGGCGATGAAGTCGACGATAAGCCGTGGAATTCAAATCCGAAGATTCAGGAGTTCATCCATGCCCATGGCATGAAGGACAATCGTGACCTGCAAGCGTATTTCAATCAGCGCCTGGAGAAGATTGTCAGCAAGCACCACAAGACCATGATGGGCTGGGATGAAATTCTGCACCCAGCCTTGCCGAAGACGGTGGTGGTGCAATCGTGGCGGGGACAGGAATCGTTAGCGGCTGCAGCGAAGCAGGGCTATCGCGGATTGCTCTCCAACGGCTACTACCTGGATCTGATGTTTCCGGCGGCGCAGCATTATGCCGTCGATCCGATGTCGGG
>WNFL01020862.1_pt1 | contig 16058 bp, 16 predicted proteins | sample 5400361 | NCBI WGS metagenome assembly WNFL01 (sample SAMN13153351, study PRJNA577476) | soil metagenome | isolation source: 40 cm soil on Douglas fir-dominated hillslope | place: USA:California | collected 2013-09-17
TACGGTGTAGCGCGCACCACGATCGCGCGGCTGGCCACTTCCGCAGTTGAAGCTACAGCGGTCATGAGACTTGGGCGGACGGACTACCGTTCTTGACCCGAAGCGGCCATTCCGTGATCCGCTAATGTGTGAAAATCTCCGGTGCACGCATCGAAAAATGCCGCGCGCCGGAGATCGCGTAGTGCTGCGAATCCCCGATTTGTGTCGGCTCATTTGCCGATCGAATACTCGATATCGGTCTGTGTCTCATTCACGCCCGCTTTGGGATCGGCGCTACCAGATGTTCGTACTATTCCCTGAATGCCAGCGAGCTTTCCCGTGCCACCCGTGATGTATCCGACGGTCACGTTGGTAAGCTTCCCCGACCCGGCGCCGTGCGCAAGCACAGTCGAGCGGGTAAAGAACTTATCGCCACTATCGAGGACATACACACCGTAGGTGGTGGCGGTCCCATTGTTGTCGATGTAATCGGAAATGCCACGGGTCCATTGTTCCTTGATCTTCATGCCGTTGATGACGGGCGCATTGGTCGGAAACGTGCGATAAATTTCAAAGGACCGCACCTGATGGCCAGCACTGTCTCCGACATCGAGAAACTGCTGTTGCGTGTATTTGGAATTTTCCGCGGTGACCTTGTAGGAAACGTGCTGTTTCTGTTGAGCGAATGCGTCGCCTGCCGGCAGGGCAACCGCTAATGACAGCAGCGCCATGGTCGTCAGAGTTAGCGTGGTACGTCGATTCATGATGTTCCTCCTTCTGGAACTACCCGCACGGAATGCGGGAGCTGATGGTTCTCGCCAAACCAGATTTGCACCGGCCGATCGCGCCAGCTTTGCTTGGCGCCTACTTCACTCGTTTCCACGCCAACTCTGCGGTTCCGCCGACCGACGGAGCCGGGTTGGTATATTTCAGCTCTTCGGCGGTGAGCGATGCGATGATTCGCTTCTGATCGATGCCATTCCAGTTTGGGAACGAGCTGCGTTCGACGTGAAGTATCAAAGCACCGTCTCCCTCGTTGACCGAGTAGGTGCCAAAGTAAGTGATGCTTCCTTGAACGATTGCTTTGTTTTCGTCGGGGGTACCCGTGTCGCGATTGTTGGATGCGAATTTGGGAAGGTCGGAACGCACCAACTGTATAGAAAATCGGCCATTGGCTTCGAAGATGGCGACGCCGTCATTCGGACCAAAGGTCTTGGCAGTCGGGCTTGAGCCAGTGTTTGAGACGAGCGTCCAGCTTCCCACGAGTTGTGTTTTATTGATCTTTGCCGTTTGCTGGGCGACTGCGTGGCCCGCGGGCAAGACGAGCCCCAGAAACAGCAGCGCTGTGGCGGTAAGGGCGAGCGGGGTACGTCGATCCATGATATTCCTCCCTGTGTTGTTGAACAAGCTTGCGGACCGCTGCGAACGCGGCGCCCCTTATGGAGTAAACCCGCCGTGTCGATTCAACTCCGCGGCTGATCGAATTCGGGGCGCCCGGCCGGCGAGCGCGCCCCGCGAGCAAGCTTCGGCGGGGCCAGATGATTGTAACTTACGAGGGGCTACTTGGCTCGCCGATACACGGTGTCGGTCCTCGCACCGGTGGCCGAGGTCGCGACAAACTTCAATTCATCCCCAGCCAAGCTGACGGAGACCTTCGCCTCAGTCCCCTCAACGTTTGGGATCAGAGCGGCCTCATATCGCTGGGTGAGGGTCTTGTCCGCCTCGTTGACTGTCCAGGTGCCAAAATTGCCGACAAACGCCCGCGCCGCCTCACCGTATTCCGCTGCTGGTGTGTCCAAACGCAGATTGCCGCTGGCTTTGAATTTGGGACGGTCAGCGCGCCCCCACACTTGAGCGTAGCGCCCACCGGCATCGAGCATCAAGATCCCTCTCGGATTGGCGCCAAAGTCCTGCCGCTTGGGACCGGTCGGGGGCGTGACGTCGGTCGAGACCAGCGTCCAAGTTCCGACGAGTTGCTCTTTGAGCGACCTTTGTTGAGCCATTGCGTCGCTCGCTGACAAGGCGACCCCCGCGAGTACCGTGGTTGTCAGAGCAAGTGCGGTACGTCGATTCATGATATTTCCTCCCCTTTGACAAAGGATAACGTTTGCAGCCGCGAGTGCGTCCGCAAGCCAGAAACGAGTGCGGCACGACAGAGGCTAGACCCGCGCGAACACTGGAATCTCTCATCCAAAGGTATGGAATACATCACCCAAACGGATGAAATGCTTCCGCGTACCTCAAAGGGGCTGCTTGTGGCCCGACTCGGCCGTCAGCACCATTCGCCGGGCACGGCGGCTATCTGGGGATAAGCTGCCGTCAACGGGGACGACGCACGACGGCTGAAGATGACCCTTAAGAGACATTTCGTCTTGGCGAGCGCGCCGCTCGGCCCGCCGGCTTGCCGGCAAACGATGCCGCGACCTCGCGGACACAGATAAGGAAGCGCTCGACCACCGGGCTCAGCGTCCGGTTCTTCAGTGTGACGATCGCGATGGAACGGGCATTTGCGTGCAAATCAACTGGCAGCGCCGTGAGGGCGTAATTGTCGGAAATCAACCCCCGCAGCACGGAGGTCAAGAACAATCCGAGGTATGGGCTGCCGGCGATCAGACGGGCCCGAAGGATTATTGAGTTCGTCGCTATCCTTGGGTTGGGGCAGCTGAGGCCTGCAGCCCGAAAAACTTCCTCGCTCCAAGGACTGCTCCATGTGGTGGGCCCCGGCAGAATCCACGGCTCGTCGATCAGCTCTGCAAGGTCGATTTTGCGGCGGCGTGCCCATTTCGAGTGAGCCCACGCCGCAATAATCACTGCATCGTCGTAAAGAATTTCCACCGTCAAGTCATCCGCAGCCTTGTCCTGAAGCCCTCGTCGCATTGGGATGAGCACGCAATCATATCTTCGCTCGCGCAGCGCCAGGAATGCCTCCGAGTGATCGATCAAATTAGTCTGCACCTGGAGGCGCGGGTATTGCTGGGAAAACCGTCGAATGACATCCGGCACGAGCGTGAACCAAGGCGGCTCCATGCAGCCGATCCGCACTTCTCCTGTGGTCCCGTCGGACAGGAATTCGATGTCCCTGATGCTCTGCTTCAGCTCATCGAACACTGCAACGCTGCGTTTGAGGAGCGCACCGCCGTAGATCGTCGGCTCAATACCCTGGGCGCTTCGGTCCAGAAGTCGTACGCCCAGCGCATGCTCGAGGTCGGCAATCACCTCGGAGATGGCAGGCTGCGAAACGCCGAGGTGTTGCGCCGCCTTCGCCATGCTGCCGCGCTGAACCACTGTCGAGAACACATGCAAGTCCCGCAGTCTCAGCCGGCGGCCGATCTGACTCTCCCAGTCGATCTTTCGCAACATAGGGAAGTCCTTGTAGGGATAAAATCAAATAGGGAATTCCCCTATAGCACGATCGGCGTAGATTAGAAATCCGAGCATTGTGATCGCCTGACATCCACGAATTCAACCTGGTTGGCGGTGACGCGTTGCGTCGCCGCGAGGCAAGCCACGCCCATCAAGCGCACTGCTCGCACGAATCGTTGCAAAGCCGAGGAGGGCGCCATGAACCTCGTTCGCCAGCGCTTCTTGTCAGTTGCCGGTGCATGCCTTGTCTCTGTCCTTGTCGCGGCTCCGGTGCCGCCGGCGGCGTATGCGCAAACCGACTTTCCGAGTCGGCGCATCCACATAGTCTTGCCGTATCCAGCAGGTGGAATCGTCGACGTCGCGACGCGCATCGTCACCGACAAGCTTTCCGAGATTTGGCGCCAGCCGATCATAATCGAAGCGAAGCCGGCCGCTCAGGGCAACCTGGCCTGGGACGAGGTCTCGCGCGCCAAGGCCGATGGATACACCTGGACTTACATCAGCCCCGCGACCATCACCAACCCGCGCCTGTACGCGCACCTTCGCTGGAGCGAGAAGAGCTTCGTGCCGGTCGGCGCCACCGTGTGGGCGCCGACGGCCCTCGTTGTTCACCCGAGCATTCCGGCCAATACCGTGGCGGAGTTCGTAGAGTATGTCCGCAAGCATCCGGGCGTTCTCAACTGGGCCAACATGGGCATAGGCGCCAGCCCGCAACTCGCTATGGCTAGCTTCCTCAATGCGACGAAGCTCGACGTGGCAGCCGTGCCTTACAACGGCGGCCCGCCAGCGGTTCTGGACCTGATGGCTAACCGGGTGCAGTTCATGGTTGTTCAACCCGGCCTCGTCGCACAGCACATTGACACAGGCGCTCTGAAGGCATTGGCCGTGGTCGGCACGACCCGCTCGCCGCACCTGCCGAACGTGCCTACGATGAGCGAGGCGGGTTATCCCGAGACGAATGTCGTGGCTTGGTTCGGCTACGGCGCGCCACGCGGCACGCCGCGACCGGTCATCGACAACATCGTCGCCGGTTTCAACGAAGTGATGCAGATTGCGAGCGTCAGGGAGGCGCTGCAAAAGCAAGCCCTGCAGCCGGTAAAGCCGATGACTGCCGACGAGCTTGCGGAACTCTATGCGGCAGACACCGAGAAATACGCCACGATCATCCGCGAGGCGAATATCAAGATCCCGGAGTAAGCGGCGCGTCGGGGGCGATGATTTAGCTCTACATTCAAACAAGAGGTGTAATGACCGCTTGTGGCCATACCGGAGATGACGGCCGCCGGTCAGCGCGTCCGGTTACGGGGGGGGCACCTGCCGTGCCGACGAAGTGAGTGGGACGGCTCATTTTGACCCAGACCTGACTTCGCCGAAAGTCCAATGGTGCAATGCGAAAGATTCATTCCGCCTTGATGTTGGCTGCCCGAATGACCTTGGCCCATTTCTCGGTTTCATCGACGATGAGCTTGCCGAAATCGGCGGACGAGCCAGGAAGTACCGTGCCGCCGGTTTCAGCAAGGCGCTCCTTCAGCTTGGGATCGGCCAGGCCGGCGTTGATTTCCTTGTTGAGCTTGTCAATGATCGCCGCAGACGTGTTCCTAGGCGCACCGAGGCCATTAAACGCGTAGCCCGGTAAAAATTCGGCCACCGTCGGGGTTTCTGGCAGCGCGTCCGAACGTGTCGCAGTTGTCACCGCCAGCGCATGTAGTCTGCCGGATTTGATTTGCTCGGTAACAGCCACGGCACCACTGAAATACATCTCCACCTGTCTACCCATAACGTCGGTTAGCCCAGGGGCGTCGCCGCGATACGGTACGTAAAGGATATTGACACCGGCCATCATTTTGAAAAGCTCGACTGCCACCTGCGTCATTGGGCTGGACCCTCCGACACTCAGCTTGCCCGGATTGGCCTTGGCATAAGCGATAAACTCGGGGACCGTCTTAGCTGGAAACGATGGATGGACAGCCATTACGAACGCTGCGCGGGTGATAGCCGCGACTGGCGCAATATCACGAATGAAGCTGAAATTGAGGTTATTGTGGAGGGTAGCGTTGACCGTATTCGTCGCGCTGACGGTAAGGAGTGTATAGCCATCTGGAGACGCACGGACGACCGCTTCGGTGGCGATATTAGTGGCAGCGCCTGGCCGATTTTCCACGATGAATTGCTGACCGAGATGTGCGGATAACCATTGGCCGATCAACCGCGCCGAGATGTCCGTCGTCCCGCCCGCGGGGAAGCCGACAATAATGCGCACCGGCCGCGTCGGATAGGTTTGCGCCCTCGCCCTACGTGAGACGACTGGGAGAGCAGCAGCGCCCGCGGCCAGACGCAGAAATCGACGGCGCGGAAATTTTGTTGCTTTCAACTTAAACGGATGGCCATGCAACATGGCCGCCCCGACTGGACGACGCTGCGTCCGCCGCGCTTTGGATACTATCGACGGAGTCTCAGCTCTGCTCTTGCGACGCTCGCTAATGCTCACGAGTCCCTCCTTCATGTCACTGGCAATCTGGATAAAACTACAACTGTAGCCAGTACGCGCGGAAGGGGGTTCGCGGCAGGTAATGGCCCATCTCGGCCGTCAGCAGCTTCCGCCAGGCACGGCAGCTATCTGGGGATAAGCTGCCGTCAACTGCGATAAGGCATCACGGCAGAAAACGGGGGATAAACTGCCGTCCACGCCGGTCGAGCACCACGGCCGAAGCTGACCCAACTCGGACATCACATCAGCGACCAACACGCGGCGCGACGAGTACCCTTGCTCTAGCACAACCCAAACTTGGAAACTTCAATTCAATGGAAAGGACCCGGCGTCCATACGCCTATTCAATCCCCTCGCCGGCGCGGAGCGGCACGCTGATCGTGAAAGCGTGGGCTCGGAGCCGCCATGTCAGGTAGCCGCATCGACCAGCGCTGGCCGCCGCGAATTCGGCGTGTCTGCCGACGATCACATCCCCTCAATTGATCGGCTTTGCCGGTTCGCCGACAACCACAAAGGGGGCCCAGAATTTCGGATCGGCCCATTCGGGATGCTGGACATTGTGGATCATTGCCAACATGGATTTCTGCAACGCCTCGCCATGCGAGAGTTTCGGATCGGCCGCGAGGGCCGCAAAGGTCGCGACCATCAGATCGACCGCGCTCTTGGTCTCGACCTCCCAGTTCGAGACCAGAAGGGAGCGTCCGCCAGCATAGAAGAAGGCGCGTGCGAGGCCCGACAGCGCTTCCGCGCCTGGCTTGCCACCGGCAGCCGTGTTGCAGGCCGAAAGCACAACCCAATCGGCGTTGAGCTTAAGCTGCGCCACCTCGCTCGCGGTCAGAAGCCCGTCATCGAGCTCGGTCGGTTTCTCGGGCAGTGTGAGGACGAGCGCCGGCTCCGCATTGAGCTGGGCGAACTCGGCGACTTCGCCGGCAAGCAGGCCATGGGTCGCGAAATACACGATGCGATATTGGTCGAGCGCTGCCTGCTTGACGCGGGTCTCGGTGGCGTCGAGGCCAAGAACGATGTCCGAGGCCGCCGCCTTGACGCTGGCCGCAACCTGCCTGAGCTCGGTCGCGGTATCGGGCAGGCGCGGCAGCGCCGTCTTGAGCTCCTCGATATCGGCCACAGCGCCGCGCATGCCGCGCGCAGCGGTGACGTTGGCGGCGAGGTGGGTATTCTGCTGGAGCCGCAGCAGATCGCGGTCGAAGATCGGATCGGCGAAGCCGATCAGCGGTTTTTCTGCGCTTGCCGTGGCGACTTTGCCGCGGAGCACCTTGAGGCTCGCGACCGAGGGCAGGACCGTGACCGCGTGCGAGCGGATCAGCCAGTCCACGTCCTTGAGCGCCTTGCCGGCCGGATCGCGGGCGACCAGCACCTGTGGCGGCAGGCTGGTCAGCGCGCCATTGAAGACGAAGCTGAGGCGCGGCTTGGAGCGAAGGATTCCCTCGATCGGCCCCAGCACCTGCTGATAGATTTCGAAGCTCGGCCGGGGATCGAAGGGCTCGCTATCGACTTTGAGCAGGGCCCGCAGGGTTGAGACCGTCTTGGAGACTTGGCCGGCCGTGGCAGCAATTTCCTTCCACACCGTCTCGCTGTTAGTGACGACCCAGACGTAGCTCTTGGCACCCAGATTGACCATGACCAGAGCCTCGTCCTCTGTGAGCAGTGGCTGGATGTCCTTGGCGCTCATCGGCTCCGGCTGCGACAGCGCCGTGTAATCGGGGAAGTCTCTGGCGAAGACGATTTCAAGATCGCGGCGCTCTTTGGCGATTGCACCGATACGATCCCTGATCCTCTGCTCCGCGGCGGCATCGCGCTGCGATGGCTCCTTGGCGACCGCAGCGATGATCGCCTCGTCGAGCTTTCCTGCTTCGGCCGTAAGGTCCTGGTCCTTGCGGACGAGTTGAGCGAGCCGGTCATTGCCGGCGGAAAATCGCACGGCCAGTGAATTGAGGGCATCGGCAGCGGATGTATGCGCCGCACGTTGGACCACGTTGAGGCTGTCGTCGAATCCCTCCTCGGCTGGGATGAGCCCACCGGCTTCGGCTCCGAACAACACAGGAAGGGCGGCATCGGTCTTTGCAGACTTGCCGATGATCGTTGTCCGGACAAGTGGTAACGCTTCAGCATAACGGCGCAGGTCGCGGTAGAGACGAACGAGGTTGTTCAGCGACCCAGCGACAGACGGGTGATCGGGCCCGAGCGCCTTCTCGTAGATCCCCAGTGACCGCTTGTAGAGGGGTTCAGCATCGACGTAGCGGCGTTGGGCGCTGTAGAGGAATGCCAAGTTGTTCAGCGATAGCGCGACGGCGGAATCATCAGTACCCAGTGCTGTCTCTCGGATCGCCAGCGACCGCTTGTGGAGCAACTCCGCGTCGTCGTAGCGGCGCTGGGTGTTGTAAAGCAATGCCAAGTTGTTCAGCACCGTCGCGACCTCGCGATGATCGGGCCCGAGCGCCTTCTCTAGGATCGAGAGCGAACGTTTGTAGAGCGGCTCCGCGTCAGCATGACGGCCTCGGTTGCGATAGACCTCAGCCAAGTAATTCAGCGTAAACCCTACCTCGGGATGATCGGGACCCAGTGCTTTCTCGTACATCGCCAGCGACCGCTTGTAGAGCGGCTCCGCGTCGGCGTAGCGGCCCTGGTAGTAGTAGAGCAATGCCAAGCTATTTAGAGATCCCGCGACGTCGCGATGATCCAGCCCGCGCGCCTTCTCGTAGATCGCCAGCGACCGTTTGTAGAGCGGCTCCGCATCGACGTAGCGGCCCTTGTCGCGGTAGAGGGCAGCCAAGTTACTCAGCGATTGCGCGACGGCGACATGATCGGGCCCGAGTGCCTTCTCGCGGATCGAGAGCGAACGTTTTTGGAGCGGCTCGGCTTCGGCGTAGTGGCCTTGGAAGCGGTAGAGTACAGCGAGGTTGTTGAGCGACGAAGCGACAGACGGATGATCGGGCCCGAGTCCCTTCTCGCGGATTGCAAGCGACCGTTTGTAGAGCGGCTCGGCGTCGGCGTAGCGACCCTGAATGCGGTAGAGAATTGCCACGCTATTCAGGGATGCCGCGACGTCAAGATGATCGGGCCCGAGCGCCTTCGGCATCGGCGTAGCGACCTTGGTTAGAGTGGAGGTCAGCCAAGTCGTTCAGTAGTTGCGCAACGTCACGATGATCGGGCGCCAGCGCCTTGCCGCGGATCGAGAGTGACCGCTTGTAGAGCGGCTCCGCGTCGGCATAACGGCCTTGGTCAAGGTAGAGCCACGCCAAGTTGTCCAGGGATTGCGCAACGTCACGATGATCGAGCCCCGGCGCTTTCTCGCGGATCGAGAGCGACTGCTGGTAGAGTGGCTCCGCATCGGCATAGCGGCCCTGTCTGCGGTAAAGCTCGGCCAAGTTGTCCAGCGATTGCACAACGTCTTGATGCTCGGGCCCCAGCGCCTTCTCGCGGATCGCCAGCGACCGCTTGTAGAGCGGCTCCGCGTCGGCGTACCGGCCCTGTCTACTGTAGACCACCGCCAAGTTATTCAGCGATGCCGCGATGTCGGGATGTTCTTGCCCCAGCGCCTTCTCCCGCGTCGGCGTACCGGCCCTGTCTACTGTAGACCACCGCCAAGTTATTCAGCGATGCCGCGATGTCGGGATGTTCTTGCCCCAGCGCCTTCTCCCGGATCGAGAGCAATCGCTTGTAGAGCGGCTCCGCCTCAGCATAACGGCCTTGGTCGAGGTAGAGCGATGCCAAATCATTCAGCGATGCCGCATCGTCGGGCCTGAGCTGATCGCGGTAGAGCTCAGCCAAGTTGTTGAGCGATAGCGCGACCTCACGATGATCTAGCCCCAGCACCTTCTCGCGGATCGAGAGCGACCGCTTGTAGAGCGGCTCCGCGTCGGCATAACGGCCTTGGTCGAGGTAGAGCAATGCCAAGTTGTTCAGCGATAGCGCGACCTCACGATGATCTGGCCCCAGCGCCTTCTCGCGGATCGCCAGCGACTGCTTGTAGAGCGGCTCCGCGTCGGCGTAGCGGGCCTGGTCGCGGTAGAGCACCGCCAAGTAGTCCACCGCTCGCGCGACCTCACGATGATCCGGCCCCAGCGTCTTCTCGCGGATCGCCAGCGAGCGCTTGTAGAGCGGCTCCGCGTCGTCGTAGCGGCCCAGACTGCGGTAGAGTGCAGCCAAGTTATTCAGCGATGCCGCGATGTCGGGATGTTCTTGCCCCAGCGCCTTCTCCCGGATCGAGAGCAATCGCTTGTAGTGCGGCTCCGCGTCGTCGTAGCGGCCCTGGTTGCGGTAGAGCGCCGCCAAGTTGTCCAGCGATTGTGCTACATCACGATGCTCGGGCCCCAGCGCCTTCTCGCGGATCGCCAGCGACCGCTTGTAGAGCGGCTCCGCGTCGGCGTACCGGCCCTGTCTATTGTAGAGCACCGCCAAGCTATTCAGCGACCATGCGACAGACGGGTGATCGGCCCCGAGCGCTTTCTCGTAAATCGCCAGTGACCGCTTGTGGAGCGGCTCCGCGTCGGCGTAGCGGCCCTGGTCGCGGTAGAGGTTGGCCAAATTGTTCAGCGATGACGCAACGTCACGATGATCGGGACCTAGCGCCTTCTCACGGATCGCCAGCGAGCGCTTGTAGAGCGGCTCTGCGTCGGTGTAGCGGCCCTGGCCGTGGAAGAGGTTAGCCAAATTGTTCAGCGATTGCGCGACATCGGGGTGATTGGGCGCCAGCGCCTTCTCGCGGATCGAGAGCGACCGCTTGTAGAGCGGCTCCGCGTCGGCGTAGCGGCCCTGGTCGCGGTTGAGCAACGCTAAGCTATTCAGCGATATCGCGACGTCGGGATGATCGGGCGCTAGCGCCTTCTCGCGGATCGCCAGCGACCGCTTGTAGAGCGGTTCCGCGTCGGCATAACGGCCCTGGTCGAGGTAGAGCGCCGCCAAGTTGCCCAGCGATGACGCGACGTCACGATGATCGGGCCCCAGCGCCTTCTCACGGATCGAGAGCGACCGCTTGTGGAGCGGCTCCGCGTCGGCGTAGCGGCCCTGGTCGCGGTAGAGGTTGGCCAAATTGTTCAGCGATTGCGCCACGTCGGGGTGATTGGGCCCGAGCGCCTTCTCACGGATCGAGAGCGACCGCTTGTAGAGCGGCTCCGCGTCGCCGTAGCGGCTCTGACCGACGTAGAGCAACGCTAAATTGTTCAGCGCCGTCGCGACGTTGCGGTGGTGGGGCCCAAGCTGCTTCTCCCAGATCACCAGTGCTCGCTGGGCCAACGGGATCGCCTCGGCAAATTTTCTAGACTGCCAAAGCTCAATGACCTTTTTGGTTAGCCTGTTCGCGTCATCCGACTGCGCAATCGAAGGTGAAATGGACCAACAGGCCAGCGCCAGCGTTGCCGCGATGACAAAACATCCGAAGGATCTTATCACGGATCGTCGGAAACCCGTCCGCACGCTGACCGGTAGGGTATGCAGTCTCACGGGCAGGGCCGTCTCACGACCCGGTATGGCGCATCGGTCTGGACGCACGCGTGACCCCCTTCAGCTTGCGTATGCGGGTTGAAATCGTCTGCTCGTCCTTAATCCCATTATCCCATCGCCTACCGACTTTCGCCCTATCGTTTCTACCCCCTCACTCATCGATCACCTCGACGGCCATGGCGAGCAGCGAGCGTGAGACGGTCAGGCCGAGCGTCTCGGCAGTCTTGCGGTTGATCACGAGCTCGAACTTGGTCGGCTGCTGAACTGGTAAGTCGGCAGGTTTGGCGCCCCTGAGAATCTGCGCGACATAGAAGGAGCCGATCTGGCGAACGGCCGCCACGAGATCGGCGGTGCAACTCATCAGCCCTCCGAGAACCACGAACCGCCGACCAGAATATATCGCGGGAATCCTCTGGCGTGCCGCTAACTCCACTATTTTCTTGGCATTCCGCTCGAAAAGGACGTGGGGGCCCACAACGAGCGCGTCGGCTCGGCGCTCGATGAGGGTCGCGAACGCCGCATCGATGTCACGCTCGTTGCGCGCTTCCAGAATGATGGCTTGCCGCCCGAGTGCACCCGCTGTCGCAAGCATCTCTCTCGTCGCCTCCTCGGAATCCGGGGCTCCTGGATCAGTGATATACGCGACTGTCCTCGCCAAGGGAGCTATCTCGCGCAACAGATCAAGCCGCTTGCCCGTGAGCTCGGCGGAGAGAAAAGTTACTCCTGTCATATTGCCGCCGGGTCGGCTCAGGCTGGCAACCAGGCCCAACTTGATTGGATCGGCGCCGAGCGCGAAGACAATTGGAATTCTCGAGGTGGCAGCCTTCGCCGCAAGGACTGCTGGACCCGAGTCGAGCGCCACGATCACGGCCACCTGGCGTTGGACGAGTTCTGCCGCAAGCGGCGCTAGCCGCCGCCCCTGGTTATTTGCCCATCGGTAGTCGACCTCCACCGTCCGGCCATCGACCAAGCCGGCTTCGGCGAGGCCCTGGCGGAACGCGACCATGTAGCTCCCGTCTAGTCCACCGGCCCCCGATGATCGAGTGGCGTTCGCCGAACCAAGGTTGAGGGAGCCCAAGACCGGCATCGTCGGCTGTTGCGCGCGCGCGGTCAGCGGCCAAGCCGCTGCGCCGATACCTGCGATGAAATCTCGCCGTCTTATCATGAGCAAATCTCCGCCGCTTTGATCGGGCGAAGGCCAGCTCATCAAGCTACCATAATTTTCGACGCAGAGAATGTGATGTGGCTCACACAAGCCTACAGTTGCGTCGCCGGGCGATTTCGACTCCCGCCGGGTTGGAAATGTCGGTTCTTGGCCCGACCCGGAAGTGCCGACCGCCGGCCCGGCGGGTCCGCTTACAGGGGTAGATCTGCCGTGCCGACGAAGTGAGTGGCACGCCTCATTTTGACCCATTCCGGAAGTCAGGATGGTCAGTCCGGCTTGATGTTGTCTGCCTTCGGGGGCAGCAATCGTCGCTGCCTGTCCGCCAGTCTTCTCCAAGCCCTATTTTATTCGACCTTGATATTGGCGGTTCGCCCCACCTTCTCCCACCTAGCGAGTTCAATCTTGATCCAAGCGGCGAATTCCGCTGGCGTGTTGGCCACCGGATCGAACGCAAGCGCCAGAAGCCGATCCCGCACGTCCGGCAGCGCCACTACTCTGGCTGTCTCGCGATAGAGCATGTCGACGACGTGGGGCGGCGTGCCGGCAGGCGCGAGCATAGCGACAAAGCTCTCGGCCTCCTGCCCTTCAACGCCCGATTCCGCGAGCGTCGGAACATCAGGCAGGCTCACGATGCGCTTTGCCGATGTCAGCCCTAGCGCCCGCAGTTGCCCGCTCTTAATAGACTCGATGGCGGGCTGCACAGCGGTGAACGCGATCGGCGTGTGACCCGCGATGGTCGATCCGATGGCAGGGGCCGCGCCCCCGAACGGCACGTGGGCGAGATCAAGATTGAAATGAATGCGGAACAGCTCGCCCGAGAGATGCGGGCTCGAGCCCGTTCCTGGCCCAGCAAAGCTGTATTTCCCTTGGGTGGCTCGGATCAGCGCTACGAGCTCGGCGAGTGTTCTTGCTGGTACCGCCGGGTTTACGGCGATGACATTGGGCGAGGTCGCAATCAGGGTGACCGGCGCGAAATCCTTGACCGGGTCGTAAGGTACCTTGGCATACAGGCTCGGATTAATGAGGAAACCACTCGCAACCACTAACAAGGTCGAACCATCGGGCGTCGCATGCGCGACCCTGCCGGTCGCCGTGTTGCTGTTGGCGCCCGGCATGTTTTCGACATAGAATTGCTGACCCAGCCTTTCGGACAGTTTAAGCGCCACTATCCGGGCGATGAAATCGGTGGGCCCGCCGGACGTGAATCCGACCACAACCCGCACCGACCTGTCCGGGTAGGCCCGGGCCCTCGCGAGGCGCGAGCCGGTCGGAAATGCGGTGGCGGTGGCTGCCAGACACAGAAATTGACGGCGTGGAAGCCTCATCGTGGTCCCCCCTAAACCGTAGCGATGGCTGCGCCCTCAAGGATCGCGCGCGCCGCGAACTTGATTGTTGGTCGCGCCGCGTATGAAACCGCGGCCCGGCTCTACCCGAAAGAGCGCATCGACTATCGCGACGGCGCACGGATTCGCCGGATCGAGGGAAAGCATGGTCATGTCACTCCTTCCCGCGCCCGAAGCCTGTCTTCTTTCCACCAATCAGGCCACTCACCCGCTGCCATGTCACCGGCTTCCCCAATTGCCAAAGACCATCCACACCGAACGCCACAGAAAGCTGCGCGACTTCCTCAAAGGGCGGCGCAAAGCCGCTGGCCTTACGCAAACGGTGGTGGCGGGGCGGCTGGGCAAGCCGCCTTTGCCTACGGGGCGCAGACGAGCATCGGCAACGCGAATGCGGCATCGGTGGATCCACCGTACCGCAATGGCCAAGCAAAGCTAAGTTCGTGGCCATCCGGATCGGTCACGTGAAAGAACCGCTCGCCCCATTCGGCATCGTGCGGTGCCGTGTCCGGTCGGTAGCCGGCCGCAATCACGCTCGCATAGAGACTGTCGACGTCGGAATGATAGAAGATGACGCGTCCCCACCAAGACCAATTTCGCTCCGCGGGTTGTGAGACGAGATTGAGAAAGCTGGTTCCAGCCCGAAAGCTTGTAAACGCGGCGTCATCGCCCCCATGAACGATCTCAAATCCCAGCATGCGATAGAAGGCGACGGCGCGCGACATGTTGTGGGTGGCCAGCGTGACGGCACTGACGCTCTTGATCATCGCGGGACTGCTCCATTCTTCGTGTCGTGCATTGGGTGCGGTGAGGGCGATCATGAGCCCCGACAGGGGAACAGGTGTCGCCACAGCGAGAACGCCGCCGAGCAGTCCAAACCCCACCAGCATATCCGCGCCCGGCCGGCCAACGGCTATTGCCGCGGCCAACCGCCGATCCTGCCGCCATGCAGATCACGATCGGAACCGCGGTGGACGCGAGGGCCGATACCCTCTCTCTCTCTGTGTCTGTGTCTGTGTCTGTGTCTATGTCTGTTTCATGTAGCGCCAGCCATGTTCGCCCCTTCGCTTGGCGTCCCATGCCGCCCAGGCAGAGCTATCACGTACTTTGCCCAGCGGCCGAAGCCAATGCGCCGGGACGTGACGCCGAGGCGTTTGCGTGCTCGATCGTACGTTCTCGGGGAGATGCCGGCGCACAGTGCCTTGGCCTCCACTTCAGCGGCTGGTCGTTCGCCGCTGGCGAGCAGGGTGCGCAGCAAGGCGACAGCGAGGTCGATCTTCTTCGGGCTTGGCGCTAGCTCCTGGCCGGACGACTTGGGAGCGCCGCGCGGCGGCTGGGGGCGCCTTGCTGAGGGAAGGCTGATCTGGTGTCCCTGACCGGCGAAACGGCACCCACGGCCTTCTGTCGGAGGCCGACACGGCCTGGTTCGCAGCTGGCGGGCTTGGAAACGGAGTTGGGAGGCCCATCGGTGAAAACCTCTCTACGGCCAGGCCTCTGGTTCGGCTCCTTGGCGCGTTGCCCATCGAGCCAATCATGGCGGCGGCTCTGTTTCGGGGTCGGGGGAGGTGGCGTCACAAACGAGCGTTCGTACCAGCTTGTCTGGATCAGGCTATTGAGCCAAGCGAAATTCCAGTCTCCAGAACCAGAATAGCAACTGCCGGCATGGCGGCTCAAGAAGCGCTCGATAACATCCACACAATGCGAGAGTGGAATGTCCCTGGCGATCCACCCTCGCGCTGCGTCATATAGGCCGAACGGCGGGCAGAGGCCGTGCCGTGTATATAAATTGCCGATGCGGCCGCAGTACGTTGCGAGATCCAGGTCGGCAATCAAGGTCATCCATTCCCCCGCTGCAACCCGCCGAGGCGATCTCTCGCTCCGCTGGGCCTGCGCCTACCCCATTGTAGATCGGGACGGAAACGAATTTTGCCAATAGATCGGGTTCGGAGGATTTCGTCCGAGCCCTCGGCATCAAAGGGGCCGACGAGAGCGGCATCACAGCCGTCGGCACTGCCATCGCCAATGCGGTGGAAGATGTCATCCGCATGCCCGGTGCAATCACCGAGTTGCCAACCACGCCCCAGCGATTGAAGAAAATTCTGCGAGGGGCGACAATGAGACCATCTCATGAAATCTGATACATTGAGTTGTGGAATGAAATCCGGAGATTTTTGAATGACGCAGATCACGACATCATCGCAGCGGAAGGTCGGCATCGTCGGCGGCGGTATCGGCGGGCTCACCGCTGCGCTGGCGCTGCTCA
>WNFL01423494.1_pt1 | contig 16058 bp, 17 predicted proteins | sample 5400361 | NCBI WGS metagenome assembly WNFL01 (sample SAMN13153351, study PRJNA577476) | soil metagenome | isolation source: 40 cm soil on Douglas fir-dominated hillslope | place: USA:California | collected 2013-09-17
GGCATCGTGATCGTCGGGACGACGGGCGAATCGCCGACGGTGGACGTCGAGGAGCACTGCACGCTGATCCGATCGGCCGTCGAGTACGCGGCCGGGCGCATTCCCGTGATCGCCGGCACCGGCGGCAATTCCACGCGCGAAGCGATCGAGCTCACGCGGTTCGCGCAGAGCGTGGGCGCGAACTACAGCCTTTCGGTGGTTCCCTACTACAACAAGCCGATGCAGGAAGGGCTCTATCGCCATTTCAAGGCGATCGCCGAATCCGCCGACATCCCGACGCTTCTCTACAACGTGCCGTCGCGAACGGTGGCGGACCTTGCCAACGACACGATCGTGCGCCTTGCCGGGATTGCGAATATCGTCGGCATCAAGGAGGCGACGTCGAACGTCGATCGCGTGACCGAGCTCCTCGCGCGCAAGCCCGAGGATTTCGTCGTCATGAGCGGCGACGACAGCACGGCGCTCGCGTACATGATGCTCGGCGCGAAGGGCGTCATCTCGGTCACCGCCAACATCGCCCCGCGCCCGATGCACGACCTGTGCGCGGCGGCGCTCAAGGGCGATTTCGCCAAGGCGATCGAGCTCAACAACCGGCTCTTCCCGCTGCACAAGAGCCTGTTCCTCGAGAGCAACCCCATTCCGGTGAAGTGGGCCCTCAATCGCATGGGCCGCATCGCGGAAGGCATCCGCCTGCCGCTCACCCCCCTCGATTCCCGATACCACGAAGCCCTGTCCGCGGCATTGCGCGGCGCCGGCTGCATCAACTGAACAAGGATCGCAATTCATGAAGCTTTACAGCCGTCTAGCCCTTGCCGCCGTCGTGGTCCTCGCCGCGAGTTGCTCGTGGTTCGGATCCAAGAAGACCGAGGAGTACAAGTCGGCCTCGCGTCCCGCGAAGCCCCTTGAAGTGCCGCCCGAGCTCACCGCGCCGTCGACCGACGATCGTTTCGTCATTCCCGATCCGCGCACGCAGACGACCTTCTCGACCTACAACCAGCGGCCCGCGCCGTCCACGTCCGCGGGTCCTGCGGTGGCTTCCGTCTTGCCGAAGATCGAGGGAGCGAGGCTGGAGCGCTACGGCGACCAGCGCTGGCTCGTGGTGAAGGGCGCGCCCGAGGTGGTTTGGGGCAGGGTGCGCGACTTCTGGGTCGAAGCGGGCTACTCCCTCGTGCGCGAGCAGCCGGAGGTTGGAATCATCGAGACCGATTGGCACGAGGAGCGCGCGAAGATTCCCGAGGACATCATCCGCCGCACCATCGGGCGCGTGATCGAGAACCTGTATTCGAGCGGAACGCGCGACAAATTCCGGACCCGCCTCGAGAAGGGCGCGGAGCCGGGCACCACCGAGATCTTCATCAGCCACCGCGGCATGGAGGAGGTTTACACGAGCTCGGCGCAGGATTCGACCCGGTGGACGTCGCGCGGAGCCGACCGCGAGCGCGAAGCCGAGATGCTTACCCGCATCATGACGAAGCTCGGCGTGCCGGAAACGACGCGCGTCGCTTCGGCGCCGGGATCCACGGCCGCCGCGGGTTCCGCTTCGGGACTGCAACCGCGCAACGCCGTGCTCGAAGGCGCGTCCCTCGTCGTGAACGACGGCTTCGACCGTGCCTGGCGCCGCGTCGGCCTCGCGCTCGATCGCGTCGGCTTCACCGTGGAAGACCGCGATCGCTCCAAGGGTATTTTCTTCGTGCGCTACATCGATCCGGAAGCCGATGCGGACAAGAAGAAGGAAGGCTTCATCGAGGGTCTCAAGTTCTGGAAATCTTCCCCCAAGGCGCCGCAGCCGCAATTCCGCATCCACGTGGGCGACGCGGGCGGCGGCCTTTCGCAGATCGACGTGCAGAACTCCCAAGGCACGCCCGAGGCGAGCCCGACGGGCAAGCGGATCCTGGCGCTCCTCTTCGAACAACTGAAGTAGGGAATCGCGCGACAGCCGCGATTTCCTGATGGCGCTGCGCTTCACCTCGCTGGGCAGTGGTAGCGGCGGCAACGCGCTCGTGGTCGAGTGCGGCCGCACCCGAGTGATGATGGATTGCGGCTTCGGCGTCGCGGAGACCAAGGCGCGCCTCGAACGTGTCGGGCTGGCAGCGTCGGACCTTGCCGGGATCGTCGTCACGCACGAGCACGACGACCATCTCGGCGGAGTGGCGGCGTTCGCGCTGCGTCACTCGATACCGATCTACCTCACGCGCGGCACGGCCCAATGGCTGCCGATCGAGTTTCCGGCCGTCCTCGTCCATCTCATCGATTCGCACAGCGTGTTCGAGGTCGAGGGCCTGCGGGTAGAGCCATTCCCGGTCCCGCACGACGCGCGCGAGCCGGTGCAGTTCGTCTTCGGCGACGGCGACGTGCGCCTGGGCGTCGTGACCGATCTCGGTTGCTCGACGCATCACGTGGAAGAGAAGCTCTCGGGATGCCACGCGCTGGTCGTCGAATGCAACCACGACCTCGACATGCTGTGGAACGGGTCGTATCCCGCCGGTCTCAAGCAACGCATCGCCGGGCGCTTCGGCCATCTCGACAACGGCACGGCGGCGGCGATGGTGAAGAACCTCGAGCGCGCCGGCCTTCGCCACCTCATCGCCGCGCATCTTTCGGAGCACAACAACAAACCCGCGCTCGCGGTGAGCGCGCTCGCGGCGGCGATCGGCTGCGAGGAGTCCTGGATCGGCGTTGCCACGCAGAGCGACGGCTTCGATTGGCGAGAAGCCTAGTCGAGAAGAGGAAGGGAGGGGATTCCTTTTTTCGACGCCCTGGAAATCGCGACTCGGACCGGCCCGTCGCTAAGTTTCCGAGTTGCCCGTGGGTGGGCCACTCGGAAACTGCGATGAATGCCCCGGACGAGTCACGCTTGCGATTTCCCGGGATCGAAAAAAGGAATCCCCTCCCTTCCTCTTCTCTCTTCCGACCCGCCACAAAAAAAGCCGGCGCGCAGCCGGCTTTTTATTTGGGAAGGCGAGTTACTTCTTCGGGGCGTCGGCGGTGCCGCTCGCGGGCGCGGCGATCGGGGCTTCGGGGGGACGCGGCGCTTCGGCGGGTTTGATTGCCTCGACCTTGGGTTTCGGGGGCGTCGGCGGCGGTGCCTTTTCGCTGCAGGCAACGGCGCCGGCAGCGAGCAGGGCCGCGAGGACGTACGACGTTTTCATTGTTCGGGATCCTTCGAGGTTCGCGCGGATTGTATCAAAGGCCGAGCGTGGTGGCGGACACGGCCGGCTCGGAAAGCTCCCAGATTTCGTCGAAACGCTGCGCGATCGGCTTGGCATCGGCGGGCGAGTGCAGCGCGACGATCGCGCGCGGCTGCTCGTTGTGCAGCTGGTGCCAAACGCTGTGGTCGTCGGCGACGATGAACGGGTCGGCTGCGTTGCGTGCCTGGTCGACCGTGCGGTGAATCTCGATCGACATCGGAAACTGGCGCAGCAGGATGAGCAGCCGCGGGCACTCGCGCTCGAGCGTTTCCGGCTCGTGCAGCGCGATGAGCAGGCGATGCGTGCGGCCCGCGACGATGAAGCGCCGCAAAGCGTCCTGGCGCGCGGGTGAATTGAATCCGCGACGCCCGAGAGTGAAGTCGAAGAGCCGCAGGGTCGTCTGCGCGGTGGCGATGACCTCGTCGATCGCGGCGAGCGATTCGGCGATGCTGGAGATCTGCCGGTAGCTCGGCTCTGGACTGGGTGGGGTGGTGTTGGTATCGCTCATGACTCCCTCTCCTGGCCGGCCACGTGCAGAAAACCCCGCGCGTACCATGCCTGCGTCAGTTCCCAGAAAGCCGGCGGAGCCTCGATGGGCGCTTCCAGCCGGCGCCGGTCCGCGAGACGCCGGAGCCAGCGCGCCGAGGCCGCGTCGCTCCCGATCGCCTCGCCGTTCATGAAGAACATGCTGCCAGAAAACAGCAACCGCGTCCGCAGGTCGAGCGCGAGCCCGCGGCGCCGCGCCGCGGCAGTGAACGGCGCGAGCGCAAGTGGGCGCGCGGGCGAATCGAAGAAGACGTGCGCCTTGGGCTCCGAGAGAAAACGTCCGGTGAAATCGCGGACTTGCGACGGGCCCCAGCGAATCGCGGCGACCGTGCGCGCCACGTGCTCGACAATGTCCGCGGGGATCGCACCCGGACGGCGCGCAGGCGCGGCGCCGCGGTCGGCATACTGGCCTTCGGCGGCGAGGGTGTCGTGAAGGAAATCCAGGAATCCGGAAATCAATTCCGCGTTGGCGGGCGCACGAAATCCGATCGACCATGTAAGGCATTCCGTTTCCGCGACGCCGTAGTGCGAAACACCAGGCGGGAGATAGAGCATGTCGCCGGGCTCGAGCGTCCACTCCGCCTGCGGCGTGAAACGCGCGAGGATGCGAAGGTCTGCGCCTGGAACGAACGCCACGTCGGCCTGCCGGGAGATCTGCCAGCGCCGCCGGCCGAGCCCTTGCAACAGGAAGACGTCGTAGGAGTCCATGTGCGGCCCGACGCTGCCGCCGGGCACGGCATAGCTCACCATCAAGTCGTCGACGCGCGCGTGCGGGATGAAATCGAATTGCGACAGCAGTCGCGAAGCCCTGCCGGAGAAGTGATTCGTGTCCTGGACCAGGACCGTCCAGTCCCGGCGCGGAAGTTGCTTGAGTTTCGCGCGGGAAAACGGACCGTGCTCGAGCGTCCAGCGCGCGCCCCGGCGCCGCACCAGGCGCGATTGCGCGTCACTCGAGGCGGCGAGGGCAAGCACCTCATGCACGGAAAGCGGGTCTTCGAAGCTCGCGAACGCACCGCGAACGAGCAGCGGGCCGCGCTGCCAGTAGCGGCGCATGAACGCCGTCGCGTCGAGGTTCATTAGGAGCTTGCGTCTTGGCAAAATGGGCTAGAATCAATTGACCGTCGAACGACAGCGGACACAATGCTACAGGTAGGGCAAACGGCACCGGCCTTCACGCTTCCCGACGCGAGCATGGAGATGATGAGCCTCTCCACTTATCGCGGTAAGAAGAACGTCGTCCTTTATTTCTATCCGAAGGACGGCACGCCCGCGTGCACGATCCAGGCGATCGGTTTCAGCGACCGCGAGGACGAATTCGAAAGGCTCGACACCGTGGTCTTCGGCGTTTCGCGCGACGACGTGCTGTCGCATGCGGCGTTCCGCGACGAGCACGGGCTCAGCGTGCAGCTCCTCGCCGATACCGAGGAGGAAGTCTGCCGCCTCTACGATGTCATCAAGGAGAAGATCGTCAACGGCCACCCGAAAGCGTGCCTGCAGCGATCGACCTTCATCATCGACAAGAAGGGCGTTGTTCGCCACATCATGCCCGAGGTGAATCCGAAGGAGCATGTCGAGGAGGTGCTCAAGGTGTGCCGGCAACTCCTCAACGGCCATGCCAATTGAGCGGGGCAAGGTCGTAACACTCTCGTACGAGCTGCGCGACGGTGACGGACACTCGGTCGACGAGGAAGGCGCCCAGGTCGCCTACCTGCACGGGTACGGTGGAATCTTCCCGAAGGTCGAGGCGGCGCTCGAGGGCAGGGACGTCGGCGAGGAAGTGAGCGTCACGCTCGAGCCGGACGACGCGTTCGGCGATTACGACGCGGAGCTGCTGCGCGTCGAGCCGCGCGATCGCTTCCCGGAAACCCTCGAAGTCGGCATGCGCTTCGAAGGCATTCCCGGAGAGCGGGAGGATGAAGCGCACATCTACACCATCACCGACATCGCCGCGGACAAGGTGGTCGTCGACGCCAATCATCCGCTCGCCGGCGAGCGCCTGTGGTTCAAGTGCTCCGTGACCGAGGTGCGCCAGGCGACGGGCGATGAGCTCGAGCACGGGCATGTGCACGGCGACCACGGCGTTTCGACCCACTGATTCACCAAATTCGGCGCGGCACTACCGCGGCCAGCCGCGGCTCGAAGGTGAAGATGTCGGGACGTGAAGTGTCCACGGTCACCCGGACCCATCCCACCGCGGGGCTTCCGTAGGTTTCCAGGCGTGTCGGATTCGCGATCGGCACTCCCCTGCCGTCGACGAATGGCGTATCGACGCGATAGGTGTGGGAATCGCCGTGGACGAAGAGCACGGGCTTGCGGTAGCGCTGCGCGAGCGCGGCGAGCGCGTCTCGATAGGCTTTGAGCGTGCGCGCGTCTCTCCACCACAGATTCGCCTGCGTCATCACCACGAGGGCGCGTGATCCGGCGGCGCGCTCCTCGGCGTGCGCCAGCCACGCCAGGTTCGCCGCATCGCGGCAATCCGCATCGCGATCGCCGGCGGGATCGAAGCCGCGATTGTTGTTGCTTCCCTGCACGTTGATCGTCGCGAACACGATCTCCCCGTGACGCCAAAGGCGATTCTCGGGCAGCGAGGTGCAGCCGCACGCGGCGGGGGCAGCGTCGGTGCATTGGCGTTCCATGGGCATGCGGCGCGCGCCCAGGGAAAATCCGTCGGAAAAGAAGATCGAGCGCAGGCTCGCAAGACGTTCGAGGGGAGCCGCCGCGCCGTGAGCCGGATCGCGGCAATCGATCCACTCGTTGTCTCCCGGGACGAACACGAAGGGGTGCGCGGAGGCATCGAACTGCTTCTTCCGGTGGATGAAGAGCGCATCCGAGCAGGGCCCGCCGCCCTTGAAGTCGCCGACGTGCACCACGAACGCGAGCGGCTCGGCATTCATGCGGCCGATCATCGCGACGAATTGCTGTTCCTCGCGCGCACTGTAGGGCGTGTCGCCCATGACGCCGAAGATGAAGCTGTCGGGTCCGGGGCGAATCGTCGCGCACTGCACGAGCAGCAGCGCGCAGGCCGCGATCAGAAGCCTATTCGCCGTCGACGAGCCGCTTGAGGCGATAGAGCGCATCGAGCGCTTCCTTGGGCGAGAGCGCGTCGGGATCCAGCGCTTCGAGCGCTTCGAGTGCCTCGGCGTGAGCCTGCGCCGCATCGCTGGCGTCGCCGTCGGCACCCGGTTGGGCCGCGAAGAGGTCCGGATGCGCGCTGCCCGGCCGAAGCTGCTTCTCCAGCTCGGCGAGGTGCTTGCGCGCCGCGCGCACCACGTCCTTCGGAATGCCCGCGAGGTGCGCCACGTGGATGCCGTACGAGCGATCCGCCGGGCCGCCCTCGAGCCGGTGCAGGAAGACGATGCGATCCTTGTGCTCGACGGCGTCCAGGTGCACGTTGGCGACGTTCGGCAGCATCGAGGCGAGCTGCGTGAGCTCGAAATAGTGAGTCGCGAAGAGCGTGTAGCAGCGCACGCGCTCGGCGAGGCTGCGCGCGATCGCGTAGGCGAGCGCGAGACCGTCGAACGTGGACGTGCCGCGGCCGATCTCGTCCACCAGCACCAGGCTTCGGGCGCTCGCGTTGTTGAGGATCGACGCCGCCTCGGTCATCTCCACCATGAACGTCGAGCGCCCGCCCGCGAGGTCGTCCGATGCGCCGATGCGGGTGAAGATCTGGTCGATGGGGCCGAGGATCGCGGACTTCGCCGGCACGAACGCGCCGCAGTAGGCGAGGAGCGCGATCTGCGCGACCTGCCGCATGTACGTCGACTTGCCGCCCATATTCGGGCCGGTGATGAGGAGGAGCTGCCGCGAGCGCGAAAGGCTCGTGTCGTTGGGGATGAAATGCTCGACCTGGCTTTCGACGACCAGGTGGCGCCCCTCGACGATGTCGATGCAATCCTCCGCGGCGAACTGCGGGCACGAGAGCGCGAGCGTCTCGGCGGACGCGGCGAGCGCGCCGAGCGCATCGAGGCGGGCGCCCGCGTCGGCCACGCGCTTCAAGGCTTCGAGGTGGCCGTTCAGCTCGTCGACCAGCGCCTCGAAGAGCGCCTTCTCGAGCGCGAGCGCGCGCTCGCCCGCGGCGAGCGCCTTGTCCTCGAAGGCCTTGAGCTCCGCGGTGATGTAGCGCTCCGCGTTCTTCATCGTCTGGCGGCGCTTGTATTCGAGCGGCACCTTTTCGAGCTGTCCCTGGGTCACCTCGATGTAGAAGCCGTGGACGCGGTTGAACTCGACGCGCAGGTTGGCAATCCCGGTGCGGCTGCGCTCGCGCTTTTCCATGTCGAGCAGGAAAGCGCTGCAGTCGTTCTGGATCGCGCGCAGCTCGTCGAGCGCCGCGTCGTGGCCGTCGCGAATCACGCCGCCCTCGCGAACCAGCGCCGCGGGCTCGTCCTTCAACGCCGCGGCGAGCCGCGCGTGCACGCCATCGAGGGGCCGAAGGGCCTCGGCGGCGGCGAGCAGCCCCGATTGGCTGCTCGCCATGAGCGCCGCGTGCAACCCGGGAAGCGTCGCGAGCGTGTCGCGCAGGCCCGACAGGTCGCGCGGCCGCACGGTGCGCAGCGCGATGCGCGCGGTGATGCGCTCGACATCCGACCACATCGAGAAGAGCTCGCGCAGCTGCGGATGGCGCAACCGCGAAGCCGCATGCACGAGCGCGGCGATCACCGCCTGGCGCTCGCGCAGCGGCGCCGTATCGCGCAACGGATGGTTCAGCCAGTGGCGAAGCCGGCGGCTGCCCATCGTCGTCGCGCAGCGATCCAGGAGCGACAAGAGCGTCGGCGAATCCGCGCCGGCAAGCGTCTCCGCGATCTCGAGGTTGCGCCGCGTGGCGGCGTCCATCAGCACGAATTCGCTCTCGCGCTCGACGCGTAGCCCCGTCACATGCGGGAGCGGCGATTGCTGCGTGTGGCGGCAATAGCCGAGCAGCGCGCCCGCCGCCGCGATCGCCGCTTCCATTCCCTCGCATCCGTAACCGGAGAGGTCGACCGTGCCGAACTGGCGCGCGAGGTCCCTCGCGGCGGACACGCCGTCGAATTGCCACGGATCGAGGCGCTTCACCGCGGGATTCGATCGCGGCAGCGGCAGCTCGGGATCGTCGGCGAGGATTTCGGCAGGCGACAGGCGCTCGAGCTCGGCGGCGAGGCGCGCGCGCGGCACCTGGGCGATGCGCAGGTCGCCGCTCGCGAGCGCGAGCCATGCGATCCCCGCCTCGGAGCCGGCGACGTGCACCGCGGCGATCAAGCTCTCGCGCGTGGCGGCGAGGAGCGCCGAGTCGGTGAGGGTGCCCGGCGTGACGATGCGCGTGACCTTGCGCTCGACCGGTCCCTTCGAGGTCGCGGGGTCGCCGATCTGCTCGCAGATCGCCACCGACTCGCCAAGCTTCACCAGCTTCGCGAGGTACTGCCCGCGGGTGGTCAGCGTGATGTCGAGGAGCTTCGCCGCGCGTTCGGCGTCAGCGTAGAACATCTCGTAGAAATCGCCCATTCGGTAGAAGAGCAGCATGTCGGGGTTCTGGCTCTTCAGCGACAGGTACTGCTGCATCATCGGGGTGTGCACGGCAGCCTGCGGCTGCCCGGGCGGCAATTCGCGCTTCATCGCGGCTATTGTAAGGGCCGCTGCACGGGTCTAGTGGAGCTTCACCTTCGGATCGGTCTGGTGGCGGATCATGCGCGCGAGCGTGTCGAGCGCCATGCCCCAGAAGCCGTGCAGCGCCCAGATATGCAGGCGATAGAGCGAGATGTAGAAGAGCTTCGCGAGCAGGCCCTCCAGGCGAAACGTGCCGCCGGTGATGAAGCCCATCAGCGTCCCGACAGTTTGGTAATTGCCGAGAGAGACGAGCGAGCCGAAGTCGCGGTAGCGGAACGGCTTCGGTGCGCGCCCCGCGAGCCGGCGCTTGAGGGTCGTCACCAGGTGCTCCGACATTTGATGCGCGGACTGGGCGCGCGGCGGCACGTTCTTGCCGTCCTTCCACGGCGCAGCGGCACAGTCGCCGAGGGCGAAGATTTTGGCGTCGCGGGTGGTCAGCAGGGTGTCCTTGACGAGGAGCTGGTTCAGGCGGTTGGACTCGAGCCCGTCGAGATCCTTCAACACCTCCGGGCATCGAATGCCCGCCGCCCACACGACGAAGTCGGCCGGGATCTCGCGGCCGGTGGCGGTCTTCACGCGCTGCGGAGTGATCTCGACCACGCGCTCGCCCACGAGCACCTCGATATGGAGCGCCTCCAGGGTGCGAAGCGTTTCCTCGGCGATGTACTCCGGCAGCCCCGGAAGGATGCGCGGCCCGGCTTCGACCACGCGAATGCGGATCTGCGTCTCCGGATGGAAACTCTCGAGCCCGTAGCCGGCCAGTACGCGGATCGTGTTGTGCAGCTCGGCGGCGAGCTCGACGCCGGTCGCGCCCGCGCCGACGATGGCGATGTCGAACACGTGACCATCATTTGCAAAATTGGCGCGGAAGAAGGCGTTCACCAGGCGGCGATGGAAGAGGTGCGCCTGCCACGCGTTGTCGATCGTGAACGCGTTCTCGCGTACACCCGGCGTGCCGAAATCGTTCGATTCGCTGCCGATCGCGATGACGAGCGTGTCGTAGGCCACGCGGCGCTCGGGCAGGATCTCGACGCCCTCGTCGTCCGTGACCGGCGCGATCCGGATCTCGCGCTTTGCGCGGTCGAGTCCCGCGAGCGCACCGAGCGTGAAGGTGAAGTGGTGCCAGCGCGCCTGCGCGAGGTAGTCGAGCTGGTGCGCATGGATGTCCATGCTTCCGGCCGCCACTTCGTGAAGCAACGGCTTCCACAGGTGCGTTCGGCTGCGATCGACGAGCGTGACGTGCGCGCGATCCCGGGCGGCGAGCTCGTCGCCCAGGCGCGTCGCGAGCTCGAGCCCACCGGCGCCGCCGCCCACGACGACGATGCGATGCAAGTCCCTAGTCCCGAGCGACCGCGCGGCCGCCGAGGAAAACCTGCGACCAGAGCGCGCTCCACTTGTCCCATTCGTCGAGCGCGATCGCCGGATCGATGAGGTCGTAGCGAAACTTGTTGAGCGGGCTGTCGACGGCGAGGCTCGAGGGCACGCGATTGCGCGCCTTGATGATCTCCTGGCCTTCGCGCGACAGGATGAAATCGGCAAAAAGCAGCGCCGCGTTCGGATGCGGCGCGCGCCTCGCGATGCCCACCGAGCTCGGCTGGCCGAACGCCGGTTGCAGCGGCCTCCAGTCGATGGGCGCTCCCTTGTCCTTGAGCCGCGCGACCCCTTGCACGTGCGCGTTCACCGCGATCGCGATCTCGCCGGCGGCGACGAGCTCCACCATGAGCGTATGGCCGTTGCGCAGGCTGGGCTTGTTCGCCGCGAGCTTGCGAAAGAAGTCGATGCCCTTCGCTTCGCCCATCGATTTCGCGACCGCGGCGAACCAGGCGACATCCGCCGCCTCGATCCCGACGCGCCCGGCCCATTTCGGCGCGAGCAGATCCTCGTACGTGTTGGGAATCTCGTTCGGCGCGACGAGGCGTGTGTTGTAGGCGAGCACGTAGAGGCTCAGCCGCGTGGGCACGTAGCTGCGATGCGCGGGAATCAGGTTCGGCGGGATGTCCTTGAGCGAGGCGCCTTGCAGGGGTGCGAGCTGCTTCTCGCGATGCATGATCTCCATCTGCGCGCCGTCTGTCTCGACCACGTCCACGTCGTGGCGTCCGCCGCGCGCTTCGGTGATGACGCGCTGCGCGACCTTCTCGCCGCTGGCGCGCCACAGCGCGACCTTGATGCCGTAGCGCTTCTCGAATGCCTGGGTGAGGGGACCCGAATCGACGAGTTGCATCGACGTGTAGAGAGTGAGCGTGCCTTCGCGCTTGGCGCGATCTGCAAGGCCGGCATCCTCGGCGCTCGTTGCCCCCGCCGCCACGAGCGCGATGCCGAGCATGAAGCGGCAGAGCCGGCGGATCGTCACCGGTGCTTGAGCGCCTGCAAGAGCGCCGAGAAGAGCTTCGCGTTCGCGGCGACGATGTTCCCGCTCTCGAGATAGCGGTCTTCACCGTCGAAATCGCCGACCAGGCCGCCGGCCTCGCGCACGAGGAGCGCGCCCGCGGCCATGTCCCACGGCGAAAGCCCGATCTCCCAGAAGCCTTCGGTGCGGCCGGCCGCGACCCACGCGAGGTCGAGCGCGGCGGCGCCGGGACGGCGCACGCCCGAGCAGATCTGCGTGAGGTTCCGGAACATGCGCATGTACCGGTCGAGGTTGTCCATCTCCTTGAACGGAAACCCGGTCGAGATGAGCGCGTCTTCGAGGCGATCGGTCTTGCTCACGCGCAAGCGCCGGTCGTTGAGATAGGCGCCCACGCCGCGGGTCGCGGTAAAGAGCTCGTTGCGGTTAGGGTCGTACACCACCGCCTGCTGCGCGGTCCCCTTGTGCAGGAGCGCGATGGAAACGCAGTACTGCGGAAAGCCGTGGAGGAAATTGGTGGTGCCGTCGAGCGGATCGATCACCCAGACGTATTCCGCCTTCGAATCCTTCGCGCCGCTTTCCTCGGCGAGGATGCCGTGCGCCGGATAGGCCTCGCGCAGTATCGCGATGATCGCTTCCTCGGCTGCGTGGTCGACCTCGGAGACGAAATCGTTCTGGCGCTTGCGCCGGACGGTGAGCTTGTCGAGATCGGCAGAAGCGCGGGTGATGATGCCGCCGGCCTTGCGCGCGGCCTTGACGGCCGTGGTGAGCATGGGATGCATGGGGGAGTACGATTTTACTATGAAGACCCTGGACAACCTTGTCATCGTGCTCTCGCGTCCCAGCCATCCGGGAAATGTCGGGGCCGCGGCGCGCGCGATGCAGACGATGGGGCTCGCCCACCTGCGGCTGGTCGCGCCGCGGCGCTTTCCCGATCCGCAGGCGTCCGCGCTCGCCGCGGGAGGCGCCGGGGTTCTCGACAACGCGCGCATCGTCCATGCGCTCTCCGATGCGCTGGGCGATTGCGTGCTCGCGGTGGGATTCAGCGCGCGCTCGCGCGACCTCTCGATTCCGGCGGCAAACGTACGCGATGCCGCGCCGCAGATCGTGGCGACGGCCGCATCCGGCCGGGTCGCATTGGTGTTCGGCAACGAGACCTCGGGGCTTTCGAACGAAGAGCTCGGGCATTGCCAGCGCCTGGTGACCATCCCGGCGAACGCCGCGTATTCGTCGCTCAATCTCGCGGCCGCGGTGCAGGTCGCTTGCTACGAAATGGCGATCGCGGCTCGCCGGCCCACTTCCGCTACGCAAAGCACCGACAAGGCGCCCGCGACCGGCGACGATCTCGAAGCGCTCTTCGCGCATTTCGAGGCGTCGATGACGGCGAGCGGCTACCTCGACCCGCGCCGTCCCGGCCGGCTGATGGAAAGACTGCGCCGCCTTTTCGCGCGAGCGCGGCCCGAGCGCTCCGAGGTGAAGGCATTGCGTGGAATGCTCGAGGCGTTCGAGAAGAAGATGCGCGGCTAGCTCATTCGGCGGGGCGGGTTTGGACGCGCGGCTCGTCGGCGGTCCCGAGTGTGAGCGCGAGAAGCGCCATCGCCGCCGCGACCGCACCGCCCATGGCGAACGCCGCGTGGACCCCGAGCGTTTCGACGACCACTCCGCCGACAGAGATGCCGGCGCCCAGGCCCGTCAGGATGCAGGTCATCGACCAGGTGAAGGCCTCCGTCGCGTAGTGGGACGGGGCGAGGCGGGCCACGAGGACCGACTGCGAGGCGATGGACGGCGCGATGAGGGCGCCGGCGAAGAACGCGACCACCGTGAAGAGCCACGGTGCATCCACCATCGCATGCACGAAAAGCGGAATCGCCATCAACGCGAGCGTGGCGGCGTACTGGCGCTCGATGCTCATGCGTAGCCGCAGGCCGCCGTAGAGCGTGCCGCCCGCGGCGCTGCCGAGGGAATTGATCGAGAGGAGCAGGCCGCCGAAGGCCGGGGCGACGAACGCGGTGGCGAACGCCGGATAGCCGACCTCGAGGAAACCGATCGACATCGCCGTGCCCGTCGTGACGATGAGCAGCAGCCAGAAGCGGGGAATGGTGAGCGGCCCCAGGACGTGGCGCCGGGCCCCCGGCTCGCGCTTGAAGTAGCCGAGCACATTCGAGCCGAGGAAGATGATCGTGGAGATCACGACGACCGCGATCGAGAGCGCGAACGCGGCGGTGCTTCCGAGGAACGCGAGCACCACGGCGATCAGCGCGGGTCCGAGCGTGAAATCGATTTCGATCGTCACCGCATCGAGCGCGAAAGCCGTGCGCCGGTCGTCCTCGTGCTCGAAGCGATGGCGCCACATGGCGCGGGTCAGCGTGTTGATCGGCGAGGCGAATGCCCCGGAGAGGACCGCGCATCCCGCGAGGACCGCGAACGGCATCGCCAGCTTCGCGCTCACCAGCAATGCCGCGAGCGCCAGCGGCTGCACGATCGCCGTCACCAGCAACGGCCGCCTCGGTCCGATGCGATCGACGAGGCGCCCGATGATCGGCGCGGAAGTCGCGATCGCGGCAAAGTGCATCCCGACGAGGCTTCCCGCGAGCGCGAAGTTGCCGAGCGCCTCGCGCAGGAACATGAGCATCGCGAAGCCGATCATGCCGATCGGCAGGCGCGCGAGAAAGCTCACCCACAGCAGCCGCGCGACATTCGGCTGGCGCAGGAACTCGAGATATTTGCGGGTGAATTGCTTCAAGGGAAGGAAGGAAAAACCCCGCTCCGCGCGGGGTCAATAGTTGATGATTTTAGTCGGGAATAATAGACTGCGTCCAACGAGCCTCCAACAGCGGACAACACCCCATGTTCAGCCGGATTCGCGAAGACATTCAGTGCGTTTTCGAGCGCGACCCCGCCGCCCGGTCGGTGTGGGAGGTGATCACGTGCTATCCCGGATTCCACGCGCTTCAGCTGCACCGCATTTCGCATGCGCTCTGGACGATGAAGCTGCGCTGGCTGGCGCGCTTCGCCTCCCATTGGATCCGTTTCCTCACCGGCATCGAGATTCATCCGGGCGCGGCCATCGGCCGGCGCGTCTTCATCGATCACGGCATGGGTGTCGTCATCGGCGAGACCGCGGAGATCGGCGACGACTGCACCCTTTATCACGGCGTCACGCTGGGGGGCGTCTCGTGGAACCAGGGCAAGCGCCATCCGACCCTCGGCAAGGGTGTCGTGGTCGGCGCCGGCGCGAAGATCCTCGGGCCCTTCGTCGTCGGCGATGAAGCGAAGATCGGGTCCAACTCGGTGGTGGTGAAGGCGGTCCCGCCGGGCGCGACCGTGGTGGGGATTCCGGGGCGCATCGTCGAGCACGGGATCGCGCATGGCGAAGCGGCACGCATGGCGTTCGATGCATACGCAGTGAGCGCCGATCTCGACGATCCGCTGAACAAGGTGCTCTCCGCACTCGGCACGCGGACCGAGGACTTCGACGGCCGCCTGGCCGAGATCCTGCGCCGCCTCGAAGATCTCGAGAAGAGCCCGGAGCAGGCCGCGTCCGAACGCCGCGCAGTCAGCGGAAGTCGCTGATTGGAAATGACTATATCCAAGGCGTGATAGTTGACTAAATCAGTCGGATTTCATATACTTGACGAAATCCCTCGGGTTTAACCGACCCTGAATTTCCGACTCGCGAGGACCCCATGAGACTGACAACGAAAGGCCGCTTCGCCGTGACCGCGATGCTCGATCTCGCGCTGCACGGGACGCAGGGTCCGGTGACGCTCGCCGGGATCAGCGGGCGCCAGAAGATTTCGCTCTCGTATCTCGAGCAGCTGTTCGGCAAGCTCCGCCGCCGCGCGCTCGTCGAAAGCGTGCGCGGTCCGGGGGGCGGCTATAACTTGGCGCGCGATGCGGGCCAGATTTCGGTCGCCGACATCATCCTTGCCGTCGAAGAGCCCCTCGACTCGACGCAGTGCGGCGGCCGCGAGAACTGCCGCGAGAACCAGCGCTGCATGACGCACGACTTGTGGGAAGAGCTCAACACCACCGTTTTCGGATTTCTCGCCGGCGTGAAGCTCTCGAACCTTGTCGACCAGCAGAAGACGCGCACGGTCTCCGTAGTCCGCCAACCGGGCAAGACCGCACGCGAGCACCAACCCATCTCCGCTTGATGACGAAGCCATGAACCCAACGCGCAAGCCCATCTACCTCGATTACTCGGCGACCACGCCGGTGGACCCGCGCGTGGCCGAGAAGATGATTCCCTGGCTCACCGAGCATTTCGGCAACCCCGCCTCGCGCAGCCACCCATTCGGCTGGGAAGCGGAGCAGGCGGTCGAGAACGCGCGCGCTGAAGTCGCAAAGCTCGTCAATTGCGATTCGAAGGAGATCATCTGGACCTCGGGCGCCACCGAGTC
>WNFL01131152.1_pt1 | contig 16055 bp, 15 predicted proteins | sample 5400361 | NCBI WGS metagenome assembly WNFL01 (sample SAMN13153351, study PRJNA577476) | soil metagenome | isolation source: 40 cm soil on Douglas fir-dominated hillslope | place: USA:California | collected 2013-09-17
CGGGAATTCGGTAATCACTCCGGCGGTGGTGATGCGTCCGATCTGGTTGGTCGAAGACTCGGTGAACCACAGTGCGCCGTCCGGCCCCGTCGTGATGCTTCCGGGGAAGCTATTGCTCGCGATCCTGAATTCGGTAATCACTCCGGCGGTGGTGATGCGCCCGATCTGGCCGGTGCCATATTCGGTGAACCACAGCGCGCCGTCCGGCCCTGTCGTAATGCCACTGGGACGGCTATCGGTGGCGGTCGGGAACTCGGTAAAGGTCAACGCCAGCGCGTGCTCGGCGATGCCCGCTACCCCCGACAACGAGACGATCGTCGCGAGCAGCAAGCGTCGATATCGATTCTGCATGTGTTCCCCCCGAAGGCACCTGCGTGAACGATTACGCTGATGCCTCACCCGTTCCAAAGGAAGCCCCAGCCACGAGGAACCGGGGCCGGCCCACGTCCGGAGCCTAGCGGAGAAGGAGCCGAACGCAGAAATACAACCGAGGCATTGCGGCAACCCCAGGGCGAGATTATGGTGTACAATTAGATGTTGTAGAGTGTGGCGCGGCGGACACGTCGATTGCATCTTTGTCGAACGCAAATATCGAGTGCCGATTCCGATCACTGCCTGGTGATGTCGGTTATTGGCCCAAGGCCGAAGTCACGGCCCGCCGCCAGCGGGTCCGCTTTCTGGGGTGAACCCGTCGCGGCAGCAACGTGCTCAGCATGGCCGCTCGTGACCCATTGCGGAAGCCGATTGTGTGATGCAGCAATTGAGACTTTGGCGACTTGTGCGAGGGATTGGGCAACGTCGCAAAAATGCCCGTTTGAGACGCGTGGCCTCCCCCCTAGGGACGATGGGGAATTGAAAATGACAGAGGAACGCATTCCTACATCCGCGCCGACTTCGGCGGCTGCGGCGCTCCTCGCAGATCGTCTCGGCCTTGTGCCCAATCTAGCTAAAGTTTTTATTGGTCATATTTCAATTTTCAATGGCAGTATTCGGCGATGAACATGCTTTGCCGAATAACACCAATCCTCTCCGTATGGCTGCTTGCCATCATTGCGCAAAGCACCAAGACAGCTGACATTATTTCGACGACCTCCAAATATTGTTCGGTTACGTCGCCGCCGAGCGGGCTAGGACTCGACAAATTCTACAAGAAATATTGTATAAGCATGGGCATTCAAATCGTCAGCTCCGAACATGTCCCAAATGCTGCGCTTCAGAAGGCGGCGGAAATTGTTGCGCACATGCTTATGGTCATGCCAGAGGTGCAAGAAGCTTGTCGCCACCAAAGTGCGCGTTACGGTAATCGCACAGCGTGAGCAGACAACGGATATTCCGGAATATCAATTTCTAAAAGGGGACCCGAATTTCGAAGCAGTGCGCGGCCTCGGCGCGACAGTGGAAGTTCCGGTTTCGAGCGGCGCAGAGGAGAATCTGCTCTGCTATCCATCTGATACTTATGTAGGTGAAAATATCTTCGTTCACGAATTTGGTCACACGATCAAAGAGATGGGAATCGAGACGGTCGACAAAGGCTTCAGGGCTAAGGTGCAGCAACAGCCCGGTAGCTCATTAGGCTCACAACCTGAAGGTCGTAGGTTCGAATCCTACCCCCGCTACCAAGCTTAGGACGGCTTTCGCAAATCATTCCGTAGACGCGCAAACGGCAAACTCACCACAAACTCACCAACAGAACGGGCGTATTGGCGTGTGATTGGCGGCCATTTCGTCACATTGTTCTCGGCATCCCGCGCGGCGGGATTTAAGGGGCTCGATCAACGACAGCCGGTCCTTCATCGGAAGGAGACGCAAAATGAAAATGCGAAGCACCCGCTGGAAAATCCTCCGGCGGAAATCCTTGAGGCAATCGGTGTGTGGATGGACCGGTTATGAGTTCTGCTCGTCGAGAATTACTGTTGAAATCCTTCTGCCTTGCAAGAATTGCCGTTTTATTGGCCTTTAAGAACTGATCAACACTCCAAGGGTTTCATCTGGCGCGCTGAGCATACAGAAGTGATCGGAGGCGATCGTTGCTGTCCGAACGTCCGGTCGTGCCTCCATCTCTGCGAGCCTTTCCGTGAAGGGCGTATGACCGTAGGATGTGCAGGCGACGTATGTGAGAGGAATTCGGGTCTGGGGCCCAGTCAGTTGAATCGGTTGTTGCAGCGTGCGCCACGGTTGGGCCGAAAGTCGGGGCTCTGTAAAGTCAATCAGTTTCGGATCGCTTACTCCAAAATATTTTAATGGTGGTGGAGGGATCGGTTCATCTCGCTCCATGGCGCTTTCGACCTGTATTTTCGCGTGCTTGTTATAGTCGATGACCGCCTTCCCGTTGGCCGGCATAAAGGCGTCAAGGTAGATCATCGACCGAATTCGGCCAGGAAGACGGTCCAATGTCCCGGTCGTCACGGCGCCAGCGTAACTCCATCCGACAAGCATCACGTCGCTAAGATCTTCCATCCAAATGTGGGAGACCACATCCTCAATGTGTATTGCAAGATCGGCTGTTGCGACCCCGCAACGCTGGCGCTCGCCCAAACCGGTCAAGGTAGGCGCACTAGCGTGGTGGCCGAGCTTACGTAAGCCACTCAACACGTCTCGCCAAACCCACGCTCCACACCAGCCGCCGTGAACCAACACGAATGTGCGAGCCATAAGCGATCCCCGGAAATCAGCCAACGCGCGAGCGCTTACCCGATGCTATTTTCGGCGCACGCTGGGGAAGCAAAGCGTGTTCAGATCACCTTGAAGTACCCGTCATCGTTCAGGATGCGCCGAGGCCAGTCCTGGCGCTCAGAAGCAAGCTTCCTGATCTTTGCGATGAACGCCGGATCCTGATTGTCGCCGCGATAGACGGTCATATCCTCGCCCAGCCAAGCTGGGAGAGCCGCAAAACGATGCACCGTTTGCGTCTCCAAATACCAAGTCAGATGAACGACTGCGCCGCTCTCCTCATACCAAACCGTCGTTTCAACGCCGGGAGCAACCCGCTGGTAGTAGAAGTGCTGGATGGCATGCCGGCCAGCGTGGGGGCCCTCCTTCAAGCTGTAGTCGACAATATCGGGCCCGACGATGGCCGGTTCGAAGACCCAGCCATCTGCAAAATGCCAGCTTAGGCGCGCGCCGAGAATGCTTTTGAGCATGTCGATTGACTCCCTTGTCTCTGTGCAAAGGGGTAGAACTGCCGTTCGCCAGCTAGCCGGCCTGCCAGACCAGCTTGGGATTGGTCAGCTCCAACGCTCCAGGTCTGCCGAGTTCGCGCCCGAATCCCGAGGCCTTCACGCCGCCGAATGGCGCACGCGGGTCCGAGTGGACGACATCATTGATGAACACCATCCCGGCTTCGATGCGGCTGGCGAGGCGATTGGCTCGTTCGAAATCACGACTCCAGACTTCGGCGCCGAGGCCGAAGTCGGTGCCGTTGGCGAGCTCAATCGCCTCCTCCTCGGTCTTGAAACCGTAAATCATGGCGACCGGCCCGAAGAACTCCTCCTTGGCGATCGCCGCCTCAGGCGGCAGGTCGATCAGCACGGTCGGCGGATAGAAGTTGCCGGGCCCGGCGGGGATCTGGCCGCCTGTCAAGACGCGCGCGCCTGCCTTTATCGCGTCTTGCACCTGACGATGGAGATTGTGACGAGAATCAGACCGCGCGAGCGGACCCAGCTTGACGCCTTCCTTCATCGGGTCGCCCATCGGCAGCGCCTCAGACTGTTCGACGAACGCCTTGCAAAAGGCCTCAAGCAGCGGCTCAGCCACCAGGAAACGCTTGGCGCAGATACAGCCCTCACCGTTATTCAGATAACGCGAAGCCACGGCGTGCTCGACGGCTTTCTCAAGATCGGCGTCCTCCAGCACCATGAAAGGGTCTGAGCCGCCAAGCTCCAGCACCACCTTCTTGCCAACCCGCCCTGCCTCCTCCGCAACGGCGCGGCCGGCGCGGACGCTACCTGTGACAGTCGCCGCCCGCACGCGGGGGTCGGCAATCACGGCTGCGCTCTCTTTCACCTGGATCGCGAGATTGACGTAAAGCCCGTCCGGCCCCCCCGCGTCGCGCACCACGGTTTCCAAAGCCTCGGCTGATCCTTGCACCGTCTCGGCGTGCTTAACGATGGCGGTGTTGCCGACGAGGGCGGCGGTGTTGAAGAAGCGCAGCACCTGCCAGAACGGCAGGTTCCAGGGCTGCACAGAAAAGATCGGCCCTATCGATTCATAAATAATCTGCGCCGGCAAGCCGGGGATTGGCTGAGGTTTGAGATAAGCTTCCCCTGCTTCGGCCTGATGTCGGGCGTCCAAGGCTGATTTTTTGACCTCGCTAATGGAGTCGGCTATCGGCTTGCCCATCTCGGCGGTGATCAGGCGGCCATAGGTTTCCGCCCGCGCATCCAGCAGGTCGGCGAGCCGAATGAGGAAAGCCGTTCGCTCCTGCAGGGGCGTGCGTGACCAGCGCCGCCATCCGTCCCACGCGCGTTGAAGGCGGGCGTTCGTTTCTGCCTCATCGTGCTCCGGGTAAGTTCCGATGAGTTCACCCGTCGCGGGATTGCGTGATTCGAAAGCCATGCTCGCCTCCTCATCAAACATACGCAGGAAAGACGCCCTCGGAGCACGTCGCCTCGGTGTTCGCTGCTGCTAAAATAGAATAGTCGGCACAATGAAATCTTCCGGAATCTTGCCATTATTGTCGCAAAACGGACGCCCGGCTCACGATTGATCGCCTGCATTGAGCGTCATCGCGATGCGCAGCTGCGCCGTCCACTCCGGCATAACGCAAGCTATCAACAACGAACCCGGAACCAGCCATCAGCAAAGGGACATCAGATCCGGAAAAAGCAGGCAGATTAAATCGTCACATCCTTGCTCCCACATTTCGCATTGTCGGGCCCTTTTTGCTGGTCATGGCTTCAGAGATCTGTCCCATCAGGGTAGCGAAGTCCAGGTCGAGCGCCGCATACACCTCGTTGGCGAGTGGATCAGCGTTGGTTGCCATGATCTCACACACGATCGAGAAATAGTCGACTGGGATTACACCGGCCTGCTGAATTCTCGCGATACCGACCTGGCGCTGAGTTGCGCTAAACACCCCTGACGCATCGATCGCGACATAAGACTTATAGCCGGCGGCCAAAGCCGAGTAAGCAGGAAGCGCCGCGCAGACTTGTAGAGTAACGCCCGCGAAAATGAGATGCTTTCGGCTCGTAATTTCAACTGCCTTTACGAAGTGCGGGTCATCCCATGCGTTTATCGTCATTCGATCAATAATGGGATACTTTTTTGTATCCAGCACAGCGACCAGTTCAGGAAACGTCGGCCCCCACAAGACATCTTTGGCCGTGGTAGTCGCGATGGTGGGCATTCCGAGAGCTCTTGCCGCCTTGGTGAGGCCGACTACGTTATGTTTCAACTCGGCAACTGTGATATCGCGCACTCCACTCAATAGGCCGACCTGATGGTCAATCAGACACACTGCCGAGTTGTCTCTCGTGATCCTTTCCATGAAGCTCTCCTGTCAAAAGATGATGGGGCGTTCGTGGGCATGATCGTGGGCTGCTTCAATCCGAGAACCACGATCTTTGCTGCTACATGCTGCGTCGGCCAGATCGGCGAAAGTCATGCCCGCCGCCGCCGTGATCCTCTGAGGGAGCGAGCCGTGACATGTCGCCCCGGTGTTCCCGTGACATGTCGCCCCGGTGTTCGCTGCTCATTGAAGATCCGATAGTCGGCACGATGAAATCTTCCGAGATATTGCCATTATTGTCGCGAAACGGACGCGGGCTCACGATTTGCTCGCCTGCATTGAGCGTCACCGCGATACGCAGCCTCGCCGTCCATTCCGGCATAACGCCAGCTATCAACAACAAACCCGGAACCGGCCATCAGCAAAGGGAGATCAGACCCAGAAAAAGCAGGCAGGTCACCAGGATCAAAATCCAAGATAAGGACTCGCGCGCCGAAACGCGCGATTTGATCGCTAACGTTCAGCTTCGTTATTTACGGGAAAGTAGGTACAGCTTATTAGCTGGAATGTCTCAAGAATCTTCCCGGTGTTGTGCTCGTATGCTTGCGGAAAGCGTCCGCAAAATGGCTTTGGCTTGAAAACCCTACCGACAAAGCGACCTGTGCAACCGAGGTGTTTCCCATTCTGAGGAGCGCCTTCGATCTCTCGATCCGTTCCTTCAGGATGTACTGGTAGGGGGACGTGCCCGTCGCCTGCTTGAAGCTACGGCACAGATGATGTGGACTAAGATCCACCAGCTCGGCCAGGTCGTGGAGCGCCAGGTCGCTGTCAAGGTTGGCGAGAATGTAGTCCAGTAGTCGGCGAAGCTTTGGCGTCGAAAGACCTCTCTGCATCGACCGCACCGGCGGGCGACTCGAAGCATATCGTTGCCAAGCGTAGCTCATCAGCGCGAGGGAAAGCGATTCTCCGTAAAGCTTACCGCTCGAGCAGCCGTCGAGAATTTCCTCGTACATACACTGCGCAAGAGCGGCTACGCGCGCGTCATCCGTAATGACATGCGGTAACAGAGCGGTTGTGGCGAATTCTTCGCCGCGCGTCCACTTGTCTCGTTTCGATTCCTCAAGTTCGATTGCGAGATGCTCCCACGAGGCGTCAAATTCAACATCGTCGAGTTGAAAGCCCCTATTGATGAATATAACCGTGCCGGGCTTCCGACGGTCCGTATGGTGGCGCCCTCTCTCTCGCCAGGAGCATGTGATCTCGCCGCGCTTCACAACGAGTAGACGCGGATTGTAGACGCAGACCGATTCGGAAACGCGGCCGGCGTCGTATTTTTGGCGTTCGATCAAAAGGCCCGACCAGGAACTGTCCGCGCTTGACATCAGACAGTTGAGCTCAGGAATCTTTTTGAACTTTCCGTTGACATAGTGCCGGAGGCGACCCTCTGCCATTTTCCGATTCTCCCCGACAAAGGAAGTCCTGATGGGACACCTTCAAATGCGAATGATCTGGTAGCTCTTGCCCCGCGGGCTTATGGAGGCTGCACATCGCGATGACGCTTCAATGCAGGCGGGCAATCGGTGAGCCGGCGTCAGTTTCGCGACAATAATGGCAAGATTCCGGAAGATTTCAATGCGCCGCCGATCCTATTTTCGGGAGGAGGGGACACCGAGGCGACACCGATTTTCGATTTGTGAAGACCGGGGGGGGCAGGCAAACCCGGAGAACGTCATGTCAGACAAACAAAAGCCGCGACGCGTCTGCGATGGAATTGAACGATCGGAGACTCGTGGTTGCTCACGGCGTCAGCTCTTAGCGGCAGGCGTGTCTGGCCTAACAGCGATAACCATTGCACCGAGACTGGCCTCGGCCCGGGTAAAGGTAAAGGACGGCTTGGAGTCGGCAGGCGCACTCGCGTTTGGACCCGGCAACGTACTGTTCGTCGGCGACACCAAAGGAGCGGCGGTTCATGCGTTTGAGCTGAGCTCCGCGGATATCAACCCGCAGACGAAGGCAGTCATGGGTGACGCTCGCACTTTCCACGGACGCAACCTGATTCAGGGCATTGATCGGAAACTGGCGGCACTGCTGGGCACGAGCCGAGATCAGATCGTCATCAATGACTTATTGGTGCACCGGCCCTCGAAACAGATTTTTCTTTCCGTCCATCGTGGCCGCGGGCCCGATGCGGCCCCGGTTGTCGTGGGGGTGAACGGCAATCAGCTGAATGTTCTGGACCTCGACGCTATGCCTCATTCGAAGGTCAGAATTGCCGACGTCCCCCGGCAAGAAATTTTGGAGTTCGGGCAACCCGAGCGGAACCTAGCGATCACCGATATTACTTACTATGAAGGTGAGATCTTCGTCGCCGGGATATCGAACGAGGAATTTGCCTCGAAACTGCGCCGGATCCGCTATCCCTTCAACGACCGTGTCTCGATCTCGTCGGTCGAGATTTGGCATTCCGTTCACGCGGAATTCGAAACCCGTGCTCCGATCATCAAGCACCTGGTCCGCGAGATCAACAATGCGCCGTATCTGATCGCCGTTTACGCCTGTACGCCTCTCGTGCGCATCCCGCTGACGCTGTTGCGAGATGGGTCTCATGTCCACGGTGAAACGATCGGCGAACTTGGATACGGCAGTACGCCGGTCGATATGGTCAGGTACATCGATGCCACCGACGGCAAGGAATATCTGTTGGTCACGAACAACAGTCGTGGCGCGACGCGGGTCGCGTTTGCGGACATCGACCAAGCCGCGCCGATGCCGGTCAATGTTCCGCACAATTTCGGGCCGGCAGGCGTCCCTCAATACCCGATAGCCCTCACCGGGGCGCTGCATATGGACCTCGTCGATGAGCAATGGGCGGTGGTCATTCGGCATTACCCGGGGGACAGCGCCCGCTTGGATCTGCACACACTGCCGTTGCCATTCTTCTTCGATCGCGCCGACCAAATCGTCGAGATGAACTGGCCCGGCGGGCCGGATCCATTCGGTTATCATACTTCGAAGCCGAAATAGCGATGCAGCCGACGCCGGCCGATGTAATGATCAGCGCCGAGCAGGCTTCCTTGCCTGGCGGGGCAGCCGATCGGCAGACGCCAGCTCTGCGCTTTCATGAAGATTCGTCGGATCCGGCCTATGGATGCGTTGACTTGGAGTTCCTTGGTGCCGAGGTGATACGCCAGCTACGGCACGCTGTTTCGACCGCGGGACAATGGCAGTCATTATTTTCCGTGTTCGTTGATGATACGGAGCTGTTGGCCAAGGGAACGCTCCCGCCGATCCTGGGACGGTACGAAATCCTAGGAGATCGCATCCGCTTTACGCCTCGCTATCCACTGATGAAAGGTCTGGGATATCGAGCACGTGCCAATCTGTCTGCTCTGTTCGGCCGCCCTGAAAGTCCGACATCCCCCCTGGAGCTCGCATTCTCGTTGCCCATCGAGGCCACGGTTTTGTCCACCGTGGTCGACGGCGTCTATCCGTCGAGCGACGTTCTGCCTGAGAACCTATTGCGCTTCTATGTCCATTTCTCCGCGCCCATGCAACGCGGTGGGGTACGGGACCACATCTTCTTGCTGGACGCAGATGGCCAGGAGGTCAAAGGGGCCTTGCTCAACCTGACAACCGAGCTGTGGGATTCCGCTATGCGGCGGCTCACGGTTCTGCTCCATCCGGGACGCATCAAACGGGGCGTCAGGGCTAATATCGAATCGGGATCATCTTTGCTCCAGGGCCGTCGCTACACTCTCGTGATCGGCGAAGGCTTGAGCGACGCCAACGGACATCAGTTGCTCAAACGCTTTTCGAAATCCTTCCGCGTTGCTGCAGCAGTCCGCGAGCCTGTCAACCCTCGCCAGTGGTTGATCGATCTGCCGACGAGCGGAACCAGACAGCCGTTGATCTTGAGGTTTCCGGCGCCTCTCGATCGTGCGCTGCTGTTGTGGATGATTCATGTCATCGGTGCCGGCGAGCAACGTGTCACCGGCCGTATCGCACTCGATCAACGAGAGTCGCAGTGGCTCTTTGCGCCATCTTCCATCTGGAAATCGGGTTCTTATCAGCTTCGCATTGATGCGCGGCTGGAGGACGTGAGCGGCAACACGGTACAGGCCCCATTGGATGTCAACGCTCGTGGTGACACCGCTTGGCGTTGTGCCGAGACACTGGTGGGATTGGCATTTGAGGTAAAAGCCGCCGACTGAAGAGGCACCGATGGCGACTACGTTACGGACCGTCTAAATTGGAACGGACGTTGAGGTCACACAGCACTCGAGCCGTGGGAATGAGATATTTGTGCTAGGTTACCCAAAGGGAATTGACGGTGGTGGCGAATTTCCCATCTGGAAGAGGGCAAGTAGGGCTGCTGTTGATGATGGCGGGCTAACGTTGCTGTTGGCGCTGCTTCGTCGTGTGCTTGCCCAGCTCGAGCGGCAGTCTGCCGGCGTGCCAGCGGCGGAAGTGGGTTGTGACGATGAGGAAGATGCTCCTGACTGGTGCGCCGAGCTTGCTGACGTGCTTGACCGACTTGTCTGCAAGCTTGAGTCGGCGGCCGCCCGTGATGAAGCCGTCGAGGCGGGCGTTGTCTACGAGCCCGCGGTGACCAGGGTGTTGAACCTCAAGACCGCCAAGGCGCTAGGATTGACGATACCGCTGTCTCTACTCGGCCGCGCCGATGAGGTGTTTGAATAGCGGTTTGCTGCGGTGCGTGAGTCCGGAATTGGGGGGACTCCGGACTCGCCGGTGACGTGGTCGGCAGGTCCGCCCGTGACCCATAAGAGACATCGGCCACGCCTGGAGACGTTTCCATCCCCGGCAACCTCAGCTCGGCCCGCGTGCTCGGATGTGGTCAGATGTGGTCAAGAGTACTGGCTGATGGTGCGTTTCCGGGGGGGATAAGCCGCCGCGCCCGGCCAAGTCGCCCAGCCGTTGACTCAGACCGGCCACCACCGTCACAGTCGTGCCGCACTATTGTGCCATGGACGTGAATATTCCTATCGCCCGCTGCGGACAATCGTCGGAACTTTGGCGAGCCCTAGTCACATGTGGTTTGGAGACCACCCCATGAGGACCAAATGGTTGTTGATCTTCCTGCTGGTGACGTTCGGCAACGTCTGCGACGCGCCAGCTCAAGTGGCGGACATCGCTGGCATCCTACCCGGTGATCGCTGGGTCTATGAGGTCATGGACGAAATGACCGGCGACGTGAAAGCGACGACGACGGTCGTCGTGCTCGATGTTTCCGAAACTGAGATCCACACACGCGTGTCAACGCGGGGAGCAGCAAGCCCGCAACAGATCGTGTTCGATCGCACCTGGAACCGCATTGACGACAGCATTTGGAAATACCGGCCGTCTGACGGCACGGGTGTCCAAATGCCGATCGAGCTTGGCAAGGAGTGGCGTTTCGAGAACAAGGCCACACACTTTCAGAACGGGACGGCATTGGCCAGAACGGGCCAATCCAAAGTGGTGGCAAAGGAGGCAATAACCACGAGCGCAGGCTCGTTTGACGCGTTCAAGATCGAGACCACGATCCGTCAGGTCAATGCCAACGATCAGACCAAGGCTGCAACACTGACTGCCGCTCTTTGGTATGCGCCGACCATCAATCGTTGGGTTCGCAGGACCTATAAGCTCCAGATCGAGGGTCGCCTGCGCGAGTCGCAGACGGAGGAGTTGACGGATTATTCCCGAAAACCGTAGCGCCGGATGACATGGAGCCGGGGCCCGTTCCAGGCATGCAAGCTGGGCCCCGGTCGTCCGGCGAGGACGTCTCGCTCCCCCACACATTCGCTTATCCGCGCCCGTAGTCACGGCCCGCTCATATGGCGGTTCTGTGTAAGCAGCGCATGCGGTACAAGATCGACAAAAGTCGGGTAGGGAGTGATCAGATGCTAACACGCACCATTGCGATCAGTCTGGCGGCCCAGCTCCTTCTGGCCGGTTATTGCGCGGCGCAAACTGTCGATCCAGGGGCCGTCCGAGTTGGGGATCGCTGGGCATATGACATCAGGGATGATCTAACCGGAGACCTCAGGCAAGCGATTGCGGTCGTCGTCGTCGAGATCAACGACAAGGAGATCACGACGCGGGTCAATTCTCGCGGCAAGGATCGCCCCCAAACAATGGTTTACGATCTTGACTGGGGTAGGATTGACGACGGTGCTTGGAAGCTTCGTCCAAGTGGGATCGGAATAAAGAAGCCGCTGCAGGTCGGTAGGGAGTGGCGATCGGATGCCAACGGAATACATTTGCAGTCCGGCGTTACTTTCCGTGCAACCGGGGCTGCAAAGGTCGTGGACCAGGAACAAGTCACGACACCGGCCGGAACATTCGATACGTTTCGGATCGACATGACCGTGAGAATGATCAACACGAAGGACCAAACCAGATCTCAAACTTGGACCTTCGTGCATTGGTATGCGCCGGCGGTCAATCGCTGGGTAAGGAGGAAAGCCGAATGGCGGTCTGAGGGACGGCTTAGGGACTCCTATTCTGAGGAGCTGACCGAATATTCGCGCAAACTTTGACGCCGAGCTGGGCCCGGGGTTCACGTTTCGATCGAAACGCCAGGTCGGACTCGATTTCGTGCCAATGTTCCATGGGCCAGTGTCCGGATTTGGCCTTGTGTCACGAGTAACGCCGGTCCACACGGCGCTGCGTAACTGTACGAGAGATGAGGGACGGCCCTTCGAGTTCGGCAATCAGGTGCTGATCTCAAGCCACCGCAAGCTGCTGTCGTCAAAAGATACTATGGGTTAGGCGGCGAGACAGTTTTAGCATCGTCGCTTCGATCAACGATCATTGACGGGAGCTTCATATGCAGAAACCCCACGACATCCATGAACTTTGCAATGCGGGCAATCGCAGCCTTCGCTTCCGGCATCACGCGCATGCACATGTACCAAACATGCCACATGTGCGGCCATACCTCGATCTCGACGTGACAGCCGGTGGCGCGCATTTTATCAGCTATTCGTACAGCGTCGTCGCGCAGCACTTCATCACTGCCGACGAGAATAAGCGTCGGAGGCAGGCCGGTCGGGTCCCCGTAAAGCGGAGAGGCGTATGGATTGCGCGGGTTAGCGCCGGCGAGGCAAAGATCGACGAGACGCGGCGCCAGTTCGACCGGTATCAGCGGGTCGATGAGGGCATTGAGATGCAACGACTGGCCAGTGAGGGCGAGATCAGTCCAAGGCGAGACTACGACTGCGGCTGCCGGCAGTTCGACATCTTCGTCGCGCAGCCGCAGCATGGTAGCGAAAACCAGGCCGCCGCCCGCGGAATCCCCCATCAGCGCTATGCGCTTCGGATCGGCCCCTTGTGCGAGCAGCCAGCGGTAGGCTGCTATGGCGTCGTCGAGCGCTGCGGGAAAGGGATGCTCGGGCGCGAGTCGGTAATCAATGGACAGCACGCACACACGGCAGAGCGTCGCAAGCCGCCAAGTCAAGTCGCGACAAAGGCCGGGCCAGCCCGTCACGTAGCCGCCGCCATGCAGATAGAGGATATGCCGATCGTGGCGTGATGCCGTGGTTGCCACGCGGTCCGCTGGCACGCCGCCGGCATCGATGGCGATCGTTTCGGTGCCGCGTGGCGGACGGGGAACGAGCCGGCCCAAGATCCTGAGATGCCGGCGTGTGGCCTCAACAGACGGGTTGGCGCGCAGACCGCGCTTGACCAGGATACGCAAGCAGATCCGCATCACGCGCGCAACGAGACTCGGCGACTTCGACCGCGCGGGCGTCAATGCTGCAGTTAAACCGTGGGACATTGGGCACGTCGCCGTTGGCAGTTCACTGATGTAGCCTACGTCAATGTTGCGGTTGTTTGGAAGGGGGCACGTCCGTTGTTGGCCCAAGGCTGCCGTCATCGGCATTCGCGCGGGACGGAAGCTATCAGGGGATAAGCTGCCGTCAGCGGCGATCGTACACGACGGTCGAAGATGACCCCTTGCAGACATGGGCTCATCCTAGATTACCGAACGAACCGGACGGCTTCTACAATCTCGGCTCAGTCGATCTTAAGCCCCAACGCTTTGACGACCGGCGCCCAAAGAGCGACGTCGGCGGCAAGCGACTGTCGAAATTTTTTCGGATTCGAGTCAGGCGAAGGCTCGATCCCCGCATCGATTAACAACTGCCTGAAGGCCGGTTCAGCTACGATTGTCCGGGTGGCGTCCGCAATCTGTTCGATGATCTGAGACGGGGTCCCGGCTGGTGCGAGTAGTCCCAAGGAACCGATCACCGTTAAACCCGGGAAGCCCTGTTCCGCTGCGGTTGGAATGTCGGGTGCCGCGGCAAGACGCGTCGGACTGGTGACGGCAAGGATCCGCATCTTGCCGGAGCGATGCAGCTCGATTACCTGCCCAGTCACGCCCGGCGTACCCATTTGAACTTGTCCGGCCAGGACATCCGTGATCAGCGGGCCAGTGCCCCGATAAGGCACCTGCACAATCTCGGGCGTTCCCGCCAGCGACTTGAACAGCTCGCCGGTCAAATGCTGGATCGAGCCGACGCCGGCGTGCCCGTAGGACAGCTTGCCAGGATTGGCTTTCGCGAATGCGATGAACTCCTTGAGCTCTTTAGCCGGTACTGACGGATGCACGGCGATGCAGAGAACATTCGCCGCCACAGCCGCAATCGGGTCCAAGTCCTTGACCGCATCATATTGCGGGTGGCTCTTAAGCAGGACTTCGTTGACGTGCGTGATCGTGCCGCCCAACACCAGCGTGTAACCATCGGGACGGGCGCGTGCGACCGCCGCGACACCAAGAGAACCGCCGCCGCCACCGATGTTCTCAACCACGACCGTGCCGAGGAGAGGTTTCATCCGATCGGCCAATGGACGTCCGACGGCGTCAAACGCGCCGCCCGGCGGAAAAGGAATCACAAGCCGGATTAGTCGCGCGGGATAGGCTTGCGCCCTCGCGGTATGTGAAACGGCCGGCAGCGCGGCCGCACCCGCGGCCAGATGCAGAAGACCTCGGCGAGTCAGTGTCATGGCGTTTCTCCCAGATTGCCAGTGAGGCCAATCATGCGTCGGCTTGAGGAAGTTGTCTGGAGGCTAATGCCCCGCGTCAGCTTGAAAGTGGCGTCAAGTCAGGGACAAATGTCCCGAGATCAGGCCGGGCGACCGATCCCGATGCCACGGCCGAGCCCGGCATCGCGGGCCAGCACGATCGCCTCATAGCGATGCTTGACGTGAATCTTGTCGAAGAGCCGCGTAACATAATTGCGGATTGTCTTTTCCGATAGTCGAAGCGAAGCGGCGATTTCCCCATTGTCGAGGCCTTTGGCGATAGCTTCAAGCACGGCCCGTTCACGCGACGTGAGCTCTCCAAGGGGCAACGTGTTGCCGCTGGCCACGCTGGCGATCGCCGACTGGCCAAGAAAGTCACGCACTTCGCCGTACAAACGCGCCCATGCCGGTTCGTCCGCGAGGAGCATGTGATTCGCGCTGTCGAGCGGGACGAAGCGGCAATCGGGAATGAGGCTCGCGAGCAATCGACCCTCTTCGACCGGCACCGTCAGGTCACCTTCGGGATGCACGATTAGAACAGGACATTTGATCTTACTCGCAGCTTCTTGCACATCGACGTTCCAAACGATCTGAAGTAATCGGACGGCAGTATCGGCGGAGGTTGCGGCGCGCATCTGATCGGACCAGGAGCGCAAATGCTCTAGCGTTCCGCCCGGCTGGTAGCGTGACGCCCATATCTGCAAGAACGTGTGGTCCTCCTGTGCCCAACCAAGCCGCGTGAGATCGAGCAACACCCGCCCTTTCTCGATCTCGTCTGGCCGATCGGTGCGCCGCCATTGACCGCGGGCATAGGTGGCATAGAGGACGAGGTGGCTCACCCGCTCGGGATGCTGGGCCGCGTACTCGATTGCGGCCGGGCCGCCTCCGCAGGCGCCGACCAGGGCGAAGCGCTGGAACGAGGCCGCGTTGATTACGCATTCGAAATCGCTCACGCACGTCTCGAACGAAAGATTGCTGACGTTGCGGTCAGACAGTCCGCAGCCGCGGACGTCGTGGCGCAAGACCTTGTATTCGCGGGTAAAAACATCAAGCCAGGGACGCCAGGTAAAACTTCGCCACTGGTGCTCAAGGTGGGAGACCCAGGTCGCCGACATCACCAACGGGGGACCTGCGCCACTGACCGCATACGCCAGGCGCACGCCATCCGCCGTCGTACAGAGACGTATACTTTGATTCATCACCCGAGACCTGTTGACCCGACCGAAGCGTACCACTTGGGAGGTTGGGGCGCACTCCACCAGCACGCCCCCTTTCGGCCTCGCGATCGAGAAGGCGGAAGTCCAGATCCTCGGCCCGATGACTGCTCCTGGCCCATCGCGACGGGCGACAGCTTGACCGCCCGCCGTCGCTTTCGGGGCATTGCGGACATGGACCGATTTTCATCGCGCAACGATCTGTAGCTAATGACCCAAAGGCGAAGATCGCCACACGCGTGACGTTCGTTCTTTCAATTCGCAGGACGCAATTTTGAAGCTTTCAAGCTGGCGTTGGCCCATGCGAATCCCGCTCATCGCAACGATCCTTGTGATCGTTGGCGTCGGGTGCATACCTTTGTTGT
>WNFL01077636.1_pt1 | contig 16039 bp, 8 predicted proteins | sample 5400361 | NCBI WGS metagenome assembly WNFL01 (sample SAMN13153351, study PRJNA577476) | soil metagenome | isolation source: 40 cm soil on Douglas fir-dominated hillslope | place: USA:California | collected 2013-09-17
CGAGACGCATCCGGGAAAGTGCCCGATCTGCGGCATGGACCTCGTCCCCGTCACTGAGTCCGAGGCCAGGAGCGGCGCAGTGCGCGTCGACCCGCAGCGCTTGCAGAAGATCGGCGTGCGCTTCGCCGAGGTGGAACGCGCGCCGCTCAGCCGGAGCATCCGCGCGCTCGGGCGCGTGACCTGGGACGAGAGGAAGCTCGTCGACGTGGCGCTGAAGGTCCGCGGCTTCGTGCGCGAGCTGCGCGCGGACGCGCTGGGCGCGAAGGTGACCAAAGGCGAGCCACTCTTCTCGGTGTATAGCCCCGAGCTCTACGCGGCGCAGACCGAGTACCTCCAGGCGCTGCGGGGCAGGAGCGAGTCACTCCGCAGCGCGGCGCGCGCACGGCTTCGCCTCTGGGACGTCGCCGATCCGGAGGTCGCGGCGCTCGAGAAGCGTGGCACCGTTCTCGAGACACTGCCGGTTCGCTCGCCGGCGAGCGGGGTCGTGGTGGAGAAGAACGTCGTCGAAGGCGCGGCCTTCGAAGCCGGCATGAGGCTGTTCCGGATCGCGCCGCTCGAGCACGTGTGGGTCGAGGCGGAGATCTACGCGTCGGATCTCGCTCTCGTCTCGGTCGGCCAGTCGGCGACGATCAGCGCGCCGTACTTGCCGGCGCGCACGTTGGAGGGGCACATCGCCTACGTGCTGCCCTCGCTCGCGAGCGAGACGCGCACGGCACGCGTGCGCCTCGAGCTCGACAATGGCGACCTCGCCTTGCGACCGGAGATGTTCGTCGACGTGGAGCTGCACGTGGACCTCGGCGAGCGCGTGCTGATCCCGGTCTCGGCCGTGATCGTCGCCGGCGAGCGCCGGGTCGTTTTCGTGGACCGGGGGTCGGGTGTGCTCGAGCCGCGTGCGATCAAGACAGGAGTTGCGAACGACGAGCGGATCGAGATTCTCGAGGGCCTCGAGCCGGGCGAGCGCGTCGTGGCTTCGGGGAACTTCCTGATCGCCGCCGAGAGCCGCGTGCAGTCGGCGCTGGAGCAGTGGTGAGCGAGCCCGGAGACCCGAGCATCGGTCTCGTCGCCCGGCTGATCGCCGTGTCTGCGCGCAACCGAGCCATGACGTTGATCGGTGTCGCCGCGGCGTTCACGTGGGGCTTGTATGCCCTGCGCCACACTGCGCTCGACGCAATCCCGGACCTCTCGGACGTGCAGGTGATCGTCTCGGCCGAATGGCCCGGCCGCGGGCCCGACCTGGTCGAGGACCAGCTCACATACCCGGTCTCGACCGCGCTGCTCTCCGCACCGCGCGTGCGCTCGGTGCGCGGCCAGTCGTTCTTCGGCCTCTCGCTCGTCTACGTGATTTTCGAGGACGGCACCGATCTCTACTGGGCGCGCAGCCGGGTGCTCGAGTACATGGACGCGGCGAAGGCGCGGCTCCCCGCAGGAGTCACTCCAACGATCGGCCCGGACGCGACCGGCGTCGGTTGGGTCTTCGAGTACGCCCTCGTCGACCGCAGCGGCAAGCATGACCTGGCCGAGCTGCGCAGTCTGCAGGATTGGACCGTGCGCTATGCCCTGGCGAGCGTCCGGGGCGTTGCCGAGGTTGCATCGATCGGCGGCTTCGTGCGCCAGTACCAGGTTCAGGTCGATCCCGAGCGGCTGCGCGCGTACCGCATTCCGCTCCGCGACGTGATCACCGCGGTGCGCGGTTCGAACCAGGACGTCGGCGGCGGGGTCATCGAGATCGCCGGGCACGAGCAAGTGATTCGCGGCCGAGGCTACGTCCGGTCACTTCAGGACCTGGAACTCGTTCCCCTGCGCAGTGACATCCGCGGAGCTCCGGTATTCTTGCGAGACGTAGCGACCATCGCCTTCGGTCCCGACATGCGCCGCGGACTGGTCGAGCTCGACGGCGAGGGCGAGGCGGTCGGCGGCATCGTCGTCATGCGGTGGGGGGGAAACGCGCTCGCCGTGATCGACGCGGTGAAGGAGCGCCTCGAGTCGGTGCGCGCGAGCCTCCCCGCGGGCGTCGAGATCGTCACGACCTATGACCGCTCGGGACTGATTCGCGCCGCGATCGAGACACTCCGGCATACGCTGCTCGAGGAGATGGCCGTCGTCTCGGTCGTGATCCTCGTCTTTCTCCTGCACGCGCGCAGCGCGCTGATCCCGATCCTGACCATCCCGATCGGCATCGCGCTCGCGTTCGTGCCGATGCTCTACCAGGGCCTGAACGCGAACATCATGTCGCTCGGCGGGATCGCGGTCGCGATCGGCGCGATGGTCGACGCGGCGATCATCGTCGTGGAGAACGCGCACAAGCGACTCGAAGCGTGGGAGTCCGCCGGTCGCCCGGGCGAGCGTTCGGACGTGATTCTGCGCGCGATGCAGGAGGTCGGGCCGAGCATCTTCTTCGCGCTGCTCGTGATCACCGTGTCGTTCCTGCCGATCTTCGCGCTCGAGGGCACCGAAGGGCGCTTGTTCAAGCCGCTCGCGTTCACGAAGACCTACGCGATGGGCTTCGCCGCCGTCCTGTCAGTCACTCTGACCCCCGCGCTCGCCGCGCTCCTGATCCGAGGCCGGATCCGCGGTGAGCACGACAATCCGGTCAACCGCTTGCTCGTGCGTGGCTATGCGCCAGTCGTCCGCTTCGTCGTGCGCCGGCGCGTCCTCGTCGTGGCCGGAGCGCTCCTGCTGCTCGCGACCGCCGTCGCTCCGTTCCTGTCGTTGGGCTCCGAGTTCATGCCGCCTCTGAACGAGGGAACCCTGTTGTACATGCCCACGGCGCCACCGGGAATCTCGATCGGCGAGGCCGCGCGCGTGCTCCAGCTCATGGATCGCGAGCTGCGCGAGGTGCCCGAGGTCGAGCGCGTCTTCGGGAAGATCGGGCGCGCCGAGACGCCGACGGATCCCGCGCCGCTCTCGATGGTCGAGACCATCGTGCAGCTCGCCCCGCGCGAGCGCTGGCGAGCGGGACTCACCTGGGAGTCACTCGTCGCGGAGCTCGATCGCAAGCTCCACTACCCCGGCATGCCGAACCTCTGGTGGATGCCGATCCAGACGCGCACCGAGATGCTCGCGACCGGCGTGCGCAGCCAGCTCGGGGTGAAGGTCTTTGGCGACGACGCGACGAAGGTCGAGCAGGCGGCGATCGCGATCGCCGCGGCGCTGATGGACGTTCGCGGCACGCGCAACGCGTTCGCGGAGCGCGCGACGGGCGCGTTCTACCTCGATGTGCGTACGGATCGCGCGCGCGCCGCGCGCTACGGCGTTGGGGTCGAGGACGTGAACGCAGCGCTCGAGGCGGCGATCGGCGGAGTCACCGTTTCGCAGACGGTCGAGGGGCGGGAGCGATACGCGATCCAAGTGCGCTACGCGCGCGGGTTTCGGGGCGACCCCGACGCGGTCGGGAGAACGCTCGTGCCGACGTCGAGCGGTGCGCTCGTGCCGCTCCGCGATCTCGCGGACCTCCATTTCACGAACGGGCCGGACATGGTTCGAAGCGAGGCGGGCAAGCTCGTCGGCCTGGTCGCCGTCGACGTAGCCGGGCGACCGATCGTCGACTACGTGAACGAAGCGCGCCGAGTCGTCGCAGAACGAGTCACTCTTCCGGCTGGCACGCGGATCGCCTGGGTCGGTCAGTTCGAGTATTTCGAGCGGGCGAAAGCGCGCCTGCAGGTCGTGCTCCCTCTCACGCTCGCACTCGTCGCGCTGCTCCTCTACCTGAATACACGTTCCAGTGTAGAAACGGCGATGGTGATGCTCGCTGTTCCGTTCTCACTCGTCGGCGCGGTCTGGCTGCTGTACGCGCTCGGCTACAACCTCTCGGTCGCGGTCTGGGTCGGAATCATCGCGCTCGCCGGTCTCGACGCGCAGACCGGTGTGGTGATGCTCCTATATCTGTCGGTGGCTTGGCGCGAGCGGCGAGAAGCCGGCCGCCTGCACGACGCCGGCGATCTCGAGGATGCGATCGTCGAGGGCGCCGCGCGCCGCATCCGCCCCAAGCTCATGACCGTCCTCACGATGATGCTCGGCCTCGTGCCTCTGCTTTGGAGCAGCGGCACCGGCGCGGACGTGATGAAACGCATCGCCGCGCCCATGGTCGGCGGCCTCGTGAGCTCGTTCGCTCTCGAGCTCCTGGTGTACCCCGCGCTCTTCGCATTCTGGAAGGCGCGGGGGCTCCCCCAACAACAATGACAGGAGACATGGAGATGAGACGTCTGATTTTTCTCGCCACGGCGATCGCCCTGCTCGCGGGTCCGCTCGCACCGCTTGCGGCCGCTGCCGATCCGAGCCTGGAGCAGGTGTTGATCGAATCCGCCTCTACACCACAGCAGCACGGGGCGCTCGCGACCTACTACGCCGGCAAGGCGGCCGAAGCGCGAAAGGACGCGGAATACCACCGCGCGATGGGCAAGTCGTACAGCGGCGCCAAGGCGACTCAGCTCGGGATGATGAAGGACCACTGCGAGAAGCTCGCGACTCTCTATGACGACCAGGCGAAGGAGTTCGACATGATGGCCAGCATGCAGCGCGACATGGCGAAGTAGGCTCCTCCGTCGCGTCGAGCTTCACCTCGCTCGAGATGAGCGGGCGTGAGGCCCGGCGCGACGGAGTCAGTCTGGGAATCAAGGAGATGCGACGATGAAGATCGCGGTGCTGCTCGCGGGCCTGGCGATCGCGACGGCGGGCGGCGCCCTCGCGTTCATCTACTCCGGCATCGCCGACGTGGCGGCGATCTCGCCTCACTGGGCGTTGACCCGCTGGGTCCTCGCGACCACGATGGAGCGCTCCGTGGAGAGACACTCGCGCGGAATCACTCCGCCTGCCTCTCTCGAGGACGATGAGCGCATCCTCGAAGGCGCGCTGCACTACGACGCGATGTGCGCCTCCTGTCACGGTGCGCCCGGGGTCGAGCGCGGAGTCGTCGGCAAGGGCCTCAATCCGGAGCCGCCGGACCTCGCGAGAGAGACGGACGACTTGGCCCCGGCGGAGATTTTCTGGGTGACCGCCAACGGCATTCGGATGACCGGAATGCCGGCGTTCGCGCCGACTCACTCCGACGAAGAGCTGTGGGATCTGGTCGCGCTGGTGAAGCGCCTGCCCCGCATGTCGGCCGCGGAATACCGGAAGTTGTTGACTCCTCGTTCCGGCGGCGATCCCGGGCACGGCCGTGCGCACGCGCACTGAGCGCGGGTCCAGCGTATAGACTGGTTCGGCCCACATGGGCAAGGGAGCCGCCGTGAGCCTCTACAGCAGGTACGTCCTGCCCCGGATGATCGACTGGGCGATGAGCAGCGCGGAGACGGCGCGCGTGCGCGCGGAGCTGATTCCGCGCGCGCAGGGAGTCACCCTCGAGCTCGGCATCGGCTCGGGGCTCAACCTGCCGTTCTATTCGAGTCGAGTGACTCGCCTGTACGGCGTCGATCCCTCGGCCGAGCTGCACGCGATGGCCCGAAAGCGGGCGGAAGCGGCGTCGCGGCCGCTCGAGCTGTTCCTGCAGTCCGCCGAGGACCGGCTGCCGCTCCAGGACCGGAGCGTCGACAGCGTCGTGTGCTCGTGGTCGCTGTGCTCGATTCCCGACCCGGTGCGGGCGCTGCGCGAGGCGCGCCGCGTGCTGCGGCCGAGCGGCGAGCTGCTCTTCGTCGAGCACGGGCGGGCGCCGGCCGGCCGCGTGCGCGTCTGGCAGGACCGGCTGAATCCGCTCTGGAGGCGCTTCACCGGCGGCTGCAACATGAACCGCCCGACCGACGAGCTGATTCGCGCCGCGGGCTTCGAGATAGCCGAGCTCGAGCAGGCGTTCCTGCCCGGGCCAAAGCTGCTCGCGTACACGTACCGCGGCCGGGCCCGCGCGCTCAGCGGATCCGCACCCTGAACTGCAGCGTGAAGCTCGGCGCAAGGCCGACGCGGGCGGCGAACGCGCCGGTCGGGCTGACCCGGATGTTCGTCACCGCGGGATCGGTGCCGTTGCCGTTCGGCGTCGGCGTGTAGCTCCAGGTCGCGCCGCCGTTGTTCGAGAACTCGAGTGAGTCGGCGGCGCTCGCGAGCGACGTGAACGCGTAGGTCAGGCCGCTGGTCGGCACGCCCTGCGTGAACAGCACCGGTCCGCTGCCCGGACCGCCGAGGTCGGTGACCACGAGCTCGGCCTGCGCCGGGATCGGATCGCTGAGTCGCACCGTGTTGGCGTCGGACGCGCCCAGGCCCTGGTTCGTGGCGACGACCGTGTACTGCTTCACCGCGCCTGGAATCGACTTCGGGTTTGTGACTCCGTTCACCGGATCCGAGATGGTCGCGGCGCTCTTCACCAGCACCAGGTTCACCTTTACCAGCGAGAATACCTGCTCGTCGATGTTCCAGAAGTTCGCCTGGTTCTGCGGCGTGTTCGCCTGGCCGGCGCGGTGCACGTGGCCGTTGGTCGCGCCGATGGTGCTCGTCGAGGCGTCGCGCGCGAACACGCGCGCCAGCCAGGCGGTGCTCTCCGTGTCGGCGGAGACGAACGTGTAGGTCGGATTCGCGACCACGCTGCCGTTGTTCGTGAAGATGCGGTCGCCGGCGACCGCGTCGCCGTGGGTGCCGTCGTCGTACAGGATGACGCCGGTCGCGACCACGGTCCCGGCCGGGTTGACGACGTCGGCGCGCATCGCGCTGGTGGTGGCCTGCGCCTGCGCGCGGATCAGCAGCGTCTGCGCGACCTGATACACCGACGGCGTGGTGACTCCGGTGTCGTTCGGCGCGGTGATGTTCACGCCGAATGCCTGCACGTTCGCGTTCGTGATCGTCGCGGTCTGTCGGCTCCACTCGATGTCGTCGAGCTTCACCCAGGACTTGTGGATGTCGTCGTTCGAGTAGAACTGCATCGTGAAGCGGATGGTCGCGTTCGTGCCGGCGTAGGCCGCGAGGTTCAAGGTCATGGTGCGCCAGCCGGCGTCCAGGATCGTGGCCGAGTACGTGGGGCTGCGGCCGACGCCGTCGGCCGCGATGCGCAGCTCGGCGCCCGGATTTGCGATCCCGAGCGTCGTGTGATTCACGGCCGTGCCGTTCACGTCGAGGACCATGTAGTCGTACTGATTCGTCGCGGGGAACGAGTCGAACGCCTGATAGCGGAATTGGACGACGAGGTTCCCGGCCGCCGCGCCCGCGGGCACGGCGATGGTGCGCGAGACGCGGATGAGCTCGGTCTGGTTCCCGGGGCTGTCCTCGCAATTCGTGCGGTAGCCGAGCAGGAACCACGAGATACCCGTGTTCGACACGTTCTCGATCGTGGTCGCGTTGTCGCTGCAAGCGGCGGGGAGGTTCACGGTCGCGGCCTCCGCCGGCACGCTGTGCACCTCGGCGTTGTGACCGCCGCCGGAGTTCGTCGTCGCCACGGTCCAGTTGGTCGGCGTCGCGCCGTTGGAGTGCTCGAAGTTCCCGTTGATGCGCGTGGCCAGGGCGGTCGCGGCCTTCGCGCCGTTGCCGGTGACGTCGAAATACAGCCAGTAAGTCTGCGCCCCGGCCTCTTGCGCCAGGAAACGCAGCTCGCCGCGCGAGTTGGCCGCGGCGTCGGTGGCGCCCGCGTACTTCACGTCGGTCCACTCGAACGTCGTGGCCAGGGTGGTGCCGTCGGTGCGCGTGAGGCGCGGCGAGTTCGTGTCGAACGTGCCGCTGATGCCGAGCTGCGTCAGCAGCGCCGCGAAGTCGACGTCGACGACGTTCGTGCTGCCGACGGCGGACGCGGCCGGCAGCGACACCGGCACGCGGTAGTGCCAGGTCGGGTCGTACCAGGCCGGCGCCGAGCGCAGGTCGGCCCGGGCCACCCCGCTCACGGCGAGGAGCAAAGCCGCGATCCAAGCGCGCCGCATACCGCTTTTGGAGCGGGCTTTTGGCGGATTGACTTGAATCGAGCAGTGCGAGCCGCGCGGCCTGCGACACCGCCGCGTGTCGCCCGGCGGCAGGGGGCGGGAATCGCTCAACGTCCACGAGCCTCTGGCGGCCCGCCTGCGCATGCCGTGTCGTGCGGCTTGGCGCCGCTCCGCACCTGCGCTCCGCGCCGCCGGTTAGACCTTTCGGAATGCGAACACGTGCTCTCGCAGCTGCTCCCGGCCCCCGCTATCCGGGCGCTCGAGCGAAGCCCCGGCGATCAGCTCGAGGCCGGCGCGGCGCGCGGCCGCGACGCTCGGGGCCGCGGCGTCGACGACGCCGCTCGGCACCCAGCCGTCGCCCACGATCAGCACCAGGTGACCGCCGTTCGCGAGCGCGCGCGCGGCGCGCTCGCTCCACAATTCTGTGTCGCGGCGCCAGGCGTCTCGCGCGGCCTGTGCGCCCTTGCGGAACAGGCGTCGCGCGCCGATCTCGAGCGCCGCGTCGGGACGGTCGCCGAGCCATACGTGGCGCAGGTGCTGCATCGGTACATAGTCGTACGTGGATGGATAGGGCGGCGACGTGAGCACCAGGTCGATCGGGTCGCGCACGCGCAGCTCGCGCGCGTCGCCCAGCCAGATCTCCGCTTCCGGCGTTCCCGCCGGCACGACGTCGCGCAGCTCGACCATCTGCCGCGCCAGCTCGCGGGTGCGCTTGTGAAACAGGATCGCGGTCGTGCCCGGCGGACGGTGGTGTTTCTCCCGCGCGGCCCTCGTGTCCGACGCGCGCCAGCTCACCTTCACGAGGATCGAGGCGAAGACCGCTTCGAGCAGCGCGCGCACGGCGGGCTCGGACTCGGCGATGCCTCGGCGCAGACACTCGAGCTCGCGCAGGACGTGCTCCCCGTACCAGGACTCGACGGCGCGCAGGATGTGCGCCTCCGGCAGGTCGCCGTTCGCCGACGCGGCCCGCGCGAGCGCCGCGAGCGCGCGCGCCCGGGAGCGCAGCGCGGAGAGCGACGCGTCGTCCGGGGTCGCGCAGCGCGCGCGCGCCACGCGCACCGCGACGGGAGAGATGTCACAGCCGAAGCTGCGGCGCCCCGCGGCGCGCGCCTCGACCAGCACCGTTCCGCCGCCGCAGAACGGATCGAGAACGGATCGAGCACGCGCTCGCTGGGGAACAGCGCGAGCAAGTCACGCGCGGCGTCAGCGTGCAGCGCGGCGGGATACGTGTGAAACAGATTTGTGTAACGCGCGGCGTCGCCCGACTGCGCGAGCGCCGCGGAGAGAGCGTCGGCCAGGCGCGCGTCTCCGAAGCGCTCGTCGGCGCGCAGCTTCGCGGCGCGCGCGGTGCGTCGTGTTTTCGTCATGCGCGCGCACACGCTATCGCGGCGCGACGCGGGCGCCACGGCGTCGGAAAACAGGCGTGTCAAGCGAGAGTTGCCGCAACAAAGCGCGGCGCCTCCCGGATGTGTTCGCGTCGAATAGACACCCGTGGGGCGACGTATATAATCGCGCCCCGTGCGGAGCCCATGTTGGCGTTGCCGAAACGGCTGCGCGGTGCAGCCGGGGCGGCCAAGAGAGACGCCGATTCCCTCCGCAAGCCAGTGTTTGGACTGGTCAAAAGACCGCCAATACAACCCTCGCCTCCCCTAGCTCCAGACGCGCCGAGTTCGCTCGGCGGCCGTGTAAGGGTTGACGCGCGAGTCGCTGCGAGTCTCCTGTGACGGCCGCCACCAACCGCGGCGCCAAGAGCAGAGGCATGCGAGCGGGGCGGAACCGTATGCGTTTCTCCAGCGTCTCCATCCTGGTCTTCGTCGCCGTCGCCAATCTCACCGTCTTCGCCGTGCTGAACAGCCCCACCGAGCCCCCTGCCTGGCAGGGCGAGATCGCGGGCGCCTCGTTCAGCCCGTATCGCGAGGGTCAGGGGCCGATCGACAAGATCTTCCCGACGGAAGAGCAGATCCGCGCCGATCTTTCGACCCTCGCGCCACACGTGCGCTCGGTGCGCACCTACACCTCGCTCGACGGCATGGACCAGATTCCGCGCCTCGCGCACGAGTTCGGGCTCGCGGTCACCGCGGGCGCCTGGCTCGACGGGAACCGCAAGAAGAACGAGCGCGAGATCCGCAAGCTGATCGAAAGCGTCGCGGCGAACGACAACGTGAACCGCGTGATCGTCGGCAACGAAGTCCTGCTGCGCGGCGACATGAAGCCCGCGCAGCTCGCCGCCTACCTGCGCCGCGTGCGCGCGCAGCTCTCGATCCCGGTCGGAACCGCTGAGCCGTGGCACGTCTGGCTGAAGCACCCCGAGCTCGCGCGCGACGTCGACTTCATCGCGGTGCACCTCCTCCCTTACTGGGAAGGCGTCCCGGCGGACGGCGCGATCGGCTTCGTGCTCGACCGCCTCGCCGAAGTGAAGAAACGCTTCCCGAACAAGCCGGTGATGATCGGCGAGATCGGCTGGCCGAGTAACGGCCGCATCCGCCGCGGCTCGGTGCCGTCGCTGGCGAACGAAGCCGCGTTCCTGCGCGAATTCCTCAACGTCGCCGCGGCGAAGAAGATCGACTACTTCGTGATGGAAGCCTTCGATCAGCCGTGGAAGATCCCGGTCGAAGGTGGCGTCGGCGCGTACTGGGGCATCCTCGACGCCTCGCGCCAGCCGAAGTTCGCCTGGTCCGGCCCGGTGATCGGCACGCCGAGCTGGCCGCTGCTGTTCGCGCTGGCCACGCTCATTCCGCTGTTGCCGCTGCTCTGGTTCCTGAACCGCTTCGAGCGCTACCGGCTGCGCGGGCGGATCTTCTTCACGGGCCTGGTGCAAGGGGCGGCGTCGCTGTTCGTGTGGATCAGCTATCTCACGGTGAGTCAGTACCACAGCCTGTACTCGGCGAGCGCCTGGGTCGTGCTGCTCGCGGCGCTCGGAGTGTTGCTCTCGATCGGCATCACCGAGGCGTTCGAGCTGACGGAGCTCCTCTGGCACCGCAGGCTCGCGCGGCGCTTCCGGCCGATCTCCGCCACGAAGCTCGAGCGCTGGCCGAAGGTCTCGCTGCACCTGCCGATCTGCAACGAGCCGCCCGACATGGTGCGCTTGACCTTGAACTCACTCGCGGCGCTCGACTATCCGGAGCTCGAGGTGCTCGTGATAGACAACAACACGAGTGACCCGGGGCTGTGGAAGCCGGTCGCGGACGCGTGTCAGATCCTCGGTCCGCGCTTCAAGTTCCTCCACGTCGACCAGGTCTCGGGCTTCAAGGCGGGCGCGCTGAATCTCACGCTGCGCGAGACCGACCCCGCGGCGGAGATCGTCGCGATCATCGACAGCGACTACGTGGTTCGCGCCGACTGGCTGCGCAATCTCGTGCCCTACTTCGGCGATCCGAAGATCGCCATCGTCCAGGCGCCTCAGGACTACCGCGACGGCCAGCAGAGCGCGTTCAAGGCGATGTGCGGCTGGGAATACGCGGGCTTCTTCGACATCGGCATGGTCCACCGCAACGAGCGCAACGCGATCATCCAGCACGGCACGATGTCGCTGGTGCGCCGCTCCGTGCTCGAGTCACTCGGCGGCTGGGCGCAGTGGTGCATCTGCGAGGACGCCGAGCTCGGCCTGCGCGTGATGGAGGCCGGCTACGAGACCGCGTACGTGAATCACTCCTACGGCCGGGGCCTGATGCCCGACACGTACACCGCGTACCAGAAGCAGCGCTTCCGCTGGGCATACGGCGCGGTGCAGATCCTGAAGCGCCACTGGCGCGAGCTCGCGGGCCTGCGCGAGTCGAAGCTGACTCCAGCGCAGCGCTACCACTTCGCCGCCGGCTGGCTGCCATGGTTCGCCGACGCGCTGAACACGGGAGTCACCGTGCTCGCGCTGATCTGGAGCGTGGGGCTCGTGACGCTCCCGAAGCTCTTCGAGTTCCCGCTGCGCTTCTTCCTGTGCGCCTCGCTCGGATTCTTCGCGCTCAAGGTCGGGAAGACGCTGTGGCTGTACGCGGCGCGCGTGCATGCGAGTCCTGGCGAGAACCTCGCCGCCGCGCTCGCGGGTCTCTCGCTCACGCACACGATCGGCAAGGCGATCTTCTCCGGACTCACGACCTCGGATCGGCCGTTCATGCGCACGCCCAAGTGCGAAGATCATCCAGCGCTGGTGAGGGGGCTGCTCGCCTCGCGCGAGGAGAGCACGATTCTCGCGCTGCTCGCGCTGAGCGCGCTCGCCGTCGGGTTCCGCTACGGCTCGCAGGACGTGGAGGCGCAGCTCTGGATCGCGCTCCTCGGCGTGCAGTCACTGCCGTATCTCGCGTCGCTCGCGACCGCCGTGATCAGCGCGCTGCCCGCGCGCGGAGACTCGGCCGCGGTCGGCGCGCCGATCCGCCCGCTGCTCCCGCGCGAGTACGAGTCGGTGATGTCGAACGCCGTGAACGGCAGGGACGCCACGCGCGTCTGAGGGTGCCGCAGACAGCGGCGCGCGCCGCCGGAAGCTACTCTGGTCCGCCCAGGGGAGGTCCGCGCCGAATGCGCTCGCCACGAACGCCCGCCCGCACCGCGAGCGCGCTCGCTCTGCTCGCACTGATCCTCGCGGCCTGCCGCGCGGGTGAATCGAACACGGCGCCGCCGCTCCCTGTGGCCACGGCCGAGGTGCAGGCGGCGCGGATCCCCGTGTACATCGAGCACGTCGGCACGGCCGAAGCGGTGAGCACGATCGACGTGCGCGCGCGCGTCCGCGGCGTGCTCGAGAAGGTGCTCTTCAGGGAGGGCGCCGAGGTCCAGAAGGACGAGCTGCTCTTCGTCATCGAGCAGAAGCCGTACCTGGCGGCGCTCCGAAAGGCGCAGGCCGATCACGAGCGCGCCCGCGCGACGCTGGCGCGCGCACAGAGCGACTACGAGCGCACGGCGGCGCTCACCAAGAAAGAGGTGGCGAGCCAGGCCGAGCTCGACCACGCGCGCGCCGCGCGCGACGAGGCGGCGGCCGAGGTGCGAGCCGCGCAGGCTGCGGAGGAGCAGGCGGCGATCGACTTCGGCTACACCGAGATCCGCGCACCGATCACGGGTCGCGCGGGCCGCGCGCTGCGCGACCGCGGCAATCTCGTCGGCGGCCCCGAAGAGACCGTGCTGACGACGATCGTGCAGCTCGACCCGATCTACATTTACTGGAGCCCGAGCGAGCGCGAGCGCCTCGAAGTCCTGCGCCTGCGCAAGGAAGGCACCTACATGGCTCGCGATCAGATCGAGGTGCGCGCGACGCTCGTCGACGGCAGCGAGTTTCCGTACCCGGGTCGCCTGGACTTCGTCGACAACACGGTGGACCCGAATGCCGGCACGTTGCGCGTGCGCGCGGTGTTTCCGAATCCGGAGACGACCCTGCTCCCGGGTCAGTACGCGAAGCTCAGCATCCTCGTCGGCCGCGACGTCCCGGCGCTGCTCGTGCCGGCCGCCGCGATCATCGAGGAGCAGGGCGGAAGCTCCGTCTTCGTCGTCACCGCCGACCAGGCGATCCAGCCGCGCACGGTGCACGCCGGCGCGGTGCACGAGCAGATGCGCGTGATCGAATCGGGCCTGCAGGCGGGCGAGCGAATCGCCGTCGACAATCTCGGCAAGCTCCGCGCCGGCATGAAGGTGACTACGAAGGCGAGTGAGTCGACTCCGGAGCCCCCGAAGGCCGATGCGGTGGCCCACCCCTGAAACGCTCGCGGATCCGCTCGATCAGCACGAAGAAGACCGGCACCACGGCGAGCGAGAGGAACGTGGCGAGCAGCATGCCGCCGAACACCGCCGTGCCCAGGGAGTGGCGGCTCGCCGCGCCCGCGCCGCTCGCGATCACCAGCGGCACGACGCCGAAGATGAACGCGAAGGACGTCATCAGGATCGGCCGCAGCCGCACGCGCGCCGCGTGCAGCGCCGCGCGCTCGATCGACTCACCCTGCTCGCGCAGCATCTTGGCGAACTCGACCACGAGGATCGCGTTCTTGCTCGCGAGCCCGACGAGCATCACCAGCCCGACCTGACAGAAGACGTCGTTCGCGAGCCCGCGCACGTACTGCGCGAGCAGCGCGCCGAGCACCGCGAGCGGGACGACGAGCATGATCGTGAACGGCAGCACCCAGCTCTCGTAGAGCGCCGCGAGACACAGGAACACCACGGCGAGCGCGAGGCCGAACACGGCGGGCGCGGGGCCGCCCGCGCGCAGCTCCTGCAGCGAGAGACCGGTCCACTCGTAGCTCGTGCCCTCCGGCAGACTCTGGTTCGCGATCGCCTCGACGTCCGCGATGGCCTGACCCGAGCTGCGGCCCGGTGCGGCGGAGCCGGTGACCGCGGCGGTGCGGAACATGTTGTAGTGCGAGATGGTCTGCGGCCCGACGATCGGCTTCACGCTGGCCAGGGTCGAGAGCGGCACCATCTCGCCCTTGGCGTTCCTCGCGTACAGCTCGGTCACGTCGCCCGGCGCCGAGCGCGCCTCGGGCTCGGCCTGCGCCATCACGCGGAACACGCGCCCGAAGATGTTGAAGTCGTTCACGTAGTAGCCCCCGAGGTACGTCTGCAACGTGCCGAAGACCTCCGAGAGCGAGAGACCGAGCGTCTTCGCCTTCGTGCGGTCGATCTCGACCTCGTACTGGGGAATGTTCGCGCGCATGCCGGTCACGACCCCGACGACCTTGTTCGATGCGTTGGCGGCGTCGAGGAACACGCCGACTCGCTTCGCGAAGTCGGTGAAGCTCGCGCTCGCGTCGTCCTGGATCTGCAGCTGGAAGCCGCCGGTCGAGCCGAGGCCGCGGATCGGCGGCGGATTGAACGCCACGATCACCGCGCTCGAGATCGAAGAGAGCTCTCGCCGCGCGCGCGCGAGGATCGGCTCCAGGTGCAGCTCCGAGGCCTTGCGCTCGTCCCAGGGCCGGAGAATCACGAAGCAGGCCGCCGCGTTCGAGGCCGCCGCGCCGGTGAGGAAGTCGTTGCCGCCGTTCACGACCGTGCTCGAGACGCCGGGGATCGCGAGCATGTGCTCGACGACTTCCTTCGTGACGGCCTCGGTGCGCTGCAGCGACGCGCCGTCGGGGAGCTGCACCGAGACGATGAAGTAACCCTGGTCCTCCTCCGGCAGGAACGAGGTGGGCAGCCGGTTGTACAGCACGAGCGTCGCGACGATCAGCCCCGCGAAGATGCCGAGCACCACCGGCCAGTCGGCGATCGCGCGCTCCGCGACGCGCTCGTAGGTCTTCACGAAGCGCCGATAGCCGAGGTCGAAGCCGCGGAAGAACGCCGACTTCGGCTTTCCGTCGTGGCGCAGCAACAGCGCGCACAGCGCGGGACTGAGCGTCAGCGCGTTGAACGCCGAGATCGCGACCGAGAACGCGATCGTGAGCGCGAACTGCTGGTAGAGCAGCCCCGTCGTGCCCGGCAGGAACGCGACCGGCAGGAACACCGCCATCAGCACGAGTGAGATGGCGACGATCGGCGCAGTCACTTCGCGCATCGCCAGCACCGTCGCTTCGCGCGGCGAGAGGCCGCGCTCCTCGATCAGGCGCGAGACGTTCTCGACCACCACGATCGCGTCGTCGACCACGAGCCCGATCGCGAGCACGAGCCCGAACAGCGACAGCGTGTTGATCGAGAAACCCAGCACCGACATCAGCGCGAACGTGCCGATCAGCGTGGCGCGAAAGCTCTCGAGAAAGACGAACACGACCAGGAAGACGAGCGCCATCGCCTCGAACAGGGTGAAGAGCACTTCGCGGATCGACTCGGTCACGAAGCGCGTCGGCTCGTACAGGATCTTGTACTGCACCCCCGCGGGAAAGCGTGGGGCGATGCGCTCCATCTCCGCGTGCACCGCGGTGGAGACGTCGAGCGCGTTGGCCGTCGGCAGCGCGAAGATCGCCACGCCCGTCGACGGATCGCGCCCGAGCCGGCTGAAGTTCCCGTAGCTCTGGGCGCCGAGCTCGATCCGCGCCACGTCGCCCAGGCGCATCACCGAGCCGTCGGCGCTCGTGCGCAGTACGATCTGCTGGAACTCCGCGACGCTCGTCAGCCGGCCGCGCGCGCTGAGCGCGTACTGGAACATCTGCCCGGGCGGCGCGGGCGGCTGCCCGAGCACGCCCGCGGCGACCTGCTGGTTCTGCTCGCGCAGTGCCGCGATCACGTCCTGCGCCGAGACGCGGAGCTTCGCGAGCTTGCTCGGGTCGAGCCAGACGCGCATCGAGTAGCGCCGCTCGCCGAACAGGTTCACGTCG
>WNFL01431639.1_pt1 | contig 16038 bp, 18 predicted proteins | sample 5400361 | NCBI WGS metagenome assembly WNFL01 (sample SAMN13153351, study PRJNA577476) | soil metagenome | isolation source: 40 cm soil on Douglas fir-dominated hillslope | place: USA:California | collected 2013-09-17
CCGACTCTCGACTGGAACCTCGCGACCGACGGCGTGTCGATCATCGCGATCGAGCAGCTCATGCGCGGCCTCACGCGGCTCGATGCCGAGCTGCGACCCCAGCCGGATCTCGCAGAGAGTTGGCAGGTCTCCGCGGACGGTCGCACCTATACCTTTCGGTTGCGCCCGGGCGTGGTGTGGAGCGATGGCGTGCCGCTCAGCGCGCAGCACTTCGTGGATTCGTGGCAGCGCCTGCTCGAGCCCGCCACCGCGGCGGAGTACGCGTACTTCTTGTTCGGGGTGAGGAACGCGCGCGCCTACAACGCGGGCAAGCTCGCCGACTTCGCCGCGGTGGGCGTCCACGCGCCCGCTCGCGCGACGCTCGTGGTCGAGCTCGACGCGCCGCTGGTCTACTTCCCCGCGCTCGTGAACTTCATGGTGACGTTTCCGCTGCGCCGCGATCTCGTCCAGCGCTTCGGGGAGCGCTGGACGGACCCGGGCAAGCTCGTGAGTCTCGGGCCGTTCGTGCTCGAGGAGTGGCGCCACGAGTACCGCCTCGTGCTGCGCGCGAACGAGCGATACTGGGCGGGCCGTCCGCCGCTCGATCGCATCAGCGCGTACATGGTCCAGGAGGGCAGCACGGCCCTGGTGCTCTTCGAGCAGGGCCTGCTCGATCTCGTGAAGATTCCCGCGCTCGAGATCCGCCGCTACGCGAACCGGCCCGAGTATCTCCGCCGCCCGCTGCTGCGCGGCTACTACTACGGCTTCAACATCCGGAAGCCGCCGTTCGACGACGCGCGTGTGCGGCGCGCGTTCGCGCTCGCGATCGATCGCTCGCAGTTCCCCGAGCTGCTGCGCGGCGGCGAGCAGCCCTGGCCGTCGTGGATCCCGCCCGGCATGCCCGACGCGAACGCGGAGCTCGGTCTGCGCTTCGATCCCGAGCGCGCGCGCGCGCTGTTGCGCGAAGCGGGCGTCGATCCCGCGAGCCTCGCGCCGGTGCGCATCGTCTACAACAGCGACCAGACTCACAAGCTCGTGGCTGAGAAGGTGCAGGCGTTCTGGCGCGAGAACCTCGGCGTGCGCGTCGAGCTCGAGAACCGCGAGTGGAAGGTGTTCCTGAAGGAGCTCACGAGCGATCCGCCGCCCGTCTTTCGCCTCGGCTGGGGAGCGGATTTTCCGGACCCGGACAACTTCATGAATCTCTTCACTTCCTACAGCGAGAACAACCACACCGGCTGGGCGAATCCGCGCTACGACGCGCTCGTGCAGCGCGCGGCGCGCGAGCCCGAGCCCGGGGAACGCCAGCGGCTCTACGACCAGGCGCAGCGCATCCTGGTCGAGGAGGACGTGCCGATCGTGCCGCTCTTCGTCACTGCCGCGAACTTCGCGGTGCAGCCGCGCGTCCGCGGCTTCCGGCCGACCGCGATGGATCTGTACTTCTTCGAGCAGGTGAGCGCCGAGTGATTCGCTACGCGATCGGGCGCCTGCTCGCCGGCGTCGCCGTGCTCTGGGTCGTCGCGACGGCGACGTTCGGGCTGCTGCGCTTCCTGCCCGGCGGGCCGTTCGACAAGGAGCGCTCGCTGCCGCCCGAGATCATGCGCAACCTCGCGCGCCGCTACGCGCTCGACGGAACCTTGCTCGAGCAGTATGTCGACTATCTCGCGCGCCTGGCTCACGGCGACCTCGGCCCGTCATACAAGTACATCGGCCGCGACGTGGCGGACATCCTGCGCGACGCGGTGCCCGTGTCTCTCGAGCTCGGCGCGCTGGCGTTCGCGCTCGCCGTCGCGGGCGGGATCTCGCTCGGGCTCGCGGCCGGCGCGCGGCGCGACTCACTCGGGGATCGCGCCGTCGGGCTCGCCGCTCTGGTCGGCGTGTCGGCGCCGAGCTTCGTGATCGGCGCGGGGCTGATCCTCGTCTTCGGCCTCGGCTTGCAGTGGCTCCCGGCGGGACTCTGGGAGGGGCCGCTGTACGCCGTGCTGCCCGCGTGCACGCTCGCGGCTCTGCCACTGGCTTACGCGACTCAGCTGACGCGCGCCCAGGTCGTCGCGGTGATGGAGCAGGACTACGTGCGCACCGCCCGCGCGCTCGGCGTGCCCGAGGCGCGCGTGCGCCGCCGGCACGTGCTGCGCAACGCGCTCCTGGCCGTGATGACTTACTTCGGTCCGCTGCTCGCGACCCTGCTCACCGGCTCGTTCGTGGTGGAACGCATCTTCGCGGTGCCGGGCATGGGGCGCTTCTTCGTCACCGCGGTCACGAACCGCGACTACCCGCTCGTGCTGGGCGTCACGCTCGTCTACGGGACGCTGATCGTGCTCGCGAACCTCGCGGTCGATCTCCTGTACGCCTGGCTCGATCCGCGCATCCGCATCGGGAACACCGAAAAGTGACGGCGCGCGGCTGGGTCGGCGCCGCGCTGATCGGCTCGCTCGTGCTGCTCGCGCTCGCGGGCGATCGCGTCGGCGGCTACCGCTTCGACGCGCAGGATCAGGCGCACGCGCTCGAGGGGCCGTCGCGAGCGCACTGGCTCGGCTGCGACGCGCTCGGCCGCGACCTGCTCGCGCGGCTCTGCGAGGGCGGCCGCGTCTCGCTGGTGGTCGCGATCGGCGCGACCGCGATCGCGCTCGGCTTCGGCCTCGCCTGCGGCGCCCTCGCGGGCTGGGTCGGCGGCCGTCTCGACGCGCTCCTGATGCGCGGCGTCGACGTGATCTACGCGCTGCCCGACCTGCTCGTGATCGTGCTCCTGATCGAAGTGTTCTCCGCCGCGCTCGCGGGATTCCCCGACCTGTGGCGGCGCCTCGCGGCGCTCGCGCTGGCGGTCGGCTTCGTGGGCTTCGCCGACGTGACGCGGCTGGTGCGCGCGCTGGTGCTGCAGGCGCGCGAGGAGACCTGGGTCGAGGCGGCGCGAGCGACCGGAGCGCACCCCGCGCGCATCCTCGTGCGCCACGTGCTGCCGAACATCGCCGCGCCGGTCCTGGTGAGCGCCGCGTTCCGGATTCCCGCCGCGATCCTCGCCGAGTCGTCGCTGTCCTTCATCGGCCTCGGCATTCAGCCGCCGTTCTCGAGCTGGGGAACCCTCGCGAACGACGGCTTTGAAGCAATGCGCTCCTACCCCCATCTGATCCTTTTCCCCTGTGTCGCAATCCTGTGTTCCCTGCTCGGCTTCCACCTGCTCGGCGAGGTGCTGCGCGAGCGGCTCGATCCGCGCCGGCGCGCGTGAAAGTGTCTTGCCCGCGCACTCGACCGAGTTAGACTCCCGCGCGCCGCGAGGAGTGGTGAATTGATCAAGGCCCAAGGATTGACGAAACGCTTCGGCGAACTGACTGCGCTGCGGAACGTGTCGTTCGAAGTCGCGAAAGGCGAGGTGGTCGGCTTCCTCGGGCCGAACGGCGCCGGCAAGACGACGGCGATGCGCATCCTCACCGGCTACCTGCCCCCGACCGCGGGCAGCGCATCGATCGGCGGATTCGATCTCGCCGTCGACCCGCGGGCGGCCAAGCGAGTCACCGGGTACCTGCCCGAGTCGCCTCCGCTGTATCCGGAGATGCGCGTGCACGAGTACCTTTCGTACGTCGCCGCGCTGCACGACGTCCCGCGCAGGGCGCGGCGCGAGCGGGTCGCGCGCGCGCTGTCGGCCTGCGGTCTCGAGAAGGTGGGCGAGCGCGTGGTGCGCACCCTGTCGAAGGGCTACCGGCAGCGGGTCGGCCTGGCGCAGGCGATCGTGCACGATCCCGCGGTCATGGTTCTCGACGAGCCGACCGCGGGCCTCCGCCGCGGAGGAAGGGCGCACGGTGATTCTGTCCACGCACATCCTCGCGGAGGTCGATGCGATCTGTCAGCGCGTGCTCTTGATCGCGTACGGCGAGCTGCGCCTCGACGCGCGCCTCGACGCGCTGCGGGCGACGGGTTCGCTCGAGGAAGTCTTCGTGCGCGAAGTGCAGGCGGCGACGGAGAAGATCGCCGCGGCGAAGCTGGCCGAGGCGCGCGCATGAGACACATCCTCGCCATCGCCGGTCGCGAGCTGCGTTCGATGTTCGTCACGCCGGACGCCTACGTGACGATCGGCTTCTATCTGCTGGCGGCCGGCTTCATCTTCTTCGCGAGCCTCGGCATCTTCATCGCCCAGCTGCAGCAGATCCAGGCGATGGGAATGACGCAGCTGCTCGAGCAGTGGAACCTGCAGGACATCGTGGTCGCGCAGGCGTTCTCGACCTTCGCGCTGTTCTTCGCGTTCAAGGTGCCGATGCTCTCGATGCGTGCCTTTGCCGCCGAGCGAGCGAACGGCACGATCGAGCTCTTGCTCACGAGCCCGGCGACGAGCGGCGAGATCGTGCTCGGCAAGTATCTCGCGATCGCCGCGATGCTGCTGCTCGTGAACGCGCTCACGGCCACGTTCGTCGCGCTGCTCTTCATGTACGGGGATCCAGAGCTGTGGCAGACGCTGGCGGGCCTGCAGACGCTGTTCCTCTACTCGCTCGCGCTCGCCGCGGTGTGCTGCTTCATCTCCGCGCTCACGCGCAGTCAGATCGTGGCGGCCTTCATCGGCATAGCCGTCGCGCTGCTCTTGCTGATCATCCCCGTGGCCGCGGACAGCTCGCAGAGTGAGTCGTTCAGGGAGGTCCTGCGCTGGGTCGGCACCAGCACTCACTTCGAGCCCGGGCTCCGGGGCGAGATACGGTCCGAGGATCTCGCGTACTTCGGCATCGTGACCGTGGTGTTCCTGTCGCTCGCGCGCGCCGCGGTCGACTCGCTGCGCTGGAGGTAGGCGATGGAGACGCTGCTCGCGGCGATCGGCGCGGTGATCCTGTTCTTCGGGCTGCTCGGCATCTTCGCGGCCGCATCGCAGGCGCTGATCGCGCTGCACGTCGTGGTCGGCGGCGCGCTCCTGGTCTACGCGGGGGTGCGCGGCTTCCGGAGGGTCGCGGAGATCATGGGCACCTCGACCGCGCGCGGCGGCGCGAACGCGCTGGTGCAGGCCGCGGTCGTCGTGGTGATCGGCGGACTGCTCGCGTTCCTGTCCGTACGCCATCCGGTGCACTGGGACTGGACGGAGGCGAAGGAGCACACGCTCGCGAAGGGAACGAGCGACACCCTGGCGGCGATGCCCGCGGACGGCGAGATCGAGATGTACGCGTTCTTCACCCGCGGCGGCGAGACCCAGGCGAAGCCGCTGCTCGAGAAGTACGCGTACGAGGGCGACCGGCTGTCGCGCAAGGTGAAGGTGCGCTTCTTCGATCCCAACGAGCGCCCCGATCTCGCGCAGCGCTTCCAGATCTCCAGCAAGGAAGGCGTGGTCGTCGTCTGCGCCGGGCCCTGCGAGACGGCGAAGGGGACGGTGAAGGCGGTCGACATGACCGAGCAGTCACTGACTCGCGCCGTGCGCCAGGCGATCTCGTCGAAGAAGAAGCTCTACTTTCTCAAGGGTCACGGCGAAGCCGACCCGAACGAGCAGAAGGCCTCGGGCGCGCTCGGCGTGAAGGGCGGCCTCGAGGACGAGAACGCGACCGTCGCCGAGCTCCTGCTCGCGAACGAGAAGGAGGTCCCCGCCGACGCGGACGCGGTGATCGTCGCCGGACCCGATCACGCGCTCTCGGACCGCGAGCTCGAGCTGCTCGACGCGTATCTGAAGCGCGGCGGGTCGCTGCTCGTCATGATCGACCCGGACGTCCAGTCCAACCTCGAGGGCCAGCTCTCGAAGTGGGGCATCGAGGCCGGGCCCGAAGTGATCGTCGAGCAGCAGCTGCAGCTGTTCGCGGGCCCGTCGCTGGGCGTGCAGCCGGTGGTCACCAAGTACGGCGCGCACCCGATCACCGAGAAGCTCAACGGGCAACCCACGGTGTTTCGCCTGGCGCGGCCGATCCGGCGCGCGCCCGGCAGCGACGCGAACGTCACCGAGCTCGCGCTCACCAGCCCGCAGAGCTGGGCGGAGAGCGACGTGAAGGACCTGCTCGCGTCGAAGCCCATCGCGCTCGACCCCGCGAAGGACCGCGCGGGCCCGCTGGCGATCGCGGTCGCGCTCGAGCTCGCGCCCGCCGACGGCGCCAAGCGCGGCGGGCGGCTGATCGCGGTCGGTGACTCGGACTGGATGCGCAACCGCTATGTGACTCAGTACTACAACGGCGACTTGTTCCTGAACATGACCAGCTGGCTGACCGGCAGCGAGGAGTTCGCGACCATCGACCGCAAGCGCCCGCGGGTCGCGACCGTGAACCTGACCCTGGCGCAGTTCGCAAACTTCCGCTTCCTGGCGCTGTTCGCGCTGCCGGAGGCGATTCTGCTCCTGGGCGTCGTGAACTGGTGGCGCAGGAAGACCTGACGTGAGCGTCCGCTGGACCCTGGGGCTGCTCGCGCTGGCCGCGGCGCTCGGCGCGTGGGTGTACTTCGGCGAGCTGCGCGGCGCCGAGCGAAAGAAGGAGGCGGAGAGCGCCGCCAAGCGCGTCTTCGGCGTCGAGCCCGGATCGGTGACCGCCCTCGAGCTCACGCTCGCCGACGGAAAGAGCGCGCGCGTGGCGCGCGAGGGGGCGAGTGGCTGGAAGCTCGAGTCACCGGTGGCCTATCCGGCGGACGCCGAGACGGTCGAGCGCGCGCTGCACGCGCTCGCCAAGGTCCAGTCCACGGCGACGATCTCGCCGGCGCCCGCGGACCTCGGGCCGTTCGGCCTCGGCGACGCGGGCAAGAAGGTTCGCGTGTTCACCGGGCCCGGCGACCCGCAGGAGCTCGCCGTCGGCGGGCCGACACCGGTCGGCGGCGGGAAGTATCTGTCGCTCGCGAGCGATCCGTCCCGGGTGTTCGCGGTAGGGGCCGGCGATCTCTATGGACTCACGCCCACGCTGGTCGAGCTGCGCGACAAGCGCCTGTTGCGCGCAGCGGCGGGCGGCGCCGACGAGCTCACCGTGCGCGTGCACGGCGCCCTGATCGCGCACGCCAAGCGCAGCGACGCAGGCTGGCAGCTGCTGGAGCCCGAGGCCGCGCCCGGCGACGCCGAGAAGATCCGGCGCACGCTCGAGGAGCTCGGCCTGGCCCGCGCCACCGAGTTCGCCGACTCACCCGGGAAGCTCGAGGCGTACGGACTGGCGCAGCCCGAGCTCGAGCTCTGGGTACACACAGCCGCGGGCGAGGAGCGCCTCTCGCTGGGCCGCGGCGACGACAAGACGTGGCTGCGGCGCGACGACGATCCGGTGCTGCTCGCCGTGAACCCCGCGGTGGTCACCGCCGTTCCCGCGCACACCTTCGACTACCGCGCGAAGCGGGTGCTCACGCTCGCGAGCGACAAGGTGCGCGCCCTCGAGCTCGCGTATCCGCGCACGGGCGAGAGCCATCGCTTCGCGCTCCAGGCCAGTGACTGGAAGCCGGTCGAGCCGGGGCTCGAGGTGCGGCCGCTGAAGATCGAGGACCTGTTCTTCGCGATCGCGTCGCTCGATGCGACGGGCATCGAGGTGCCGAGCGCGGACCGCAAGGCACTCGGCCTCGAGCCGCCGCTCGTGAAGCTCGTCGCGTTCGACGAGAAGGGCGCGGAGCTCGGCGCGCTGTCGCTCGGAGACGCCTCCGTCGACAAGGGGATTCCCGCCGTGTCGTCGCAGAACGGCGACCTGTGGCGGGTGTCGAACGACCTCGGCCAAGAGGTGCCACTCACTCCGGAAGCGTTCAAGAATCAGTTCCAGAAGCCGGTGGCCGCAGCGGCGCAGCCGCCGCCGCCCGCGCCGCCGCCTAGCGAGTGAGCACCTCGAGCATCGCCGCGTGCACGCGGCCGTTGCTCGCGACGATGCGCTCGCCCGAGCCGGGCGCCGGCCCCGCGTCGAAGTCCGTAACGCGCCCGCCCGCTTCCTCGACGAGCAGGAGGCCGGCCGCGACGTCCCACGGCGCGAGGTGCAGCTCCCAGTAGCCGTCGAAGCGGCCGCACGCGACGTACGAGAAGTCGAGCGCGGCGGACCCCGCGCGGCGGATCGCCTGCGCGCAGCCGACGAAGCGCTCGAAGTGAACGAGGTTCGGCGTCCGCTTCTGGTGTACGTCGTACGAGAAGCCGGTGGCGAGCAGCGCGCGGCGGAGCTCGGAGATCTCCGACACGCGAATCGCTTTGCCGTTCAGCTGCGCACCCCGTCCCCTCTCCGCGGAGAACAGCTCGTCGCGCATCGGATCGAACACGACGCCGACCGCGCGCTCGCCGTCGACCTCGACGCCGATCGAGATCGCGAAGTGCGGGAAGGCGTGCGCGTAGTTCGTAGTGCCGTCGAGCGGATCGACGATCCAGCGCACGCCGCTCGTGCCGGACGCGGCCGCGTTCTCCTCGGTGAGCAGCGCGTCGCTCGGGCGCGCGCCAAGGATGCGCTCGCGGATCAGCCGGTCGAGCGCGTGGTCGACGTCCGTCACCAGATCTATCTCGCTCGTCTTGGTGCGGATCGTGCGCGGGTCGTGGAAGCGCTCGCGCGCGATGCCGCCCGCCTCGCGCGCGATCTCCGTCGCCAGCCGGAGCAGCTCGCTCACGAGCCCGGCCCGAGTCGGAACAGCGCGCGGGCCCGCTCGGCCGTCAGCGCGGCGATCTCGTCCGGCGTGCGCCCGTGGATCTCGGCGAGTGTCTCGACGACCCGCGCTACCCAGGCCGGCTCGTTGCGCTTGCCGCGATGCGGCGCCGGCGCGAGCAGCGGCGTGTCGGTCTCCACCAGCAGGCGCTCGAGCGGGAGCTGGCGCGCCACCTCCCGCAAGTCGGTCGCGTTCTTGAACGTGAGGATGCCGGAGAAGCTGATGTCGAAGCCGCGCGCGAGACACTCGCGCGCGAACGGCAAGTCCCCGGTGAAGCAGTGGATCACGCCGGCGACCCGCTCCGCGCCCTCGCGGTCGAAGATCTCGAGCAGCTCGTCGTACGCGTCGCGCTCGCCCTGGCTCGGCCGCACGTGGATCACGAGCGGGCGGTCGGCCTCGCGCGCGATGCGGATCTGCGCGGCCAGCGCCTCGCGCTGCGCGTCGCGCGGCGAGTGCGCGTAGAAGTAGTCGAGGCCGCATTCGCCGATGGCGACCACGCGCTCGTGCGCGAGCCAGCCGTCGAGCGCGGTGGCGGCGAGTCCGCTCCACTCCGAGGCGTCGTGCGGATGCACGCCTACGCTGGCCCAGACAGCGGCGTTCTCCTCCGCCAGCATCACGGCGCCCGCGTTCGCGCCCACGCCGTAGCCCGCGCCGATCGCGATCATCCCCTCGACCCCCGCGGCGCGCGCGCGCCCGATCAGCGCCGGGGCCTCGGCGAGCAGATCCGGCGCCCCGAGGTGCGCGTGACTGTCGAAGAGCTTCAAGAGCAGAGCTCGAGCAGGAGTGACTCGACGACGAGCTGCGGGTTCAGGTTGCGCGCGTCCAGCTCGGCGCGGGCGCGCGACGCGGACTCGAAGGCGCGGAGCCAGCGCTCGAGCGCGCGCGGCTCGGCGCCGCTCGCCGCGGCCTCGGCGCGCTCGCGCGCGAACGCGGACTGCGCGTCGATGTAGGCCCGCGCCCGCTCGCGGCCCTCCTCGCCGGTGCGCCGGAAGCCCTCGGCGAAGTCCAGGATCTCGGTGACCGTCAGCTCGGGGCTGCGCTCGAGCACGTCGAACATCTCGCGCGCCTCGTCGAGTGACTGCTCCGCCCAGCTGCGCGCCGCGACGAGACTCGCGCCCCCGAGTCGGCTCGCGAGCGCCGCGTCGGTCGCGCTCATGCCCTCCGCTTCGAGCGCCGCGGCGATCGCCCCCTGGCTCCACGCGGGAAAGCGCACGCGCAGCGTGCGCGAGCGCAACGTCCGGGGCAGGACCTCGGCCGCCGAAGTCACCAAGAGGAGCACGGTCCCGGGCGGCGGCTCCTCGAGCGTCTTCAGCAGCGCGTTCGCGGCTTCGGCGCGCAGCTTCTCCGCCTGGGCGATCAGCGCGACGCGCCGGCCGCGCTCGTTCGCCACCAGGCTCAGGCCGGCGCGCAGCTCGCGAATCGCCTCGACCTTGATGCGCGCGCCGTCGGGCTCGACCCGGTGCAGGTCCGGATGCGCGTCCGCCGCGAACAGCCTGCAGTCGTGACACAGGCCGCAGGCCTCGAGCGCCCCGGGGCCGGCGCCCTTGCAGAGCAAGAGCCGCGCGAACCAGAGCGCGGTCTCCGTCTTGCCGGTGCCTGCCGGGCCCTCGAACAGGTACGCGCCGTGGACGCGATCCGCGGCGCGCGCGCGCGCCAGCTCTGCCCGTACCTCGCCACTTCCGCCCGCCGCCATCAGGGAGCGGCAGCATAGCGCCGCACGCGACCGAGATCTCACGCTCTAAAGGATCCGCGCCCAGCTCCGATACGGGCCCAGGGCCGGCGCTTCGGCCGCCTCAGAGGAGCACGCGCGCATGGCGTTCAATGACTTCCGCAAGACCAAAGACGAAGCGAAGCTGCCGGCGGCGAGCGCGGGCGGCGGCGTCGGCGCGCTGACGGCCTTCATCGATCAGGGCTCGGAGTTCTCGGGCAAGCTCAACTTCAAGGACACGGTGCGCATCGACGGCCGGTTCGAAGGTGAGATCGCGAGCGAGAACACGCTGATCGTGGGCGAGAGCGGCTCGGTCACCCGGCGAAGTCCACGGCGAGATCACCGCGGCGGGACAGGTGGTGTTGCACAAGACCGCGCGCGTCGACGGAAACATCCACTCGCCGCGCCTGGTCGTCGAGGACGGAGCCGTGTTCACGGGCCGCGTCGAGATGGGCGTGGGCCTGCAGAAACAGTCGAAGAGCGACCGCCCGATGCCGCCGGCCAAGGACTCCCACCCCCCGAGGCCCTAACGGGGCAGGGCGCGCGGGGCGGCCGCGCGCCACCCGCACTCCGCTCGGCTGCGCCTCGCTGCGCGCCGCTTCCGCGGCTTGCCTCACGTCACCAGTACTACGGTCACGCCTGGGACGCGGGCGCGGAGCGCGGGCTCGAGCACGAGCCGGCGAGTCATCTCGCGGGCGGGGCAGCGCGCGCAGGCGCCCTGAAGCGCCAGGCGCACCACGCCGTCCTCGCTCACCGAGACGAGCTCGGCGTTGCCGCCGTCGGAGACCAGGCCGGGGCGCACGATGTCGAGCGCGCGGCGCACGGCTTCGGGGCGCACGCCGCGGGCGGAGCTCACGTTGATCTCGTCGGACCCATCTCCTAGCCTTGCCGGCATGCGCGTCCGAGTGCTCCTGTTCGCGGCCCTGCGAGAAGCGGTCGGCGAGAAGTCACTCGAGCTTGAGCTGCGCGATTCTGCGACGGTTGCCGACTTGCTCGCGCAGCTCGAGGCCAAGCACCGCGTGTTCGTGGGTCATCGCGGCAGACTGCTCGTCGCGCGCAATGAAGAGCGCGCGGCGCCGTCGGCGGTGCTGCGCGACGGCGACGAGGTAGCGCTTCTCCCGCCGGTTTCCGGCGGCGCCGAGCGCGAGTGGATCGACGCCGCGCCGCTGTCTCTCGACGCGCTGCTGCGCGAGGTCGGCGGCCCCGAGATGGGCGGCGTGGTCACGTTCAGCGGCATCGTGCGCGACAACGCGCGCGGCGAGGCGATCGATCACCTCGAATACGAGGCCTACGCGCCGATGGCCGAGAAGGAGATGCGCAAGATCGTCGACGCCGTGCACGAGCGCTGGCCGCACGTGCGCATCGCGATCTCCCACCGCGTGGGCCGACTCGCGATCGGCGACGCCGCGGTGATGATCGCGGCCGCCGCGCCGCACCGCGCCGAGGCGTTCGAGGCGTGTCGTTTCGCGATCGACCGCCTGAAGGCGACGGTGCCGATCTGGAAGAAGGAGTTCGCCACCAGCGGCTCGTACTGGGTCGAGGAGAATCCGTGAGCGGCGACGCGCCGTCGGCGCACCGCGCCTACGCCCCGGCCGGCGTCGGCTGCGCGGTGCTCACCGTCAGTGACACGCGCACGCTCGCGGACGACACGTCCGGCAAGCTGATCCGCGAGCTGCTCGCCGCGCGGGGACACCAAACGGTGGAACACGCGATCGTGCCGGACGATCTGGAGGTGATTCGCCTGGCGGTGCTGCGCTCGCTGGCGCGGGACGACGTCGACGTGGTGATCGCCACCGGCGGCACGGGTGTCTCGCCACGCGACGTCACGCCGGAGGCGGTCACGCCGCTGCTCGAGAAGCCGCTCGCGGGCTTCGGCGAGATCTTCCGCGCGCTCTCGTTCCAGGAGATCGGCGCCGCGGCGCTGCTGTCCCGTGCGCTCGCGGGCACGAGCGGCGCCAAGGTCGTGTTCGTCCTGCCGGGCTCTTCCGGAGCGGTGCGCCTGGGCATGGAGCGCTTGATCGGGCCGGAGCTCGCGCACGTCGTCGGCCAGCTGCGGCGCAAGGACGCGCCGCCTTCAGCGCGCGGAGAGCACACCCGAAAATAGGGAGTGACCCCGCAGTTCCTCCGCTACGCAGGACTGGCGCTTCTGCTCCTTTGCGTGGCCGTGCTCTTGCCGAGCGAGGTCTCGGTGTGGATCGACCCGGGCGGCCGCACCTGGCTCACGGATCGCGAGGCCGGCCCGTCCGACAGCGCCGAGCGAGTGACTCCCGACGAGATCGCGATCCGCTGGGACCGGAAGTGGACCGGCGAGCCGCTGCCCAAGGGCACGCACTCGGGCGACGACGACGATCGCTATCTGTCCGAGGTGCGCAGCGCCCGCGCGGACGCGCAGCGCGGGAACCTGGAGCTCGCGCTGCGTTCGCTGCGCCGTCTGCAGCGCGACCACCCCGCGCGGCCCGAGGCGGCGCTGCTGCTCGCGCAGATCGAGCGCCACCGCGGGCGCTACGAGCCCGCGCGCGAGGCGCTCGCCGCCGTGCTCTCGACGGCCTCGCGCCTGCCGAAGGCGTGGCGCGACGCGGCGGAGCGCGAGCTCGCGGAGATCGGCGAGGAGCTCGCCTTCGCCAAGGCGAAGGACGGCGAGACCTGGCAGACGCGCTCCGCGGATTCGACACACTTTCGTGTCAGCTACGACCACCAGTTCGCGGGCCGCGCCTACGGCGAGCAGGTGCTGGAAGTGCTCGAGCAAGCGCGCCTCGCGATGCTGCGCACGCTCGGCCGCGAGCTGCGCGAGCCGCTCGAGGTGCGTCTGTACACGCGCGCACACTATCTCGAGGCGTACCGGCACCGCTTCGGCTTCGCAACCGTCGGCTTCTACGACGGCGCGATCCACGTCGTGTCCGCGCGCCGGCCGCGCAACGAGCTCTACGCGCTGGTGGTGCACGAGTACGTGCACGCGCTGTTCAGGGACGCCGTGGGCTCGCACCAGCCGTTCTTCCTGAACGAGGGCATCGCCGACGGCGAGGAGGAGCGCGCGCGCGGCCGGCCGCAGCTCTCGGGCGAGGAGTGGCGGCGCCTGCTCGACTCACTGCGCGAGGGAACCTGGATTCCGCTGGCGTCGCTCGTGCAGGGCTTCTCGAACGTGCAGGGCTCGCGCGCCCTGCTCGCATATCTCGAGTCGCGCGCGGCGATCGAGCACATCGGCGCGGCGCGGCCGCGCGCGATCGCAGGCTTTCTCGCCCGCTGCGCGGGCGGAGAGCCCTGGCAGGCCGCGCTGCGTGGCGAGACCGGCTGGGACGCCGCCGGGCTCGAGCGCTCGCTCCAGGACGACGTGCGCTCGCGCTTCCCGGAGGATCCGCTCGCCGCGGCGCCCCCCCGCTGAGTAAGATCCGTCTGCGGAGGATCGGGCGATGGACCCAGTGCTCGGCATCCTGTTGCTCTGGCTCGCCTTCAGCGCGACGCACGTCGGGCTCTCGAGCACGGCCGTTCGGCCGCGACTGGTGGCGGCGCTCGGCTCCGTGCCGTTTCTCGCGCTGTACTCGGCGATCGCGCTCGTGATCTTCGTGCCCCTGATCCGCTTCTACTTCGTGAGCAAGCACGCCGGCCCCGCGCTCTGGGTGCTGCCCCGCGGGCCCGCGCTCAGCTGGACCGTGTACGCCGGCATGGGCGTCGCGTTCGTGCTGCTGGCCTCGAGCTTCCTGCAGCCGAGCCCCGCGGGCATGGCGCCCGCAAGCCTCACACCGCATGGTGTACAGCGAATCACCCGCCATCCACTCGTGATGGCCTTCGTCGTGTTCGCTCTCTTCCACTTGCTTCCGAACGGCTGGGCCGGAGACGTCGCCTTCTTCGGCGGCTTCGCCGCATTCGCGCTCGCCGCCGCCGCCCACCAGGACCACCGCAAGATCCAAACCGGCGTCCCCGCCGGCTACGAACGGTTCGTCGCGAACACTCCGTTCTTCCCGTTCACAGGGCGCGAGACACTCAAGGGCCTTCGCGAACTGTCTCCGATCGCAGTCATCGTCGGGCTCGCCGCCGCAACCGCCATCCGCTTCTTCCACTCCACCTGGTTCGGCGGCAGTCCGTAGTCCGAGCGGGTTACCGCGCGCGGGCGGCCGCGCGCTCATCCCTCCGGCGCGTAGTAGTCGAAGTCGACGAGATTCTCCTTCAGATACTCGCGCAGGTTGTCCACCAGCTTCTTCTCGATCTGGCGGACCCGCTCGCGGGTCAGTCCGAAGTCGTCGCCGATCTCCTGCAAGGTGCGCGGGTCGTCGGCGAGGATGCGCTGGCGCAGGATCGCCTGCTCGCGGGGATCCAGATCGACGGAGAAGCGCTCCACGTGCTCGCGGAAGGTGCGGCGCATGTCGTGATCCGCGACCGGATCCACGTCGCGGGCGTCGTCGCCCAGAACCGAGTCACCGAAGGTCGCGCCGGCAGGCTCGTCGCGGCGCGCGGGCGCGTCCATCGAAAGGTCCCCCTGCGACAGTCGGTGCTGCAGGTCGACGACCTCCGGCTCCTTCACGCCGAGCTTCTCCGCGAGCAGCTTCGGCGTCGCCTCGAGCCCGTCGCGCGCGAGCTCGCGCTTCGCGCGCGAGAGCTGGAAGAAGAGCTTCCGCTCCGCGCGGCTCGAGCCGACGCGCACCATGCGGATGTTGTCGATCAGGTATTTCAGGATGTACGCGCGAATCCAGTACGACGCGTACGAGGAGAGCTTCACCCCGCGGTTCGGATCGAAGCGGCGCACGCCCTGCAGCAGGCCGACGTTCCCCTCCTGGATCAGATCCAGGAGATTGGTCCACACGCGGCGGTACTCGAGCGCGATCTTCACCACCAGCCGCAGGTTCGAGAGCACGAGCTTCTGCGCGGCTTCGGGGTCCTTGGAGCCGTGCACGCGCTGCGCGAGCTCCAGCTCCTCCTCGCGCGTCAGCAGCGGGTATTTGCCGACCTCCGAGAAGTAGCGGGCGAGCGCGTCGCGGGGGACGCTGTCGAGGCCCGAGCTCCCGGCCGGCACGGGCAGGTGCTTCGCGGGCCTGGGCGTGGGCTTGGCGGCGGGTTCAGGGGTGGGCTCCGCCGCGGGCTCGGCGGCCGGCTCGGCCTTGGGCGCGCGCTTCGACACCTTGCGGCGGGCGGGTCGGCGGGGCTTCGTCACGCGCAGAAAAGTACCCCGCCGTCGCCGGTCTGTCGGCGACGGCGGGGTGAAGTCGGTCCTCGCTCTGGTCGTTACTTCTTCTTCAAGGTCATCACGAACTTCACGAGCGCCCAGCGGTCGGCCTCGGGAATCACCGCGCCCCAGGGCGCCATCAGCGGCGAGCCGCCCTTCGAGCCGTTCGTGATGATGTTGAAGTGGTCGCGGGGCGTATCGCCGAACTTGAACTTCGCCTCCTGGAAGTTGCGCGGCGGCGGATTCAGCGTCTTGCCGACCGGACCATCGCCCAGACCCGTCGGGCCATGACAGGTGACGCAGTAGGTGGTGAAGAGCTGCGCGCCCTTCGTGACGTCGGCTGCCTTGACCTCGGCGGTGCCGTCGTCCTCGGCATGGGCTGCGGCAGCGACTGCGAAGAACGCGAGCGCGACGAGAATTGCGAAGCGAGGGCGCATCGAGGGGCCTCCGTTTGAAATGGGGCGCGAAGCCTAGGGGCCTGCTTTTGGCGTGTCAAAGCAGCGTTCTGCGGCACCCGTGGAACCGGGCCGGTCACTTCCAGTTGCGCGCGAGCTCGACGAGCAGGCGTACACCGAATCCAGTCGCTCCCTTCGCGTAGTAGGGCGTCTCCTTGGTCGTCCAAGCGGTGCCGGCGATGTCCAGGTGGGCCCAGGGAATCTCACCGACGAAGTTCGACAGG
>WNFL01437160.1_pt1 | contig 16038 bp, 17 predicted proteins | sample 5400361 | NCBI WGS metagenome assembly WNFL01 (sample SAMN13153351, study PRJNA577476) | soil metagenome | isolation source: 40 cm soil on Douglas fir-dominated hillslope | place: USA:California | collected 2013-09-17
CCTTCCGTTGGCGCGACATCAATCACTTAGCGCCACGAAGATCAAGAACGGGTTGGCAACTGGACCCAATTTGGACCCAACCGATTTCCAGGCCTTCAAGAAACTGGCTGCACGCCCCAATCGCCGCTGAAACCGATCAGCAATTTCCGTTCGATATCCAATGAACCGGAAACATTCGTCAGGCACGTCTTTATTCCGCACCGGTTCCTCTCGCCGTCTTTCCAGCCTTATGCCGGTCCGGGGACCAACTCAGTCTGATCCGCTCTGAGATTTGCAACTCGTTTTTCGAACGCGGCGATGGTGTCCTTAAGATTGTCCCGGCGTGCGGTCAGCGTCCTGGCAAGGATCGCAAAAGCGGCATCGGTGCGGTCAGACGTCCCCGCGCGTTCCTCTTCGGTGGCAATATCGCAGTCGAGGATCCGGACCGTGCGCTCGAGGTCGGCAATCAATGTCCTGATTTGCTCCGCTTCTCTAAACGCGACGTCGCTCGCCCTCTCAAAATGACGCTGGTGTTTCATTTCGCAGACTCCATGCTTTACTTTGGCACAGGCCTAAACGGTCCGGTGCGGCATGACCTCGGCAATCGCAAGAACCTTGCCAGCGCCAACTCGGTCTTCATTTTGCAATCTCCGTTGTTTCCGTGACCTTGATCACGTCCAGAACCGCCGCACGACAGACGGGTAGATATCTAAAAATCATTTGGATCGCAGTCCGGCCGGCCAGCTGGCACGCGGCGCATCTCTCAACGACCGCAAAATCGCGGCGTCGATCTCACGGGCCCGGGAAAAAAGCCGTTCTGGCGCAGGTCCGTTGCCAGTTTGCGGGCTAAACCAATGACCTTGAGGACAGGCCCCCAACTTTCCTCAAACTCGAATTCTCTTTCGCGAGGTTGCATCCGGACCCAGGTTTGGACCCAAACAGGGCGATACACCGTGTAACCAAGCTTTACCGGACGCCTTCATTGGCCAGTGCGACGCGCTGAAAAATCTACACAAAATGTCAGCACAATACTGGGGCGCTACGGAGGCCCGCGATTTTCAAGAAACCACTCGGCCACCCTTCCAAACCATTGAAGTTGTTATCGACTTAAGAGACGCTTGGGGCTCCAAAAAGCCCCGTTTGCTGTCGCTTTTGCTGTCCAACGCCCCTGGTGCGCTTGTTTATGGTAGCCTGCGGTGCTTCGCCAACGCGTCTCGAAGGTGAGGGCGTCTCACTTCGAGGCGTGGCCGATCTTGTGTTCCAAATGGCCGGTCTCGTGATCGCGGCGCAGTTGGCTCAGCGATGTCTCATTGAGCTGAAGCAGCACCTCGCTCAGTTTTGCGGTTTCGGGATAACCGGCCGCGAAGCCCTTTCCGTAAATCTTGCGTAAGGTACCGATGAGTGTGTTGCCATGCTTATGGCTGATTTCGCCATCCTTGTCGCGATGGCGTCCGTCGAGGCTTGGCTTGCTCATGCTGCTCTCCTCTGTGTCTCCCACAGGCCAGCATCTTCCCGGCAGAGCGTAATGGCAAGTCAAGGAGTTGCGTGATCAGTCTGAATGAACACCGGGAGGCACGAGGTGCCAGCGTGGTACCTGATGATCGGCAGGCCAAGGAGACACGCCGGGTGGGTATGTTCCGCGGAGCAGAGACACATACAAGGTCGGTCCTTAAAGCCGTCAGTTGGCGGATGTTGGGAACGCTCGATACGTTCGCGATCAGCTGGTATCTGACCGGCAAGCTTCAGCTGGCGGGTTTGATTGCGGGGTTTGAGTTCATCACCAAAATCGGGTGGTATTACTTTCACGAGCGCGTCTGGGCCGCGATCGCCTGGGGCCGACATTGATCATCGTCGCCGCCGACTCACATCCGGCTGCTCCGTAGTTGAACGGTTAACCAGACAACCATCGATTCACCATAGCGGTGTACTCTCCCCATTTCCGCCGTGTTCGGGTTGCGATATCTTCTTGTTACCTTGATGCGGAGGTGGGCCGCATCGGGTCGTATGGCTGTTCACGCCTCAAAGTAGGCGCGCGGCCGCTAGAATGGTAATTTGGGGCGAATGGGGATTCGACTGTCAGATCCAGTTTTACTGATGGCGCGGAGTGCTGCCGCGGTGGCCGCATGCCTCGTTCTCGCCAACTGTGCCTCGTCGGACAAGTTTGCCAGCCGGGTCGATCCCAAATATGGCGTATCCTCCAGCCCACGCGTGGTCGCTTTCGGCGATCCGGTGCCGAAGGGCGGTGGCACTTACCGTGTCGGCAAGCCGTATACCGTCGGCGGGCGGATTTACGTTCCGGAAGAGGACACCAACTATCGCGAGGAGGGTTTGGCCTCCTGGTACGGCGATGATTTCCACGGCCGGCTGACCGCCAATGGCGAAGTGTTCGACATGGGCGCGCTGACCGCCGCCCATCCGACCCTCCCGATGCCGTGTTATGCGCGTGTGACCAATCTCGGCAACGGCAAATCGCTGATCGTTCGCGTCAATGACCGCGGGCCGTACCACGGCAACCGGCTGATCGATGTTTCCAACAAAGCGGCCGAACTTCTTGAATTCAAGGGCAATGGCGTCGCGCGCGTGCGGGTCGAATATGTCGCCCGGGCGCCGCTCGAAGGCTCCGATGATCGTCAGCTGGTGGCGACGTTGCGCACCGGCGTGCCCGCGCCGTCGCCGTCCCTGGTCCGGGTGGCGTCCGCCCGTTCATTCGTGCCGGAAATATCCTCTTCCGCCCGCCCGATCCGGGGCGAGATTCCGATGCCGGAAGGGCGGCCTTACAGCCTCGGCAATACGTCGGCAGACATGGCTTCGATATCAGCGACATCCGAGATGTCCGCCTCCAGCCGGGCGCGTTCAGGCGGCCGTGTCCTCGAAAATCGGCGTGCGGTCTCGTATGAAAATGACGCTGCTTATGCGGCGGACCCCGGGCCGGTTTCCGCCTATGCGCCGGTCGATCCGCGCGGCCCCAGCGAACTGCTGACCGGACGCGGGCTCTATTGAGCTACGCTTGTGGTGTTCTTCAGAAAAGCCATCAGGGCCGCGTTGACCTCGTCGGCACGTTCCTGCTGAACCCAGTGTCCGGCGCCCTCGATGATCAGCTTTTGCCGCAAGTTCGGCAGAACCCGCTCCATGTCAGCGACGCGTTTGGCGCCGATCAAGCCGGTGATGACCGAATCCTTTGATCCCGCAATGAACAGTGACGGCTGACAGATTTGCGCGCCTTGCCATGGCGCGGTCAGTTCCCAGTTGCGATCGATGTTGCGGTACCAGTTCAGCCCGCCCCGGAAACCGGATTTCTGGTAGGCCTCGCTGAAATGGGCGAGGTCAGCTTCGCTGAGCCAGTCCGGCAACGGCCGATCGGCCCATGGCTCGCGGAGGAATCCCTTGCCGTCTTCGACGAACAGCGAGGCCGCCGGATCGGAAAAGCCGCGCCCAAGCAGGGTTCGCATCGTCAAGTTCACATCGCGCTCGAACTCGGCCTCGGCGACGCCGGGCGTTTGAAAATACTGCCAATAGAAATTGGTGATCCCGCTGTCGCGCAAGGTATCGAGCGGCCGACCGTGCCCGCGAAACGGCGGTGGAACGCTCAAGCCGGCAACGGCTGTGAAAACGTCGGGGCGAAACATCGCCGCATACCAGGCGACGGGTGCGCCCCAATCATGGCCGATGATGACGGCCTGCTTTTTCCCGAGCGCCGCCACCAGCGCGACCATGTCCCCGACGTGATCGAAAATGCTGTACGCGTTGACATCGGCGGGCGCGCTGGTGCGGCCAAAGCCCCGCATATCGGGTGCTGCCACATGGAAACCCGCGGCCGCAATCGCCGGAATTTGATGCCGCCAGGAATAGGATAATTCCGGCCAGCCGTGGCAAAGCACAACGAGCGGACCCTCGCCCCGTTGGCGCACAAATATATCTAGTTCGTTGGCGGAAATCGTGCGTGAGGATGGCATCGCTTTTCCGCCTTGTTTCCCGAGGATGGGGAACCGAGAGTGTGGCAGGATACGGTCGTTTGACCGGGGCCGCAATCGGATCGGCTCCGCGGCAACGCACAAAACCCGTGTTGTTTGCGATACTTCCAGCTGTTAGTTAGAGCATGATCCGGAAAAAGCGGGCTCAGGACGTCGTTGATGGCAGCCGAAACATCACTATCTCGCAAACCGACAGCCGCGATGGGTGGTGCGTGGCTTAGCCTGATCGCCGCTATTGTCGCGATCGCTGTCGGGTGGGGCGGCATCGCGTATGCCGCCAACAACAGCGTGCAGGGCGCCAAGAAAGAGGAGGGCGGTTTCGACGGCGACGCGCCCACCGCGATCCTGATCGAGGCCTCCAGCGGCAGCGTGCTGTTCGAAAAGAACGCAGACGAGTTGAGGGCGCCCTCCAGCCTGATGACGCTGATGACCGTCGAAACCGTCTTCCACGCCATCAAACAGGGCGAGGTCAAACTGACAGATGAATATCATGTCAGCGAAAACGCCTGGCGCAGGGGCGGTGCCCCCGCCGGCGGACCGACGATGTTCGCAGCCATCCACAGCAAGATTTCCGTGGACGATCTCTTGCACGGCACCATCATCCAGAACGGCAACGATGCCTGCATGGTGCTGGCCGAGGGTATCGCCGGCAACGAGCACATCTTCGCCGACATGATGACCAAGCGCGCGCGAGAGCTCGGATTGACGCAGTCGATCTTCGCCAATGCCAGCGGTCTGCCGGACCCCGGCAACAAGATGACGGTGCGTGAACTTGCAAAGCTCGCGCGCTATATCATCCAGACCTATCCTGATTTCTACAAATTATTCGCCGAGCGCGAGTTCACCTGGAACAAGATCCGGCAGCAGAGCCGCAATCCACTGCTGCTTACGCTCGAGGGAGCCGACGGGCTGAAGATTGGATTTACCAAGGAGGGCGGCTACGGCATGGTCGCCTCCGCCGTGCAGAATGGCATGCGGCTGATCGTCGTCGTCAACGGTCTCGACGATCCCGACGATCGTGTCTCCGAAGCAAAGAAAATGCTGGAATGGGGATTTCGCAATTTCGAAGCGCGGACACTGTTCGCAGCACAGCAGCCGGTCGGCTACGCCAAGGTGTTTGGCGGCGAAAGCCGCTCGGTCAAGCTCGCCAGTTCCGAGCCGATCAAGGTGATGGTGCAGAAAAACGGGTCAGACAAATTGATCGCGCGCGTGGTCTATAGCGGGCCGGTGCGGGCGCCGATCGAACCCGGCCAGCTGGTCGGCGTCGTTAAGGTATGGCGCGGCAGCAACATCGCCGTGGAGGCGCCGGTTTATGCCGCAGAATCGATTGCCAGGGGATCGACGATGCGACGGGCGATCGATGGCGCGAGCGAACTTGTGATCGGAATGTTCCGCGCCGGCGCCGAGAAGCTCTGACCATGGCCGAAGCAGCGGTCAAAAGAGTTCCCGGGCGCGGACGATTCATCACCTTCGAGGGCGGCGAGGGATCAGGCAAATCCACGCAAATCAAACTGCTCGCCGAACGTCTCGGCGCAGCAAAGTTGCGTACCCTCGTCACCCGTGAGCCCGGCGGGTCGCCGGGGGCGGAGATCATTCGCCATGTCGTATTGTCCGGAATGGGCAAGCTGCTCGGCCCCGACGCGGAAACGCTGTTGTTTGCCGCCGCGCGCGACGATCATGTGCGCACGGTGATTCAGCCCGCCCTCAATCAAGGGACATGGGTGCTGTGCGACCGATTTTCGGATTCGACGCGTGTCTATCAGGGCAGGCTGGGGCAGGTCGCGCCAGAGGTTCTCAATGCAATGGAGCGGGTCACCATCGGCGATCTCAAGCCCGACTTGACCGTTATTCTCGACGTCCCCGTGGAAGTCGGCATGCAGCGCGCCGCCGCCCGCCGCGGTAGCGGTGCTCCGGACAGATTCGAAGCGGAAGATATGAAATTTCATCAGGAATTGCGCGACGCCTACCGGCAGATCGCCGCCGACGAACCGCAGCGATGCGTCCTGATCGATGCAACTTCCGACGCTGGTGCGGTTTCCGGCAGCGTATGGGCCGTTTTGCGCGACCGGTTTTTCGCAACCACCGTCGGCAACGTGGCGAGCTCGGCATGAGCGCCCGTCAGGTCGAATCGCAAATGACAGTTGCTCATCCGCGCGAAACAACGGCGCTGTCGGGGCATCGCGAAGCCGAGATGGCCTTGTTGAGCGCCTACCGCAGCGGGCGTATTCCGCATGCCTGGCTGATTGGGGGTGCGCAAGGCATCGGCAAGGCGACGCTGGCCTATCGGATGGCGCGGTTCGTGCTCGCTCATCGCAACCCGTTGGCGGCGGATGTGCAAAACGCCGAGACGCTGTGGGTTGATCCATCCGATCCGGTCGCGCGCCATATCGCGGCGGGCGCCCATGGCGGCCTGCTCACGCTTGAACGCAGCCTCAACGACAAATTTCGTTTTTCGGTTCGACCGCGGCCGTCGAAGGGTGGCGGGTCTGCATCGTCGATACCGTCGATGAACTCAATCCCAACGCCGCCAATGCGCTGCTCAAGATTCTCGAGGAGCCACCGCAGCAATCTCTCTTTCTTCTGGTCAGCCATGCGCCGGCGCGGGTCCTGCCGACGATTCAGTCACGCTGTCGCAAACTGCCGTTGCGGCCGCTCGGCGCCTCCGAGGTCATCCATGCCGCGGCAGAGGCTGCCAACATCGCGATCGATGATCCCGCGTTGGCGGAAGCCGCAGAGGCTTCAGAGGGCAGCGTCGCGCGCGCGCTGACGCTGCTTGGCGGCGACGCCCTAAAGCTTCAGCAGCGGACCGCGGCGCTGCTCGCGAACCTGCCGCGGGTCGATCCGCGCGAGCTTCATGCGCTAGGGGATGCGCTCGGCGGCAGTGACCGGGTGGCGCTCGCGGCGTTCATCGACGGCGTCGATCGCTGGGTGAGCCAGCGCCTGCGTGCCGACGACGCCAATGCCAACGCGAACCTGCCCCGCCTTGCACGGCTGGCGGAGGTGTGGGAAAAGATCAACCGCGCTGCGCGCGACACCGCAGAATATAATCTTGAACGAAAACCCCTGGTTTTCTCGGTGTTCGGGCTGCTTGCAGAAGCAACGCGGTAGACGCTCCGCCGGCGATTATTCCCGACAGTCGCGTTCGAGCAATAAAGGAAAATCGTAGTGGCGACGGCTAAAAAGAAAACTGTCAAGAAGCGAAGCGCGAAAAAAGCCCGCAAGTCGCCTCGCGCCCGTACCGCGAAAGCGGCGGCGGTGAAAAAGCGCGTGAAAGCCAGCAAGCGCGGGGCGAAGCAAGCCAGGAAGACGGCAAAGAAATCGGCAGGGAAAAAGTCGGCTGCGAAGAAGGCTCCCAAAAAGTCGGCAAAGAAATCGGCGAAGAAAACGACGCCGAGTAAACCCAGCTCGACGCTGAACCAGACGAGCGCTGCCGGAAAGCCGCCATCGGCTGGCAGGAGCGCAAAGGCTGGCACCACAGCAAAGCAAGCGCCTCCGGTCGCAAGCTTGCCAAGTCAGCCGGGACGGAAAAAATCTTTCTACATTACAACCGCGATCGCGTATCCCAACGGCGTGCCGCATATCGGCCACGCCTATGAGGCGATCGCGACCGACGCGCTGGCGCGCTTTCAGCGGCTCGACGGCAAGGATGTGTTTTTTCTCACCGGCACCGACGAGCACGGCCTGAAGATGATCCAGACCGCCGAGCTTGAAAAACTGCCGACGCTGGAAGTGGCGACCCGCAATGCGCTTCGGTTCAAGGAGATGGACCAGCGACTGAACGTCTCGTTCGATCGTTTTATCCGCACCACGGAAGAACAGCATCACCGCTCCAGCCAGGAGATCTGGCAGCGGATGGCCGACAACGGCGACATTTATCTGGACAGTTATGCGGGCTGGTATTCCGTGCGCGACGAGGCCTATTACGCCGAGGACGAAACCGTCGTCGGCGAAGACAATGTGCGGCGCGGGCCGCAGGATACGCCGGTTGAATGGGTCGAGGAGAAGAGCTATTTCTTCAAACTGTCGGCCTATCAGGACAGGCTGCTTAAACTTTACGAATCGCAACCGGATTTCATCGGCCCCGACTCGCGCAAGAACGAAGTGGTCAGCTTCGTCAAAAGCGGATTGCGAGACCTGTCGATTTCGCGAACCACGTTCGATTGGGGCGTCAAGGTTCCCGGCAATGCCGAGCACGTTATGTATGTCTGGGTCGACGCGTTGACCAATTACATCACCGGCGTCGGCTTTCCCGACGAGAGTGACGCGAACTGGCACTATTGGCCCGCCGACGTTCATATCATCGGCAAGGACATCATCCGTTTTCACGCGGTGTACTGGCCGGCGTTCCTGATGTCGGCAGGCATACCGCTGCAGAAGCGCGTCTATGCCCACGGCTTCCTGTTCAACAAGTCCCTTCAATCTCGCCAATCAATACGGCGTCGACCAGATGCGCTACTTCTTCCTGCGCGAGGTGCCGTTCGGGCAGGACGGCAGCTATAATCACGAAGCGATCGTCGCGCGCATCAACGCCGATCTCGCCAATGACCTCGGCAACCTGGCGCAGCGTTCGCTGTCGATGATTGCAAAGCAGTGTGAAGGCGTGCTGCCCGAACCCGGAGCCTTCAGCGACAACGACAAGGCGATCCTGGCGCAGGCTGACGGCATGATTGAGCTTGCCCGAACGGCGATGGCGACCCAGCAGATTCATCACTACCTGAACGCGGTCTGGGCAGTCGTGGCGGAGGCCAACCGCTATTTCGCGGGTGAGGCGCCATGGGCGCTGGCGAAAACCGATCCGCCGCGCCAGCGAACCGTGTTGTACGTGACCGCCGAAGTCGTGCGCCAGATCGCGATACTGGCGCAACCCGTCATGCCGGAGTCGTCTGCAAAATTGCTGGATAGCCTCGGCATCCCCGCGGATGCGCGTGATTTCGCGAGCCTGGGCGGCGCGACCCGCATCAAACCGAGCACCGTGCTGCCGGCACCGGTTGGAATCTTTCCGCGCTACATCGAACCGACCGCGGCCTGAACGGTTGGAAAATGATGCTCGTCGACAGCCACTGCCATCTCGATTTTCCCGATTTCGCCGATGACCTCGATGCCATCGTGGCGCGGGCCGCTTCCGCCGGCATCGGGCGCATCGTCACCATCTCGACGCGGGTGAGGCGTCTTGGCGAGTTGCTCACCATCGCGGAGCGATTTCCTGATGTCTATTGCTCGGTCGGCACGCATCCGCACCACGCCGACGAGGAAGACGGGATTCCCGCCGACGAACTGATCGAGTTGACAAGGCATCCCAAGGTCGTGGCGCTCGGCGAGGCGGGGCTCGATAATTTCTACCAGCATGGCTCAAACGAAGACCGGCCTGCCGCTGGTCATCCATACCCGCGACGCCGACAAAGACTGCGGCCGGATTCTCGAAGATGAAATGACAAAAGGATCGTTTCGCGCCGTGCTGCATTGCTATACCGGTGGGCGTGAACTGGCGATGAAGGCGATCTCCTTGGGTCTTTCAATTTCGTTCACGGGCATTCTGACCTTCAAGAAATCGCAAGCGTTGCGCGATCTCGCAGCCGAACTTCCAGCCGATCGCATCATGGTGGAGACCGACTCTCCCTATCTGGCGCCCGGCAAATTTCGCGGCAAGCGCAACGAACCGTCCTACGTGGTTGAAGTTGCCAGGGTGCTGGCGGAAGCGCGTGGCGTCTCGCTGGAGGAAATTTCGCATCAAACCACCGAAAATTTTTTCCGACTGTTCTCCAAAGTGCCGTCGGCGAAAGCGACGGCATGACGCTGAGCCTGACTATACTCGGTTGTGGATCTTCCGCCGGCGTTCCCCGCCCGGCGCTCGGTTGGGGTGCGTGCGATCCCAGCAATCCGAAAAACCGCCGCCGCCGCTGCTCGCTGCTCGGCGAGCGGAGCGGGGACAGCGGGGTGACGCGGATCGTGATCGATACCGCGCCCGATCTGCGCGAGCAATTGATCGACGCCAACGTCGATCACCTCGATGCGGTATTTCTCACGCACGAACATGCCGATCAAACCCATGGCATCGACGATCTCCGTTCGGTCGTGCTGCATCAGCGCCGGCGCATTCCGGTCTATTTGAACCAATCGACCGCGAAGGATGTCTTGCTGCGGTTTTCATACTGCTTCACGGCCCCGCCGGGCAGCGACTATCCGCCGATCCTGGACCATCATTCCATCGAAACCGGCGAAAGCCGCACCATCGAAGGCAAGGGCGGTCCAGTCACGCTTTCCGCGTTCATTCTGCAACACGGCAATATTCCAGCGCTCGGCTATCGCATCGGCGATGCCGCCTATACGCCTGATGTCAACGACATCCCGCCCGAGAGCTGGCCTCACCTGGAGAACCTGGATCTCTGGATCATTGACGGGCTGCGCTATGCCGGACATCCCAGCCACTTCAGCGTCAACGACGCGCTGTCATGGATCGACCGCTTCAAGCCGCGCCGCGCCGTCATCACCAACATGCATTCCGATCTGGACTACGAGGTGCTGCGTCAGAGCCTGCCGGCGGGCGTGATTCCAGCCTATGACGGCATGCGGTTGACGCTGGAACAGGCGGGCTGAAACAATCCGGGCCCTGTGTCGCGGCGGCAACGATCGACCGCAACGACCAACCAGCGCCGTTGGCGCTGGCTGGCTAGTCACGACATGACTTAGTGCTTGTCGTCGTGCTTGTCGTCGTCCCTGTCGCCACGGTGATCGTCCGCATCGGCAACGTGGTCGCGATCGGTTCCCGGCGTGAACGACACGCCACGAAGAACTTCGCCGAATCGCGCGGTTCGGATAGCCGCAAAACTTTCGCCCGCGGGAGCGCTGGTCGCTGCCAGTCTGTCGGTAATCATGACCAACCGGTTCGGATCGGCACCCTGGTCGCCGTTTCCGCTGACGGTCGAGGTGATGGCCCAGATCGTCGCGGTGCCATCGCGATTGACGCGACCGACAATGTTACGAAGGCCATCGGCTGCGGGCGCCCAGGGCAGGCCGGTCTTGGGATTTTGGCCGGTGGGGTAACCGCCCACGGTGTAGGGCATGCCGAGATTCAGCCCAGCTTGCAACACGTAGGCCAATTTCCATGCGCCGAGACTCGTGTCGAACACCCACTTCTGCAGGCCTGCGCCGGTCTGCATGGAGGCGGCCGTGTACTTACCCGATGCCGGATCATAGGTGTTGGTGCCATTGCCTTCGTCGGTGACATAGAGCGTCTTGGCGTCGGCAAACCAAACCCCGAACGGGAACGCCGTCGCCGTTTTGGCCAGCGTCGTCGGAAAACCCTTCAGGATGCACATGTTGTAGGGCACGACACCCAGCGTCTGCAGCTTGCTGGCGTCGTAGTAGATCGGCGCGGTGGGAAGCGTCGCGGTTGCTCCCGGCAGACCGACGCCGTTCGGGCAGGCCAAGGGCTTGCCGTTGGCATCGAACCCGGTCGCATCTATGAAGTAGACCGTGTTGATACCGTTGCTGCCGCTGCCCTTGGTTGTATAGACGACATCGTTAGAGACGGTGAGACCGCGGAAGTTGGTGTCCTTGCCAGTCTTGTCGGCCTTTAGTCCCAGTTGGGTGATGTTGAAGCTGCCGACCGGCGTGGGCAGGCCAGGATTCTGCGCGGCGAGCGGCGTCCGTTCTGCGGTCAAGATTTGCGCGCCAGCGCCGACGATGATGCCATTCGGCTGAGGATTTCCGCCATTGCCGGCATTGCCGACCGTGTAGACGAGATTGGCGCCGTTTTTGTCGTTCAGGATCGCGGCCCGGCCATTATTGCCGCTGTAGGCATTGGTTTTCGTGAAGCGAAAGCGGCCGCGGGCGTCAACTTCCGCGACCACGCGGGAATAGCTCCCGGGGACGGGATTGGTGGGATCGACCACGGCCGGTGTATTGGAATTCGAGACATCGAGTGCATTGATGGGCGCAAGATAACCCATGAACGTCACGACTCGGCCATCGGTCGACAGATTGAGCGCGATCTCCGATTTGGACGGAAAGCTGGTGACCACCTGATTCCCTGACGGTTGGCCCCGGTGCTCCCGACTGTCGGGCACTTCGACCTCAAGCGAGCCGATGAACTTGCCGGACGGGTTGAGCTGATCCAGCACGATTTTTGAGGTGATGTCAAAACTGGCGTCGGTGAGAACATTATTAAAGACATACGGATAGGCGCCGCTGTCGGTCGCGGTCACGCAATTGGGAGCTACGCAATTGGGCGGCAGCAAGGTCGTGCCCGCGACGACACTCGCCGGATTGTTGTCATATACGGAGCGGCTGACCAGCAAATTCCCCGGTCTGAAGTTAATGTCATCGTCATCGGCAAAGGCTCCGGTGGCACCCACGATGCCCGACAAGAAAAGTGTGATGGCGAAGCCCGTGCGAAAAGCCGGCGGCCGAATGGATAAACGCGATCCTGCAACATTCATTGAAAATACCTCCCAGTGTTTCGCCTGCAGCAACATGCAATGCGCGGCGATCGCCGGAGATTTGCCCTTGTTCTGTTACAAACATAAGAATTCGATGCGACAGCCGCGCCGTCATCACCAACATGCATTCCGATCTGGATTACGAGGTGCTGCTAAGGGCAGCCTGTATCGGTCGGCACCCTGTGCCGACCGATTGGTTATCGCTCTGATCTAACCGAGGCGTGCGCTCATAAACCCGAATAACATGGGCGACGCTTGCCTACGTCCGATTCGGACTAAGCCGGTCTGTCCGACTGCCGCGCCTGGCGTCTAGTGCACCGTGATGGTGATCGGCTCGGACATCACCGGCGGTACCAACGGGATGTGAGTCCAATCGCCCATGACGAGTTGGAGGGTATGTTTGCCCTCCGGCAGCGTCACCATGGTTTCGGTCTGGCCGCCGCCGAAATGCTTGTGATTATCGTCGGCAGGGATGGGTTCTTTCATCTGTTCTTCGGTCAAAGCGGCGGCATCGATGAAGAGATGGTGGTGGCCCGTGTTCGGTTTTTCCACACCCGCTGGCGCCACACCCATGCCGGATAGCCCGAACTGCACGAGGAATGGACTGCTCACGGTGTCGCCGTCCTTCAGATTGATGAAGTAAACTTTGGCTCCCGCTGGCGACGGCGTTTGCGCCGCGACCGGCGCGAAACCCGCGGCGGCGAAAACGGCAAGCAGCGTGAGTGTCGTTCTGAACCAAGTGGTCATCATGTACCTCTGTAAAACAATCAATCGGACCGCGCGAAGCTTGGCGTCTATGGCAAATATGGCAAATTTAGTCGATGCCGAGCGCCCAATGCGCATTAACCCGGCATTCCCAGCGGGAGCGCAGTTGCGACGCGATAAATTCTTATTGAGTTGTACTTTTTGCAGGAAGCATGGACCCGCTACGCTTGGAGTTGCGACTTTGACCTCGCCATGCGTGCATGCCCCGGACCCGTCAGGCTGAAATTGCCTTCGCCGAATCGACCTGATTGCGCAGCATGAATTTCTGGATCTTGCCGGTCGAGGTTTTCGGAATAGGGCCGAACACCACGGCTTTCGGGGTCTTGAAGCCCGGCATCTGCGCGCGGCAAAACGCGATGATTTCCGCTTCGGTGGCGCGGGCGTTGTCCTTCAATTCGACGAAGGCACAGGGCACCTCGCCCCACTTTGAATCCGGCTTGGCGACCACGGCTGCGAACAGCACCGCGGGATGCTTGTGGAGCACATCCTCGACCTCGATCGAGGAGATGTTCTCGCCGCCGGAAATGATGATGTCCTTCGACCGGTCCTTGATGATGACATAGCCGTGTTCATCGAGCACGCCGAGATCTCCGGTATGAAACCAGCCGCCGGCGAAGGCTTCGCGCGTGGCTTTTTCGTTCTTGAGATAACCCTTCATCACGATATTGCCGCGGAACATCACTTCGCCGATGGTTTCGCCGTCGCGTGGCACAGGCTGCATGGTTTCGGGATCGATCACCGTGACGGCTTCCTGCAGCGGGTAGGGCACGCCCTGCCGGCGCTTGAGCTGCGCACGTTGATCGGCCGCCAGCTCGTCCCAACCCGGCTGCTCCGCGCAGACCGACGCCGGGCCATAGACTTCGGTCAGGCCATAGACATGCGTCAGCTTGATCCCGATGCTTTCGGCGCCTTCCAGCACGGCAACCGGGGGGGCGGCGCCGGCGATCAATCCAACGACAGGTCGCGCCGGCGCGTTCTTCGGTGCTTCGGGCGCGTTGATCAGGGTGTTGTAGACGATCGGCGCGCCGCACATGTGGGTAACGCCGTGCATCCTGATCAACTCGAAAATCTTGCCGGGATCGACCTTGCGCAGGCAAACGTTGATACCGGCCGCAGCCGCGATGGTCCAGGGAAAGCACCAGCCGTTGCAGTGGAACATCGGCAGGGTCCAGAGATAGACCGGGTGCTGGCCGAGATTACCAGCGAGGATGTTGCTGACGGCGTTGAGGTAGGCGCCGCGGTGGTGGGTCACGACGCCCTTGGGATTGCCCGTGGTGCCCGAGGTATAGCTGAGCGCAATGGCGTCCCATTCGTCCTGCGGCAGTCGTGCAACGAAGTTCTCATCGCCCTGTGACAGCGCGTCCTCGTATTCGAGTTCGCCGATCCGCTTTCCGCCGGCAAAAGCCGCATCGTCGACATCGATGACGAGCGGTTTTGGTCCGCTCATCAGGGTCAGCGCCTCCGCTATCACACCGGTAAATTCCGGATCGACCAGGATGACTTTGGCGCCGCCATGATCGAGCTGGAACGCGATGGAGGCGGCATCAAGCCGGATGTTGAGCGCGTTGAGCACGGCCTCTGCCATCGGCACCGCGAAATGCAGCTCGTTCATTGCGGGGATGTTCGGCAGCATCGCCGCGACCGTGTCGCCATTGCCGATATTCCGGCCCGCGAGGAAAGCGGCAAAACGCCGGCAGCGCGCATAGGTCTGCGACCAGGTGAAGACTCGACCCTCGTAGACGGCGCTGACATGATCGGGATAGACGGCGGCGCTGCGCTCAAGGAAGCTCAGCGGCGTCAAGGCTACGTAGTTGGCGGGCGTCTTGTCCAAACCGATGCTGTATTGGCTTTGCTTACCGTTCATCGGCCATCCTCCCTTTAGATTCCGCCTACAGGAAACCGATCGATATCCACGGAAAAACCACCACGATGATCAATCCGATCAGCAGGGCGAGCAGATAGCCCCAGATGGGGCGAATGCCCTCGGCGGGATCGACGCGGCCGATCGCGCAGGCTGCATAATAGCCTACCCCGAACGGCGGCGCGAACAATCCGATGCCCATGGCGAGGATAATGATCATCGCATAATGGACCTCGTGAACGCCGACCGCGCGTGCGATCGGAAACAGCAGCGGGCCGAACAGCACGATCGCCGGAATGCCCTCGAGCACGCTGCCCAGCACCGTGAACGCAACGATCGATACCGCGATGAAGGCCGCGGAGCCGCCGGGCAGGCCGGTCATCCCGGCGGCCAGCGCGCGCGAAAATCCGGACTGGGTCAATCCCCAGGCCATGCCGGTCGCGGTGCCAATGATCAAGAGGATCGCGCCGGACAGGCACGCCGTCTCCACCAGCATCGGCACCAGCCGCCGCCAGTCGAAGCGGCGATAGACCAGAAGGCCGACCACCAGACCATAGACAATGCCGATGGTGGAAACCTCGGTCGCAGTGGCGATGCCTTCGACCACGGCGGCGCGAATCACGAACGGCAACGCCAGCGCGGGCAGGGCGATGACGAAGGACCTGATGATCTCGCCGCCCGTCGCGCGCTTGACGTGACTGAGGTCTTCGCCGCGATAGCGCCACCACACCAGCGCCGACAGCGTGATCGCCAGCACCACGCCCGGCAACAGGCCGCCGGTAAACAGCGCCGCGATCGAGACGCCGGTCACCGAACCGATCGTGATCAGAACGAGGCTCGGCGGGATGGTCTCGGTTTGCGCACCGGTGGCCGCGAGCAGGGCGACGAGATCGCCGGGTTTTGCGCCGCGCGCTTTCATTTCCGGAAACAGCACTGGTGCTACGGCGGCCATGTCAGCGGCTTTCGAGCCAGAAATGCCCGACACCAGATACATCGCGCCGACCAGCACATAATGCAGCCCGCC
>WNFL01343263.1_pt1 | contig 16037 bp, 15 predicted proteins | sample 5400361 | NCBI WGS metagenome assembly WNFL01 (sample SAMN13153351, study PRJNA577476) | soil metagenome | isolation source: 40 cm soil on Douglas fir-dominated hillslope | place: USA:California | collected 2013-09-17
GTCCTGCTGTGGGGCATCGGCCCTCAGTACACCTATTACTTCATGCCTTCGAACATGTACCTCTCCACGACGCTGGCACTGACGCGCTTGCACATCAGCTCCCGCGGGAGGAGCGGGGACTCCGACTGGGGCCTGGGCACGCGCATCGCGCTCGGCAAGGAGTGGTGGGTCAGCGATCACTGGGGCCTCGGGGTCGCCGGACACCTTTCCTTCTCGACCAACCAGGATCCGCTGGCCGGGGGCGGTTCGAACACGCTGACCACCTGGACGTTCGGGGCCACCTTCTCCGCGACGTACAACTAAGGAGGCGAGACCGCAGCCAGCAGCGCGGCGAGGCGTTCGATCTCGGCCGGCAGCTCGGGATCGGCGATCCATTCGGCCGGGAAATGCCGCTGCGCGCGCAGGTAGGCGTCCAGCTGCGCGTCGCGGCCGTACAGCGCCGAGGCGGCGCGCACCGATTCGACCAGAGCCATCCGCGCCCGGGGCCGCTCCGCGAGCCGATGGCGCGCCGATTCCAGGGCACGCCCGGCCGCGGCCAGCTGCTCGCGGTCGTGCAGGCGCAGGTTCTCGCGCCGGCTGATCACCGAGAGCGACTCGAGGAACCGCGCCATGTTCTCCGCGGCCTGCTTGATCTCGCGCGGGCGCGGCGCCTTCTCGCGGCCCAACTGGTGCATCTGCGCGCGCGCCTCGAGAAAGATGCGCTTGTCCGGCGTGCGCAAGCCGTGCAGCGCCCGGGTGCGGCTGAAGGCGTGGATGTCCCGCATCGCGTCCTGCAGCGCGGCCCCGACCCGGTCGTCGGCCGACTGCGCGATGCGCTTGGCATGTCCGCGGAAGAGGAAGGCGAGGTTGGTCGCCGCTTGCCGCACGAGCAGCGCCTGGGCCAGGTCCTCCGCATAGCCGGGGACGATGTCCGCGCGGGTCAGCTCGTCGACGCGCGCGGCGACGTCGAAGATCATCTCGCCGATGCCGGCGCGGAGGCGACCGCGGAACTCGAGCAGATCGGCGACCAGGTTCCACGGATCGGCGACCACCGTGGGATTGCGCAGCCGCTCGCCGAGCCGCGCCACGTCCTGCCGCAGCATACCGCAGACCGCATGCACCGCCCGCGCGATGCTCTGTTCCTCCGATTCGACCACTTCCATTTCGGCCCCCCGGCCGCCCCCGGAGGGCCCGAACGCCTCGTCCAGGTTGTCGAGGGCGTCCGGCTCGTCGCGCGAGGGAAACACGTCGTTGGCCACCGCGATCAGCCGGTTGACGCTCTCGACCGTCTGGCCCATCACCGGCGCCACTTCCTCCCAGACGGCGAGCGAGTGCGTCCCCTCTTCCGCGTCCGCTTCCAGGCGGATGAGGTCCACCTCGGCGAGCTGCCGGGTCGCTTCCTTGGCGGCCTGGAACAGGTTGCCCACGCGCGGCCGCAGCCCGTCCTCGAAGCGCTCGGCGACTACGCTCAGCCGCCGGGTGATGGGCAGCGCGTCGTCCTCGAGCAGCGCTGAGGATCTCTGCGGAACCTTGGCCATCTACTGCCTGTGGTAGCACACGCAGGGGTCATGAATGCGTACCCTGCGGACGGAGGTTTCCCCACAATGGAGCAGAGAAAGCTGGGCCGGAGCGGGTTGCGGGTGTCGTCGCTGAGCCTGGGCGCGATGACCTTTGGCGACGCGAAGGGATTCATGAAGGACGCGACCTCGGACGACTCGGAGGCGCGCCGGGTCCTCGATGCGGCGCTCGAGGCGGGGATGGACACGGTCGACACCGCCAACGGCTATGCCGAGGGGCTGAGCGAGACGCTCCTCGGCCAATGGCTGAAAGGGCGGCGACAACAAGTTACCCTGTGCACGAAGGTCCGCTTCCCCACCCTGGGGACCACCGCTCCCATGCATCCCAACGAACAGGGGCTCAGCCGCAAGAGCATCCTGTGGAACTGCGAGCAGTCGCTGCGGCGGCTGCAGACGGACTACATCGATCTGTACCAGGCGCACATGCAGGACGGGAGCGTCCCCATCGAGGAGACGATGGCCGCCTTCGACCAGCGGCCGAGGCGCTCTGGGCAGCCGACCGGATGGGCACCGCCAGGTACGAGTCGGTGCAGATCCAGTGGAGCCTCGTTGCGCGCGACGCGGAGCGGGAGCTGGTCCCCGCCGCGCGCCAGTTCGGGATGGGCGTCCTGGTGTGGAGCCCGCTGGCGGCGGGCTTCCTGAGCGGCAAGTACAAGCGGGACGAGGCCCCGCCCAAGGGATCGCGGCTCGCGGCCTGGAAGGACAGCTGGGCAGCGCGCGCCACGCAGCAGAATTGGACCACGCTGGATGCGGTGCAGGCGGTGGCGAAGCACCACGGCGTGAGCCCCTCGGCGGTGTCGCTCGCGTGGCTGCTCACCAAGCCCGAGGTGTCGAGCGTGATCGTCGGCGCCCGCACCGTCTCCCAGCTCAAGGAGAACATCGCCGCCGCCGAGCTGAAGCTTTCTCCCGAGGACTTGAAGCAGCTCGACAAGGTGAGCACCCCGGAGTGGGGCTACCCGTACTCGTTCATCGGCATGCGCGAGCAGTGGTGACCCAAGCCTACTGGTATCCCCCGTAGACGGCGGCGCGGCGGGCGGGCTCGTACTGGCACGACTTCAGGTGGCGCTTGAGCGCCTTCGCGTACGCGCCTGCGCCCTGGATGTGGATGTCGCGCACCCTCCCGCGCGGATCGACCTGAAAATCCGCCGACAAGTCGGGAATCGCCACGCCTCCTGACCTGGCGGAAGGAGCCTCGACGGAGCAGCCCAGGAGCTGCGCAGGCACGAGCTTCATCGCCTTCGCCTCCGGGCGGGTTTCGCGGGCGCAGGCCGCCGCAATGACGAGTGCCGCGAGGGCGAAACGGCGCATGGAGGTGCTAGTACCGTGGAAGGCCGCGGGCGCAAAAGAAACGGCAGCAGCGAGTCACTTCTCCGCGTCCGCGACGGCGGCCTGCCGGACCGCCCCCTGGCAAGCCTCGGCCCCGGCAGCGAAGCTCGCCCTTCGGGCCCGTAGCCGGTCCGCCTTGTCCGTGGAAGATCGATGCGACCCCAGCATTCCCACCGCCCGCTCGAGCAGCTCGGCGGCGCGTTCGCACTCGCCCTCGCCGGCCGTCGCCGCCGCAAGCGCCTCCATCGCATCGATGCTCCAGGGCGCAATGCTCAGGGCGCCGCGCGCGTACCCGGCGCCCTGGCGCGCCTCGCCGGCATCGATCGCGTCCCAGGCCCCGGCCACGAGAGCGGCCGGCTCGTCGGGTCCGGCGCCGAGGGCGGCCTGCGCGGCTTCGTGCCGCTCGGGGCCGGGCGTCTTCGGCAATGCGTCGACCAGGGCGATCCAGGCACGCGCGTCGTCCGGGTGCAGCTTCGACGCTTTCCGCGCGAGCTCCACCTGCTCCGATCGCTCGATGCCGGGCAACTTCGCGCGGGTGGCGATCGCTTCCGGCTGACCCGGGTCGAACGACAGCGCCTGGGAGATCTCCCGCTTCGCCGCCTGGAAATTGCCCACCAAGGCGTGGACCTGGCCTCGCAGCGCGCGGATCTCGGCCGGAGCGAGCCGGCGGACGGCGATCTCGCCCGACCACCCCGGAATCTGGACCGACAGCGTGCCGATCGCGCCGGAACGGAAGTACGCGTGCAGCTCTTTGTCCAGCTGCCCCTCCGTCACCTCCCCGAAGGCGGTGGAGAACGCTGCGCTCGGGTCCTTTCCCGTGGCGAGCAGGTCCATGAACGCGTCGAACTGTTTCGGACGGCGATCCACGAGGTAGTGGACGAGCAACCATGCCGCCGTTTCGAATCCGTAGGTCACGGCGACGCTCTTGTCATCCACCATGTCGCGCCATCCACCCGGGAACCTGTGGTCGAGAAACCAGACGCGCTCGGCCTGCGGCTCGCCGACGACCATGACGGCTTTCGTGGCATCCCGCCTCACCGTCTCGAAGTAGGTGGCGAGGCCCTCCGCGAACCAGGCTGGCTGCCGCGGCAGGACGGAGAAGGAGACGAGGTGCGCCAGCTCGTGCTGCAGGATGGGCAAGGGGCGCGAGCTCCTCCAGACCCCCATCACCGTGATCGGGCGGCCGAAAGCGTCCGCGGTGGCGAAGCCCCCGATGCCGCGTCCGACGAATTCCTCGAGCTCGTCGGTGTCGGCGAGCTGGACGACCTGCATCCTTCCGGCGGGCTGCGGGGCGCTCGAGGAGATGAAGCGGGCGAAGGTCTCGCGCACCTCTTCCAGCTCGATCACCGCCCGCGCAGCCTCCTCCTTGGGAAGGTCGCTGCGAACGAGGAAATGGGTGCTGCGCAGCTCGAACCATTCCTGCCGTTCGGGATGCAAGACGTGCGCACACGCGCCGAGGAGAAGGCATCCGAGCACCGCGAGGCGACGCATGCCCGCCCGTTGTACCGCAGACCCCGGCCGCAAAAAACGAAAGGCGCGTCCCCTCGTCGGGAACGCGCCTCCATTCGCGCCCTTCTCCTCGCCTTTACGCGGCCTCTTCGAAGTCGGCCAGGTACCGGCTGAGGAAATTGCGCGTGCTCTTCTCCACCTGCCGTACGCGCTCGCGGGAGAGACCCCACTGCTTGCCGAGGTCCTCCAGCGTGCGCGGATCGTCCTGCGTCAGGCGGTCGCTCAGGATGTCCCACGCCAGCTCACCCATCCGCTTGCGCACCTTGCCGAGCGCGTTGCGCACGTTCTCCTGGCGCTCGGCGCGGATGATCTGCTCGTCGGGCGTCGGGCCGTCGTCGCTCAACCGGTCGAGATGGGTCGACTCGCCCTCGGGGTCCAGCGACTCCTCCAGCGAGATGTCCCGCGGAGGCAGCCCGCCGTTCGGCATGGTCCGGCGCACCGCGCTCGGCCCGTCCTTCAGGCAGCGCGTGATGTACGCCCGGATCCACCACACCGCGTACGTCGAGAAGCGATTCCCCTTCTCGGGGTCGAAGTGCTCGATGGCCTTCAGAAGCCCGTAGTTGCCCTCCTGCACCAGGTCTTCCAGCCGGACGCCGCGCCCCATGAACTTGCGCGCCACCGAGATGACCAGGCTCAGGTTGTGGACCACCAACTGCTCCTGCGCGCGCTTGTCGCCCTTGCGGGCGCGACGAGTGACCTTGAGCTCCGTCTCCCGGTCGAACGGGGGATGGGCCCTGATCAGCTTGATCAGCGGCGCAAGGTCATCGAATTCGCTGCGGTCGCGCATTTCTCTCCGTTCCTTCCTTTCCCCTCTAGCTGCCTACAACGCCCGAGCCCTTCCAACGATCCCGACCCCTGGAAGACCCCCGGACTGCCACTGGCTCACGCACGGTCTTTGGATGCACAACGCCCGGTTCTGTTGCGGATTTCTTTTCGCGGCGTTATGACGCATCGTTCACTCTCGGACGCCGTTCCGCACGCAGCGCAATGGCGCGGAAACGTTGCGGACTTCCCCACCCAGCTCATTCCAGGCGCCCGTAAGGCACTGGTTCGAGGCCTCCTTTGCCTCTCCCACCCGGGCGCAGGCGCTCGGATGGCCGCCGATCCTGGCGGGCAGGAGCACCCTGCTCCTCGCGCCGACGGGGTCCGGCAAGACCCTCGCAGCCTTTTTGACGGCGATCGACAGGCTGATGTTCACGGCCGCCCCGGAACAGCGTTCGCGCTGCCGCGTCCTCTACGTGTCGCCGCTCAAGGCGCTGGCGGTGGACGTCGAGCGCAACTTGCGCGCCCCGCTCGCGGGGATCGCCGCGCATGCCGAGCGGACGGGCGCCGCCTTCCACCTGCCGCAGGTGGGCATCCGCACGGGCGACACGCCTGCGAGCGAACGCGCCCGCATGCTCCGCGCGCCCCCGGACGTCCTCATCACCACCCCCGAGTCGCTCTACCTGCTGCTCACCTCGCAGGCGCGCGAGACGCTGCGCTCGGTGGACACCGTCATCGTCGACGAGATCCACGCCCTGGTGGCCGGCAAGCGCGGGGCCCACCTGTTCCTCTCGCTGGAGCGGCTCGAGGAGCTCCGCTCTGGGCGCGAGCCGCTGCAGCGCATCGGCCTCTCCGCCACCCAGCGCCCGCTGGACGAGGTGGCGCGTTTGCTCGGCGGCGGCGAGAGGTCCGGAAAGAAGTGGCGCGCGCGCCCTGTCGAGGTAGTGGACGCGGGCAGCAAGAAGCAGTTCGACCTGCGGGTGGAAGTGCCGGTCGAGGACATGCGGCAGATCGGCCAGCTCGAGGAGCTTCCCTCGGGACCGGTCGGGGGCGGCGGACCGCAGCGGCGATCGATCTGGCCGTCCATCCACCCGCGGCTGGTCGAACTGATCCGCGCGCACCGCTCGACGATGATCTTCGTCAACTCGCGCCGCCTGGCGGAGCGGCTCGCGGGCGCGCTGAACGAGCTGGCGGGCAGCGAGATCGCGCTCGCCCACCACGGGAGCGTCGCGCGCGAGAAGCGGGCGGAGATCGAAGAACGGCTGAAGAAGGGCGAGCTGCCCTGCATCGTGGCGACCAGCTCGCTGGAGCTGGGCATCGACATGGGCAGCGTCGACCTGGTGATCCAGATCGAGGCGCCGCCCTCGATCGCCTCAGGCCTGCAGCGCATCGGACGCGCCGGCCATCAAGTGGGCGGAGTGCCGCGCGGCGTGCTGTTCCCCAAGCACAGGGGCGACCTGCTGGGAAGCGCCGCCGCCGCGCAGGGGATGGCCGCGGGCCAGGTGGAGGAGACGTTCTACCCGCGCAATCCGCTCGACGTGCTGGCGCAGCAGATCGTCGCCGCGTGCGCCGAGCGGCCCTGGAAGGTGGACGAGCTGTACGCGCTCGTCCGCCGCTCGGCGCCGTTCGCCGAGCTGCCGCGGTCCTCCTTCGAAGGCGTGCTCGACATGCTCAGCGGCCGCTACCCGTCCGACGAGTTCGCTGAGCTCAAGGCGCGGCTCTCCTGGGACCGGGTGGCGGGGACGGTCCGGGCGCGCGAAGGAGCGGCGCGGGTCGCGGTAGTGAACGGCGGAACCATTCCGGACCGCGGGCTGTACGGCGTCTTCCTCCTCGGGCAGTCGGAAGGAAAGACTTCGCGCCGCGTCGGGGAGCTGGACGAGGAGATGGTGTTCGAGACGCGGACCGGCGAGGTGTTCGTGCTGGGAGCGTCGAGCTGGCGGGTCGAGGAGATCACCCACGACAAGGTGCTGGTGAGCCCCGCGCCGGGCGAACCGGGCAAGATGCCCTTCTGGCACGGCGACCGCCCGGGGCGCCCGCTCGAGTTCGGCCAGGCGGTCGGAAAGCTCGCGCGGGAGTTGGCCGCGGCGAATCCCGCCGAGGCCGAGGAGCGGCTGCGCGAGAAGCACGGCCTCGACGAGCGCGCGGCGCGGAACCTGGTTCAGTACTTGCGCGAGCAGGTCGAGGTGACCGGCGAGGTGCCTTCCGACCGCACGGTCGTGGTCGAGCGGTACGTCGACGAGGTGGGGGACTGGCGGGTGTGCGTCTTGACGCCCTTCGGGGCACGGGTGCACGCGCCCTGGGCGACCGCGGTGGTGGCGCGGCTCAAGGCAGACCGCGACACCGAGATCGAGAGCATGTACTCGGACGACGGCATGGTGTTCCGCCTGCCGGAGTCCGACGAGCCGCCCGATCCGGACCTGTTCTTCCCCGCGCCGGACGAGATCGAGGATCTGGTGACCCGCAGCCTGGGTGGCACCTCCCTGTTCGCGGCCCGCTTCCGCGAGAACGCGGCGCGAGCGCTGCTCCTGCCGCGCCGACATCCCGGCAGGCGCAGCCCGCTGTGGGCGCAGCGCAAGCGCGCGTCGGACCTGCTCGCGGTAGCTCAGCGGTACGGCAGCTTCCCCATCCTGCTGGAGACGTACCGCGAGTGCCTGCGCGACGTGTTCGACCTGCCCGGCCTGACCGAGCTGCTCCGGCGCGTGCAGGACCGGCGCGTGCGGGTGGTCACCGCCGACACGCGGACGCCGTCGCCGTTCGCGGCCTCGCTGCTCTTCGCGTACGTCGCGAACTTCATCTACGACGGCGATGCCCCGCTGGCCGAACGGCGCGCGCAGGCGCTCAGCGTCGACCAGGCGCAGCTCCGCGAGCTGCTCGGCGAGGCGGAGCTGCGCGAGCTTCTCGACCCGGAGGCGGTCGAGCAGCTCGAGCGGGCCCTGCAGAGGCTCGACGGGCGTCACCCGGCCAAGCACGCCGACGCAGCGCACGATCTGCTGCTCGGGCTGGGCGACCTCACGGTTGCCGAGCTGGCGGCGCGGAGCGTTCCCGAGGCACCCGTCCAGGATTGGCTCGAGTCGCTCCGGAGCGAGCGGCGCGCCTTCCCGGTCACCATCGCCGGCGAGCAGCGCTGGGTAGCCGCGGAGGACGCCGCGCGGGTGCGCGATGCGCTGGGCATCCAGCCGCCCCAGGGAATGCCGCGGGAGCTGCTCGAGCCGGTGCGAGACGCGCTGGGCGATCTGGTTTCGCGCTATGCGCGCACTCACGGGCCCTTCCGTCCGGAGGACGTCGCGCGGCGGCTCGGGTTGGGCCCGGCGCCGGTCGCGCATGCCCTGGAGCGGCTGGAAGAGCAGGAGCGCGTGCTGCAAGGCGAGTTCCTGCCCGCGGCGCTGGCCGCGGCGCGATACGCGGACGGAGCGCGCGGCCGGGAATGGTGCGACGCCGAGGTGCTGCGCGGGCTGCGACGCCGTTCGCTCGCCAAGCTGCGCAAGCAGGTGGAGCCGGTGGAGCAAGCGGCGCTCTCGCGCCTCCAGCTCGACTGGCAAGGCATCGACCACCCGCGCCGCGGCGTGGACGCGCTCCTCGGTGCCGTGGAGCAGATCCAAGGCGCCCCGCTGCCCGCCAGCGCGCTCGAGGGCGAGGCCCTGCCGGCGCGCATCGATCCGTACCGGTACGCCGATCTGGACCTGCTCTGCTCGGCCGGGGAAGTGGTGTGGCGGGGGATCGATCCGATCGGCCCGCGCGACGGCCGCATCGCGCTGTACCTGGCCGACCACTACCGGCTGCTCGCGCCTCCGCCGCGCAAGGCGGAAGGCGAGCTCGCAGCGCGTGTGCGGTCGCACCTGGCGAAGCGCGGCGCGAGCTTCTTCGGCGATCTGCAGCAGGCCACGGGCGCGTTCCCCAACGACCTGCTCGAGGCGATCTGGTCCTTGGTCTGGGCGGGCGAGGTGACCAACGACACGCTGGCCCCGCTGCGCAGCTTGCTGCGCGGGGCGCCGGATCGCTCGCGGCGCGAGCGCGTCGCCGGGCCCGCTTTCCGGACGCGCCGCCTGGGTCCGCCCGGGAGCGAAGGCCGCTGGTCGCTCTTGCCGGACCCGTCGGGGACGCACACCGAGCGCTCGATGGCGCTCGCGCAGGTGCTGCTCTCGCGCTACGGCGTGCTGACGCGCGAGGCGGTCCACGCGGAAGGCATCCCGGGCGGCTTCGCCGCCGTCTACGACGTGCTCAAGGCGATGGAGGAGTCGGGCCGCGCGCGCCGCGGATACTTCGTCGCCGGCCTGGGCGCCACGCAGTTCGCCTTGCCCGGTGCGGACGAGCGGCTGCGCGCGCTGCGGGACGCTCCGGAGGAGCCGCAGACTGTGGTGCTCGCGGCGACCGACCCGGCCAACCCCTACGGAGCGATGCTGCCCTGGCCCTCGCGTGGTGCGGACGGCGAAGGGACGCGGCCGCAGCGGGCCGCCGGGGCGCACGTGGTGCTGGTCGGTGGCGAGCTGACCGCATGGCTCGGGCGGGGCGAGCAGAACCTCCTGACCTTCCTGCCGGCCGAGGAACCCGAGGCGGCGCGGCGTGGCCGGGCGCTGGCGAACGCGCTGGCGCGGATGGTCGATTCCGGCCGGCGGCGCGCGCTGCTCATCTCCCGCGTGGACGGCGAACCGGTGCATTCCTCCGCGCTGGGGCCGCTGCTCGTCGCCGCGGGATTCACGGCGGGACACAAGGGGTACCTGAAGCGCGCACCGGTGGACTCGCTCGGCCTGCGGCTGCGCGCGCCGGCCGGAGCCCCGCGCGGCCCGCTCGGCCCGGACCTGGAGAGCTGAGCAGCCTGCGCCAGCCGGTGCGCTGTCAGGGCCTCCCGAGCTGAAGCCGGGCGAGCACGCCGGTCACGATCCGGTCGCAGCGCTCGCCGGCGAAGGAGAATGGCGGCTGCGCCGCCGCCCCGACACGGTCGTAGAGCCCCTGGCGCAGCGCCGCGCGGGCGCGATGCAGTCGCATCTTCACCGCCTGCTGCGACAGCCGGAGCGACTCCGCCACCTCCGCGGTGGACAGGCCCTCCACATCGCGCAAGACGAACACCGTCCGGTAACCCACCGGCAGCTCGTCGATCGCCGAGCTGAGCACCCGTTGCATCTGTCTTCCCAGCGCTAACCCACCGGCAGCTCGTCGATCGCCGAGCTGAGCACCCGTTGCATCTGTCTTCCCAGCGCCTCCTGCTCCGGATCCCTGGACGGCGACGGCACGGCGCTCAAGGGCCCCTCCTTCACGTCGACCATCCGCCCGCGGCGGCGCAGGCGTCCTTTGGCCTCGTGGACGGCGATGTGGGTCAACCAGGAGGCAAGCCGCTCCGGCTGCTCGAGCTGCGAGAGGTGCGAATAGGCGCGAACGTAGGCGTCCTGCAGGACGTCCTCGGCCTCGCTCTCGTTGCGCAGGAACGCGCGCAGGACGCGAAAAAGGCGCTGGTTGTAGCGGCGCATGACCAGCTCGAAGAGGGCCGTCTCGCCGCCCAGGATGCGCCGGACCAGCTCGGCGTCTTCCAGGGGCCCCCCCGCCTCCGCCAGCACCTTGGGCGCGATCACGAGCACCTCCCGTGCGGATCCGAGTCCGCAGCCCGGAAAACGTTTCACGCGTGACCTTTTCCGACCCGCCGACTCTACCTGTGCCGGCCCGGATCGGCCGTGCAAGGAGGTCCAGATGCACGCTCTCGCCGTCTTGGCCGTTTTGGTCGCTGGCGCAGGCTGCCGGAACACTCCGTCGTTCGACCGTTCCGCGGTCGCCTCGGACGAGCACCCAACGGCCACGAGGCACCGGGCCGACGACGCCCCGCGCCGCGTCCGCCTGGCCGAGGGACGTCGCGTGTTCCGCTTCGACACCTTCGGCGACGAGGATTTCTGGGGCGGCACGTTGCGTCTGCACCAGGCCATCGAGGGCTCGGCACACGGCGGCGTGGGTCCCGGGGTCAGCCCGAAGACCGCGCTGGGCGTGGGTCTGAAGGTCGATGTCGATGCGCTGGCCCAGGCGACGGTCGATGCGCTCAAGGCGGGCAAGGTGGACCTCGACGATCCCGCGGTCACGGTGGCTCTGTTGACCTCCAACGCGGTCGTCGGCGTGACCGGGTTCTCCGACGGCAAAGGGGGCCTGCGCACGCTCGGAATCCAGTGCGCCCTTTGCCATTCGACGGTGGACGACTCCTTCGCGCCTGGCGTCGGGCACCGCCTCGACGGCTGGCCGAACCGCGACCTGAACGTCGGTGCCATCGTGGGGTTGTCCCCCGACCTGTCGGCCGTCGCGAAGCTGCTCGGGGTGGACGAGAAGACCGTCCGTGCGGTGCTGGCCAGCTGGGGCCCGGGAAGGTTCGACGCGCTGCTGTTCCTGGACGGGAAGGCGTTCCGGCCCGACGGCAAGTCCGCCGCGACGGTCATTCCGGCCGCGTTCGGCCTCGCCGGGGTCAACCTGCACACGTATGCCGGCTGGGGAAGCATCCCGTACTGGAACGCCTTCGTCGCTGTCCTCGAGATGCACGGGAAGGGCAATTTCTACGACCCGCGACTGGACGACGCGAGCAAATTTCCCGTCGCTGCGCGCGCAGGCTTCGGGCACGTCAAAGCCGACCCTGACTTCGTCACTTCCAAGCTCGCGACCCTCCACGAATACCAGTTGAGCCTCGAGGCTCCGCGCCCGCCGGAGGACACTTTCGATCAGGAGTCGGCAAAGCGTGGCCAGCAAGTCTTCTCCGGAAAGTGCGCGCAGTGCCACGTCGCGCCGCTCTACACGGAGCCGGGCTGGAACATGCACAGCGGCGCCGAGATCGGGATCGACGACTTCCAGGCGAGCCGGTCGCCCGACGGACGCTACCGGACGACACCTCTGCGCGGCCTGTTCACGCGCGCGAAGGGCGGCTTCTACCACGACGGCCGATTCGCCACGCTGAACGCCGTGGTCGACCATTACGACTCGGCTCTCCGCCTCGGATTGTCCGCTCCGGAGAAGTCCGACCTGCTGGAGTTTCTCAAGTCCCTTTGAGCGCCCCTACTTCGAGAGCCGGGCGTGGCGGAGCGCCGATTCGACGAACTCCAGCCGGTCGTTTCCCCAGAAGCTGCGCTCGCCGACGAAGATGGTCGGCACGCCGAACACGCCGCGGGCCAGCGCGAGGTCGGTGTTCTTGCGCAGCTCGTCCTTGACGTCCTGTACGGAGGCCATCCCGACCAAGCGCTTCCCGTCGAGGCCCGCATCCAGAAGCACCCTCTCCACCAGCGCGGGATCGGAGATGTCCTCGCCCTCGCTCCAGTACGCCATGAACAGCGCCCGCATGGCGCGCTCGCCTCCGCCGTTGCGCGCCGCGGCGATGGCGGTGCGCAAAGGCAGGATGGTGCTGACCGGGAACGCCTTGGGCATCTGCATCGGGACGCCGTACTTCTGCGCCCACCTCGACGTGTCCTGCGCCATGTACGAGAGCTGCTGAGGCGGTGGGATCTGGTGGCCGGTCGCCTTGCGCACGCCGCCCAGCGTGATCGGGTAGAGGCGCGCCGTGGCGCCCGTGCGCTCGGAGATGCCGCGCAATTGCGTGGAGGCCAGGTAGCTGTAGGGGCTGCCGAGGTCGTAGAAGAAGTCGAAGGTCGCGCTGTCCATGGGAGGAGAAGCCTAGTCCCCGGATCGTCCGCGGCGCAATCCGCGTTGACCGGCGGCGGCAGCCCGCGCGAACATCGCCCAAGGCATGCTGAAGATCTGCCCGATGTGCCGCCGGACGTGGAGCGGCGGCCGCGACTGCCCGCGCTGCGGGGAAGGGCACCCGCTCATCGACGTGGCGGAGCCATCCGGGCGCAAGGTGTTCCTGCGCGACAAGGAGCTCGCCTCGGCGATCCGCGGCTACTACGGGGCACGCACCGGCATGCTGGTCGCCTTCTGGGGAATCCTCCTCGGGCTGGTGCTGGCCATCGCGCTGGCGCGCAAGGCGCTGGCGTCGCCGGCCGGGCACGCGCCTGCGTGGTGGATCGCGGCGGCGGTCTGCGCGGTCATCCCCTTCGCGGTGGCCGTGCTGGCCGGCGATCGGATCGTGCGGCGCTTCTCGCGGGGCTGCATCGGCCGCGCCCCAGGTCCGCAGGACATCCGCGTCGCCCCGAGTGACGGTTCCCGCCGCGACCACCTCGCCTTCGGCCAACGCGGTTAGGACCAAGAGCATCTACAGGGAGCGCGGGAGGTTGGGGGAGTTTGGGAGAGCCTCAGGCGGAACCACGCCCGGCTCAGGCTCGGAAACGTGCGAAACCCTCTCGCGCTCCCCAATCTCCCGCGCTCCCTGTGAAAGTTCTTGTGCCGGTCCGCCGTTTCAGGCGGGTTCGTCGGGGGAGCGGGAGAGCTCGGTGGCGAGGGCGGAGAGGACCCGTTCCGCGGCGATGGCGTCGGCCGGCATGCGCGAAAGGACGCGGCGGACGGCCTGCTCGACGGTGCCGGTGCGCAGCGTATCCATCTTGCGACCGCGCGACGTGAGCCCGAAGAGCGCTCGCCGCGCGTCCTTCGGATCGGCGCGGCGGAGCAGCATGCCGCGCGTCTCCAGCCGCCGGAGCACGCCGGTGAGAGTGGAGGGATGGACGTGGAGCACCTCGGCGAGCGCGCCGGCGGAGATGCCCGGGAACCGCCCGACGATGCGGACCACCAGTCGCTGCGGGCCGGTGATGCCGAAGCGCGACTCCATCCGCTTGGAGACCGACTGCAGGCCGTGGTCCACGGCCCACAGCTGCTTCATGAACTCGAGGACGGGCCCGAGCTGATCCGCGCCCTCCGGCTTCGGTCCCTCGCTCATCCGACGATGGTCTCCAGGGAGCGACGATCGTCGCGCGGATCGTTGCCTTTGGCAATTACCGGATGAGCGGGGCCAGCTCCTTGAACTCGGGCGTCCCGGCCACGCCGAGCAGATCGAAGAGCACCGTCTCCGTGCTGGTGAGCGTCGCGCCTGCTTTTTCGCACAGGTGCAGCCCGACCTGCCGGTTCTCCTCGGTGCGCGAGACGATCGCGTCCTGCGGGACGAACACGGCGAACCCGCCGCGCAGCAGATCCCGGACCGTCTGGAAGACGCAGACGTGCGCCTCCATCCCGGCGACGATTACCTGCTTGCGCCCGGTCTTGAGAATTTCGCGCGCGACCGGCTTGGCGGCCCCGCAGGAGAACTCGAGCTTCTCGACCGGCGCCGCGGCGAGCAGCTCTCGCAGCTCCGGAACCGTGTCGCCCAGGCCCTTCTTGTACTGCTCGCTCGCCACCACCGGCAGGCCCAGCCGCCGCGCCGCCTTGAGCAGGACGCTCGCGTTCTTCGTCAGGCGGTCCATCCCCTCTTTCGGCATCGCACGCGCGAGCTTGTCCTGCACGTCGACGACGAGCAGCAGCGCATCGCCCCGATCCAGGGTGAGCGCGCGCGGATCGGGAAGCTCAGATGGCATAGCCTTGTGCTCCGCTGGCGGCCGGCGCGTCCGGGTCCAGCATCACGTTCACGCACGCGACCGTTCCGGAAGCCACGGCGCGCTCCAGCGCCGGCCGGATCCCGGCCGGGTCCTCGACGTGCTCTCCGTATCCGCCCAGCGCCTGGACCACCTTGTCGTACCGCGTCGGCGCGAGCAGCGTCGCGGGGCTCTTCTCGGGCCCGAAGAGTTGCACCTGCGGGAGCCTGATCTGCCCCCAGGCGGCGTCGTTTCCCACCACGCACACCATGGGCAGCTTGAAGCGCAGCGCGGTCTCGAAGTCCATGCCGTTGAACCCGAACGAGCCGTCGCCCTGGATGACGAACACCGGCCGGTCGGGGTGCAGGAGCTTCGCTGCGATGGCGAAGGGCGCGCCCACGCCCAGGCACCCGAGCGGACCGGGGTCGAGCCAGCGTCCGGGGCGCCGCAGACGGATCACCTTGGCCGCGATGGCCACCCAGTTCCCGCCGTCGGCGACGAACATGCTGTCGCCCGCGGCGCGCGCCACCTCGTCCAGCTCCTTGGCCAGGCGGAAGTGATGCACCGGCTTCTGGTCGCTGCGCTCGAACGCCGCTTGCCGCTGCGCCTTGGCGCCCTCGCGCTCGCGCAGCTCCGCGAGCCATCCGCCTGGCTTGCGCGCCTGGGGCAGCGCCGCCTCCAGCTGCGAAAGGACGCTGCGCGAGTCGCCGATGATGCCCACCTCGACCGTCCGGTTGCGCCCGATCTCGCTCGCGTCGGAGTCGACCTGGACGATCTTGGCCGATTCTCCGAATCCCGCTCCGTAGCCGAGCCGGAAATCGAGCGGGGTGCCCACCACCAGCACCACCTCGGCTTCCGCCAGCGCCTCCTTGCGGGTGTGGGAGAAGAAATGCGGATGATCCGAGGGGAGCGCGCCGCGGCCCGCGCCGTTCAGGTAGACCGGCGCCCCCGCCCGCTCGGCGAACGCGGCCAGCTCCCGCGCCGCATCGTCCCAGAACACCGAGCTGCCGGCGACCACCGCCACCCGCGCGGCGCCCTCGATCAGCTTCGCGGCCTGCTGGATGAGCTGCGGATCGCCGGGCTGGCGCGCCCGCGTGCGGTAGCCGGTCGGCAGCGGGCAGTCCGCGTCGTCGACTCCGTTGGACAGGACGTCCCACGGCACTTCCAGGAACACGGGGCCAGGCCGGCCGGACAGCATCAGGCGGAAGGCGCGCGCAAGGTAGGTGGGCACCCGATCCGGCGCAGGGATCCGGTCGGACCACTTGGTGATGCGGGTGAAGAGGTCGACCTGCTCCATCTCCTGCAGCGACCCCTTGCCGGCGTTGAAGGTCGGCGCGGCGCCGCCCAGGAGCAGCACCGGGCTGGAGGCCGCCCAGGCGTTGGCGATCCCGGTCAGCGCATCGGTGACTCCGGGCCCGGCGGTGACGCAGCAGACCCCGATGCCGCGGGTGAGCCGCGCCGTGGCGTCGGCGGC
>WNFL01384643.1_pt2 | contig 16034 bp, 10 predicted proteins | sample 5400361 | NCBI WGS metagenome assembly WNFL01 (sample SAMN13153351, study PRJNA577476) | soil metagenome | isolation source: 40 cm soil on Douglas fir-dominated hillslope | place: USA:California | collected 2013-09-17
AATCTGGAGCCCGCTTCCGACGTGGCTGATTTTGCACATTCGGATCGTGATATCGGTGACAAGGCAGTTCGGGCAAATGTTCTCAAGTCCGCGAGCCTGGTTTTTGGGCGTTAGCAGAATGCCAAACCCAGCCTGAGAAAACCCTCCCCATGTGTTTTCCAAAACGTTTCCTTCAAACAACACCCGCTGAGCATTTTTAAGTTCGAACAAGTTCTTGACGATAAATGGATTGCCGTCGCGGCCGCCCACGAACCCGGGTTGATCCTTCATCCAGGTCAAAGGCTTGAACAAGTAATTATGGCGAATTTCAATGTCAGTCGGGGCTGTGGTGGCCGCACCCCCGCCGAAGAGAATGTTTTCCGCTGCGGCCTCCAGAAAATTGTTCACAATTTTGTAAGGGCCCATCGGCCCATCGCCCAAACCTCCGACCATCGCCTGGGCATCAGTGCATGCGCCGGTCCTGGCAACGCAATGGAAGTCATTGAAGAAGGAATCGACAACCGCAAGATATCGACTTGGCCCTAACAGGATTCCGCGCGCGGTCTCATCTTGCGCCGTGCCGTGTATCCACACCCGATCGAATATGATGTGATCGGCCGGTCCCTTGAACTCGACAAGGTCGTAAACGCAAACGCCCGGAGCGGCTCGCGTGATTTCCAAGCCTATCAAACGATAGTGGTTGGCTCCGGGAGCAAAAGTCACTGGTCCGGAGCCGCCTTTGCCGTGGAATTCAATTTTAGCGAGAACGTTTTCCGTGGACTTGCAGTTCCAATCCGGTCGGCCGGGAAGCGAGGAGATGCCGGCATGACACGGAGTCAGGCGCGTACCTTCTGGAGGCAGCTTCGAATCGGGGGCGCCGGTTCGGAGAATGATCCAATGCGAATCATCGCAATTCTTCTGGGGCAGCAAGAGAGCGCTAAAAGTGGCGCCGGCTGCCAACTCAACTGTGTCCCCACACGATGCTTTCGACAAGGCCCCTGACAGGTCTTCGCCGGCGCGTACGGACCACGTTTTTCCCGGGGCTGGGGTCGTACGTAACGAACTCTCCACGTAGACTCTCGGCAGTTCGGCGGGACCATCAAACTGTCCGGGCCGGGGAGAGGCTTGCAGAGTCGCAAGAGCTGTTTGGGCAGCCGCCGGACCAACCGGCATCCAGAAAATCAGAACCGATAGCAGAAGTCGCGCCACCGTATGCGTGACCCCATTCCTGTAAGAACTCCTCATACTCTTGGAACCTTCCCGGGGCGCAAGGTCGAGCGTCACAATGGGTGTGTGGAGGAAACCCGCATGGAGGGGAGCCGGGGTCGCAGGATGAGGCGGGTGCGCGGGACATCGATTTGGTTGCACTTCGTCTTCCGGAGGTGCGAGATGCGCCTCGATTTGGAAGGTTGAATCGATGATGTTCATAATCTGGATCATGCGTTGTTAGAGTTGCACTCGTTTAAGAGAAACTGTAATGCTTCCGTCAATCAATTCAACCCCCCCGGCCCGATTGTAGGTGTGAATGCCCGTAAGTCCCGGCCAATTGTCGGGCGTGATGCTTCTAAGTGGCCGTTCGGAGTAGCGAAGTTTGGAGAGTTCCGTTATTTCGTTGAAGGAAAGGCTGTAACCATAGGACGGAGCACAGCTCTGACTGGGCCTCATCATCTGGTTGTTATTTTTGAAGACCCGGCCAGCTCCACGGTTTCTCCTGATGTCGGTAGAGATGGGATTCGCGGGGTGAAAGTGCCAATCCCCGGTGAGTGATGCCGAGTAAAATAGTAGGAGACTGCCGGCCGCAGAGCTGGGTTCGGCGCTCGTGGTGATGAGCCACCAAGATCCCTCGTGCTCCCAAACTGTTGTGTCGACAAATTTGCCCTCCAGCAGAGTTGCTTCCCGAACCCACTGATCGGGAAATTGCCGGCAGCGATAAAGATCGACGGAATTGGAATCGGCCGACTCCGGAATCATGAATATTTCGGACCCGACCCTAAAGATGTGCGGATAAGAAAAGTGGTGGCTGGGATGGTTGAGGCAAGTCAGTCGAGGTTCCAGTTCGCCTTGCACTGATATTTCTGAGCACACAATGGCTGCGCGTTTCTTTTCGTACGAATAGTCCTCGAAAAAGACCCACGATTTGCTGGCGTGTTCAAAAGTAAACGGGTCAGCCCAGAAGTGGCCCCTGGGTGGATCGATCCATCGAAAACCGAAGAAATCGGAACCGTATTCATAGAGCGGTTTCGCATTTACCCGGTAGGCAATTTTCCAATGCTGCACATTTTCGTTCCGAAAAGGGTAGGAGACGGTCCTCTTAAGAAGAATTGGCCCAAGCCACTGCAGCATATCCCGGTTAGAGGGTACCCGATAAATGGCTCGTTTCCCCTGATAGGGAGCGCGGGGAGCCGCCTTTTCGAGCAAATAGTCCCAGCCGAATTGGTGAAGCTCATTGAGTTTCCGGATGACCAGGTCGGACGAACCCCAATACGGCAGGTATCGATTTCTTGAAACGCTCAGCGTGCGCTGGGTCGCAAACAGAGACTTACAAAGCACCAGCCCGCCGTCCAATTCTTCGGTGAGAACCTGCAAGACGACACCGGAGAGCGGTGAGCCCTCCAGCAATTCCCAGAAATGCGCCGGGCCGCCGCGGTAGAACTCATTGTCTCCGTGGTGATACGACCAGACACCGTAGCGGGCAGCTTTCAAAATGTCGCCGTGGAGAATATTGAAGCCGAATCGAATGAGCACATCGAGACTCTTGGAGCGAATTTTCTCAAGGGCATCGGCAGGGAAGTGATGGACAAACTTTTTTCCGATCGGCTCAACCTCGATGCTTTCGATTGCCGAAAGCGTGTCCCTAACATCGACCATTTTGAGGGGGTTGTTGGCCGGCTTCATTCGAGAGTCAAGGCGAAGATAAAGATCGTAGAGCAGTTGTTTCCTCAGCTGCGGATCCGATATGCGCCGCAGCAGCGTTTTGAGAGCACTTGAGTTCGGTCGTTCGCCTGTCCTGGGGCTTTCTCCACCGGCTTTTCTGACAATAAGCAACTCGACACTTGCGAAGTTGCTCGCCTTGATATCTTCAATGATCCTGGCGAAAAAGGCGGACGTCTGATCCCGGGAGTCGAGGAGCAGACCTATTCGAAGAGGCGAACGATTGCCAGGAGAAATGCGGTAACAAGCGTTCGGAGAACGAAGCATTCGAACAAAGGATACTAGAAGAAGCACATTCCAAGCCAGAACCGGCAGTTGAACATCCCATAAAGCGAGCCATACGGCTTCTACTGAACGCCGGCAGTGGCCGACATGACTGCATCCATATCGGCTCCCAGATTCTTGCCGTCGGTGGCGGCGCCCGCATACGGGCTGGAGGGCAGCAGGTGATAGTCGCCACCGTTGCCGCTACGGACGCCGGAAAGAAGTTTCCTGCCGGCCAGGTCGAAGAGGGAAAGGCCTTCGGCGACGCGATGATTGCGTTGGAGGAAAAAGTGTAGGGGTCGAAGCAAGCGTTGAAGGTAGTGAGCGGAGAGTCTTTAGCGGCACAGTTCGCAGAACCCCCACCCCCTGTAGACCACACCGGATACCTGCCAGCGTTCACGATGCTGTTCGTGAAGACAAAGTTACTCATGTGCTGAGTGATTGCGGTCTGGTCGCCGATGATGAACAGAAAGGACGCTGGGAAAGCCGTAACGTGGTTGATGGTCACGTCCTGCAGGGCTGGAGCGCCTGCACCCACGGAAACCTGTGTAAATTCACTCGGACCGTTGTATCTCACACCATCGATGTCGTCAATGATCAGGTCGTGGATGCTATAGCGTTCGCCAGCGAATGGCACTCCAATGCCGTCCACCGGGTTGACGATCTGTATTCCTGCTCCGACGTGGCTGATCGTCCCGTTGCGAATGGTGACGTCTGTGACCTGGCAATCGGGACAGAGATTCCCGCCCTTGCCATTGCTTTGGTTCCTGGGGGTCAACAGGATGCCGAACCCCACCTGAGAAAAACCACCCCAGGAATATTCCATAATGTTGCCGTCGAGCAAAACGCGCTGTGCATTTTTCAACTCGAAGAGATTCTTGACAACGAATGGATTTCCGTTGGCTCCGCCAACGTAACCGGGTTGGCCCTTCATCCAGGCGAGGGGCTTGAACATGTGGTTGCGGCGAATTTCGATATCTGCGGGGGTGAGCGTTGCCCTTCCTCCGCCGAACATGATGTTCTCCCCTGAGGCTTCAAGGAAATTGTCTACGATCCGGTAGGGTCCCATGGGATTGCTGCCGAGGCCCCCGGCGATTGCCTGAGCATCCCCACAAGAGCCGCTGAGCGAGATGCAGTGAAAATCTGTGAAGAAAGAATCCACGATCGAGACGTATGTGCTTCCGCCGAGTTCGACACCGCGGTTGGTTTCATCTTGGGCCGTGCCGTGCATCCAGACGCGATCAAATACGATGTGATCCATCGTGTCCGTGGTCGGCTGTATAGACGCGAGGTTATAGACGAGCGGGCTGCCTTGCTGGCGTGTCACTTCGAGGCCGATCAGGCGATAATGATTAGCGCCGGAGGCAAACAAGATCGGACCGGATCCTTCGGTAGTGTTCATCATGAGCTTGGCGGTCACGTTCTGTGGGCTGGCACACTGGAAAGATGGGCGCCCAGGCAGGGACCTGACTCCCGCGTAACACGGCGTCAGCCGCGTGCCTTCGGGCGGCAGAGCGGAGTCCGATGCACTGGTTCTGACGATAATCCAGTTGCTGTCGCTGCAACTCTTGGCGGGAAAGGTGAAAATTCCCGTGAATGTGGCTCCGGCCTGCAGTTGAATGGTGTCGCCGCAGTTGGCATTGTTCAGGGCGGTTTGAAGATTTCCACCTTGCGGGACCAGCGTGACGGCACCAGGTGCGGGAGTATCCGGCAGCGAACTCTGTATGTAAACACGCGGAAGTTCCGCAGGCCCGTCAAAGTTTCCCGTGGTCGATGAATCGATAGTCAGAGGCAGGGATTGACTGGCGGATGCCGAACTTCCATCGGCGACCGAAGCCGTGAAGGCATAAGTTCCGGATTGAATCGGTATACCCGAGATTACGCCGCGACTCGCGTCCAGCGAGAGTCCTTGGGGCAACGAGCCTCCCGTGATCCGCCATTGGTAGGGTGCTTGTCCGCCTGTCGCTGTCAGACTGGCGCTGTAAGGAGCTCCGCTAGTGCCAAAGGCTAACCGCCGGGTTGGAATCGTCAGCTTGGCGAGGGGTATGACCGTGACTTCCGTGGTAGAAAAGGCGCTGCCATTCGTAACCGGAGGGAGACCGATTCCGCGACTGACAGGGTATATAGCGATTGCATCAGCAGGAGGCGTATTCGCAGCAGGAGTGTGCACTGCGTTCGTGGCCGTGATCGTTACTTTGGTCGAAGAGCTGACTGAGGGTGCGACAAACAGTCCAGTACTGGAGATAGTGCCGGCGCTGGCTTTCCAGACGACGGCGGTATTGCTTGTGGAGGTCAGCGTGGCCAAGAACTGCTGCCGGTCGCCGGAGGAGACGATAGGGTTGGAAGGCGAGATGTTGAGCTTGATGCTTGAACTATTCGAAACCGGCTGCCCCGGCACGGACGATGACATGGTAGAGCAACCGTTCAACGTCCAGACGACAGCCGAAAGAATCAGGGCGGTCCCAAACCGCTGGAGGAGGCTGACAAATGGCTGATTGCATTGGTTATCGGGGAGAGACAACAAGAGCATTTTGGGGTCCTCGCAAAAAACGAATACACGGGAATCGGGATTGGAGTCCTCTCAGAGTCAAGTTACTGAAAACGGGAAGGCCCGAACAGATCACAGAGGACACTGTCCATGTGGTGCACTAGGGTGCATCTTGAGTAATCACCACTTCGGCCCCAGAGGAATTAAACAAACGAGCCGAGACTCAATACCGAGGAAGGAGCGGAATCGCTGTTACTCCAGTTTGTCGGATTCTCGTAGAAAAAACGGGATGAGGACAATTCTTCCAGTAGATGGCGGTTGCACAACTCATCACTCTTGCATTAGGGCGCTACCCTAATTTTGAGGGATTTGCGCTTCATATTCGAAGCGATGCACTCCTGGAGAGTATGGGCGACGTTCTCCGCGACCTTTGCCCAACCATAGTTTTCTTGCACCAGAGTTCTGGCGCCGGCTCCCAAACGCCGGCGAAGGTCGGAATCCCGTAACAAACAAACCACCGACTGCGCAAAATCCTGGGGCGTGTCCGCCAGAAGTACATCCTTGCCGGACTGCACGGGCAAGCCCTCCGCACCCAGCGAGGTGGAAATAACGGCTTTTCCCATAGCCATAGCTTCGAAAATCTTGAGGCGTGTGCCTCCGCCGATGCGCAGGGGTACAATGCAGATCGCTGCCCGTGCGACAAACGGCCGTATATCTTCCACCCATCCCGTGAGTCGCACGCTCTTTTCCCGCTCGGCTATGGCCAGCAGTTTCTGGGAGGGACTGCGGCCTACCACTTCGACATATACTTCCGGGCGTTGCTGCTTGATCAGGGGAAGAATCGCTTGCACGAAGTAGAGAATCGCATCTTCGTTCGGAAGCCAATCCATCGAACCGGTGAATACCAGCGAGTCTGGCTTTTCTTCTACAGGCATGGGCTGGAAGTAATCCAGATCAACACCGGTGGGAATGACGGTCAGCTTTTCTGGCGCTACAAAACTTGCGAAGGCATCGCGGTCACTGTCGGAAACCGTCAGCACACGGTCGGCAAGCTGGAGGTACCGCCGCTCGGCCGCCTCCATCCTTCGCCATTCGATCCACGATATCGCCTTCCATAAAGGATTGGCCGCAACCTCATAATGCCGGCGCCAGATAAGCGCCTCGACATTATGAGTGAATAATACCTTCGGTCCCGGCCAGTTCCAGGGCACCGCCGCGGCCGGACTTACGAAGTCGCACAGGAGGACATCAAAAGTTTCCTCGTTGAGTAATGTTTGCAATGCGCGGCGCACTTGCGGGCGGCAAAATTTTGCGATGCCGTAGGCTTCTGATGAAAACAGACTGATGAGATAATCTTGCAACTCGCTATAACTCTTGGGCTTGGGAAGCGGGAGCGGAACACAGACGACGCGGTGAAACACCTCTTTCAAAGAAGGATGCAGGTCTCCGTCGTGGGCAGCATAAAAGGAAAAGAAGGTGACCGAGTGGCTGCGTGCCAGTTCCCGCAGGATGTTGTAGCTGCGGATTTTCCCCCCGGTATCGGGTGGAACCAGTCCGCCAGCCTTTACCCAGAGGATCTTCATGAAAAGCGTGCCTTACCAGCAGATCCCTTCGTAGTCCACTGCGGTCGTTGGTCTCGACCAACATGGTCTGATCGGAGCCAGTGCTGCAATTGATCGCGAGCCACGCCCCGCGTTCCGATGACAACTACCTCCGCGTCGTTCAGGACGTCGGACAGCGTGGTCGAAAGCAGGGAACCGATATGGGGAATCACCTCTTCGATGTACTGCCGGTTGGAACCAATCAACCGGCCCACGGATACGTTGTCATCCCAAATCCGCACCTGGCGCCCCTCGCCCAATAGCCGTTTCACGAACTCTACGTGAGGACTCTCGCGCAGATCGTCAGTAGCTGCCTTGAAGCTTAAGCCCAGCATGCCGATTTTCTTCTTGCCGGTCTCCAGCACCATCTCAATGGCGCGCTCCAGGTGTTCATTGTTACTTACCAGGATGGACTGGAGCAATGGCAGATTAAGGTCAAGCTCTTTCGCCCGATAGTTCAGCGCACGGACGTCCTTCGGCAAGCAGGAACCACCAAAGGCAAAGCCGGGTTTCAGATAGGCTGCTGAAATATTCAGCTTGCTGTCAGCGGTGAACATCTCGGTGACTGCGTCGGCCTCGACGCCCAGGCTCTTCGCCAGGGTCCCCACTTCATTCGCAAAAGAAACTTTGACGGCATGCCACGCGTTGCAGACGTACTTGACCATTTCAGCGGAGCGAAACGAGGTTTCGAACACCCGTCCGGGCAGACCACCGTAGATTTCACGCAAGCGCCCGCTGTGCCTGGCGTCGCTGGCGCCGATGATGGTCATCGAGGGCTCCAGGAAATCGGAGACCGCAGTGCCCTCGCGCATGAATTCCGGGTTCACGCAGACGCCGAACCCATTCCCCAGATGCTTGCCGCTGGATGCCTCCAGGGCGGGGATCACAACCGTCTCTGCGGTTCCGGGTAATACCGTGCTGCGAAGGACTACCAGGTGAAAGCCGGGTTTTTTCTTCAGGATTTGCCCGATTTCCCGGCAGACCGGCTCGATATGTCCAAGATCGAGCTTCCCATTTCTTAAGCTGGGCGTACCGACACAAAGAAAAGATATTTCGCTGTTCAGAACGGCATATTCGGAGTCCGACGTCGCTTGCAAGCGACCGTCGGCCCGGGTCTCGGAAATGAGCTGTCCGATCCCCGGTTCGACGATGGGACTGTGTCCGGCCTGTATGGCTTCCACTTTCGGCCGGCTGAGATCCACTCCGATCACGTTGTGTTTTTGGTGTGCCAGACAGGCTGCGCTGACTGTTCCCACATAGCCGAGGCCGAAGACGCTAATCGATTGAGTCATGCGGATGCTTTGTTCCTCTTTTCTCGGAGGCAACGGAATCGTGCCTGTTCTCCCCAATCTGCCCGGAAAGACACTCATTAAGTCCCGCACTTTCAATTGTATACGCGCACCATGTTTACCATGAGAGAACCAATCAACTTTACGACGAGAGAAGCAATCGACCCCGTCACCCCCAATCCAACTAGGACGCGGTACTATTTGATACGGATCCGAGACTTGGAAGCCAGCACGGGTTCTTCGCAGATCGCACATAACGGAATTCATGCGGAGTCGCGGCGCGAACATTTGCGGTCTCGACGTCCGGCGTTGACGAACTTACAGCCACTTTCTGTAATCTGAGAAGGGCGGTAGCCGATGACCAAAACGTCCACATCGACCAACACCTTCGGCAGACTGTGGTCAATGGACAGCCGCGAAGTGATTGACCGGTTGAGGCAAGCGTTGACGGCTCGCGCGGATCTGTTGGGCTACAGAATTGGCCACGACTTTACGGCTGACGCCGGGCCTGAAAAAGCGGAACGGCCAGGCAGGTTCTTCTTTGAGCCCGCCGAAGTGCCGTCCCTCTGCGCTCTGCTCAAGGAAATCTTCCCCGCCCCGGCAGATGACATCGTCTGCCAAGCCGAGAAAATCTGCGGTCACCAATTTGACCTGCTAGGCTACAGAAACCTGAATTTTGGCCGCGACATCGAGTGGCACAGTGACCTGGTGCATAGCAAGCGCGGGCCGTGTGTTCCCTGGTTTGAAGTGAAGTACCTCGATTTCGACACGGTTGGAGACGCAAAGATCACATGGGAGCTAAACCGCCATCAGCATTTCGTCACCCTCGCCAAGGCGTACTGGCTTACCCGAGATGAGAGGTTCGCGCGCGAGATTTTGGCCCAGTGGACGCACTGGCAAAAAGAAAACCCTTATCCCGTCGGCATGAATTGGGCGAGCAGCCTGGAAGTTGGGTACCGTAGTTTGTCCTGGATTTGGACTTTCTTTTTACTGCGGGAGTGCCCCCTCTTCACGGCCGATTGGCGTCAACACTGGCAGCGTACGCTGGGCCTCCACGGGCGGCACATCGCAAACTATCTATCGACGTATTTTTCCCCCAATACGCATCTTTTGGGCGAGGCGTTGGCTCTGTTTTTCCTGGGGACATTGTTTCCATCCCTAAAACCGGCGAAGAAATGGGCGGAGATGGGTTGGAAAATTCTTGTGAATGGCGCCAGAACGCAAGTCTGCGACGACGGATTCTACTTTGAGCAATCCACTCATTACCATGTCTACGCGCTCGATCTTTTCCTCCACGCGCGCATCCTGGCGAAGCTGGCCGGCATTCCGATTCCGTGTGAGTTCGACCGGACTGTGCAGCGGATGTTGGATGCCCTGCTCCTGTTTGGCCGCGCCGGGGCTGTGCCTACAATCGGCGATGACGACGGGGGAAGAGTGTTTGATGCCCAGCGCAACCAGCAACAGCATCTGCTTGATCCCCTGGCTACAGGAGCCGTCCTGTACCGGAGAGGAGACTTCAAGGTCATCGTGGGTGCGCCGCACGAAGAGATGTTTTGGCTTCTGGGTCCGCAAGGTCTCGCCGAATTTAATGTTGAACCCTCCCCAGATTCCGCCGCTCTAGCGAGCAGCGGCTATTAGCTGATGGCGGTTGCCGATTCCAGACAACAGTTAGTGATCGATTGCGGTCGACTGGGATGGAGAAACGCCGGCCATGGGCACGCAGACGCGCTGAGCGTTTCCTTGATTCGCAATCAACGCAATCTGCTGATCGATCCGGGAACATTTGAATACGTCGGCAATAGTGGCGAACGCGCTCGTTTGCGCGGAACCGGTGCTCACAACACGATGCTGGTGGACGGGCAGGACCAGGCGGAGAGTACCGGCCCATTTTCGTGGAAGAATGTTTTGCGCGTGAAAGTCGAAAGTTGGATTGTGGGGCGAGGGTTTGATTTCTTCGAGGGCAGCCACGATGGTTACTGTCGTCTGCCATCTCCGGTCACTCACCGCCGATGGGTATTTCATCGCAAAGGAAACTTCTGGTTCGTGCTGGATCGTGCCGATGGAAGCGGCCGGCACCAGTTGGACATTGCATGGCACATCGGTGCAACACTTAATCCAGTTTCTTTGCAGCAACATGTCTTTGTCGACGGGCAAGATAGTCTGACGCTGCTGACCGCCGAAGGGAATCAGTGGCTGCGTCGTGACGATTGGTCCCCTGCGTATGGCCGGCGCGAAAGCGCAAGTGTGCTCAATTTTGGCGCCCACGTTGAACTTCCTGCCGATTTTGCGACCCTGTTGATCGCCGGTGCCGGGGTGCAGGAAGATCCAGGAGGGCTGGTCCGGTTGAACACAGAGGGAAATACCTCTTCCTGGCGCTACCGCAAAGGCGCGCAAGAGCATAATTTCGTCTTTTGCCATGAGCCGGGGCCATGGACCTGCAGACCGTGGACCAGTGATGCCGATTTCTTATATTGGTCATTCGACGCCAAAGAGGAGAAATACAATCTGATTCTCTGCAATGGCTCCTACGCCCATGCCGGGAGCCACCCGGTCCTGTCGTGTGATGGAAAAATGCGCTATGCTGAACTAAGTGGTTCCGCGGCGAAAGTTGACCTGTTCTCATCCCATCCGGAAAGCGTTGTGCTGCAGCCGCCAATAGACTCCGTTTGGGGACTCAGAGACGCGATGGTCCAGGGCGACACCAAGGAATAGAGCTTTAACCATGTGCGGAATCTGCGGCGTTTTCCATCCCGATCAAGCGAGAAGAGTTGGCCGCGACGCGCTTGCCGGCATGAACCAGCAGATCGCGCACCGTGGGCCCGATGACGACGGTTTCTTTGTCGAGCAGAACATCGGGTTGGCGATGCGCCGCCTTAGCATTATCGACCTCCAAACCGGTCAGCAGCCTATTACGAATGAAGATCAGACCCTTTGGATCGTCTTCAACGGGGAAATCTACAATCACCAGGAACTACGCAAAGACCTGGAGGCCCGCGGGCATCGCTATCACACCAGAAGCGACACTGAAACGATAGTTCATTTATACGAAGAGTATGGCGAGGACTGCGTCCAGCACCTGCGCGGCATGTTTGCCTTCGCTATCTGGGACCGCTCCAGAAGGAGACTCTACATTGCGAGAGACCGGCTGGGAATCAAGCCGATCTACTATTACTATGACGGCCATACCTTTCTGTTCGGATCGGAGATAAAAGCCGTCCTCGCCTATCCGGGAATCAAGCCGGAGTTCAATCGGGAAACGCTGGCAGAGTATCTGGCGTTCGGATACATCAGCGAGGCGGAAAGCATGTATGCGGGAATTCGCAAATTGCCGCCCGGCCATACGCTGAGGTTGGAAGAGGGTGGTCAGTTGGAAATTTTCCAATATTGGGATCTCGATGGACCGGTGGATGATGGCGCTTTGCCGGGTGAGTACTATGTCGGACGCTATCGCGAGCTGCTGGAGGAGTGCGTCTCCAGCCATCTGATGAGCGACGTTCCGCTCGGCGTTTTTCTGAGTGGGGGAGTGGATTCCAGTGCAGTTGCGGCGCTAGCCACAAAGATCCGCAAGGAACCGATCGAGACCTTCTCGGTCGGCTATGGGGAGGATGCCTATAGCGAGCTCTCGTATGCACGGATCATGGCCGCACATCTGAATTCGAAACATCACGAAGTCCGGCTCAGCCGGGATGAGTTTTTTCAGACGTTGCCCCGCCTGATCTGGCATGAAGACGAGCCGATCGTATGGCCATCGAGCGTGGCGCTCTATTTTGTGGCCCGGCTGGCGCGAGAGCACGTAACCGTCGTGCTGACGGGGGAAGGCAGCGATGAGACGCTGGGCGGCTACGCGCGTTATCCGTGGACCCTGTTGAACTCGCGAATGGATTCGGTTTACCGAAGGCTGACGCCGGTTGGCTTTCGGCGCTCGCTCCGCAGACTGATCAATGACGGTCCGCTTTCTGCCACCACGAGGAGAAAACTGGAGCATACTTTCCTGGTGCGCGACGGCGCCTCATGGCCTTCCTTTTATTTTGATAATTTCTACTCTGCGTTTTCCGATGCAGAGCAGGCTGAGTTGCTGACTCCTGAGGCGAGACAATCGGCTGGAGATGCCTATGCGGGCTCCATGGTGAACTGGGATCACTCTTCCCGCGACCTGTTGCACCGGCTGTTGTATACCGACATCAAGACCTACCTGGTCGAGTTGCTGATGAAGCAAGACCAGATGAGCATGGCGGCTTCCATCGAGAGTCGCGTTCCGTTTCTGGATCATGTGCTCGTCGAATTCACCGCCAGCATACCCGCGAAGTATTCGACTCAAGGATTGTCCGGGAAATGCATTCTGAAGCGCGCGGTGGCGGACTTGCTGCCCGCCGAGATTACGAACCGCAAGAAGATGGGTTTCCCCACGCCCTGGGAATATTGGCTTGCCGGGCCACAGCTTGACGTGTTAGAGCGCCTGCTCGCCGGCGCGCGAACTCTCGAACGGGGACTCTTCCGCGGAGAGTTTGTAAAGCAACTTTTCGCCGAGCATCGGGCCGGCGCTCGCGATCACGGGAATCGCATCTGGCGCCTGCTGAATCTGGAGTTGTGGATGCGCGTGTGCGTAGAGGGCGACTCGGCAGCCGATTTCGTTGCATCCGACCGTACCGTCGCCCACAGCTGAACAGTTTGGAAAAAGTCGCCACCCGTACAGCGCGACGAGCGGGACTAAAGCCCGCGCTCATTCCGCACTCTTACGCTGCTCGCCAGTGAAGTCTGGCGGCAGATCCGCCCCGCAGTGGCCCGAAAATCAGCTCCAGGTATCAGAAACCAGCGGGCGGCGGTATGATGGCCGCAACCCCCAATGCGGCATCAGGGGGTGGTGGTTACCGGGTTGGGTACTGATCTGAATCAAACCGGCGCCTCGGCTTGACGGGGGGTGGGATCAGCGATACGATTCCCTTCTGTCGCGCCATCCGTTAGCTCCGCGAGTGCTTTTCGGCACAATTTGAGCCAGGAGGTTCTTGCGGAAGATCGATTTAGCCGGCCCCAGTTGCTGATGCTTCTCGGCGAATGTGGTCCGGGGAGAAGAGTGGTGGATCCATGCCTACCCGGGACTGCCTTAATGGACCGTTTCATCGCCGCAGGCAAACTGCCAAACTTCGGTCGCCTGCGCAGCGCCAGCGAGGTCTTCATCACCGATGCGGAGGAGCAGGAACCTTATCTCGAACCATGGATTCAGTGGGTCACGGTACATACGGGCGTACCCTATTCGGAGCATGGGATCTTTCGGCTTTCGGAAGGGCATAAGCTGCAATATCAAAACGTGTGGGACCTGATGTCAAGAAAAGGTCTCCCGGTCTGGGTTTGCGGGAGCATGAATGCCAAGTGTGAGAATTCCACAGGCGGCTATTTGCTTCCCGATCCATGGTCGTCCGACTTTCCCCCGCAACCGGACGAACTGCTGCCCTATTTCCGTTTTGTCCAGCGAAACGTTCAGGAACACACCAATGACCGGGTTCCTCTGAGCAAGTCCGACTATCTGCAATTCATGCGGTTCATGATCACACATGGATTATCGGCAAATACCTGTGCCTCCATTTTTCGGCAAGTGCTTTGGGAAAAGAGGACCGGCGGGGGACGCTGGCGCCGCGCCTTTATCCTGGAAAAGCTGCAGTTTGACGTATTCCGCGCGGTGTACAGGCGGGTCAAGCCTGCCTTTTCAACCTTCTTTCTCTATATGGAGCCGGAGCAATTCACGGTTGCCCGGGATGAGAAAACGCAACGAGAGCACGAGTCGTCAATCCTGGAGGGTTATTTGGCCATGGACGAATTATTGGGCCGAATGCTCGAACTGCTGGGCGATGAGGCTATCGTTGTGCTTTCTACCGCGCTGAGTCAGCAGCCTTGTTTACGATATGAGGAAGCGGGAGGAAAGTATAGCTATCGTCCGAAGGATTTCGCGCGCCTTCTCAACCTCGCAGGATCGACCGTGCCTTGCGGCATAGAGCCGGTGATGGCCGAGCAGTTCTGGCTCCGATTGAACACAGACTCCGATGCTGCCGAGGTGGAAACCAGCCTTGCTGCCCTAAAGGTCGGGCAAGAACGGGCGATCTTCGCCAAACGCGATGGCTGTCGCGTTTTCGCCAGTTGCTCAATCCACCATCCGCTTCCCGACGATGCCGTACTCCGCTTTGAAAATTCCGGGCAGAACATCCCTTTCTTCGACATATTCTATGTCATAGGCGCTGGCAAAAGCGGGATGCACCATCCCGACGGAATCCTCTGGATTAGGCACCCTGCGCGCGCCCACAAAGTGCACCCGGAACAGGTACCCCTGTTGGCGGTTGCCCCTACACTCCTTGACGTGCTGGGAATCGACAAACCCGAGTACATGCGGGGAGTCTCGTTAATGCGGAACCCTGGCGGGAGGTCCTTCTCCGCTTCGGACGCAGATATTTATGGCAGCCGCCAGCCTACGGCCTAACCGGGGCGTTCGCCAGTATCTGCTCTCGAGTTTTTCCTCAGCCAGTGAACCGTTTTATGCAGAAATGCTAAACCTGCGGCTCCCGCTGTCGTTCGAGAGAGCGTGGCTAAGAACCGGAGACAAGCTCGTAACCGAGTTGCTGCATCGTAGGTCCCCAAGCCTCCTCAATATTTCTGACGGACGCCTCTGAAAGGCGATCTCGCCAGCCGCCAGACTTGGCCTCACGAACAAAAGGTATGTCCTGACGGGTGCCCTTGGTCGTAATCCATTTATCCGACTGCGTTTTTTCCAAAGAACGCATGTGCTGGGCGGAGCTTAGCTTGATTGCGCGCTCGATTCTTTCGGGAGTCGGGTCGATCCTCAACATTGGGGACACTTTCTGTAGCTCCTTGACCGGATCGGCCAGGAGGTCTTCGTAGCGGACTAAACAGAAGTTATTGTTCCCCTGCCGCATTCGAACCCAACTCATCGCGTGCTCTTCCCAAGTGCCAAGAAGATTTGCGTAGTCCACAACCTTGGCTGAGATAAAACGTTTGACAAAATCATCCAGGGGATAGCTATCTGGAAGAAGGCGAACTTTCAGGTTATAGAAGTAGAAGGAGACTGCGACATCCCGGGGATCACGAACGATGTAAATGACTCTGGGATATCGGGGGTCGAAGTATTCGTGGCTCTTTAGAACACGGGGGCGTTTGCGAAGGACTCGATCAGGCAGAGTATAGATTGATGGGACCCAAACGTCCAGGTTTGCAAATGTGACGGGCTCATCCTGCCAGATGTAATTGCCAAATATGAACCGGGACCAGGTGCTTCCCGAGCGGAAATAACCAACCAGAAAAATATCATCGGGAAACACAGTGGCCAGCCGCCCCGCGGGCTTTCTGAGCAGCACGGTCTCAAGGTAACCCTTAAGTCGTTTGTTCATTTGCTTTTCATCCTTCAAACGTTTTTATTGCCTGCGAACATCGGCAAACCTGCAACTTCAATGAGCTAGATCACTTTGCTCCTAATAGGTT
>WNFL01422848.1_pt4 | contig 16025 bp, 10 predicted proteins | sample 5400361 | NCBI WGS metagenome assembly WNFL01 (sample SAMN13153351, study PRJNA577476) | soil metagenome | isolation source: 40 cm soil on Douglas fir-dominated hillslope | place: USA:California | collected 2013-09-17
CTGCCCTCGCCCATGACCATGACCTGCTCGAAGAGGTTGTCCTGCAGGATGGCGGCTTCCATGTCCACCGGCGGAATCTTCTCGCCGTTGGACATCACGATGATTTCCTTCAGGCGCCCCGTGATGTAGAGATGACCCGCTTCGTCGAAGCGCGCCGTGTCGCCGGTGTTGAGCCAGCCGTCCGCGTTGAACATGGCCCTGGTCGCATCCGGAAGATTCCAGTAACCGAGCATGACGTTGGGGCCTTTGACGAGCAGCGCATCTTTGTCGCCCAGCTTGACCTGCACGCCGGGAATCGGCTTGCCGATGCTGGCCGGAACGTTGTCGTCCAGGCGGTTGGTGCTGACCACCGGGCTGGTTTCGGTCAATCCATAGCCCTGCAGAATGGGCAAGCCGAGTCCCACGAACAGCCTGGCAATGTCCGGCGCCAACGCGGCACCGCCGCTCACGGCCGCGCGCAGTCGCCCACCCAGGCGCGCCATCACTTTACCGGCCACCAGACGATCGAGAATCGGCCACAGCAGGAAGGAAAGCTTCCATGGGCCCCTGCCTTGCTGATGTTCGAACCTTGCCCATCCGACTGCAACCGCGAACTCGAAAAGCTTCCTTCGAAATGCCGGCCCTTCCGCAAGTTTGGTATTGATGCTGCCGTAGACGCGTTCATAAATCCGCGGCACCGAAATCATGATCGTCGGCCGGATTGCGACGAGATCCTCGCCGAGCTGCGCGATCGAGCGGGCATAGGCGACACAAGCGCCCGCCATCATGGTCAGATAACAACCCGCGGTACGTTCCAGCGTATGCGACATCGGCAGGAAGGACAGGAACAGGTCGTCGGTCGTCACTTCGAAGCATTGCAATGCACTGGCGGCGTTCTCCAGCATGTTCCGATGCGACAGCATGACGCCCTTGGGCTTTCCGGTTGTGCCCGACGTGTAGATGATGCTCGTCATTTTCGTGCTGTCGGGATTGACATGCTTGACCGCGCCCGCAGTCTTCGGCAGCCAGTCGACGATACTTTTGAGGCGTGGATCGGTGGATGGACCCGGCATTGGATTGATGCACAGCGCGCGCATCACACCGGTAAGCTGGTCCCGAACTTCCGCGAACGCTTCCCACTGTTCGGCGTTCTCGAACACCAGCACCCTGGCGCCGGAGTCTCGCAGGATGTATGCAATGTTGTCGGGCCGGTCGGAGGTGTAGAGCGGCACGGTCACCAGATCGAGTCCCATCGCGGCCTGATCGAAGACGATCCAGTTGACGCTGTTGCGCAGCATGATCGCGACCCGGTCGCCGGGTTGCAGCCCGTCCGCTTCGAATCCCGCTTGCCAGCGCGCGACCAGTTTCTCGACGTCGCCCCAGGTGTAATCCTTCCATCCGCCCGGCTCGTCGAAATTCCTGTACGCCACCACCGCAGCCGACCGGCGCACGCGTTCCTGGAACAGTCCGTCCAGGGTTTTCGCAATTTCCGGGGCGATGTTGTCGCCTTTCCGCGCCATGACGATTCCTCCAGTTGTTTTTCTTGGTCGCGCGCGAATCAGTCGAGAAAGATGTCCGGGTAGAGCTTCGCACCCGGCGTAACAGCGTAGTGCCCGAAATCCGTGACTCCCTGTCCGCGCAGGACCTCCTCGTCGATAAAAAAGTGGCCGGTAGCGCTGCGGCTGTCGCGGATCACGATCGCATGGGCGGCATCGGCCATGATTGCGGGTTTGCGACTCCCGGCCAGTGCCTGCGGGAAAAATACTTCAACCGCAGCCGTGGCGATAGTGGTGCGCGGCCACAATGAATTCACCGCGATGCCCTGGGACGCAAATTCGGCGGACATCCCGAGCGTGCACATGCTCATGCCGTATTTCGCCATGGTGTAGGCGACATGCTCCTTGAACCATTTCTGGCTCATGTTCAGCGGCGGCGACAGCGTCAGGATGTGCGGATTGCGTGACTTTGACAAATAGGGAATGCAGGCTTGCGAACAGATGAAGGTGCCGCGCGCATTGATCTGGTTCATAAGGTCATAGCGCTTCGCAGGCGTCGCCATGGTGCCGGTAATGCTGAGTGCACTGGCATTGTTGACCAGGACATCGATGCCGCCGAATTTTTCCGCGGCCGTCCTTACCGCGACCGCCACCGCATTTTCGTCGCGAACATCCAACTGCAGCGGCAACGCCCGTCCGCCGGCCTCCTCGACTTCATGCGCGGTAGAATGGATCGTGCCTGGCACTTTGGGATTGGGTTCCGCAGTCTTGCCGGTCACCACGATGTTGGCGCCATCGCGAGCGAAGCGCAGCGCGATTTCACGACCTATTCCTCGCGTCGCACCAGTAATGAATATCGTTTTGTTCTTTAGATTCGACATTTCGCAGCGCTGCGTTTACCGCTCACGGTTCAAACGAAGCGAAAGAGGTACGCGCAAATCGGATTAGTTGTGACGCGATCCGATAGACAGTGTCTGACCAAGTGGGCTCCCGGTCAAGAGCCGTCCGCCAAATGAACTTGGACAAATTCCCGACGGCGATCCCCGCGCGGGGTGCGAGAACTCCGCACCAAGACGCAAGCCGTCCATGCACCGCGCGCCTGGCTGGAATCGGGCCTCTTGGCGTTGTGGCTGATGCCGCGCAAAGTCGACTATATCAGTGAGATTTCGCGCTGGTTGCAGCGCCCCGTCATCGCTTCTTCGCGGGCACTATCTGCGTCGAACTCACCAGTGCCAACTCGAGTAGTTCCAGGCTGCGCTTGGCGGCGAACATGACCTGTCGCTGCATGCGTTCGGTAATGGCGTAGTGCTTGACTATTTCCAATGCGAATTTTGGGTGCTCGTCATCGTAGTGACTGTGCTCGCGAATCCACTTATAAGTCCTGGGGTTCATATCCACACCCGGCCGGTCCCGGTAGGACTCGAAACCCGTGGCGATTTTTCTCGCGAGCGCTCCCGCAACGCCTTCGATGGCAAAGCTCGTCGCGGCCACGGCTTCGGCAAGGGAGCCTTTGGCGTTTACTCGCCAAACCCAGTCAGTAAGCGACTGAACGTCACGCAGGATGGGCGACTCGCCCTCGGCCAGGTTCAGCATTTGCTGCCGATCCAGGCCGAATCCCTCGCCCATCCATAGCCAATGTTCTGCGTGTGCCCTTTCGATACGGATGTTTTCAATCAGAAATGTTCGGGAAAAGTCATCCTCTACCTTGATCAAACCCTCCGCAAGAAATTTCGGGAAATCATAGATAAAGGGGTAGATCTGAAGAATCCATCCCTGCATCTGCTCTACGCTGAGACGCCCCGATGCGACCGACTGAGCCCATTGTCCGTTGACCAGATTATCCCAATGGGGCGCCACGAACTCGTACAACGAGGAAACCCACCGGGGATGCGAAGTCATTTCCCGAACCGCCTTGTCATTCATGTTCATCGTCTTTTCTTTCATGTTATGGAATTAAAAACTGATTCCCGGACAGCCGACCGCAATTGAGGCGAATGAGCCACTTCCGTTCCTGTACGCACTGGGAGCGTTGGCACAGGTAGCTTTGTCTGGAACGGACTGGGAGGGGAGATCCAGTTGCCTTGTGCGAAGTCCACTCCGATCTCGCGCAATGCGCGCAGCACATTTTCTCCGTCCACAAACTCGCCGATCGTTTTCTTGCCCATCACATGCCCTACGTCGTTGATGGCGCGCACCATCGCCACTGCAACCGGGTCATTCGCTACGTCCTTGACGAAACTGCCGTCGATCTTGATAAAGTCGACCGGTAAATGCTTGAGGTATCCGAACGAGGACATTCCGGCACCGAAATCGTCCAGCGAGAACAGGCAACCAAGCGACTTCATTTCCCCAAAGAATCGCGCTGCCTTGTCAAAGTTGGCAATTGCGGCGGTTTCCGTAATCTCGAAACAGACGCTCCGAGGAGGCATTACATATTTCCGGAATTGTTCTCGAACGAATTCAAGAAAGCGTTCGTCTCCGATTGATGTGCCCGAAATATTGATTGCATAGGTTCCGCAGTCCGGGCCCAGGGAACTGATCCCGGCGAACGCGTTTTGAACAACCCACTGATCTATCATCGGCATGATGCTGTAGCGCTCGGCCGCAGGGATGAACGCCATCGGGGGAACGACCTTGCCATGCTCGTCGAGCATGCGCACCAGAAGCTCGTGATGGCTCGTCTGGGGAAAGTGCCCCCCGATCGACATGATCTGCTGGGAGTAAAGAACAAAGCGTCCCTTCTGCAGCGCTCGTTGCAGCCGGGGCACCCATTCCAGTTCGCCCCGGCGCATGGAGATCTCACTGTCGTGCGGTCGGTAGAACTGAACGCGATTGCGCCCCTTGTCCTTTGCCGTGTAGCAGGCAGCATCAGCGGCGCTGAGTATGTCGGTGAGGTTGAGCATCCCATCCGCGACCTGGACCACGCCAATGCTTGCGCCGATGCTGAACGAATTGCCTTCGCTGACAAAGCGAAAGTCGGCTATGCACTGGCGCAGTTTGTCGGCGATGCCGATGGCCTCCTGCATTGGACAGTTTTCAAGCAATACACCGAACTCGTCGCCGCCCAGGCGGGCAAGAGAATCACCTTCTCGCACCTGCTCTTTTAGCAATGCGCCCACCTGCCTCAACATTTGATCGCCGGCGGCGTGCCCACAAGTATCGTTGACGATTTTGAACTGATCGAGATCCAGGTACATGACAATGTGCTGCCGATCCTGGTTGGCCGCGGTGTGTAAAGCCAGTGCGAGGCGCTTTTCGAATTCAAGGCGGTTAACCAGATTGGTGAGAGGGTCGTGGCTCGCATGGTAGGCAAGCTTCACCGAATATTCCTGCCCCAGTTTGAGTTCCTTGAGTTCGCGTTCTGCGCGATCGACCTGGCTGACCATGCGCTGCGTAAGAAAAATGCCGAAGGGAACCAGAATTCCCGCGACCGTGAGGATCACCAGCAATAACATGGACCGGATCCAGCGCGTGGCCTCGCCCAATGTATTTGAAAACCGGTTCTGCCACGGCCTGAGTTCTTCGTTGATCTGAATAATGCGGTTCAATACGGAATCGCGCCCGGGGAAGTCCATGCCGCCGGACATCCGGAATGCATGGAGTTCTTCGGCTGCCGCGTCAAGCCTCTCCATGAACTCATCGCCCGTTTTCCAGATGTCGAGCACGTTCTTCATGTAGCTCACGCGATGAAAGCGCTCGTATAGACTGATAACGCCTGGGATGTCGTCCGGGTGGGTTCCGCCTTGAATGAATCCGGCCCGAACGATGGAGTCATCCGGATATGGCTTTTCAAGCTCAAGGCGAGCCTTGCGGAAACCCATCGGCACCATGATCGCTTTCCGATAACCGAGGAAATCCGATTCGGCGCCTGTCGTCGCAAAGCGCATCAGGTGGAATACCGCTTCTTTCTGATTCTTCGACCACAGGCTCTCGCCTTCGACGTATGCGCGACCAGCAGTCAAGATGTCCATGCTGGCGATGGCAAGCCAGACGAGGACCGCAACGATCGTCAGGAACGGCGAAACGATCAGGAGCATGCGCTTGCTCATTGCGAACCACTGTATGACTTTCGAAAATGCGGTCATTGCGGATTTATTCCAAAAAGTACGCCATCGCTTTGTCCTTCTTCAGGAATTTTCGCGATACAGGAAGCGAACGCTGGTTTTTTTGAGCAAACCGCACCCCCCCCGGCAACGGTAGCAGCAGGTTGCATGCCTGAAATCACGAAAAGACGGACTGCGACGCCAGAAAACCAGCCAATTCAGCGAATAAGGGTGAATACGCTGTTAAAAAGATGCGTCGCTAAGCAGCGACTATCGTGCCGGAAACGAGGAGCCTCCGACACTTAACGACACGAATACATGAGGTGCGCAGAAATTTCGACGCTGCCGTAATACGGATTGCGCCGTTGGATGGGATTCAGTATTACAAATGAGTTGAGCAAGGACTAAATTCCTGCAGTCTCTCGCTCGATACTATCGCTCCCTCGCATTCCCGGCGGTCCGCACGTTTCAAGCGCCCTTGAAAACCGGTTTGCGCTTCTCGACAAACGCGGTTACGCCTTCCTTCAGGTCGGCGCCCCGCGCGCAGCGGGAAAACGCCTGCAGCTCCTGCTCCATCTGCGCGTCCAGCGAATCGAGGGATTGATTGACCAGCCGCTTGGCTTCCGCGTAAGCGCGCGTCGGCCCCGCGGCCAGGCGCTGCGCGATGCGTGCCGTCTCCTCCGCGAGCTTCTCGTTCGGCACCACCCAGTTCACCAGCCCGTTCTGGCGCGCCGTTTCCGCGTCGAAGCGATCGGGCAGCATGATCATCTCCATGGCCTTCTTGTATCCGACCAGCCGTGGCAGGAAATAGGTGCTGCCGCCGTCCGGGCTGGCGCCGATGTTTGTATAGGCGAGCGTGAAACGGGTATCGGCGGCGGCGATCGCGAGGTCCGTCGCGCACATCAGGCTGAATCCGGCGCCGGCGACCGCGCCATGCACACTGGCCAGGACCGGCTTGCCCATGCGCCGCAGCGCCAGGAAGGCCGCATGCATCTCGCGCCCCCAGGTCACGATCAATTCCGGCAATTCGGCGAGATGCTGATGGAAGACTGCAACATCCCCGCCCGCCATGAATGCGGCGCCCTCGCCGCGCAAAACCACCGCGCGAACGGCGGGATCTTTCTCCACCGCTTCCGTGACCGGACGCAGTTGCTGCATCATCTCGCCGTCCATCGCGTTCATCACATGCGGGCGGTTGAGCGCGATGGTGGCGATCATGCCGCGGTTTTCTGCGACACCGCACTGCCCAGCGCAGTCACGTTCGTCGGTTCCCGCACGATCTGCAGGCGGCCGATGTCCTGCGGGAAATCGTCGACCATGATGCAGCCGTGGCGCAGCGCGCTGAACTGCTGGAACTGGGCCGCCTCCGCCGTGCTGATGATGCCCTTCTCGACCGCGGCCGCGATGCGCGCCGGCTCTGTCAATCCGGCAATTACACCGGCCTTCATCGCACTGCGGATCTTGCCTTCCGTGGCTTCGCCGGCCGGCGCCGCCTGCATGGCCAGTTCCAGACGCCCGACCGGATCATCCTGGTGCCTGAGCACGAATACGTTTGAGGTCAATCGATCGCGGGTCGGCGAAGCATCGAGCAGCAGCTTGGCGATCTGGTGGCCCAGATAGTCCCGCGGCGGCGCAAACGATTTTCCCAACGGGAAAACCATCACACGCAACGTCCATCCGGTGATGCGGCTCGGGAAATTCTCGAACACGCCGTAAAACGCTTCCTGGATGCGGTTGAGGCAATCGTCCATCACCCACTTCACCAGCGGCAGGTCGGCCCGCGGGCGCCCATCGTCTTCGTAACGCTTCAGAACCGTCGACGCAATGTAAAGCTGGCTGAGAATGTCGCCCAGGCGCGCAGACAGTTTTTCCCGGCGCTTCAGGTCACCGCCGAGAAAAAACATCGCCATGTCGGCGCAGAAGGCGAAGCCCGCGCACAAACGCGTGAGCTGCCGCGTATACGGACGCAGTTCCGGGGCACCAGGCACGCTGACCAGATTCGCACCAGTCACGCCCTGCCATAGCGACCTCGCCGCGTTGCAGACGACGAAGCGGACGTGGTCCCAGAAAGCGTCGTCGAAATCACTGCCGGCCTGCCTGGGGTCTTCATTGCGTGTCGCCGCAATTTCCCTCAGCACATAGGGATGGCAGCGAATTGCACCCTGCCCGAAAATCATCATGCTCCGGGTCAGGATGTTCGCGCCTTCCACGGTGATGCCGATCGGAATCTGCTGATAGGCGCGACCGAGATAGTTGTTCGGACCGAGGCAGATGCCCTTGCCCCCATGCACATCCATTGCGTCGTTGATCACCTGCCGGCCGCGTTCGGTGCAGTGGTACTTGACGATGGCCGATATCACCGACGGTTTTTCGCCCAGATCGATCGCGCCCGCAGTCATGGTGCGCGCGGCGTCGATCGCGTAGGTATTGCCGGCCATACGGGCCAGCACTTCCTCGATGCCTTCGAATTTGCCGATAGCAATCTTGAACTGGCTGCGCACCCTGCTGTACGCGCTGGTGGTGCGCAGCGCCAGCTTGGCCGCTCCGGCACTTGAAGAAGGCAGGGAAATAGACCGCCCCGCCGCCAGGCACTCCATGAGCATGCGCCAGCCCTGGCCTGCGTACTCGCGCCCGCCGATGACCCAGTCCATCGGGATGAAGACGTCCTTGCCCCAGTTCGGCCCGTTCATGAACGAGGCGTTCAGCGGAAAATGGCGGCGGCCGATATTCACGCCGGGATGTTTGGTCGGAATCAGCGCCAGCGTGATGCCGATGTCCTCCTGCCTTCCAAGCAGGCCGTCCGGATCGTGGAGCTTGAATGCAAGTCCGAGTAGTGAGGCCACCGGCCCGAGCGTGATGTAGCGCTTTTCCCAGGTCAGGCGGATGCCGGTCACCTCGCGGCCTTCGTGCAATCCCTTGCACACCACGCCGAAATCCGGAATCGAACCGGCGTCCGAACCGGCCTCCGGCCCGGTCAAAGCAAAGCACGGCATCTCCAGACCTTTCGCCAGGCGCGGCAAATACAAATTCTTCTGGTCGTCGGTGCCGTAGTGCAGCAGCAGTTCCGCCGGTCCGAGCGAATTCGGCACCATCACCGAGACGCACGCCGTGGCGCTGCGCGTCGCCAGCTTTTGCACGACCTGGGAGTGCGCATACGCGGAAAATCCCATGCCGCCGTACTGGCGCGGGATGATCATGCCGAGGAAGCCGCGATCCTTGATGAACTGCCAGACTTGCGGCGGCAGGTCGTTCAGTTCGTGCGTGATTTCCCAGTCGTCGCACATGCGGCAGAGCTCCTCGACCGGCCCGTCGAGAAAAGCCTGTTCGTCGGGTGTCAGCCGCGGCTTCGGCGTGCCGAACAGTTTGTTCCAGTCCGGCTGGCCGCTGAACAATTCGCCATCCCACCATACCGTGCCCGCGTCGAGCGCCTCCTGCTCGGTCTGCGACACCTGCGGCAGCGCCTTGCGGAACCAGTTGAGCAGCGGATCGCTGATCAGCGCACGGCGCAACTGCGGCACCATCAGCAGCGCGGCCGCGATCAGGAACAGCGTCCACAGCACAACTTTGGTTGCACCGCCCGCACCGGACCACAGCGTCAAGGCGCCCAGGTAGGCAGCGATGCCGATGGTCCACGCCGCTGCCCCGGCGCGAAGGTAGGCGAGTATCCACAACACTGCCGCCGCCGCGGCCACCCAGAGAATGATGTTCATGTTCTTGCTCCTATTTCCGATTCGTGTACGCGCTTCATGCCGCTTCTTCGACCCGGCAGACCGCGTTTGGTTTGCAACGCAGACAGAGGCGCCCGCAATCCGGCGGCAAGGAAGGGAATCAGCCGGCGCATGATGGCTTCCGCATCGTCGCCGTCCTCGAGGTTGCAGGTTGCGATCAACTTCAAGGCGTCGTTGCCGGCCATGATGTAGGACAGGGTGCCGAACATGAAGTGCATGCGCCAGGTCAGCTCCTGGTCCGGCAGTTCCGGCAGCGACCTCGTCAGCGCCTGCTTGAAGCGGATGACAACCTGGCGGTATTGCGCCGGCAGGATTTCGCGCAGGGTATCGGCCGGATCCGAAAATGCGCGTCCTAGCAGCCGCAGGAAGATGGCCCCGCGCGCCAGCGGCTCCTTGCTCACATGCAAAACCGGCGCGATGATGGCTTCGATTATCTGCTCGATGGCAAGCGGCCGTCCGCGCGCAGCGGCCTCGAGCTTGTCGAGGTGGACAATGCGCGCCGCATTCAGCGGGCCGAGGCGAAGCTCGAACACTTCGCGGATCAGCGCTTCCTTGGAACCGAAATGGTAGTTGACGGCCGCGAGGTTGACCCTGGCCTTGGCGGTAATCACCCGTAGCGATGTGGCCGCGTACCCGTGTTCCATGAACAGCGACTCCGCGGCGCAGAGGATTTTTTCCCGGGTATCGATAGCCTGGTTCTTGTTTTCGGCCATTGCGCGCTCGCCCGCGGTCTGCTTCGGTGGCGGCCCTCTCTAGAGAATGCAGTCAAACAACTGATTCAAACGAACGTTTGAATCATCGTCAGCCCGGGAAGTCTTGTCAACGGAAAATTGGCAGCGGCAACAAAAAGAAACCCGGGCCATCGGGCTGTGTCTGCAGGCCTTGCCGCTTCCTGCCTGACGCTCGCCGCACCGTATCAGAACTGGGCCTCTTCGAGCGCCAGCACGCTGCTCGAGCCGTGCACGATTTCCTGCTTATAGGCCGCCGCCAGGGGAAGGATATGCTCCGCATAAAAACGCGCGGTACCGATCTTGGCACGGTAGAAATCGTAGTCCTCGCTGTTTTCATCCAGCCTGTTCTTGGCGATCAGCGCCGCCCGCGCCATCTGCCAGCCGCCGGCCACGGTGCCGAACAATTTCAGGAATGGCACAGCGCCGGCGGATGCCGCCTTCATGTTGTCGGGGAAAGTCGCGAGCAACCAATCGGTGGCTTCGGACAACGCAGCGACGCCTTCCGCCAGCGAGCGGCGGATGACCGCGAGGCCGGGATGGCCGACCTTCCCGAGCTCCGCATCGAACGCCCGCATCTCGCCCAGGACGAGTTTGATGGTTACGCCCTTTTCATAGGCGACCTTGCGGCCGACCAGGTCGTTGGCCTGGATGCCGGTGGTGCCTTCGTAGATTGTAGTGATGCGCGCGTCGCGCAGATATTGCGCCGCACCGGTTTCCTCGACGAATCCCATGCCGCCATGAATCTGCACGCCCGTGGACGCGATTTCGATGGATTGCTCGGTACACCAGCCCTTGACCACCGGGGTCAGCAGATCGAACATGGCCTGGTTGCCGGCACGCTCAGTCTTGTCGGGATGCAACAGCGCCTTGTCGAGATGGGCGGACGCCAGCGTGGCCAGCGCGCGCATCGCCTCGGTCTGCGCCTTCATGCTCATCAGCATGCGGCGCACGTCGGGATGATGAATGATGCTGACCCGCTCCCCGTTCTTTACGCCGATTTCCCTGCCCTGAACGCGGCTGCGCGCGTAGTCGAGCGCATGCTGGTAGGCACGTTCGGCGATCGCCACGCCTTCGATGCCGACTTCCAGCCGCGCGAAATTCATCATCGTGAACATGTATTCCAGCCCGCGATTCTCCTCGCCGACCAGATAACCGATCGCGCCGTCGGCATCGCCGTAGGCCATCACGCAAGTTGGGCTGCCATGGATGCCGAGCTTGTGCTCGATGGAGACGCATTTGACATCGTTGCGTTTGCCCAGGCTGCTGTCGGCGCCGACCAGGAATTTCGGCACGACGAACAGCGAAATGCCTTTCACGCCCTCCGGGGCCTCCGGCGTGCGCGCGAGCACCATGTGGATGATGTTCTCCGCCATGTCGTGCTCGCCCCAGGTGATGAAGATCTTGGTGCCGTGAATCCGGAAATGGTCGCCCTCGGGCACGGCCCGCGCGCGCACGGCGGAAAGATCCGAACCCGCCTGCGGTTCGGTGAGGTTCATGGTCCCGGTCCATTTGCCGCTCACCAGATTCGGCAGATACGTGGCTTTCTGCGCATCGGAGCCATGGCGCATCAGCGAGGCAACCACACCGGCGGTGAGCATCGGACACAGGCAGAACGACATGTTGGCCGAGTTCCACATTTCCGACGTCTGCGCGGAAATGATGTGCGGCAACCCCTGACCGCCGTACTGCGGGTCGCAGTTCAACCCGGTCCAGCCGCCTTGCGAGAATTGTTTGAAGGCATCGGCGAATCCCGGCGCGGTAGTCACCACGTTGTTGCTAAATTTCGCACCCGCGGTATCGCCCGGGCGGTTGAGCGGGTCCAGCACGCCGGTGGCGAATTTTCCCGCCTCTTCGAGCACGGCATCAACCACGTCGGGCGTGAGATCCTCGCACCCCGGCAACCCGGCGATGTCGTCGAGGCCCACCAATTCCTTGACCGCGAATTTCATGTCGCGAATCGGCGCAGCGTATGTGGACATTTTTGACTCCTGAATCGCTGAACTTAGAAGACCAAACCGTTTGCCACAGAGGACACAGAGGACACAGAGAAAACCGGACAACTCAAAGACCAGTCTCTTTGGGTTTTGCTTTCCTCTGTGACCTCTGTGTCCTCTGTGGCCAAGTATTTTTAGACTTTAATCAAAGCTGACTAGTCAGTTCGGGTACCGCCTGGAACAAATCTGCGACCAGACCATAGTCCGCAACCTGGAAAATCGGCGCTTCGGCATCCTTGTTGATGGCGACGATGACCTTGCTGTCCTTCATGCCCGCGAGGTGCTGGATCGCGCCCGAAATGCCCACCGCAATATACAACTCGGGAGCGACGATCTTGCCGGTCTGGCCGACTTGATAGTCGTTCGGCACGAAGCCCGAATCGACCGCTGCGCGCGACGCACCGACCGCGGCGCCGAGCTTGTCGGCCAGCGCCTCGAGGATCTTGAAATTCTCGCCATTACCCATGCCACGGCCGCCAGACACGATTGCGCGCGCCGACGTGAGTTCGGGACGCGCCGATTTGGTGAGTTCCTGCCCGATCATCGACGACAGATCGCTCTGCTCTGCGGCAGCGGCGTTCTCGATCGTCGCGGATCCGCCCGTCGCGGGTGCTGCATCGAATCCCGTCGAGCGCACCGTAATCACCTTGATGGCGTCGCCGGATTGCACCGTCGCCAGCGCATTGCCGGCATAGATCGGCCGCACGAAGGTATCCGGCGATTCGACCTTGATGATGTCGGAAATCTGCGCCACATCCAGCAGCGCGGCGACTCGCGGCAGCACGTTCTTGCCCGCGCTCGTGGAGGGCGCGAGCACGTGGCTGTAGTTTTTCGCGATGGAGACGATCAACGCGCCCAGGCTTTCGGCCAGCGCGTGGGCATAGTGCGGCGCATCGACCACCAGAACTTTTTTCACGCCGGGAATCGCGGCAGCCGCTTTCGCAGCGCCTGCACATTGATGTCCCGCGACCAGGATGTCGATGTCGCCGCCGATTTTCTGCGCGGCGGCGACCGTGTTGAGCAGGGCCGGCTTGATCGCGGCGTTGTCGTGTTCGGCAATAACCAGGATGGCCATCAGATGACCTTCGCTTCGTTTCTGAGCTTCTCGACCAGCTCCTGCACGCTCTTGACCAGTTTGCCGGCACTGCGCTTCGGCGGCTCCTGCACTTTCAGCGTTTTCAGACGCGGCGCGACATCGACGCCGAGCGCTTCGGGTGTCAGCGTTTCCAGCGGCTTCTTTTTTGCCTTCATGATGTTCGGCAGCGTCACATAGCGCGGTTCGTTCAGGCGCAGATCGGTCGTGACCACGGCCGGCAGCTTGACGGAAATCGTCTCCAGCCCGCCATCGACCTCGCGCGTGACTTCCGCGGCGGCGCCGCTGACTTTCAGCTTCGACGCAAATGTAGCCTGCGACCAGCCCAGCAGCGCGGCCAGCATCTGCCCCGTCTGGTTGGAATCGTCGTCGATGGCCTGCTTTCCCATGATCACCAGGCCGGGCTGCTCCCTGGCTACGATCGCCTTGAGCAGCTTTGCCACCGCCAGCGGCTGGATTTCCACGCCGGTCTCGACCAGGAGCGCGCGATCCGCGCCGATCGCCAGCGCCGTGCGCAACGTTTCCTGGGATTGTGCGGTGCCGATCGATACCGCGATAATTTCGGTCGCCACACCGGCTTCCTTCAGGCGCATCGCCTCCTCCATCGCGATCTCGTCGAACGGATTCATCGACATTTTCACGTTGGCGGTTTCCACGCCCGAACCATCCGCCTTCACGCGCACCTTGACGTTGAAGTCCACCACGCGCTTGACCGCAACCACTACCTTCATCTCGCGAACCCTTGGCTAGATTGGAAAGAATGCGGATTCTACCGCAGCGCACCTGAATTTCCCCAACGGTTAGCTCGGGAACCGCAAAGGCGCGAATACCCTACGTGCGTAGCACGTCGGAGTACCCTTTTAGGCGCAAAGAAGAGCGCGCAAAGGAGTTCGACTTTCCACGTGAAATTCCAATCGGAATGCGAAGATTCCCAGACAAGGGTTCCTCACGAAAAGCTCCTTATTGCTTTCCTTTTGCGTTCCCTTTGCTTCTTCGCGCCGTTGCGGTGAGAACGACTTACGAAGTCTTAGCCTGTTCGCGCAGGACGTTCTTTTGGATCTTGCCGGTCGAAGTCTTCGGCAACAGACCGAATATGACCTTGCGCGGACATTTGAAGTGCGCCAGCCGCCCGCGGCAAAAGGCGATGATCTCCTGTTCGGTGACCGCCGGTGCGCCGGTCTTCAGCGTGACGAACGCGCATGGCGTCTCTCCCCATTTTTCGTCCGGCCTTGCCACCACTGCCGCCTCCAGAACGTGAGGATGGCTGTAGAGGACATCCTCGACTTCTATGGTGGAAATGTTTTCGCCGCCGGAGATGATGATGTCGTTGGAGCGGTCCTTGATCCTGACATAGCCGTCGGCGTCGATTACCGCCAGGTCGCCGGTATGGAACCACCCGCCCGCGAAGGCCTCCGCGGTCGCCTGCGGATTCTTGAGATAGCCTTTCATGGTGATGTTGCCGCGGAAGAAAATCTCGCCCATGGCCTGCCCGTCGCGCGCCACCGGCTGCATGGTCTTCGGGTCGAAAACGTCCATGCCTTCCTGCATTTCATAGCGCACGCCCTGCCTGCCGTTGAGTTCCGCGCGTTTCGCGGGCGGCAAGGCGCCCCACTCGGGATGTTTCGCGCACACCGAGGCCGGGCCATAGACCTCGGTCAGGCCGTATACGTGAGTCAAGTCCACGCCTATGCGCTCCATGCCTTCTATGACGGCCGGCGGCGGCGCCGCGCCGGCGATCATCGCCGACACCTTGTGGCCGATGCCGGCGCGCATTTCCGCAGGCGCGTTGATCAGCATGTTGTGCACCACCGGGGCGCCGCAGAAATGGCTCACCTTGTGCCGGCGGATCAGATCGAAAACCGGTTTGGCTTCCACCCGGCGCAGGCACACGCTGGTCCCGGCCACGGCGGCAAGCGTCCACGGAAAACACCAGCCATTGCAATGGAACATCGGCAAGGTCCATAAATAGACCGGAAAATGCGGCATCGCCCAGGTGACGATATTCCCGACTGCATTCAGATAGGCGCCACGGTGATGCGTGACCACGCCCTTGGGGTTGCCGGTCGTGCCGGAGGTATAGGACAGCGCGATCGCGTTCCATTCGTCCGTCGGCAAAGTCCAGGCAAAATCGGCGTCGCCGGTATCGAGGAAGGCCTCGTATTCCATTTCGCCGATCAGTTCGCCGCCATTTCCAAGTGCATCGTCGATGTCGACGATCAGCACGTCGCGCTCGACCTGACGCATTGCTGCAGCAATCGTCGCGGAGAATTCCCGGTCGGTCAGCAATGCCTTGGCCTCGCCATGATTGAGCATGAAGGCGATGGCCTGCGCATCGAGCCGCGTGTTCAGGGTGTTCAGCACGGCACCGGTCATCGGTACGCCGAAATGGGCCTCGAACATCGCCGCCACGTTCGGCGCCATGACCGCCACGGTGTCGCCGGCGCCGATGCCGCGCCGGACCAGTGCGGAGGCGAGCTTGCGGCAACGCCGGTAACTCTCGCCCCAGGTCGTTTCATGGTCGCCATGGATGACGGCGATCCTGTCCGGGTAGACCTCGGCCGCACGCGCAAGGAAGGACAAGGGGGAAAGCGGAACATAATTGGCCGGATTTCGATCCAAACCGGTCTCGTAAGGGCTGTTGCGGTTCAAGGTTGCTCCGGAAAATGCCGAAAAATGGTGACCAAGGGCTGGCGACGATAGTGCAATGAGCCGCGAGCCTTGGGGAATGATACGGGATTACCGCCCCCGAGACCGGCGGACCAGGGCGCGGCCCAAACCTAGAAAAGCATGGAAGATTGCTCTCAAAGGGCTTGACGGCAGTGGAAAATTTAACCGTTCCTGGTAGGGACTGGCAAGCGAATGGTGATAAGATTCCTGTCCCCGGAAAGGCTTGAATTCCGCCAAGGAAACCGTCCGATGTCGAAGTTGCAGGTGACGTCCAGATGATGCCCGAGCGCGCCA
>WNFL01016269.1_pt3 | contig 16010 bp, 13 predicted proteins | sample 5400361 | NCBI WGS metagenome assembly WNFL01 (sample SAMN13153351, study PRJNA577476) | soil metagenome | isolation source: 40 cm soil on Douglas fir-dominated hillslope | place: USA:California | collected 2013-09-17
GTTGTTTCCGTCGCTTTGGAAATACCTGCAGGCCGTACTGGCGTATGCCGTACCGCCGGTGGTCGCGCTGTTTCTGGTCGGGATGTTCTGGCGCGGCGCCAATGGCGACGGCGCCGCGGCGACCATGCGGCTGGGGTCGCTGTTCGGCTTCGCTCTTTTCCTGATCAATGTGGTGCTGGGCTGGACGCATTTCCATTTTCTATATGCGGCGCCGATTCTCACCCTGCTCGATGCGGCCATCCTGGTCGGCGTCAGTTTGCTGAACCCCGCAGCCCCGGGGACCTCGATCGCCGTCTCCATGTGGAAACTCGACTTCAGCCGCGCCGAGTGGCTGCGGCTCAAACTCCTGCCCATCTGGCAGGACTACCGCTTTCAGGCCGCGGCGCTGCTGGCGCTGATGGCCGCCGTCGTGATCGCTTTTCGTTGAACTCTCGGGAGGATACTCATGGACAGCTGGCCGGATCGTCGCCTTCTCGATATGTTCGGCATCGAAGTGCCCATCATCCAGGCGCCGATGGCCGGGCCCGGTACGCCCGAGTTGGCGATGGCCGTCAGCGACGCCGGCGGGTGGATCAGACGCGCGCGTCTCTCGAGTTCATCGGTCAGCGCACGAGACCGCTCAATCTCAATTTCTTCTGTCATACCCCGCCGGCGGCCGACGCGGTGCGCAGTTTGACCTGGCGCGCACGCCTGGCGCCGTACTACGCCGAACTCGGCCTCGACCCCGAGGCGGCCCTTGCCGCCGCCGGCCGGCGGCCCTTCGACAGTGATTTCTGCGCCTTGGTCGAGGACTATCGGCCGGCGGTGGTCAGCTTTCATTTCGGTTTGCCGCGAAGCGAATTGTTGGATCGCGTCAAGGCAGCCGGCGCCAAGGTGATCTCCTCGGCAACCACCGTCGCGGAAGCGCGCTGGCTCGAAGATCACGGCTGCGATGCGATCATTGCGATGGGGTATGAGGCCGGCGGCCACCGCGGCAATTTTTTGACCGAGGACGTGCCGCGGCAAGTCGGAACATTCGCATTGGTGCCCCAGGTGGTCGACGCCGTGGCGGTTCCGGTCATCGCGGCCGGCGGCATCGCCGACGCGCGAGGCATCGTTGCGGCGTTTGCGCTGGGCGCGGCGGCGGTGCAAATCGGAACCGCATATTTGTTCTGTCCCGAATCGAATGTTCCGCAGGTTCATCTCCAGGCCCTGAACAGCGCAGGCGATGACGACACGATGGTGACCAACGTGTTCACGGGCCGGCCGGCGCGGGGCATCGTCAACCGTCTCATGCGCGAACTGGGGCCTATGTCGGCGGCCGTGCCGGCGTTTCCGCTCGCTGCGGCGGCTCTGGCTCCGCTCAGAGCCAAATCCGAGTCGGCCGGGCGCGGGGATTTCACCAATCTGTGGTCGGGACAGTCGGCGGCATTGGCCCGCCGATCGCTGCCGGCAGGACAACTGACACGCCTGCTTGCGCAGCAGACCTTGGAAAGGCTGTGGCGCCAACCCCCGCCGGCGACTGGAATCGATTCGACATAATGTCCTCGATGTAGGATTTAAGATTAACGGCACGGCGCCGAAACCCCTTTATGGGCGCACGCCCCGCAATAGGATTGACTCATGCCCAATGTCTCCACGGCGCCCACTTATCAGTCCGGCAACGCATCCGTGCCGGCGGCGAGCGGGGGAGCGGATGCGGGGGCGCGAGGCACCGCGCTCGATTTTCTGCGCCTGCTGGCCATGGAGGTTTCAAAGGGCACCGTGGACCTGCCCTGCTTTCCGGACGTCGTGATCCGGATTCGCGACGCATTGGCCGATCCGAACGCGACGATCGATCGGACCGTCGCCATCGTCGGCAACGAACCGCGCCTGGCGGCACGGCTGCTGCAAACCGCCAACTCGGCCGCGTTCAATCTCTCAGGCAATCGTCTGACGGATTTGCGCTCCGCGGTCACGCGCCTGGGACAGCAACTGGTACAAGGCGCCGCGGTCGCGTATGCCGTCCAACAGATGAAACATGCGGAATCGCTGCGCTCGATTGCCAAACCGTTGGGCGAGCTGTGGAGAGAATGCATTTCGGTGGCGTCGGTCAGCCAGGCCGTGGCACGGCACACCAAGGTCAGTCCGGATGAGGCGTTCCTCACCGGACTACTCCACGGAATCGGACGTCTGTACATCATGGTGCGCGCGGTGGGACAGGCGGCGCAGTTCGGCAACGATCGAGCCCTCCTGGATCTCATCGCCGATTGGCACGCACCGATCGGCAAGGCGGTGCTCGAGAACTGGGGCTTCGCGGAGCAGATGTGCAACGCGGTGGGCGATCAAGACGACCACGAGCGCCGCTGGATACATGACAGCGAACTATCGGACATCCTCGTCGTCAGCGTCGTGCTTGCCGCGGCCTTGGACAGTCCCGCGGCGTTGGATAATCCGGCGCCGCGAGCCGTCGCGATGGACGGCATCAGTGCCTTTCAGCATATCGGTCTGACGGAACACGATTGTGCCGCCATACTGACTCACGCCAAGCACCATCTCGGCTTGCTGCACGACGCGCTGGGCGGTTGACCGCGATTCGGGGTTTGGCGCCCGCGCCTCAGGGTTTCGGACCCGCGGAAACGCCGCGGCAACCCACGCCCTCCCCGCACACCTGATTGACCGGGCACACGACGGGAGATCCCTTCACGCATCCGCGCGCATCGGCATCGGGGGCGCGAGGTGCACAACGCTCCTGTCCATTGCAGGTCCGCTTGTCATCGCAGTCCGCGTCGCTGCGGCACGCGAGCGCCGCTTGATCGCGGTCTGTGGTCGCAAGTTCGCCTTGCTGGGCAATCACTCCCGACAACGTGGCGTCGAGCAGCTTCTCGGGCATCTCCTTGGCGGAAGGCAATTCGACGTCGGCAGCGACGATCTCCAACTCGGATGGGGTGGGACTCGCGCTCCGATAGTAGAGACTGAAGCGCACCACGTTGCGCGGGTCGAGCGCGTCGCTCAGCTTGACCGGAATGATGTGCGTAGAATCGCGCGGCCATGCCTCGCCGTGCACCAGCGGCAGGCGCCTCACGCTCTTGCCGGCCTCATAAATGCGCAGCTCCAACGAACTGCCGGCGCTCAGTTCGGCGGCGCCGGTGACGACCCGAACCTCGAGACGCGAAACGGGGACCGCCTCGGCGCTTGCGGCGGCGAGGCTCCAGAGCAACACGATCGGCCAAACTGACGTAGTCGGCAGGTGTAGTTTCACGGCACCTCCTCCCGGTAAAAGCGAATGTCGTCCCCTATCATAGCCCATCCTCACCAAAGCCTGCGTCTGCTAGGGTAGCGCTCCGAAATAGATGGAGATCGTGATGCCCTCTGTGGCGAAATTGCGGAGTTTGTGGCAGCGCCTCAACCCAGGAATCAAAGCTTGAGCGGTACCGCGGGCGGTTCCGGCGCCGTAGTTCGCCCCGGAGAGGATGTCCAGGCGGCGTTGAAGCGGGTCTTCGGCTTCGATCACTTTCGAGCCGGACAGGAAGCGGTGGTGCGAGATGCGTTGGCGGGCCGCGATATCCTCGCCCTGATGCCCACCGGCGGCGGCAAGTCGCTGTGCTTTCAGCTTCCGGCGTTGCTGCAACCCGGCGTCACCCTGGTCGTCTCGCCCCTGATTGCCCTGATGCAGGATCAGGTGCGTCTGCTGCGGGACAATGACATCGCCGCGAGTTTCATCAATTCGAGCTTGGAGCCCATCGAAGTGTCGCGGCGCACGGCGGCCCTGCTGCGCGGCGACTACAAGCTCTTTTATTTGGCTCCGGAGCGATTGCTGCTGTCCGAGTTTCTCGACGGTCCCCTGCGCCGCCTGAGCGAAGGCCCCGGAATCAACGCCTTTGTCATCGATGAGGCTCACTGCGTCTCGGAGTGGGGCCACGATTTTCGGCGCGAATACCGGCAACTGTCCGTGTTGCGCCGCCGCCATCCGCGGATCCCGATGCTGGCTTTCACGGCCACGGCGACTCCGCGAGTGCGCGTCGATATCCTGGCACAGCTGGCGCTGCGCAATCCGGCCGTACACGTCGCCAGTTTCAATCGACCCAATCTTTACTATCAGGTGCGCGCCAAGAGTAAACAGACCTACCCGGAATTGCTGGCGCAGGTGCGCGGCGGCGGCGCCGGCATCGTCTATTGCCTGTCGCGTCGGCGCGTGGACGAGCTGGCGGCGCAGTTGCAGAGCGACGGAATACGGGTGCGTCCCTATCATGCGGGACTCGATGCGGCTGCCCGGCGCGACGGTCAAGAAGCCTTCATTCGCGACGACGTCCAAGTGATCGTCGCGACCATCGCGTTCGGAATGGGCATCAACAAACCGGATGTGCGCTGGGTCGCGCATTACGATCTGCCCAAGACTCTGGAAGGCTACTATCAGGAGTCCGGCCGCGCCGGACGCGACGGAGACCCGGCGCGCTGCACCCTTTATTTCGGGGCCTCCGACATACGGACGTCGGAATTCCTGATTCAGCAGAAGATCGATCCGGAGACGGGCGCACCCCTCGAGGACGAGCAGCGCATCGCACGTCAGCAATTGCGGCAGGTACTGAACTACGCGGAGTCAACCGAGTGCCGCAGAGCGATTCAGTTGCGCTACTTGGGCGAGACCTTCCCCGCGCCGTGCGGAGCCTGCGACAATTGCTGCGAGCCGCGGAACCTGCAGGATTGGAGCACGGAGGCACGGCAATTCATGTCCTGCATCGCGCGCCTCGCGCAGCGCGGACAGCGCTTCGGCGCGGCCCATATCATCGACATTCTGCGCGGCGCCCGCGGCGAGCGCGTGCTTGCGCGCGGACACGACACCTTGAGCGTCTACGGGATCGGACGGCAGCGGTCGGCCGAGGAATGGCGCGGCGTCGCACGCGCCCTGCTCCATCAGGGATTGATCGACGAAACTCAGGATGGCTATCCGGTGTTGTCGCTCAATGCGCATAGCGGGCCAGTGCTGCGTGAAGAACTCATCGTGCGCATCGCCGCCCCGGTCAAGCGGAATCGCGCGCGCTCGTCGTCAAGCGCGGGCGCCCGCGCCGATCCTTCCGCGGGCCCCGCCGGGACCGACAGCTCCGCCTTGTTCGAACGGCTGCGCGCCCTGCGCAAGCGCTTGGCGGACGAGCATGGGTTGCCCCCCTATGTGGTGTTTCACGACGCCACGCTGCGCGAAATGGCCGAGCACCGGCCGCTCACCCTGAACCAGTTCGCCGGACTTCCCGGCGTGGGGCAAGCGAAGCTGGCGCGCTATGGCGAGCATTTCATCGCCGCCATCGTCGAGCATCTCTCGCAGAACCGGCCCTGAACGCCCGAAGCTATTTGCGATGGGCGCGGCCGGCGGACGCGGAGTCTCGCTTGGGCCGGCGGACTGTCCTCACCTTGCCGCTATTTCCTCCTCCGCAAAAGAACCGATCGCCGCCATCGGACTCGAGCCCCGAAATACCCACTCCGGGCGGCATCTCGAGCCTCTCCAGGACTTCTCCCGTTCCAGGATCGATTCGCCTCAATTCGCTCTCGTCGCCTTCCCAGGTGGCGTGCCAGAATTCTCCGTCGACCCAGGTGACCCCGGTGACGAAGCGGTTGGACTCGATCGTGCGAAGAATCGCGCCTGTTTCGGGATCGATTTGATGGATCTTCCGGTCCCGATACTGCCCCACCCAGAGCGTCCCTTCGGCCCACGTCAGCCCCGAATCACCGCCGCCGCCGGGCGCCGGGATCGTGGCGAGCACACGGCCGGTCTTCGGATCGATCTTCTGGATCCGATCCTCGGCGAGCTGAAACAGGTGCTGGCCGTCGAAGGCCGTTCCTGCATGCGCGGCGACATCGATCGAGCGCAGCGTCTTCCCGCTCGCGGGATCGAAGGCGCTCAGCTTGTCTCCGGCGGCAAACCAGACGTTCTCGCCGTCATACGTGACTCCACCCACGTTGTCGGCACCGGAAAACGGCCCATACTCTCGCATGATCTCGGCGGTTGATTTATTCATGCATACATCTTAGTCAATCGGCAGAGGAGTGGAGAGTAACAAGGTCGTCGCGAATCCCGCCACGGGCGGGGTCATCCAACGGCGAGCTCGCCCGCGGCCGAACGACTGCACCTTGCCTGCCCCCGCAAGCGAGTCGAGCGCCCGCTGCACGGTGCGCTGGCTGGTTCGAAGCGCAAGCCCCAGGGCCGAGCTCGACCACGATTCACCGTCGGCGAGAAAGGCCAGCACCGCCGCATGCTTCTCTTCGACGGGCCGCGCCAGCACGACGACCTCGCGTGCGCGGTGCGGCGCCAGCGCAAAACCTCGCTTCGTGGCGCTCACGTCGGCCAGCGTCCGAAGCACCTTGCGCAGCCGCCCCACTTCGACTCGCAACCGCGCGCGATGCGATTCATCGGCAACCTTCGCCCGGAATGCGCGCGCGACGAGCGTGCCTCTCGGCACGTCTCCCGGCCACGCTTCGCCCAGCGCGCGGGCGAGCGCGAACAGCACCGGACGCCTGGCGAGCGAGACCACTGTGCGCGCGTCACGCACGACATGACGGCACGCGTCCACGACGAATGCCTTCGACGCCAGCAACGCTTCGGCCTCCTCGAGCAGGAGGAGCCGCTCCCCGCCGCCGGCGATCAGACGCGCAGCGGGCGTGTTGAGCACGAGGAATGCGCTTTCGACCTCCGCCGTCAGCGCAGGGATACGCGCCTGGCGAGCCGCGCGTTCGGCCCGGGCGAGCGCGGCGCGCGCCGCCTTCGTCCGGAGGCGTCGCATCGCGATCCCCGCAACCACCAGCTCGTGGGCGGCCCTCGACGCGGGCGGGAAGGGCGCGGGGTCGAGCTCGGCGAGCGAACGCTCCGCCTCGTCGAGGCGCCCGATCAGGAGCAGGCGCCGGACCTCGAGATAGCGTGCGTGTGCGGCGTTCACCCGGTCGCCGTGCTCTTCGAGCGTCGCCCGCGCCGCGCCGAGCGCCTTCGCAGGCCAGCCCAGGTCGCGCGAGACGAGCGCGATCTCGGCCTCGGCGACGACGCACCGCGCGCGGGCCACGGCCTCCTTCGGACCGAAGGCACGCGCAGCACGCCGCATGAGAGCCTTGGCTCGAACGAGATCGCCGAGCTGAGCCATCGCGATGCCTCGAAGCGCGAGCGCAGGCGCGTCGTCGCGCAGGGCGACCCGCTTCAATGCGCCGAGAGGATCTCCCGCCGCGAGCGCACGCGCCGCGGCCGTGATCAGCGAGTCCATCGAAATCCCGTCACACTTGTCACTCCCAACCTGCGATGCCCGGGTCTTAGACTATCTCATGACCGATAACCGTAGGAGAGAGAGCATGACGAAGCACATGACCGGCACACGTAAGGAATGGCTCGCAGCACGGATCGAGCTGCTCGAGGCGGAGAAGGAGCTCACTCGGCGAAGCGACGAGCTGGCGCGGCGGCGGCAGGAGCTGCCGTGGGTTCGCATCGACAAAGAGTATCGATTCGAGACCGACGAGGGAAGCGCGTCGCTGAAAGAGCTCTTCCGGGGGCGCTCGCAGCTCCTCGTCTATCACTTCATGTTCGGGCCCGACTACACGGCGGGGTGTCCGTCCTGCTCGATGATCGCGGACGGGTTCGAAGGCTTCGCAGTGCACCTGGCGAACCACGACGTCACGCTGTCCGCAGTGTCGCTGGCGCCGCTCGCGAAGCTGCAGGGGTACAAACGGCGGATGGGGTGGACGTTTCCGTGGGCGTCCTCCTTCGGCGGCGACTTCAACTTCGACTTCAACATCTCGTACACAAAGGAGCAACAGCGCGAAGGGGGCATCGAATACAACTACCGGCGCGGCGGCCATGCGATGGACGCGACAACGTTCCCGGAGCCCGTCGTCCAATTCGCGGCCACCTGCGGAACCGACGCGGCCACGTACACGCGCGATCGGCCGGGCATGAGCGCGTTCACGCTCGAGGACGGCGTCGTCTATCACACGTATTCGACTTATGCGCGTGGACTGGACGGCCTGTGGGGCGCGTACCAGTGGCTCGACCGCGCCCCCAAGGGGCGCAACGAGGCGGGCGTCTGGTGGCGTCGCCACGACGAGTATGCGAGGGGCTGAGCCATATGATGCGTGAGAACAATGCAGCTGGTGCGGAAAGGACTACGGCCGACGATCCGGTCAGGCAAGTGGCATAGGGCATTTCTATGTTTCCCAAGTACGGCGTGCTCCAGCGGTGCATGGTTTCCGATCCAGCTTCCCGGCGAGGCTTCTTCGGCGTCTCGGCGCTGCTCTTCGCCGCCAGCGCGGCCGTGACGATCGTCTGGTGCGGGTCCATGTCGGCGATGAGCGAGATGCCGATGCCCGGCGGCTGGACGATGTCGATGGCGTGGATGCGGATGCCCGGACAGACGTGGGCCGGCGCCGCGGCGTCGTTCCTCGGCATGTGGGCCGTGATGATGGTCGCGATGATGCTGCCGTCCTTGGTACCCATGCTGTGGCGCTATCGCCAGGCCGTCGCCAGAACCGGCGAGACGCGCCTGGGTCGGCTGACGGCGATCGTGGGCTTGGGGTACTTCGCCGTATGGACGATGGTCGGAATGGGCACTTTCCTGCTGGGCGTCGCGCTGACCGCGGTCGCGATGCAGCTGCCGGCGCTGGCGCGCGCCGTACCGATCGCGGTCGGCGGGGTCGTGATCATCGCGGGCGCGCTCCAGTTCACCGCGTGGAAGGCACGTCACCTCGCCTGCTGCCGGGAGGCGCCCAGGTGCGGCCGTGAGCTGCCGGCCGGCGCCGGCATGGCCTGGCGACACGGTGTGCGCCTCGGCCTGCACTGCAGCTGCTGCTGTGCCGGGCTGACAGCGATCCTCTTGGGTCTCGGGATTATGGACCTGCGCGCAATGGCAGTCGTGACGGCGGCCATCACCGTCGAACGCCTCGCACCGGCCGGTGAGCGCGTCGCGCGAGCCATCGGGGCCGCCGTCATCGGGGCAGGGTTGTTGCTGATCGCGAGGGCAGCCGGGCTCGGATGACGCATCCGCATCGTCACTCGCCCTGCTTGTATACCCTGCCCTCTTTCATGACGAATTGAACGTGCTCGAGTTCGTGGACGTCGGCGAGCGGGTCGCCCTTCACCGCGATGATGTCGGCCGACTTGCCGGCGGCGATGGAGCCGAACAGCTCCGAATGGCCGATCAGATCCGCGGCATTCACGGTCGCCGATTGAATCGCCTGCATGGGCGTCATGCCGTACTTCACCATGAAGGCGAACTGCCGGGCGTTGATTCCGTGCGGGCAGACGCCGGCGTCGGTGCCGAACGTCATTTTCACGCCGGCGCGCACCGCCTTGGTGAAGTTGCGGCGCTGAGCCTCCGCCAAATCCCGGTCGTGCTGCAGAAAGTCGGCGGGCGTATCCGGAGCCGACTGGATGCACTCTTCGTCGTAGATGTCCATATCCAGATACGTGCCGTGCTGCTTGGCGAGTGAAATGCCCTCATCGTCGATGAGCGTGGCGTGCTCGACCGACGCGACTCCCGCGCGAATCGCGTTCTTGATGCCTTCCGCCGCGTGGGCGTGAGCCTCGACGCGCAGGCCGAAATTGGCGGCTTCCTCGACGGCGGCGCGCAGCTCCTCGGGCGTGAACTCGATGGATTTCGGATTGCTGCCATGAGTGAGAACGGCGCCCGTGGAAAGGACCTTGATGTGATCGGCGCCGCGGTGTGCGAGTTCGCGAATCTTCTGCCGCACTTCCCAAGGACTGTTCGCCTCGCCGTAGCGCAAATCCAACGGCAGCTGGATATCCGGCGCGAGACCGGTCATCGCTCCGGCGCCCTCGCTGATGGTGATGTACGCCCCCGCCACATACATCCGCGGCCCGATGATGATGCCGCGTGCGATGGCATCACGCATGGCCACATCGTTGAACGCCCGGTAGACGCCCACGTCGCGTACCGTCGTAAAGCCCCCGAGCAGCGTGACGCTCGCGTTGGGGATGGCCGCGTACGCGGTTTCCGCGGCAGTCCTTTGCAGAACTTTCAGCGGCTCCGCATCCGCCAGATCGGCCAGGTGAGTGTGGCAATCAATGAGCCCGGGAAGGACGGTCATTGCCGACAAATCGATGATCTTGGCGCCGTCCGGAATGGTCACGCTCGCGCCGACCGCGTCGATTTTCGCGCCGCGGACGAGAATGATCTGGTTCGAGAGGACACGGCCCGTCTCCACATCGATGAACTTGCCGGCGCGGATGGCGGTGACGGACGCGGGCGCCGAGGAAGCCGCGCCTGCGCCGGCCGCCGCGCCTTGAATCGGGCAAATCAGGGGTGCGAGGAACAAACAAAGCAAGGGGAATGCGATTTTCTCGTACACAAACGTCCTTTAGCGGGGATGACCCGGTGTTTCGATTTCGCGGCGGCGTGGCCGTCCGCCGCGCGGAGGGCTCATTATACTGTTATTCGACCGTTCAAGAAGCACCGGTGCGTGAAGAAATGCCGCCGTGAGGCATTTTGAAATTCGCTACGATGGGCAACCCCGTCAAAGGATTTCAACCATGAGCGATCTATCTGCGTTCCCCATCACCCGAAAATGGCCCGCCCGGCATCCCGACCGGCTGCAACTCTACTCGCTGCCCACCCCGAACGGCGTCAAGGTATCGATCATGCTCGAGGAGACGGGAGTGCCCTACGAGCCGCATCTCGTGAGCTTCGACTCCCACGATCAAATGACGCCCGAGTTTCTGTCGCTCAACCCCAACAACAAAATCCCGGCCATCCTCGACCCCAACGGACCCGGCGGTAATCCCCTGCCCCTGTTCGAATCCGGCGCGATTCTGTTCTATCTTGCCGAGAAAACCGGACAGTTCATGCCGCGAGATCCGGCCGGCCGCTACCAGACCCTCCAGTGGTTGATGTTTCAGATGGCCGGCGTTGGCCCCATGTTCGGGCAGGTGGGTTTCTTCCATAAATTCGCCGGAAAGGACTACGAGGACAAGCGCCCGCGCGACCGCTACGTCGCGGAATCGAAGCGCCTGTTGGGAATATTGGACCGGCAACTGGCGGATCGCGCCTGGATCATGGGCGACGCCCTTACCATTGCCGACGTTGCCACCTTTCCTTGGATCAACAATCTGATCGGCTTCTACGAGGCGGCCGATCTCGTCGGCATCGCGGACTTTCCGCACGTTACGCGGGCATTCCGGTCGTTCATGGCGCGCCCCGCGGTGATCAGAGGCATGGAAATACCCAAACGGGTCAAGTAGCGCGCCGCAGCCGGCGTTGAACGGCGCGCTGCAGTTCCTTGATCTCTTCGATATGCAGCGCCGCGCCGCAGCCGACGAACACCAGCGCGCCCACCACGACCGTCCCCAGGAGCGCGCCGAGCTTGCTCATGAATGCCTGCGTTTGCCAGTCAGCCAGCAGCCAGTGGGATGAGGCGGCGCAAACCGCAACCAGGGCCGCCGCCGCCGCGGCAACCTTCACCAACATGACGAGCATCCGTCGCGACTCGAGTCCGTGAATGTGCCTGCGCATGAGCGCGTACAGCAGCAGGAAATTGAACGTCGCGATGCAGCCGGTGGAGAACGCCAGTCCGCGATGACCCCATCCCAACCGAAAGGTGAATATCCAATTGAGCAGCAGATTGAGCGCCACCGCGAGGAAGCTCACGAGCATCGGCGTCTTGCGCTTGTCGAGGGCGTAGAACGCATTCACCAACACCTTGAGCGCGGCGTACCCGGCGAGCCCGACGGCGTAGAATCTGAGCGCGCCCGCGGCCTGCGCCGCCTGATAGGCGCTGAATTTGCCGTGCTGATAGAGCACGGAAATGATCGGTTCGGCGAGCATGATGAGTCCGACGGTCGAAGGGATCGTGAGCAGGAGCGCGAGACGCATGGCGCGGGCCAGCTCGGCGCGGAACGCCGTCATTTGCCCCGCCACCACCAGCCGTGAGAGCAGCGGCAAGGTGACGGTACCCAGCGCGACGCCGAACAGACCCAACGGCAACTGCATCAGCCGAAACGCGATCGAGAGCCAGAAGATCGGTCCATCGCCGAGCGTCGACGCAAACATCGAATTGACCAGAACATTGAATTGCGTGGTGCTGGCGGCGATCACCGAAGGGCCCATCAGCAATAGAATCGCCTTCACGCCGGCGTCGCGCCATCGAAAGTCGGGCCGAAATCGATACCCGAGCCGGGCCAGGGACGGCAACTGCACCGCAAGCTGCAGCGCGCCGCCCAAAACCGTGGCCACGCCCAACCCGATCAGCGCGCGCGGACCGAAATGAGGGTCGATCCAGAAGCCGAACGTCACCCCCCCGACGATCGATCCTATATTGAAGAAGCTCGATGCCATCGCCGGCATGCCGAAGACGCTCTTGGAATTGAGCATCCCCATCACCAAGGCGGCGAGCGACACCAGGAGAATGAACGGAAACATGATGCGGGTAAGCTGCGCAGTCAGCGCCGCTTTTTCGGGGTCGAAGCCCGGCGCCAATGCGGCCACCAACTGGGCCGAGAACGCCATCCCGGCCAGGCACAGGACGCCGAGTACCACGGCCGTCAACGTGGCTACCTTGTTCGCCAGCCGCCACGCGGCGTCATCGCCGCCGCGCACGATGGTCTTGCTGAAAGTGGTGACGAATGCCGTGGACAGCGCGCCTTCGGCGAACAGATCGCGAAGCAGGTTGGGAATGCGGAACGCGGCCGTAAAGGCGTCCATCGCGCCGCCGCCGCCGAACAGCGCGGCAAAGATCTGCTCGCGCGCGAGCCCGAGCAGACGGCTGCACATCACCGCGATGCCGATGATCCCCGCCGCTTTGGTATTCAGCTTCTCGGTACGGTCATCGGGAGCCACGGCGGCGGTGGGAATCGTCGGATCGTTCATTGGTGCGCAGCATACCTAAGGCCGCCCGTCACGTCGTGGCGAACATTCCCGCGACGGTCACCGCCATCACCGCGGTGGCGATCCATCCGAGCCGCTGCAATCGCGGCCGGATGACGAACCGCCCCATGATATCTTCGCGCGACGCCAGCAGCATCATGACCGCCATGATGGGGACCGCGATGACGCCGTTGATCTGGGCGCTCCATACCAACGCCCGCATCGGGTCCAGATGCGTAAAATTGAGCGCCACGCCGCCCACCGTCGCAACGGCGATGATGCCGTAGAATTCCAGTGCTTCGTGCACCTTCCTATCCAGCCCCGACTGCCAATCGAAGCTCTCCGACACCGCATAGGCCGCCGAACCCGCCAGGACCGGCACGGCCAGCATCCCCGTGCCGATGATTCCCAAGCTGAACAGTAAAAACGTGGTCTGGCCGCCGATGGGCCGCAACGCCTCGGCGGCCTGTGCGGACGTTTGAATGTCGGTCACGCCCGCCGAATGCAGCGTGGCCGCGGTGCTGAGGATGATGAAAAATGCGATCAGATTTGAAAAACCCATGCCGATGTAGGTATCCCAGCGTATGCGGCGCAAGTGCTGGCGCGCCACCTCGGCGGCGTGCGGCAGCAGCGAGCCGCCGCCGTTGCGGGCTGTACCTACGCGCAAGTCTTCCATCTCTTGTGCGGCCTGCCAAAAGAACAGGTACGGGCTGATGGTGGTGCCGAATACCGCCACGATCATCGAGATGGTGTTGTGATCGAGGACCAGCCGCGGCATGACCATCTCGGACGCGACCGCCCCCCAGGGGACGTGAACGGTGAATATCACGGCGACATAGGACAGGAGCGCGAGCGTCAGCCACTTCAGATAGCGCACGTAATCCGCGTAGCGCAGAAAGACCTGCAACCCCAGGCACAGCATGCCGAACGCCACGGAATAGAGATGCGCCGAGCCCCCGAGCAACAAGCGCAGCGCCTCGCCCATCGCCGCGATGTCGGCGGCGATGTTGATCGTATTGGCCATCAGCAGAAGTCCCACGATGCCGTACAGCACGGAACGCGGGAAAACCGCCTTTACGTTCGCGGCCAGACCCCGGCCCGTGATGCAGCCCAAGCGAGCACTGACCATTTGGATCCCGACCATCAACGGGTAGGTGACCAGAACCGTCCACAGCATGCTGAATCCGAACTGCGCGCCGGCCTGGGAATAGGTGGCAATTCCGCTCGGATCGTCGTCGGCGGCGCCCGTGATGAGGCCCGGGCCCAATTGCTTCACCCGCGGATTTTCCGTAATGCTCTTGAGCAGTTTGACCATCGCCATACTCCAAAAACGGACTTCGAGTCCCACGTAGGGAGAAGGCGGTGGAGATCAGAGGATCAAAATCGGCTGGAAACGAATCCCTTCGAGCCGTTTGCGCCTTCCGCGTCCGGCGGGACGGCGCTTCGGAGGACCTAAAGCGTTGTCGACGCCAACCCGCGGCTGCCGCTTGCGCGGCACTCACAACCACTCGTACATCTACTCACGAGGACGACCTGTTCAACGGATAACGGGCGGGACGATAGACCGGCGCCGCGGAGGTGTAAAGGAAAAGATTGCCGGCGGGCAACCGCGCTCGAGAACCGAGACGCGTTTCCGCCGGCGCCGATCGCAAGATCGCCGCGGTTCACACCGCGTGGCGTCAGCCTACGGCCGCAGCCTTGGCCTTCGCCACTTCGGCGATGACATCGTCCGCGACGTTTCGCGGCACGGGCTCGTAGTGCGAGAACTCCATGGTGTAGGAGGCGCGGCCGCTGGTCATGCCGCGCAGCTGTCCGATGTAGCCGAACATCTCCGACAGCGGCACGTTCGCGACCACGGCAATATTGGTGCCGCGCTCCAGCTGATCCAGAATCGAGCCGCGGCGGCGATTGATATCGCCGATTACATCGCCCAGGTAGTCGCCCGGGGTCACCGTCTCGACCTTCATGACCGGCTCCAGCAGGATGGGGCCGGCCTTGCGAATGGCTTCACGAAAGCACGCCTTGGCGGCGATTTCGAAGGTGAGTGCGTTGGAATCGACGTCGTGGAAACTGCCGTCGATCAGCGTCGCGCGGAAATCCACCGTCGGATAGTGGGCAAGCACGCCGTCTTCCTTCTGAATCTTCAGACCCTTTTCGACCGAGGGGACGAATTCCCTGGGCACCGACCCACCGACGGTTTCGTCGACGAACTCGAAGCCCGCGCTGCGTTCCAGCGGCTCGAAGACGATCCACACTTCGGCGAACTGGCCGGAACCGCCGGTCTGTTTCTTATGGATGTACTGTTCGGTCAACTTCTTGGTGAAGGTCTCGCGATACGCGACCTGCGGCTCGCCCATGATGCCTTCGACGCCGAATTCGGTGCGCATCCGGTCCAGCGTGACTTCCAAATGCAGCTCGCCCATGCCGCGCAGAATGGTTTGACCCGTTTCGCGGTCGGTTTCCAGATGCAGCGAGGGATCGGCGCGCACCATTTTGCCGAGAGCGGTGCCGAATTTCTCCTGTTCCGCCTTGACCTTCGACTTGACCGACACGCTGATGACGGGGTCGGGAAAACGCATGCGTTCGAGAACCACCGGGTTGGCGGCGTCGCACAGAGTGTCGCCCGTTTCGGTGTCCGCCAGGGACACGAGCGCGATGATGTCGCCCGCGCGGGCCTCTTCCACCGGATTGGCTTCCTTGGCGAACATTTCGACCATGCGGCCGATCTTTTCGCGTTTGCCGCGGGTGGAATTCTGAACCGAGGCTCCCTTGGTCAATACGCCGGAATAGACGCGGATGAAGGTGAGCGCGCCGTAGGCGTCATTGATGACTTTGAAAGCCAGAGCCGAGAAGGGCTCGTCGTCCGAGCACTTGCGCTCGCCGATGGGCGCGCCGTCGGCATCGACCGTTTTGATCGAAGCGACGTCCGTCGGGGCCGGCATGTAGTCGACGACCGCGTCGAGCACTTGCTGCACACCCTTGTTCTTGTACGACGAACCGCACAGCACCACGGTGAACGCCGAGTTCACGGTTCCCTTGCGCAGCGCGCGGCGCAGCACCTCGGGCGACGGCACGGTCCCGTCCGTGAGGAAGGCCTCCATGGCCTCATCGTCCTGTTCGAGGCAGGTATCGACCAATTCGGTGCGGTACTTGAGGACGTCGCCCAGAAGCTTGCGATCGCTCGGCGTCGTGATGTGCAGCTTGTCG
>WNFL01417612.1_pt2 | contig 16007 bp, 4 predicted proteins | sample 5400361 | NCBI WGS metagenome assembly WNFL01 (sample SAMN13153351, study PRJNA577476) | soil metagenome | isolation source: 40 cm soil on Douglas fir-dominated hillslope | place: USA:California | collected 2013-09-17
GACCTTGACCTTCAACTCCCCGAACGTCGGAGCCCTCGCGGATTACCTGGCAAAGGAAGCGCTGTCCCTTCAACTGTCGCCGGCCCCGGAGCCGGTGACCGCCCCCCCGGAGCTCGTGACCGTCGCGGCCGACCGCGACGACATCTCCGAAGACGAGCTGGCCATGCAATTGGCCGAGAAACTGGCGGAGCTGCGGTGAGCGAAACGACCCCACCCGCCGCCGACCGGCGCCGTCTTCTCCAGGACGCGCTGCGCGTCATCGAGGAGATGCGCCGCAAGGTCGACACCCTGGAGCGCGCGCGCACCGAGCCGATCGCCATCATCGGTCTCGCGTGCCGGTTCCCCGGAGGTGCCGACGGCCCGGAGGCGTACTGGCGGCTCCTGCACGACGGAGTGGACGCCATCAGCGAGGTCCCGGCGAACCGGTGGGGGAAGGAGATCTACGCGCGGCTCGATCCCGAAGCCGCGGGCAGGATGCCGACGCAGTTCGGCGGCTTCCTGGATCGGATCGACCAGTTCGACCCGCACTTCTTCGGCATCGCTCCCCGTGAAGCCCGGACCATGGATCCCCAGCAGCGGTTGGTCCTCGAGGTCTGCTGGGAGGCCCTCGAGAACGCGGGCCAGGCGCCCGACGGCCTGCGCGGCAGCCAGACCGGAGTGTACGTCGGGATCACCGCCAACGACTACGTGCACCAGCTCAAGTCCGGCGACCTGGACGTCTATTCCGCGACCGGCAACGCCCACAACGCCGCCGCGGGCCGGGTTTCCTACACCCTCGGTCTGCAGGGCCCGAGCATGGCCTTGGACACGGCGTGCTCGTCCTCGCTGACCGCGATCCACGTGGCCTCTCAGGGCCTGCGCACGGGCGAGTGCAACCTCGCCCTGGCCGGCGGGGTGAACATCATCGCGTCGCCGGACCAGTTCGTCTCGTTCTTCAAGTGGGGCATGATCGCCCCCGACGGCCGCTGCAAGACATTCGATGCCGCGGCGAACGGATTCGTTCGCGCCGAAGGATGCGGCATGGTGGTCCTCAAGCGGCTCTCCGACGCGATCGCCGACGGCGACAACATCCTCGCCGTGATCCGCGGCACCGCCGTGAACCAGGACGGCGCGAGCAGCGGCCTCACCGTCCCCAACGGCCTTGCCCAGGAGGCGGTGATTCGCCAGGCCCTCCGCTTCGCCGGCGTCGCCCCCCGCGAGGTCGGCTATGTGGAGGCTCACGGCACCGGCACGACCCTGGGCGATCCCATCGAGCTCGAGGCCCTCGACGCCGTGCTCGGCGAGGGCCGTCCCTCCGACCGGCCCCTGGTGGTGGGCTCGGTCAAGACGAACCTGGGGCACCTCGAGTCGGCCTCGGGGGTGGCAGGGCTCATCAAGACGGTGCTCGCCCTCCAGCACCAGGAGATCCCGCCGCACCTTCACTTCCACGAGTTGACCCCTGGCGTAACGCTGCTCAAGACGACGATGGTGGTGCCGACGGCGCCGATGCCCTGGCCGGCCAGGGACGGCCGGCGCATCGCCGGCGTCAGCTCCTTCGGGTTCAGCGGCACCAACGCCCACATCCTCATGGAGGAGGCACCGGCGCCGGTGTCCCCAAGGCCTTCACCGAGCGGTGAGCGGCCGGTCCACCTCCTGGCGCTCTCGGCCAAGAGCGAGCCGGCGCTCGCTCAGCTCGCCGAGCGCTACGCCCGTCACTTCGAGCGCCACCCCCAGCTGGATCTCCCCAACGCCTGCTTCACGGCGGGGTCGGGGCGCGCGCGGTTGGCCAGCCGTCTGGCCATCGTGGCCACGTCCCTGGACGACGCGCGGGCGAAGCTCTCGGCCGCGGCCGCCGACCCGGAAGCGCCCGGTGCCGTGAGGGGGCGCCTGCGCGGGACGGACCGTCCGCGGCTGGCGTTCTTGTTCACGGGCCAGGGGTCGCAGTACGCGGGAATGGGGCGTCAGCTTTACGAGACGCAGGCGACGTTCCGGGAAGCGCTGGGGGTGTGCGACGAGATTCTGGCGCCGTTGCTGCCGCAGCGTCTGCTGTCGGTGATGTACGCGAAGGAGGGGACGTCGCTTCTCGACGAGACGGCGTACACGCAGCCGGCGCTTTTCGCGGTGGAGTACGCGCTTTCGGAGTTGTGGCGGAGCTGGGGGATCGAGCCGTCGGCGGTGATGGGGCACAGCGTGGGGGAGTACGTGGCGGCGTGCGTGGCGGGAGTGTATTCGCTGGAAGACGGGCTGCGGCTGGTGGCGGCGCGGGGGCGGTTGATGGGGTCGTTGCCGTCCGGCGGAGGGATGGCGGCGGTGCTGTTGAACGAGGAACGGGTTCGTCAGGCGATCTCGCCTTACGGGACCGGGCTTTCGATAGCGGCGGTGAACGGCCCGGAGAGCGTGGTGATCTCGGGAGAAGGGTCGGCGCTGGAGGCGGCGGTTGCTGGTTTCGAGCGGGAGGGAGTTCGGACGAAGAGGTTGGTGGTGTCGCACGCGTTTCATTCGGCGCTGATGGATCCGGTGCGGGGGGAGTTCGAGGGGGTGGCGGGAGAGGTGAAGTATTCGGCGCCGAAGAAGGCGTTCATCTCGAACGTGACGGGGCGGGTGATGGGGGCGGAGGAGTGCGGAGCGGCGTACTGGCGGCGGCATGCACGGGAAGCGGTTCGGTTTTTGGACGGGATGGGGACGCTGTGGGAGCAGGGCTACCGGGTGTTCGTGGAGGTGGGACCATCGCCGACGCTTCTGGGGATGGGTCGGCAGTGCGTTGCGGAGTCGGAGGCGGCGTGGATTCCGTCATGCTGGGGAGCGCCGCGGCGCTGTTCACGCGCGGGGTGGAGGTGGATTGGGCGCGGTTCGACCGCGGCTACCCCCGGCGCAAGGTGGCCCTGCCGACCTACCCCTTCGAGCGGCAGCGGTATTGGGTCGAGCCAACCGAGGTCGCACGTCGCGAGGGTGGGGGGGAGCACAAGGAGGTGCTGTTCGAGTCCTTGATCGGCCCCCGGGCGCTGCCGTACCTGGCGGATCACCGGATCTACGGGTCGGTTGTGCTTCCGGCGACGGCCTACCTGGAGATGGGTCTGGCGGCGGGGGAGGAGACGCTGGGTCCCGGCGTGCACGTCCTGGAGGACGTCGTGATCTCCGAGGCGATGGTGCTGCCGGCGACTCAAGACCGGCTGGTGCAGGTCAGGGTCTCGCCGCAAGACGACGGCGCCGCGATCGAGGTTCGCAGTCGCGGCGCTGACGGCGGCGAGGAATGGCGTCTGCACGCATCCGGCCGGGTGCGGGAAGCCGAAGCGCCTTGCGTCCCCGAGACACTCGAGGACATTCGCGCGCGGTGCACGACCGAGCTCCCGGTCGAGGCCCAGTACGAGGCGCTGCGGGGAGCCGGGATCGACTTCGGGCCGAGCTTCCGCGGACTCGTGGGCCTCTGGGCGGGCGACGGCGAGGCCCTGGGGCGGGTGCGGCTTCCGGAGGCTGCGAGCCAGGGCACCGATGGCTATCGGGTCCATCCGGCGCTGCTCGACGCCTGCTTCCAGGCTCTCGGGGGGGCCTTGACGCGAGGCGACGGGCCGGCGGGTGTGTATCTGCCGCTCAGCCTCGAGCGCGTGGGGCTTCATGCCCGTGCCGAGGCGGACGTGTGGAGCCACGTCCGGATCCGGCCCGAGGCAGCAGCGTCGGGGGAGACGGTGGTCGCGGACATCTGGGTCCTCGACGAGGCTGGGCAGGCCGTCGCGCAGGTGGAGGGCTTGCGTCTGGCGCGAGCGACGCCGGAGGCGTTGCGACGCGTGACGGAGCCGTCGGTGGACGAGTGGCTCCACGAAGTGGCGTGGCGCGCCCAGCCGCTGGCCGAGGCCGCAAGGGCTACGCGGCCGGCGCGCGCTGGGAGCTGGCTCATCCTGGCTGATGCGGACGGAATCGGCGACGCGCTGGCGCAGCGTTGGGCGGAGCGCGGCGAGAGGATCCTGGTCGTCAGACCGGGGCCGGAGTTCGCGAAGGCGGGCGACGGTGCCTTCCGGCTGGATCCCGCGCGTCCCGACGACTTCCGCCGGCTCGTGCGAGAGGCGTCGGTGGAGAGCCGCCTCGAGGGTGTCGTCCATCTCTGGAATCTTGGAGCGCTCTCCGGGGAAGACGGGTCAGCGCTTCGCCGGGCGACCGCCCTCGGATGCGGCAGCCTGTTGCACCTGGCGCAGGCGCTCGCCGAGCTCCGTCAGACGGATTCGCCTCGGCTGTGGGTGGTGACGCGGGGCGCCCAGGCGGTCGCCGGATCGCCGGCCGGGCCTGGCCTGGCGCAAGCGCCAACGTGGGGTCTGGCGCGGACGCTCGCGGCGGAGCACCCCGAGCTGCAGCCTGCGTGCGTCGACCTGGATGCGGGAGCCGGGGGCGAAGCGAGCGAGCCGCTGCGGGCGGAGATCGAGGCGGGGTCGAGCGAGGACCAGGTGGCCTATCGCGCGGGACGGCGCTACGTGGCCCGCCTGGTGCACCGGCCCAGCTCCATCGCCGCCGACGGTCAGCCGCTGGAGCTGGAGATCGCGACGCGGGGAATCCTCGATGAGCTGCGCCTTCGGCCGACCGCGCGCCGCCGCCCCGGACCGGGCGAGGTGGAAATCCGGGTCGTGGCCGCGGCCCTGAACTTCCGGGACGTGCTGAACGCGATGGGGGTCTACGAGGGTCCTCCGGGGCCGCTCGGCAGCGAGTGCGCGGGGCGGATCGTGGCCCTCGGTGAGGGTGTCCAGGATCTGGTGGTGGGCCAGGAAGTCGTGGCGATGACGGCCGGAGCCTTCCGGACGCATGTGACCACGGCGGCAGCGTTCGTCGTGGCCAAGCCCGAGGCTCTGTCCTTCGAGGAAGCGGCCGCGGCGCCGGTCGCGTTCCTGACCGCGGAGTACTCCCTCAACCGGCTCGGGGTAATGAAGGCCGGCGACCGGGTGCTGATCCACGCGGGAACGGGAGGCGTGGGCCTGGCGGCCGTGCAACTGGCGCAGCGCGCAGGGGCGGAGGTGTTCGCCACCGCAGGCAGCGACGAGAAGCGCGCCTATCTCAAGTCGTTGGGAGTGGCGCACGTGATGGACTCGCGCTCCCTGTCCTTCGCGGATGCGGTGATGAAGGCGAGCGGAGGCGAGGGAGTGGACCTCGTCTTGAACTCGCTCACGGGCGACTTCATTCCGAAGAGCCTGGGCCTGCTGCGTCGAGGGGGCCGGTTCCTGGAGATCGGCAAGGCGGGGATCTGGAGCGTCGAGCAGATGTCGGCGGCGAGGGACGACGTCTCGTACTTCCCGATCTACCTGGGCGGAGTGGAGCCGGCACAGCTGCGATCGATGCTGCTCTGGCTGATGGAGGAGTTCGACTCGGCGGCCCTGAAGCCGCTGCCGGTGCGTGCGTTCCCGATGGCTCAGGCCTCGAGCGGGTTCCGCTTCATGGCCCAGGCCAAGCACATCGGCAAGATCGTGCTCACCGACGGGGCGGGCACGCCTGCCGTCCGCCCCGACGCCACGTATCTGATCACCGGGGGATTGGGCAGCCTGGGCCTGCTCGCGGCGGGCTGGATGGTGGAGCGTGGGGCGCGCCGCCTGGTGCTCGCCGGGCGGGGAGCGCCCTCGCCGTCCGCGCGTGAAGCGCTTGGCGAGATGGAGCGCGCCGGAGCGGAGGTGGTGTTCGCGCAGGGCGACGTCTCCGACGAGGCGTTCATCCCCCGGCTGATGGCCGAGGCCGCGGGCGGTCGATTCCCGCTGCGGGGCGTGGTGCACGCGGCCGGCGTGCTCGACGACGGCGTCCTCGTGCAGCAGAGCTGGGAGCGCTTCGAGCGCGTGCTGGCCCCGAAGGCGGCGGGGGCGTGGAACCTGCACCTCGCCACGCGCGGGATGCCGCTCGACTTCTTCGTGCTCTTCTCTTCGGCCGCCTCGCTCCTGGGCTCGCCGGGGCAGGGCAACTACGCGGCGGCCAATGCGTATCTCGACGCTCTCGCGCATCACCGGCGGGGCGAGGGCCTGCCCGCCCTGAGCATCAACTGGGGCCCGTGGGCCGATGTTGGGATGGCGGCCGGCCTCGACGCGCGCGACCAGGCGCGTATGACGCGGCAGGGACTCCGGTCGCTTTCGCCGGAAGAGGGACTGGCGGCCTTCGCCCGCCTTCTCGGGCAGGCTTCGGCGCAGGTAGGCGTGCTGCCGCTGGACCTGGCGAAGATCCTCGCGCCGTTTCCGCCGGGGAGCGAGCCGCCGCTGCTGGCCGAGCTGGCGCAGGGGCTGGTCCGGCAGAAGGGGCCGAAGGTCTTGTCGGCGCGTCCCGAGCTCGTCGTCCAGGTGGAGCAAGCGCCGGCGGGCAGGCGCCGGGGCCTCGTCCTGGCCCACGTGCGCAGCCATGTGCTGGGCGTGCTCGGGCTCGACCCCTCCTCCGCCCCCGATCCGCAACAGGGGCTGCGGGACCTGGGCATGGACTCGCTCATGGCCATCGAGCTGCGCAACCGCCTCCAGCGCAGCGTGGGCGAAAGCCTGCCGCCCACCGTGGCCTTCGACTTCCCCACGATCGAGGCCTTGACCGACTACCTGCTCGAGCACGTTCCCGCCCTGGGCTCGGGGAGCACGGAGACGCCGGTGGCGGTGGTTGCTCCCCTCCCGTTCGTCGGAGCTCATACGGGCGAGGCCGAGCCCATCGCGATCATCGGTCTGGGCTGCCGTTTCCCGGGAGCGGGGGAGACTCCGCAAGCCTACTGGAAGCTGCTGCGAGACGGGGTGGACGCGATCCGGGAGGTGCCCTCCGATCGCTGGGATATCGACGCCTGCTACGACGCCGACCCCGACGCGCCCGGGAAGATGTACACCCGCCACGGCGGGTTCATCGAGGACGTCGACACGTTCGACTCACACTTCTTCGGGATCTCGCCGCGGGAGGCGGTGAGCCTGGATCCGCAGCACCGGATGCTGCTGGAGGTGAGCTGGGAGGCCCTCGAGCGGGCTGGGCAGTCGCCCGATCGGTTGATGGGCAGCCGCACCGGGGTGTTCATCGGGATCAGCAGCAACGACTACGCCCTGATGCAGTTCAAGGCCATGGAGCACACCGGCATCAGCGCGTATTTCGGGATCGGAAGCGCCGCCAGCGCCGCCGCCGGCCGGCTCTCCTACTTCCTGGGTCTCCAGGGTCCCTGCCTGGCCGTGGACACCGCATGCTCGTCGTCGCTGGTGGCGGTGCACCTGGCGTGTCAGAGCCTGCGCCAGGGCGAGTGCCGCGCGGCCCTCGTGGCGGGGGTCAACCTGATCCTGACCCCGGAGGTGACGGTCAACTTCTGCCGCGCGCGGATGCTCGCCGCCGACGGGCGGTGCAAGACCTTCGACGCCGCGGCCGACGGGTACGTGCGGAGCGAGGGGTGCGGGGCCGTCGTGCTGAAGCGGCTCTCGGACGCCATCGCGGATGGTGATCCCGTCCTGGCGGTGATCCGGGGCTCGGCGGTGAACCAGGACGGCCGCAGCGGCGGGCTGACCGTGCCCAACGGGCCGGCTCAGGAGGCCCTCATCCGCGAGGCGCTTGCCATGGCGGGAGTGGCGCCGGCCGAGGTGGGCTACGTGGAAGCCCACGGGACGGGGACGTCGCTGGGCGATCCCATCGAGATGAAGGCGTTGGGGGCGGTGATGGGGGAGGGGCGCTCGGCGGAGCGGCCCCTCGTCGTGGGGTCGGTGAAGACCAACATGGGTCACCTGGAGGCCGCGGCGGGCGTCGCGGGCCTGATCAAGGTGGTGCTGTCGCTGCAGCACGGGGAGATCCCCCCGCATCTTCATTATAGGGAGCTGAACCCCCACATCTCCTTGCGGGAGATCCCGGCGGTGATCCCGACGTCCCTCGTGTCGTGGCCTCGGGGGAACGGTCGGCGGATCGCCGGCATCAGCTCGTTCGGGTTTGCGGGGACCAATGCGCACCTGGTCGTCGGGGAGGCGCCCGAGGCACCGCCCGCGGTGGTCGCCCAGCGCGAGCGGCCCCGGCATCTCCTTGCCCTGAGCGCAAAGACGGAGGGTGCGCTGGTGGCGCTGGCCGCGCGCTTTGCGGAGGCGCTGACCGCGGAGTCGTCCGCCTCGCTGGCCGACCTCACCTTCTCCAACCACACCGGCCGGGGGCAGTTCGCCCACCGGCTCGCTCTGGTGGCGGAGACCCCGGCCGATGCGGCCGGACCCCTGGCCGCCTTCGCCGCGGGGGAGTCTCCGGCGGCGGTGATTCGCGGGGAGGTCCTGGGTCGAGAGCATCCGGAGGTGGCGTTCCTGTTCACGGGTCAGGGCTCGCAGTACGTGGGGATGGGGCGCGAGCTCTACGAGACGCAGCCGACGTTCCGCAAGGCGCTCGAGCGCTGCGAAGAGCTGTTGCGCGGGCAATTGGACCGGCCGCTCCTGTCGGTCATGTACCCGAAGGACGGGGAGACGTCGCCCCTGGACGAGACCGAGTACACGCAGCCGTGCTTGTTTGCGCTGGAGTGGGCCCTCGCCGAGATGTGGCGGAGCTTCGGGGTGGAGCCTTCGGCGGTGATGGGCCACAGCGTGGGGGAATACGTGGCCGCCTGCGTGGCGGGTGTGTTCAGCCTGGAGGATGGGCTGAAGCTGGTGGCGGCGCGGGGGCGGTTGATGCAGGCGCTGCCTTCGGGTGGCGCGATGGCGGCGGTTTCCGCGGGCGAAGAGCGGGTGATGGCGGCCATCGCCACCTCTGGCGCTTCGGTGTCGATCGCGGCGGTGAACGGTCCGGCCAGCGTCGTGGTGTCGGGTGCGGAGCGGGATCTGGCACGGGTGCTGGGGGAGCTGGAGCGGGAGGGGGTTCGGACGAAGCGACTGGTCGTGTCGCACGCCTTCCACTCGGATCTGATGGATCCCGTGTTGGGGGACCTGGAGCGCGTGGCGGGGGAGGTGAGCTACTCGGCGCCGCGAATAGCGCTTGTCTCGAACGTGACGGGGGAAGTGATTCGGGACGAGGTGGCAAACGCCGGGTACTGGCGGCGGCACGCGCGGGAAGCGGTGCGGTTCGCGGCAGGGACGGTAGCGTTGTGGGGCCAGGGCTACCGGGTATTCGTGGAGGTGGGCCCGTCGCCGACGCTCCTGGGGATGGGGCGGCAGTGCGTGGGTGAGGAAGAGGCGCTCTGGTTGCCCACCCTGCGGGCGCCACGCGACGAGTGGTCGCAGGTCCTGGAGAGTCTGGGCCGCCTCTACGTGGCGGGGGTTTCGGTGGACTGGGCCGGGTTCGACCAGGACTACCCCCGACGGAAGGTGTTGCTGCCCACGTATCCCTTCCAGCGCCAGCGGCACTGGATCGAGACGGCCGCTCCCGCTTCGCGCCTCGCACCCCCGCCCGATCGGACGCCGGAGTTGTACGAGGTGGCCTGGCAACCCGCGCCACGTGTGGGGGGAACGGCGGATGCCCCGGAGGGGCCGGGGACTTGGCTGGTGTTTGCCGACGCCGCGGGAGTGGCCGCGACCCTGACCCGTCGGCTCGAGGAGCAAGGCCAGCGAACCGTCGTCGTGTGGCCCGGCGAGCGCTACGAAGCCGGCCCGGCGGGATCCATCCGCCTCGACCCCGCTCGGCCCGAGGACTTCGACCGGCTGTGGCGCGAGGTTGTCGAGGCCGTGGCTCCGCTGCGGGGGGTCGTGCACCTGTGGAGCCTCGACGATCCGGCGGCCGACGTCATGGACTCCTCGTCGCTCGACCAGGCCAACGTCCGGGGTTGTGCGACGGCTCTCCATCTGCTCCGTCAGTTGGCGAAGGGTGCCGGGGGGGTGCCGCCCCGGCTCTGGCTCGTCACGCGAGGAGCCCAGCCTGCGGGCGGCCCACGCCCGCTTGCGGTGAGCCAGACCCCGCTGTGGGGCCTCGCCCGGACGATTGCCGTGGAGCACCCCGAGCTGCGATGCATGTGTGGGTCGAGCTCGCCTCCTCGCCGCAGGGCGACCAGGTCGCCTTCCGTGACGGGACCCGCCTCGTGCCACGCCTGTTGCCGGCGGCGGTCTCGGGGCCGGCGGAGGCGCTCAGCCTGCGCACGGACGCGACGTACCTGATCACGGGTGGCCTGGGTGGCCTGGGACTGCGCTTGACCCACTGGATGGTGGAGCGCGGAGCGCGGCACCTGGTGCTGACGGGGCGGCGGGGCGCGACCGCGGAGGCGGCCACGGCCCTCGCGGCCCTCGCGACCCAAGGCGCCGACGTGCGTGTGATCCAGGCGGACGTGGCGCGGGAGGCGGACGTCGCCGCGCTGCTGGACGGCCTCGGGGAGATGCCGCCGCTGGTGGGCGTCATCCACGCGGCGGGGGTCCTGAGCGACGGTGTCCTGCAGCAGCAGGACTGGGGGCGGTTCGCGCAGGTGCTGGCGCCGAAGGTCCTGGGGGCCTGGAACCTGCACCGTGCGTTGTCGGCGATTCCGCTCGACTTCTTCGTGATGTTCTCGTCGTCGTCGGCGGTGCTGGGCTCGCCCGGGCAGGGAAACTACGCGGCGGCGAACGCGTTCCTGGATGGCCTTGCGCACCACCGGCAGGCCCTGGGCCTTCCCGGCCTCAGCCTGAACTGGGGGCCGTGGTCCGGAGTCGGAATGGCGGCGGGAGTGGAGAGCCGCGACCGGAAGCGCTGGGCGTCGGTCGGGATCAACCTCATCGCGCCCGACAAGGGGTTGGCCGCGCTCGAGCGCGTGCTGGCAGCGCCCGAGGCAACCCAGATCGCCGTGCTCGGGATCGACTGGTCGAAGTTCCTGGCTCCGTTCCCGGTGGGCAGCGTTCCGCCCCTGTTCACCGAGCTCGGGGGCCGGGCGGTCGCGCAGGAAGGGCAAACGCAGGCCTTGGCGCCGCGCCCCGACTTCTTGCGGCAGATCGAGCAGGAGGCTCCCCACCGGCGAGCGGCACTCGTGCTCGCTCACGTGCGGGAACAGGTGGCCCGCGTGCTGGGTGTTGCGGCCGAGCAGGGCCTGGAAGCACGGCAGGGGTTCCAGGACCTGGGCCTGGACTCGCTGATGGCGGTGGAGCTCAGGAACCGGCTGCAGACCAGCTTCGGCCGCGCCCTGCCGAGCACGCTGGCCTTCGACTTCCCGACGATCCAGGCGATGGCCGACTACCTGGCCCAGGCGCTTGCCATCGACACCGGCGCTTCACCTCGAACGAAGGCGAGCTCGACGGGGCGCGCCCTCGTCCCGAACGAGCCCATCGCGATCGTCGGCCTGGGCTGCCGGTTCCCCGGGGGCGCCGTGGATTCCGAAACGTACTGGCGCCTCTTGCGTGACGGCGTGGACGCCGTCACCGAGGTGCCTCGCGAGCGGTGGGACATCGACGCTTTCTTCGATCCCGACCCCGATGCCCCCGGGAAGATGTACACGCGGTGGGGCGGGTTTCTCGAGGGCATCGAACGGTTCGACCCGCGGGTCTTCGGGATCGCCCCCCGCGAAGTGGCAAGCATGGATCCCCAGCAGCGCCTGCTGCTGGAGGTCACCTGGGAGGCGCTGGAGCATGCGGCGCAGGCGCCTGACCGCCTGGGGGGAACGGCGACGGGAGTGTTCGTCGGGATCAGCATCAGCGAATATGCCAGCCTGCAACTGAACACCGAGGATCCCGATCGGCTGCATGCCTACATCGGGACGGGCAACGCCTTGAGCGTGGCCGCGGGACGCCTGTCCTTCGTTCTCGGACTTCAGGGCCCCTGCATGTCCGTGGACACCGCGTGCTCGTCGTCGCTGGTGGCCGTGCACCTGGCCTGCCAGAGCCTGCGCCAGGGCGAATGTCGGATGGCGCTGGCTGGAGGCGTGAACCTCACCCTGACCCCCGAGATGAACGTAGTCCTCTCCCGCGGGGAGGATCACCGGGGTCGGCGCTTCCTCCAGCACCACGTGCGAGTTGGTGCCGCTGAAGCCGAAGGAGCTGATGCCGGCGATGCGCCCGTGATCCGCGGGACGGCGGTCAATCAGGACGGCCGCAGCAGCGGGCTGACGGTGCCCAACGGCCCGGCCCAGGAAGCCGTGGTCAAGCAGGCCCTCGCGAACGGAGGAGTTGCGCCGGCCGAAGTCGCCTACGTGGAGGCCCACGGCACGGGCACCTCGCTGGGCGACCCCATCGAGATCCACGCCCTGGGCGCGGTCCTGGGAGAAGGACGTTCCCCGGAGCGGCCCCTGCTCGTGGGCTCCGTGAAGACCAACGTGGGACACCTGGAGGCGGCGGCGGGGATTGCCGGCCTCATCAAGGTGGTCCTGGCGCTTCAGCACGACGAGATTCCCCCCCACCTCCATTTCCGGAACCCGAGCCCCCACATCGCGTGGGGGCAGGTGTCGGTGGCGGTCCCCACCGTGCGCACGGCGTGGCCGGCGAACGGCCGGCGCATCGCCGGCATCAGCTCCTTCGGCTTCAGCGGCACCAACTCGCACGTGGTGCTGGAGGAAGCGCCGACCCCGGTGATCCTCCCCGCGGGAGAGGAGCGGCCGCTTCACCTCCTCACCGTGTCGGCGAAGGACGAAGAGCCGCTGCGGGTGCTGGCGCGCGCCTACGAGGCGCAGCTCGCGGAGCATCCGGAGCTCTCCCTGGCCGATGTTGCCTTCACGGCCAACGCGGGACGGGCCCAGCTCGAGCAGCGCCTGACGGTCGTGGCGGCGTCGGGCGAGGAGGCGCGGGCACGGCTGCGCGCCTTCGACGCGGGCGAGTCGTCGGCGGGCATCAGCCGGGGCACGGCACGCGGGGACCGTCCTGAGCTGGTGTTCCTGTTCACCGGTCAGGGGTCGCAATACGTGGGGATGGGGCGACAGCTCTACGAGACGCAGCCCACGTTCCGGAGGGCGCTCGCGCGGTGCGACGAGATCCTGCGCCCGTTGCTCTCGCGGCCACTGCTATCGGTGTTGTACCCCGGCCAGGGGGAGGGCTCGCCGCTGGATGAGACGGGATACACGCAACCCGCGTTGTTCGCCCTGGAGTGGTCGCTGAGCGAGCTGTGGCGAAGCTGGGGGATCGAGCCCTCGGCGGTGATGGGCCACAGCGTCGGGGAGTACGTGGCGGCCTGCGTGGCGGGTGTGCTCTCGCTGGAGGAAGGCCTCCCCCTCGTGGCGGCCCGCGGGCGGCTGATGGGGTCGCTGCCCGCCGGCGGGGCGATGCTGGCGGTCGCGGCGAGTGGCGCTCGACGCGGGGGGGCTCGTGTCGATCGCGGCCGTCAACGGCGCCGAGGATGTCGTGGTTGCGGGTCCGGAGAGCGCGGTGGACCGGCTGGCCGAGCGGCTGTCGGGGGCGCGGACGAAGCGGCTCGTGGTTTCCCACGCCTTTCACTCGGGGCTGATGGATCCGATCCTCGACGAGTTCGAGGAGATCGCCAGTGGGGTTTCGTTTGCCCTGCCGCGGATGGCGCTGGTGTCGAACCTCAGCGGACGGGAGGTGCGGGAGGAGATGGCCTCGGGGGCGTACTGGCGGCGCCACGTGCGTGAGGCGGTGCGGTTCGCGGATGGGATGTCGGCCCTCTGGGGACGGGGTTACCGAGTGTTCGTGGAGGTGGGGCCGTCGCCGACGCTCCTGGGCATGGGGCAACGCTGCGTTGGCGGGGGGGATGGAGTCTGGCTGCCGACGCTCCGCCCTGCGCGTGATGACTGGGCGCAGGTGCTGGAGAGCCTGGGACGCCTCTACGTGGAGGGGGCGACCGTGGACTGGGCGGGATTCGACCGCGACTACGCGCGTCGAAAAGTCTCGCTGCCCACCTATCCGTTCCAGCGCCAGCGGTATTGGGCCGCGGTCAGCGGGCGGCCAAGGCCGGAAGGCCCGCGGGAGGCGGACGTCCACCCGCTTCTCGGCCGCCGCGTTTCGTCGGCCTTGAAGGACGTGCTCTTCGACGCTCGGATCGATACCGGGGCGCTGCCCTTCCTCTCCGACCACTGCGTCTACGGAAATGTGGTCGTGCCGGCGGCGGTCTACCTGGAGATGGGCCTGGCCGCCGCGGCCCAGACGCTGGGACGCGGTCCTCATGTCGTGGAGAACGTTGCCGTCTCGGAGCCTCTGATGCTGGTGTCGGGAAGCGAGCGGCCGGTGCAGGTGATCGTGACCCCGCAGGACGACGAGCCGTCGCGCTTCCAGGTCTTCAGCCGGGCGGGGGGAGGCGACTCGGAGCCCGAGCGCTGGCACCTGCACGCGGCCGCGACGCTGCGGAGCGCTTCCGATGCGGAGCTGTCCCTCGATGCCCCGGAGCCGCTGGCCGCGATCCGGGAACGCTGCTCCGCGACGATCGCCGTAGCCGGATACTACGACGCTCTGCGCGAGTCCGGCATCGATTTCGGTCCTGCCTTCCAGGCCATCGCCGAGCTGTGGAGCGGCGAGGACGAAGCCCTGGGACGCCTCGAGCTTCCCCCGGCGGTCGAGGGCGGAGACGACGCCTACCGTCTCCATCCGGTGCTGCTCGACGCGGGCTTCCAGCTTCTCGGCGCCGCCGAATTGCAGAATGAGAAGCGCGATACCGAGCACGTCTATCTGCCCATCGGCCTCGATCGGCTCCGCGGCGGTGGGCGCCGTCCCGCCTGGGCCCACGCCCGGACGAGGTCGGCGGCCGGCTCCGAGACCCTCGCCGCCGACGTCCGTTTCTTCGACGATGCCGGTGAGGTCGTGGCCCAGGTGGAAGGTCTCCACCTCCGGCGCGCCAGCAAGCAGTCGCTGCGCCGCGCGCAGCAGGCGGACGGCCGCGAGTGGCTGTACGAGGTCGCCTGGTCTGCCGACGAGAGCCACACCGATGGCGCAACGGAGGCGGGCCTGTCGGGTCGCTGGCTCGTCTTCGCCGACCGCGGCGGCGTGGGGGCAAGCCTCGGCCGGAGGCTGGCCGAGCGCGGCGCTACCTGCGTGCTCGTCCAGCCGGGGGACGCGCATCAGCGGTCGGGCGATGGAATCGTCCGCATCGACCCCGCGCAGCCCGAGGACTTCAAGCGGCTGTACCGCGAGCTCCTGAACGGCGGCGAGATGCCCCTGCGCGGCGTGCTGCACCTGTGGAGCCTCGACCACGAGGGAGGACCGCACACTGGACCGGCCCTGGGGGACGCGATGCGCACCTCCTGCGGGAGTCTCCTCCACCTGGTCCAGGCGCTGGCCTCGGTCCAGGGAGCGGCCGCGCCGCGGCTGTGGGTGGTGACGCGGGGTGGCCAGGCCGTGGGCCGCGCGCCGGTCGCGCCCGCCCAGGCGGCGGCCGGTGGGCTCGCGCGGACGATCGCGACCGAGCACCCCGAGCTGGGCTGCGTCAGCGTCGACCTCGATCCGGTGACGGGCGAGGCCGAGGAGCACGCCGCCGCCCTGTGGGCCGAGATCGCCGCCAACGACCGGGAAGACCGGATCGCCTATCGGAGCGGGACGCGCCACAGGGCGCGACTCGTGCGATCCGCGGCCTCGGTGTCGGCGTCGGAGGCCCCCGGAGGCGCGCTCCCTGCGGGCCAGCCGGTGGCGCTGGAGGTGGGAGTCCCGGGGATCCTCGACGAGCTGCGGTTGCGGCCGGCCACGCGAAGGGCTCCGGCTGCGGGGGAGGTGGAGATCCGGGTGCTCGCCACGGGCCTGAACTTCCGGGACGTGCTGAACGCCCTCGGGGTCTACGAAGGGCCGCCGGGACCCCTGGGAAGCGAATGCGCCGGCCGCGTGGTGACAGTGGGCGAGGGCGTGCGCGGCCTCGAGGTTGGCCAGCACGTCGTGGCGATGGCCGCGGACACCTTCCGGACCTACGTGACGGTTCCGGCGACCCTGGTGGCGCCCATCCCGAAGGGGATGAGCTTCGGCGAGGCGGCGACGATCCCGGTCACCTTCTTGACGGCGGACTACGCGCTCCACCGGCTGGGGGGGATGAAGGCCGGGGAGCGGGTGCTGATCCACGCGGGAGCCGGGGGCGTGGGTCTGGCGGCGGTGCAGGTGGCGCAGCGGGCGGGGGCGGAGGTGTTCGCCACGGCGGGCAGCGACGAGAAGCGGGACTATCTCAAGTCGTTGGGAGTGGCCCACGTGATGGACTCGCGCTCGTTGTCCTTCGCGGAGGCGGTGATGAAGGCGAGCGGGGGCGAGGGAGTGGACCTCGTCCTGAACTCCCTCACCGGCGACTTCATTCCGAAGAGC
>WNFL01321699.1_pt2 | contig 16005 bp, 17 predicted proteins | sample 5400361 | NCBI WGS metagenome assembly WNFL01 (sample SAMN13153351, study PRJNA577476) | soil metagenome | isolation source: 40 cm soil on Douglas fir-dominated hillslope | place: USA:California | collected 2013-09-17
TGGTGGGGAGCGACGGTGCTCCTCGATGCTCGGCGGCCGCGAGTATACCGCGAAGGCTTCCGCGATGTATAGTTCGGGCCAGCCGGCGAGGCTCTCACGAGGAGGAAGTCATGGCGTCCGATCCGATCACCGTCTCGGTCATCCAGCACCGGCTCGAGTCCATCGTGCAGGAGATGGGTGAGGCAATGCTTCGCACCGCCTACTCGCAGATCCTGAACTCGAGCCGAGATTTCTCCACCGCGGTCTTCGACGGCCGCGGGCGCCTCGCCGCGCAGGCCGAGCACGTGCCGATCCACGTGGGCGCCCTGCCCTGGGCGGTGGCCTCGGTGGCCGACTTCTTCAAGGACCGCATCGCCCCGGGGGATCTCTTCCTTCTCAACGATCCCTACCACGGCAACAACCACCTGCCCGATCTCACCGTGCTCCTGCCCGTCTTCGTGGGTGATCGGCCGGTGTTCTGGTCCATCAACCGGGCGCACCAGCACGATATCGGCGGGGCCACCCACGGGGCCTACAACCCGGGCGCCACCGAGATCTGGCAGGAAGGCATCCGCATCACCCCGCTCAAGCTCTACGACCGCGGGGTGCTGCGCGACGACGTGCTGCAGATGGTGGCGACGAATGTCCGCCACCCGCGCGACTTCCAGGGCGACCTGCGGGCCATGATGGGCTCGGCCCGCATCGGCGAGCGCCGGCTGCTCAAGCTGGTCGACGACTACGGGCTCGAGACGGTGCTCGAGACGATCGGGGAGATCCTCGACGGGGCGGAGCGGCAGGCGCGTAGCTGTATCGGCAGCTGGAAGGATGGGGTCTTCAAGGGTGAGGCGATCCTCGACGACGACGGCCACGGGATCAACGACGTCCACATCCGCGCCACCGTCACCAAGAAGGACGACTCGCTCACGGTGGATCTCTCCGACTCGCACGACCAAGTGATCGGCTTCGTCAACTCGTCCTTTCCCAACACGATGTCCGCGGTGCACATGGCGCTCGCCTACCTGATCGACCCGCGCACCCCCAAGAACGAGGGTACCTTCCGGCCGGTCACCGTGAAGGCGCGGCAGGGCACCGTGGTGTGGCCCTACCCGCCCGCGCCGGTGACCCTGTCCACGAACCACTGCGCGCAGGAGATCGCGGAGGCCATGATCAAGGCGCTCGCCAAGAGCTGTCCGGACCGCGTGCTCGCGGGCTGGTCGCGCCGCTTCCGCATCGCGATCTCGGGCACGAACCCGCGGAACACGCGCGAGTTCATCTGGCACCTCTTCCACGCGCGCGGCGGCGGCGGCGCGTCCTCCGCGGGCGACGGCTGGGAGACCGCGGGCGAGGGCCAGGCCGCGGGCGGCATCAAGTTCGGCAGCGTCGAGGTCGCGGAGACGCGCTTCCCGCTCTTCTTCAAGCGGCACGAGTTCCGGCCGGACTCCGCGGGTGACGGTCGCCACCGCGGCGGAGTGGGATCCGTGCTCGAGCTCCGGATGGAGACCACCGGACCCGCGCTCGGCAATACCGCGGGCGACGGGGTCCGCTATCCCGCCTACGGGGTGCTGGGCGGCAAGGACGGGCTGCCCCACCGCTACCGGATGATCTCGCGCGGCAAGACCCGCGTACTGAAGACGAAGGAGGTCGGCATCCCGATTCCGCCGGGCGCGGTCTTCCTGGTCGAGTCCATGGGGGGCGGCGGCTACGGCCCGCCCGCGCGCCGGCCCGCCGAGGCGCGCGCCGCGGACCGGGTGAACGGCTTCGTCTCCACGAAGCCGCGCCGCGGGAAGGCCTGAGATGCTGCGCGTCGGCATCGACGTCGGCGGCACCTTCACCGACCTGGTCGGCGTGGACGACGCGGGGCGCGTGAGCCTCGCCAAGTCGGCCTCAACGCCCGCCGACCCATCCATCGGGGTCATGGACGGCCTCGTCCTGCTGGCCGCCGAGCTCGGTACCGACCTGGCCGCGCTGCTGGCCGACACCGGGCTGATCGTGCACGGCACCACCGTCGCCACCAACGCCCTCCTCGAGCGCAAGGGCGCGAAGGTCGGCATGCTGACCACCTCGGGGCACCGCGACGTCATCGAGATGCGCGAGGGGCTCAAGGACGACCGCTACAACCTGCGGATGGCGCCGCCGGTCCCCCTGGTGCCGCGCGCGCGCCGCCTCGACGTGACCGAGCGGATGCGCTTCGACGGCCGCGTGGAGACGCCGCTCTCGAAGGCGTCGGCGGAGGCCGCGATCCGCCGGCTGGGTACCGCGGGCGTGGGCGCGGTCGCGGTGTGCTACCTGCACTCCTACCGCGATCCCCGCCACGAGCGGGAGACCCGGAAGCTCCTCGCGCGCCTGCTCCCCGACGCCTACGTGTCGCTCTCCTCCGAGGTGCTCGCCCAGATCAAGGAGTACGAGCGTTTCTGCACCACGGTGGTGAACGCCTACGTGGGCCCGGTGCTCGGCCGTTACCTGGGCAGCCTCGGCTCGCGGCTGCGCAAGGCCGGGTACCGGGGCGACGTGCTGATCATGCAGTCGCACGGCGGGGTCGCCACCATCGGGGACTCGGTCCGGCTGGCCGCGGGCGCGGTGCTCTCGGGCCCGGCCGGCGGCATCGCGGGGAGCCGGCACGCCTCCCGGCTGCTCGGCGAGGGCAACCTGATCACCTTCGACATGGGGGGGACCAGCACCGACATCGCCCTGCTCGAGGACGGCGAGCCCCATCTCACCGGCGACAAGGCGGTGGCGGCGAGCAAGGTCGCGCTGCCCAGCATCGACATCCACACACTCGGGGCGGGTGGCGGCTCGATCGCCCGGGTCGACGCGGGCGGGATCCTCCACGTCGGGCCGGAGAGCGCGGGCGCGGTGCCCGGGCCCGCGTGCTACGGGCGCGGGGGTACCGCGGCCACCGTCACCGACGCCAACCTGGTCCTGGGATTGCTCGACCCGGCCGGATTCCTCGGCGGGCGCGCCCGTCTCGAGCCGGCGGCGGCGCAGACCGCGGTGGAAAGCGTGGCCGCGCAGCTCGGCCTCGGGCTCTTGCCCGCGGCGGAAGGTATCCATCGCGTGGTCAACACCAACATGGCGGAAGGCATCCGCCTGGTTTCGGTGCGGCGTGGCGCGGACCCTCGGCGCTTCACGCTGCTCTCGTTCGGCGGGGCGGCCGGGCTGCACATCACCGAGGTCGCGCGGATGCTCGAGATCACCCGGGTGGTGGTGCCGCGCGTGGCCTCGGTGCTCTCGGCCTGGGGCATGCTGGCCACCGATCTGCGCTACGAGTTCGTCCGCACGCACGTGGGTGAGGCCGGCCAGGTCGGCGCGGGGCGCCTGCGGAAGCTCTTCGCCGAGATGGAGGCGGAGGGACGGAAGCGGCTGGGCGCGTCGTTCGCCGGCCAGGTGGACGTGCGCCGCTCGGTGGACATGCGCTATGGCGAGCAGACCTTCGAGATCCAGGTGCCGCTCGACGGGGTCGACGTGGAGGCGAAGGATCTCATGGACCAGGTGGTCGAGCGCTTCCACAAGCGCCACGAGGAGCTCTATACCTACAGCGCCCCCGGGCAGGACGTGGTCCTGGTCAACGTGCGGGCCGCGGTGATCGGGCGGCTTCCCGCCCTGCCCGACGAGCAGACGCGGCAGGTGAGCGCGCCGGCCGCGCCGCGGAGCCGGCGGGTGTACCTCGAGCGGTGGATGGAGATCCCGGTCTACGACATGGATGCGCTGCAGCAGGGCCAGGAGGTCAAGGGACCGGCCATCTTCGAGTCGGCCACCACCACCGTGCTGATCCGGGCGCGCGAGCGCGCGGTGGTCACCGCGGAGGGGTGGCTCGATATCCGGCTGAGCTAGCGACCCCCGTTACGTGTAGGCGCCGACCGAGGCGTCGGAGACGGTGGCCGCGTACTTGGCGAACACGCCGGTCTTGAAGCGCGGCTTGGGCGCTTTCCACTTGGCCAGGCGCTTCTTCATCTCGCCCGCCGACACCTCGAGGTCGAGGCGCCGCTTCTTCACGTCGATGTTGACGATGTCGCCGTTCCGCACCGCCGCGATGGGGCCGCGGTCACGATGTGGCCGATCATGAAGCCGTGGGTGGCGCCCGAGAACCGGCCGTCGGTCATCAGGGCCACGCTCTCGCCCAACCCCGCGCCCTGCAGCGCGCCGGAGACGTGCAGCATCTCGCGCATCCCGGGACCGCCCTTCGGCCCCTCATAGCGGATCACGATCACGTCGTTGGGCTTGATCTTGCCCTTCTTGATCGCCTGGAAGGCCGCTTCCTCGACCTCGAAGACCCGCGCGGGCCCGCGGTGCGAATACTTCTTCTGGCCGGAGAGCTTGATGACGCAGCCGCCGGGGGCCAGGTTGCCGCGCAGGATCGCGATGCCCCCTTCCGACTTCAGGGCCTTCGCGAGGGGCTTGATGACCTGCTGGCCCGCCGGCTCCGCAGCCGCCTTCACCTCCTCGCCGATCGTGCGTCCGGTCACCGTCTTCTCGCGCGCGTGGAGCAGGCCCGCCTCGAGCAGGCGCTTGCCCACCACCGCCATGCCGCCCGCGTCGTACATCTCGGGCGCGGTGTAGTTGCCCCACGGCTTGAGGTCGGCGAGCACCGGGGTCTTGCGCGAGATCCGGTCGAAGTCCTCGATCGCGAGCTTCACCCCGAAGTCGCGGGCGGTGGCCATGAGGTGCAGCACCGCGTTGGTGGAGCCGCCGGTGGCCATGACCCCCGCGATGGAGTTCTCGAAGCTCTTGCGGGTCACCACCTGGCGCGGGGTCAGCCCCGTGCGGACGAGCTCCATCACCAGCTTGCCCGACTCGAAGGCCACTTCTTCCTTCCGGGTATCGGTGGCCGGGATGTCGTTCCAGCCCATGGGGGACATGCCGAGCATCTCGTAGGCGGTGGCCATGGTGTTGGCGGTGAACTGTCCGCCGCAGGCGCCCGCGCCGGGGCACGCGTGATCCTCCACGTCCATGAACTGCTCCATCGAGATCTTGCCCGCGTTCAGCGCGCCGATCGCCTCGAACACGTCCTGGATCGTCAGGTTGCGGTTCGCGAACGGGCCCGTGGAGCCGGCGCAGCGGCCGAACATGATCGAGCCGCAGTAGAGCATGAGGCTCGGGATGTCGAGCCGGCCGAGCACCATGGTCATCGCGGGGATGGTCTTGTCGCAGCCGGAGATGGTCACGATCCCGTCGAACATGTGGCTGCGGGCCACCAGCTCCACCGAATCGGCGACGACCTCGCGGCTGATCAGCGAGCCCTTCATGCCCTCGGTACCCATCGTGATGCCGTCGGTGATCGAGATCGTGTTGACCTCGATCGGGGTGCCACCCGCGGCCCGGATGCCCTGCATGACCTTCTCGGCCAGCTTCCGGTGGTTCCAGTTGCAGGGCATGGTCCCGATCCAGGAGTGGGCCACGCCGATCTGGGGACGCCTGAGATCCTCGTCGCTGAAACCGACCGCCTTCATCATGGCGCGGGCGGCGGAGCGATCGGTGCCTTCGAGGAGGACGCGGCTGCGCTTGCGGGGGTCGACGGCCATCGGGGACTCCTTTGTCGTGGCTTGCCTGGTCCGGGGAATTCTACAGCAGGTCGCGGAGCGGGACCAGCGCGTAGCCCTGCTCGCGCAGGCCCGCGATGAGCGCGGGCAGGTACGCGACGAGCCGCGCCCCCGCTCCCGGCACGCCGTCCGCGTCGTGCAGGTCGTAGATGGCGCCCGGCCGCGCCCGCGTGGCCCCTCGGCGCGCCTGCTCCGCGGGAGCCACCGGCCGCCGGCTCTCCGGCTGCACCGTCCAGAACACGCACGGGGTCTCGAGGCGGCGCAGCGTCCCGAACATGGCGAGGTTGGTCTTGCCCCACGGCGGCCGGAAGAAACGCGGCGGCGCGCCCGCGGCCTGGGTGATGGCGGCGTGCCCGTCGCCGATCTCCCGCTCGGTGCGGTCGGGCCCGCAGCGCCAGAGGCTCGCGTGGCTCCAGGTGTGGTTGCCCAGGTCGTGACCGCCCTCCGCGATCCGGCGGGCCACCGCGGGGGCGTGCGCGGCGCGCCGGCCGATCAGGAAGAAGGCGCCCTGGACGCTCTCGCGCTCCAGGATGTCGAGGACCCGCGGCGTGCACTCACGGTCCGGCCCGTCGTCGAAAGTGAGCGCGACGGCCCGCCGCTCTCGCGAGCCGCGCCACACGCTGGCGAGGGTGAGCAGGTGCGAGCCCCAGGTGTAGGCGCCCCAGAAGGCGGGCGCCGCTCCCGCGGCCAGCCAGGCCGCGCGCTTCACGCCACGGGCCGCTTGGCCACGAGCAGGGTGAGCCGCCCGCTCTGCACGATCTCGCCGTGCTGGTTCAGGATGCTGCGCTCCTCGATGACGACGCCGCCCTCCCTCATCGAGCGCTTCGCGACCGTCTTGGACACGCTGCGGATCGTGTCGCCGATCCGGGTCGGCTTCAGGAACCGCCACTCGAAGCCCATGAACGCGAGCACCACGAGGGGCGGCTGGGGCACGCGCCAGCCGAGGCCCGAGGACAGGCAGAGCGGGAGCAGATCCGGAATCGTGCCCGGCTCGCCGGGCCGGGCCGAGCTGAGCGAATTGAAGAGAGCCGCGTGCGTCTCGGTGAGAGTCAGCCCGGGGGTCTCGAGCGGCACCCCGGTCTGGACGTCCTCGAAGTAGACCCGGCTCGCCGGCTGGCTCGGGGACAAGCGCGCGCTCAGGCGGGCCGGCGACCCACCAGGTGGTCGGTCTCGCCCTCCTGGACGGTCTCGCCCCGCTGGTTGACCACTCGCCGGGCCACCGTGACCACGCCCCAGCCCGGCTGCTCTCCGTCGCGCTTGGCGGTGACCCGGGCTTCGACGTGGATGGTATCGCCGATCTTGATCGGCCCCTTGAACTTCCACTTCACGGCGGCCAGCGGACCCGTGACCTGGGCGGTCACCACCCGGTCCAGGAGTCCCTGCTGGATGGACAGGCCGAGCAGTCCGTGGGCGATGCGCTCGCCGAACTGCGAGGCCTTCATGTGCTCGGCGTCGGTGTGCAGCACGTTGTAGTCGCCGCTCAGCCCCGCGAAGATCACCACGTCCGCCTCGGTCACGGTACGGCCGGGCGAGGCGTATTCCTCGCCGACCGGGATGTCCTCGAAGTAGACGGCCGGATCAGCGCTCACGGGCCGCTAGGATAGCACGCCGGCGCGCTCGCTCCGCCTCACGGCATCGTGGCCCCAGACGAACCTTGACATCCCGGATTCCGCCTACATAGAATCAGACCGACTGGTCGGTCTGGCCACCCCGAACACGGAGGCATCAATGGCCGTCGCCGCGCCCGCTCCACCTCGACTCCGCGATCCCGCCCTCCACCCGATCTGGGAGAAGGTCCAGGCCGGAGAGCGCCTGTCCCGCGAGGATGGGCTCGCGCTCTTCGCCACCGATGATCTGCACGGGGTGGGCCGCATGGCCGACTTCTTCAAGTCCCGGCGGCACGGCGACCAGGTCTTCTTCGTGCTCAACCGGTACATCAACCCGACCAACGTATGTGTGCTCTCCTGCAGCTTCTGCGACTTCGCTCGCAAGAAGGGCGAGGAGGGCGCGTTCGAGAACACGATCGAGGACGTGCTGAACATGATCAAGCCGGGCACCCGCGAGGCGCACATCGTGGGCGGCCATCACCCGGACTGGCCCTTCGAGTACTTCGAGCGGTTGATCCAGACCATCCACAACGCCCGGCCGGAAACCCAGATCAAGGCCTTCACCGCGGCCGAGATCGACTACTTCTGGCGGCGCTGGAAGATCGAGCCGGTCGACGCCCTCGCCCGGCTCAAGGCCGCGGGGCTTCACTCGATGCCCGGGGGCGGGGCCGAGGTCTTCTCACGGCGGCTCCAGAAGCTGCTCCACTTCACCGGCAAGGCCGACGCCGACCGGTGGTGTGAGATCCACGGCATCGCCCACTCGCTCGGGATCAAGACCAACGCGACCATGCTGTACGGCCACGTGGAGACGATGGAGGAGCGGGTGGACCACCTGCGCCGGCTGCGGCAGCAGCAGGACAAGTCCGGGGGCTTCATCACCTTCATCCCCCTGTCCTACCAGACCGGGACCACCAAGCTGGTGCCGCGCCAGACCCCGCCGACCGACGACCTGCGGACGATCGCGGTCTCGCGGCTGCTGCTGGACAACTTCCCGCACATCGAGGCGTACTGGGTGATGATCGGCGAGGCCACCGCCTCGCTGGCGCTCCACTTCGGCGCCTCCGACGTCAACGGCACGCTCGAGGACGAGAAGATCGCCCACATGGCGCAGGCGGCCAGCCCGGCGGGCCTGGCCACCGAGCAGATCCTTCGAATGGTGCGGGACGCGGGCAAGATCCCGGTCGAGCGCGACGCGCTGTACAACGTCGTGAAGGTGTGGAGCTGACCGTGCTGCGCATCGGGCGCATCCCGTACCTCAACTGCGAGCCGTTCTTCCACCGGCTGACCGGCGTGGAGCTCGTCGACCTGATCCCACGGCTCCTCGGTCGAGCGATGGCGGCCGGCGAGCTCGATGCCGGTCCGCTCTCCCTGATGGACTACCTCCGGATCGAGCCAGAGCTGACGCCCCTGCCCTACGGCATCGGCTGCCCCACCGGCGCCCGCAGCGTGCTCGTCTTCTCCGAGCGGCCGCTGTCGGACCTGCGCGGGGCCCGGGTCGGCATCACCGGTGAGACCTCGACGTCGGTCGAGCTGCTGCGGGTCCTGCTGGCCCTCCGCCACGAGGTGGAGCCCGCCGCCTGGGTCACCGCCGAGGAGCCCTGCGACGCGCAGCTCCTGATCGGCGATCAGGCGATCCGGCGGCTCACCGGCGGTCCGCCCGCCCGGCACGTCACCGACCTCGGGCTCGAGTGGCGCGACTGGACGGGGCTGCCCTTCGTGTTCGCGCGCTGGGCGGTGGCCTCCCGCGTCCCGGCCCGCGAGCGGCGCGCCTTCGAGCAGGCGCTCGACGCCGCGCTCGACCGCGGGATGGCCGCCCTGCCCGAGATCGCCGCGACCCACGCCGACCTGGGCTGGACCGCCGCGCAGGTCGAGTCGTACCTGCGCAACTTCGCCTTCCGGCTGGGCCCCGACGAGGACAAGGGCGCCGCCGAGTTCGTGAGGCTGCGCGCGCAGCTCGGGCCGCTCCCATGCTGAGCCGCATCCAGGCCAAGGCGGAAGCGGGGACGCGCCTCGACCGCGAGGACGGACTCTGGCTCCTCACCGAGGCGCCGCTGCTCGACCTGGGCAGCGTGGCCCAGGAGGCGCGGTTCCGCCGCATCCCGGAGCGTCGGGTGACGTTCGTCATCGACACCAACCCGAACTACACGAACGTCTGCATCACCGATTGCCAGTTCTGCGCCTTCTACCGCCGGCCCGGCGACAAGGAAGCCTACACGCTGACGGTGGACGAGGTGCTGACCAAGGTGGAGTTCGCGGCCCGCGAGGGCGCGACCACCGTGCTGCTCCAGGGCGGCCACAACCCGGCGCTCCCGCTCGAGTACTACCTCGAGCTGGTGCGCGAGACCCGGCGGCGCTTCCCGTCGGTCACCCCGCACTTCTTCAGCGCCTCCGAGATCCGCACCATGTCGGACGTGGCGGGCAAGCCGGTCCCCGAGGTGCTGAGCCTGCTCAAGCGGGCCGGGCAGACGAGCATTCCGGGGGGCGGGGCCGAGGTGCTCTCCGAGCGAGTGCGTAAGCGGATCGAGCCCAAGAAGGGCGGGCCGGGCGCGTGGCTCGAGGTGCACCGGGAGGCGCACCGCCAGGGCTTCCGGTCCACCGCCACCATGATGTACGGCCACGTGGAGCAGCCGGAGGACGTCCTCGACCATCTCGACGCGATCCGCGAGCTGCAGGACGAGCACGGCGGCTTCACCGCCTTCGTCCCCTGGTCCTTCAAGCCGGGTAATACCCTGCTCGAGAAGTGGATCAAGCAGTACAAGGGGCCGAACGCCTACCTCCGGATGCTGGCGGTCTCCCGGCTCTATCTCGACAACTTTCCCCACGTGCAGGCCTCGTGGTTCTCCGAGGGGAAGCGGACCGGCCAGGTGGCGCTGTCGTGGGGAGCCGACGACTTCGGCGGGACCCTCTTCGAGGAGAACGTGCACGCGGCGGCCGACTACGTCAACAAGACCACCGTGGACGAGATCATGACCCTGATCCGGGACGCGGGCTTCACACCCGCCCAGCGCACGACCGACTACGACATTCTCAAGATCTACTAGATCTAGATCGGGTCCACCGGCGGCATGGACTTGATCAGGCCCCGCGCGTGCGCCATCTCGTAGAGGCGAGTCAGAGCGGCCCGGCCCTCGTCGCCCAGCGTCTTGGTGTAGTTGTTGACGTACATCAGGACGAAGCGCCGGCAGGTTTCCTTGTCGATCCCGCGCCCGTAGCGCATCGCGTACTCGAGCGCCTCGTCCACGTTGGCGTAGGCGTAGTCGATCGCGTCGCGGAGCCCCTGGGAGATCGCGCGGTGGGTCGCCTCGCCCAGGTCCCGCCGCATGACGTTGATGCCGAGCGGCAGCGGCAGGCCCGATTCCTTCTGCCACTCCTCGCCCAGGTCCAGGACCTTGGTGAGGCCCATGCGCTGGTGCGTGATCTGCCCCTCGTGGATGAGCAGCCCCAGGTCGGCCTGGCCCTCCAGCACGACCTTGGGGATCTTGTCGAAGGCGACCTCGATGGTCGGCGGATCGCCCACGTAGAGGCGCAGGAGCAGGGCCGCGGTGGTGTGGCTGCCGGGAATGGCGACCACCTTGGCCTCCAGCTGATCGCGCGGGATGGGCTCCTTGGCGACCAGGATCGGCCCGTAGCCCTTCCCCATGGACGCGCCGGGATCCATCATCCGGTACTGCTCGTGGACCAGCACGTAGGTCGCGGCGGAGACCGCGGTGACCTCGAACTCGCCGGTGCGGGCGCGCCGGTTGAGCGACTCGATGTCCTCCAGCACGTGCTCGACCTCGATGCCCGGGATCTTCACCTTTCCCGCGTTGAGCGCGTAGAACATGAAGGCGTCGTCGGGATCCGGGCTGTGACCGATGCGAATCAGCATGCTATCTCCCTATGAGCTGGGCCTCGCTCTGATGTCTAAATGACGAAGCCGGCGACGCGCGACAGGATTCTCCAGGCGGCGCTGGAGGTCTTTGCGCAGAAAGGGTATCACAGGGCCCTGGTCGACGACATCGTGCGGGCCTCCCGCACGTCGAAGGGCGCGGTCTATCACCACTTCCCCAACAAGGAAGCGCTCTTCCTCGCCCTGGTCGACGAGTTCTCGGCCCGGCTCGCGGAGGCGGTGGCGGCCGGCATCGCGGGCGCGCACGGCGCGCTCGGCAAGGTGGAGGCCGCGCTCACCGCGGGGCTCGAGACCTTCGCCCGCCACCGGGACCTCGCGCGCATCCTGCTGCTGGAGTCGGTGAGCCTGGGGCCCGCGTATCAGAGCAAGCGACTGGAAGTGCACGGGCGCTTCGCCGCGCTCATCCAGGCCTACCTCGACGACGCGGTGGCGGAGGGCTCGATTCCCCCGCTCGACACGCGGGTCGCCACCTTCGCGTGGCTGGGAGCGGTCAACGAGGTGGTGATCCAGTGGCTCTACAGCGGGCGGCCGGACCTGATGACGGAGGCGGTGCCCGCCCTGACCCCGCTCCTGCTACGCAGCATCGGCGCGGCTCAGTAGCCGACGCGCGCCCGGGCGAAGCGGATCACGAAGTCTCCCGCCTTGATCGCGCGCAGGATGGCGTCGGGGTTGCGCTCCGCCTCGACCTCGACCCACGCCCGGCCGAAATCCTCGTCACGGTGGCCGTCGTCGGTGGCGACCTTGGGGAGGCGGATGGCCTCCACGTCGTACTCGGGCTGGTAGACGCCGGTGTCGGTGATCTCCACCGCGTGGATGGGCATGCCGTCGCGCGTGATCGCGCGGATCCGCCGCAGGGTCTGGTCCACGGTCAGGGCGTAGCGGGCGGGATGGTTCAGGATGTAGAGCGTCTCCCGGTCCCCGATCACCTTCCCCACGTGCTGGCCGAGGGGCCGGTAGTCGATCTCGACCCCGGGGAGCACGAGCATGCGGTCGTCGCCGCGAGGGATCTCGAACCAGTAGTCCTCGTGGATGCGATCGTCGTGATCCGTGATGGCGAGGAAGTCGTAGCCGAGCTCGCGGTAGCGCGCGATTACCTCGTCGATGGGACGACGGCCGTCCGAGAACGTCGTGTGCGTGTGGAGGTTGCCCTTCAGTCGCGGCATGGGGCTACCGCACCGCGCTCCGCGCGCGGTCGTTCAGCGGGGATCGGAGACCCGGCGAGCCGAGGGGGCCGGGACCGAGTCCCAGACCACGGTGAAGCCGAGGGCGGGCCAACCACTGCGGGCCCACGGCTCCTGCGAGACCAGGCTGCCGACCGGGGTCGACGGAGATGTCCACCCCGAGAGGCCGTACTTCGTGCCTCCCTGCGTCTCGCCCGCGAAGGGCTCGATGAAGGCCGGCTGGTGACGGACCCGCACGTCGGTGCCGCCATAGAAGTCCGCCTCGCGGGGGCGCGTGGCCTCGCGGGTGGCCGGGGTCGGCTCCACGATGCGGATCTGCGGCGGTTTCTCGGGAGCGCTGGCTCGGATCTCGACCGGGCTTTGAGCGTCAGCCGGGGATACAACCCCGAGCCAGCTCAATCCCCCGAGAATCATCAGCGCGACGGGGAGATTCATATGGCCGTCATCATCTCAGAAGGGCCGGCTGGCTGCAAGAGAACGGTCGCCCAGCGCGTGAGCGATCACTGCGCAGAAATTACCCACCCTGTCCTCTTGTTGTCCTCTGACCGTTCAGCACGAGTTGCCTTGATTGGGTATTGCGTTTCATATGGAGATAAGCAAAAGTGGGAATGAAGGGAAGAACACGCCACGCGGAATGACCGCTGGCGCTTACCCTGCGGGAGTCGAGCGGGTGAGTCGCGAAAGGACCTCCGTGAACTGGGCGAGCCCAGCAGGCTTCATGATCACCTCGGAGGCTCCCAGAGCCATGGCTTCGCGAGCCTCTTCGTCCCCGGCATGAGCCGAGAGGATCACGACCGGAACGTGAGGATAGCGACTCTTGACCCGGGTGAGAACGGCCAGGCCACCCAGCCCGGGCATGACGAGGTCCAGGAAGACCCCTTGAACGACTGTCGACTCCAGTACGAGCAGGCCCTCGGCCCCATCAAGGGCCACAAGCGCCTCGTGGCCGACGCTGCGGATCGCTTCCGCGATCATCTCGGCCACCGACGGGTCGTCGTCTATCACCAGGATTCTCATGGGTCTCGCCGGGTGCCAGTATCCGGACCCGCCGGGAGTTCGTCAAGGCCCCGGGAGGGGGCTCGCCCTTGACGAGCGCGGGGTCGATCCTGGTTATCGACAGCCGCGCGGAGAGCCGGGCGGCGCTCGTCCGGGCCGTGGTCGAGGCGGACTATGCCTCGCTTGAGGCCGCGACCGCCGCCGAAGGACTGGCTCTGCTCGGGAGCCTGCACCCCCAGCTCGTGCTCCTGGACATCGATCACCTGGACAACGCCCTGGAGTTGGCGCGACAGATCAAGCTGGAGAACGCCGACGTGCCCGTGCTCATCCTCTCGAGCTCGGAGGGCACCGATCTCGTGGTCAAGGGCATGCGGGCGGGGGCCTACGACTTTCTGGTGAAGCCGGTTGCGGCCAGTACCCTGAAGAACGTCTTCAAGGCGGCACTCACCCAGAGTGACAGCCCCGCGGTCCTGACGCCCCAGGGCGGCAACGGCTCGACCATCGGCCAGCCCGCGCTGAACCTCGATCTCCTGTTCCGGAACAGCGAGCGCATGCGGCTCGTGGAGGACATCGTCCGACGCGCCGCCGATACCAATGCCACCATCCTCTTGCAGGGTGAGAGCGGGACCGGCAAGGAGATGGTCGCGCGCGCCATCCACACCATCTCGGATCGTCGGGACAAGCCGTTCCTGAAGGTCAACTGCGCATCCTTGCCGGGCGACCTCCTCGAATCCGAGCTATTCGGTCACGAGAAGGGCTCGTTCACCGGCGCCCACCGTCGCAAGCCGGGCAAGTTCGAGCTCGCCCACCGGGGGACCTTCCTCTTGGACGAGATTGGAGAGATGCCGCTCGGCCTCCAGGCCAAGTTGCTCCACGTGCTCCAGGACGGTCAGTTCTTCCGGGTGGGCGGCAGCGACGTCATCACCTCCGACGCCAGGCTGATCGCGGCGACGAACAAGAACCTACTCTCGGTCATGGCCGCGGGCTTCTTCCGCGAGGATCTCTACTACCGGCTCAATGTGGTGGCGATCTCGATCCCGCCCCTCAGGGAGCGGCGGGAGGAGATCGCGGGCCTGGTCGAGTACTTCATGAGCCGGTTCTGCCGCCAGTACAATCGGGACGCCCTGAAGATCTCGGCGACGACCATGCGCCTGCTGCAGGACTACTCCTGGCCCGGCAACGTCCGCGAGCTGGAGAACATGATCAAGCGGGCGGTGGTCCTCCAGACGGAGGCCCTCGTTCAGCAGGAGATCGCTCTCCGCAGCGAGAAGCGCTGGACCCCCAAGGTCGAAGGGGCGCCCGTGCCGAGCCCAGCCGCAGTCCCGCAGGCTCCGGAGGAGGATCTGGGCCTCAAGGACATCGCCCGGCGCGCCGCCATGGCAGCCGAGAAGGCGGTGATCAAGGAGGTGTTGGAGAAGGTCCGCTGGAATCGGGCGGAGGCCGCACGCCTACTCAAGATTAGCTACAAGGCAATGCTCTACAAGATCCGACAGGTCGGGCTCGACGACCGCCCGGAGCGCGGCTCGGGTAGGAAATGATTTGCTGCGTTTATCCCAGGGACTACCTAAGTCCACTCCTCAGCTGATTCTGCTTCCGTAGCCACCGTCGTCGTTCTCCGAATCGTCTGACTTTCCATCCGTAGGCGGGTTGCTGTAACACGCCGCGAATACGGCTCCTTTGGATACTCAGTCTCAAAAATGTTGGCGTTAGGGGGCCAGTGGCGCAAAACTTGCTCAACGGACATCCGGGACCGGATCGATAAGGCCGGTGCCGGAACGGACGAAAACCTGTCTGAGGAAGGGAGGGACTTCGTGAGCGAATTCATGGATACCCAGACTGGGGTATTTCATGAGGAAGCGTTCCGCCATCTCTTGACCCGCGAGGCGGGACGCGCCACTCGGTACCAAGACTTCTTCTCGGTCTGCCTGCTCCGTCCGGACGTCGCGGACGACCGGCAGCAGCTGGAAGAGATCGAGCGAGCGATCTCAGAGAAGATCCCCGAGTTCGTTCGGGTGACGGATCTGGTCGGGCAGCTGTCCTCCGCGATTGCCATCATTTTACTCCACACCGCCGGGACAGACGCGTTGCGGGTAGCTGAGCGGATCCGGGCCAGTCTCGAGCAGGTCGCGTTCCGCGAAGGGCCCGAGGGACGCCCACAGCGGCTGACCGTGAGCGTGGGCAAGGTCTCCTTTCCGAGCGACGGCCACACCGACTCGATCCTCCTGTCTCAGGCCCTCGCTTACCTGCAGCAAGCAGTCGAGCGCGGCGGCAACCAGGTGTCTCACGGCAGCGGAAACCCGAGCTAGGCAACAGGAGCGTTTGGAGCGTGAACGTTCTCGTTCTCGACGAATCGTTGGATCTGGCCGAAGTCGTGGGGCGGCTCGCCCCGCTGCGGGGTTGGGAGCCGCACTTCCTTGGCTCCCTGCTTGAGCTGGAGCTGGGGGTACGAACGTACGGGCGGCCGGGGTTGGTGATCGTGAACCTGCAGGCCCCCCTCACCGCCTGGGAGCTGGGCCAGCGGCTGCGCGGGCTCGAAAGCGATAGCCCGATTGTCGTGCTGCGGCCGTCCGGGAGCACGGACGTGCCACCGACGCTGCCGGGGGTGCAGTGGTTGGAGAGGCCGACCGAGGAGTCGGAGTTGATGGCGGCGCTCGGGCGAGTAGTGGGCCGGCTGGGTCCCGGGAGCCGGGGGCCGGGAAATGGCGGGGGCCCCATGTCGCACGGGCTGGTGGGGCAGTCGGCGCAGCTGGCGGAGGTGCTGGCGAAGATCGAGAAGGTGGCGGTGGGGGATGCGAACGTGTGCATCTCGGGGGAGT
>WNFL01154697.1_pt1 | contig 16002 bp, 11 predicted proteins | sample 5400361 | NCBI WGS metagenome assembly WNFL01 (sample SAMN13153351, study PRJNA577476) | soil metagenome | isolation source: 40 cm soil on Douglas fir-dominated hillslope | place: USA:California | collected 2013-09-17
CCACGAACTCGTCACTCTCGCTGAACAGCTGCCGCCGCTCGGAGTGACCCAGGATCACGTAGCGGACGTCGAGCTCGGCGAGCATCGAGACCGAGATCTCTCCGGTGAAGGCGCCGCTCTTCGCGCAGTGCGCGTTCTGTGCGGCGAGGCGGACGGGAGTTCCGGCCAGCGCGTCGCGCAGCGCCGCGAGCGCGGTGAAGGGCGGGGCGACGGCGGCCTCGACCTCGCGCAGCCCCGCGAGCTTCGGCAGAAGCGCGTGTGCGAACTCCACGGCCTCCGCGACGCCCTTGTGCATCTTCCAGTTCGCAGTGACGAGCGGGGTTCTCAAGCGCGCGCCCGCAGCGCTTCGATGCCGGGCAGCGCCGCGCCCTCGAGAAACTCGAGCGACGCGCCCCCGCCGGTCGACAAGTGACTGATGCGTTCGCCGACCCCCGCGGCCTGCACCGCCGCGAGTGAATCGCCGCCGCCGACGACCGTGTATGCGGAGCTTTTGGCCAGGAGCTCCGCAACCGCGCGTGTCCCCGCGTCGAACGGCGGGCGCTCGAAGAAGCCGAGCGGCCCGTTCCAGAAGACCGTCTTGGCGGCGCTGATGCGCTGCGCCAGCGCCGCGCGCGAGCGCGGCCCGATGTCGAGCGCCATCGCGCCGTCGGGAATGCGCTCGACGGTGCGCGCGCCCGCGGCGTCCTCCGGGCTCGCGGCCACGACGTGGTCGACCGGCAGGAGCAGCTCCGTATTCCCCGCGAGCAGGCGCTTCGCGGTCACGACCAGCTCCCGCTCGACCAGTGAGCGGCCGACTGGCTCGCCCTTCGCGAGGAGGAACGTGTACGCCATGGCGCCGCCGATCGCGACCGTGTCCGCGCGCGCGGCGAGTGACTCGAGCACCGCCAGCTTGTCCGAGACCTTCGCGCCCCCGAGGATGCACACGTACGGATGCGCGGGCGCGTCGCGCACCCGCGACAGCGCTTCGACCTCCCGCAGCAGGAGGAAGCCGGCGGCGGCCTCGGGCGCCACGCGCGCGAGCCCTTCGGTGCTCGCGTGCGCGCGGTGCGCGGTGCCGAATGCGTCGTTGACGTACACGTCGCAGAGGCGTGCCAGCTGTGCGACGAAAGCGGGGTCGTTCGCTTCCTCGCCGGCGTGGAAGCGCAGATTCTCGAGCAGCAGCGCCTGGCCGTCGCGCAGGCGCGCGACCGCGGCCTCGACCTCCGCGCCTACACAGTCCGGTGCCAGCGGCAGGCCCATGTGGCGCGCGACGGGCGCGAGCGAGTATTTCGGGTCGGGCGCCGCCTTCGGCCGACCGAGGTGAGACGCGAGCACGGCGCGCCCGCCCGCGCCGCGCACGAAATCGAGTGTCTCCCGGGACGCGCGGATGCGCGAGTCGTCGGCGACGGCGCCGTCGCGCAGCGGCACGTTCAGATCGGCGCGGACGAACACGCGCCGTCCGGCCAGCCGCAGACCGGCTAGCGACGGAAGCCGGAGCGCGGGTAGGGTGCCCGCGCGATCATCGGGAGTCGCGGGTAGGGTGCCCGCGCGATCGTCGGGACTCACAGCTTCTGGGCGACGAGGCGGGTGAGGTCGACGATGCGGCGCGCGTAGCCCCACTCGTTGTCGTACCAGGCGATCAGCTTGAAGAAGTTCTTGTTCAGCTCGAGCGAGCTGCCCGCGTCGAAGATCGACGAGCGCGGATCGTGCAGGAAGTCCGTCGAGACGACCTCGTCCTCGGTGTAGCCGAGGATCCCCTTCAGATAGGTCTCCGAGGCGTTCCGTCGAGACGACCTCGTCCTCGGTGTAGCCGAGGATCCCCTTCAGATAGGTCTCCGAGGCGTTCCGCATCGCGCGCCCGATGTCGCCGATCGAGGTGGACTTCACCGTCTTCACCGTCAGATCGACGACGGACACCGTCGGCGTCGGCACGCGGAACGCCATTCCGGTCAGCTTGCCCTGAATCTCGGGAAGCACGAGGCCGACGGCCTTCGCCGCGCCAGTGGCCGACGGGATGATGTTGATCGCCGCGCTGCGCCCGCCCTTCCAGTCTTTCCTCGAGGGCCCGTCCACCGTCTTCTGAGTCGCGGTGTAGGCGTGCACGGCGGTCATCAGGCCTTCCGCGACGCCGAAGCCCTGTTTCAGTAGCACGTGCACGACCGGCGCGAGACAGTTCGTGGTGCACGAGGCGTTCGAGATCACGTGGTGCTTCACGGCGTCGTACTTGTCGTCGTTGACGCCCATCACCACCGTGAGGTCCTCGCCCTTCGCGGGGGCGGAGATGATGACCTTCTTCGCGCCGGCGGCGATGTGACCCTTCGCCTTGTCCGCCTCGGTGAAGAGACCCGTCGACTCGATCACGATCTGCACGCCGAGCGCGGCCCAGGGCAGCTCGGCCGGTGTCTTGGCCGAGACCACCCTGATGTCCTTGCCGTCGACCACGAGCACGTCGTCCTCGGGCTTGTCGGGCGACGACTTCTTCGAGCCGACCTGTCCCTTGAAGGCTCCCTGCGTGGAGTCGTACTTGACGAGATAGGCGAGGTTGTCCGCGGGCACGATGTCGCCCACCGCCACGACCTCGAGCCCATGCGCGGGCGCACCCAGCTCGTGAAGGGCGCGGAAGACCAGCCGCCCGATCCGCCCGAAGCCATTGATTCCGACGCGCACACCTGAAGCCATGGGGAATCTCCTGGAAGTCCCTCCTCGTGAGCCGCGGGCAGCATAGCCAAGCGCTCTTCCGAGCGTCAAACGACGTGATTCCGCTCGCAAAAGTGCGCGATCGGCTGTGCTAGGTTCGCGCGCCGTGATCATCGGGGGCGGGATCGACGTGGTGGAGATCGCGCGCGTCGAGCGCGCGCTGGCGCGCCGCGGGACGCGCATGCGCGACCGGGTGTACACCGCGCGCGAGATCGCCGACTGCGGGCGCCGCGGCCGCTCCGCGTCGCACTTCGCGCTGCGCTTTGCCGTTAAGGAGGCCGGGATGAAGGCCATCGGCACCGGTTGGGGGCGCGGCGTCGCCTGGCGTGACTTCGAGACGGTCGAGACCGAGCGCGGTCTCGACCTCGAGATCCACGGGCGCGCGCTCGAGCTGGCGCGCGAGCGCGGCTTCGCGCGCGCCTGGGTGGGCGCGTCGTACACGCGCACGCACGCGTTCGCGCAGGTCGTGCTCGAGGGCCTCGGGCGGCAGACCACGCCGTGAGTCGCTGGGTTCGGGTCTCCGCCGCGGTGGCGCTCGGAGCCCTCGCGGTGGCCGCGGCGGGAACGTCGCTCGTGCTCGCGCTGGTCGGCCGCGACCCCGGCCCGAGCGCGCAGGGCGAGCTCGTGCTGCCCGGTCTCTCCGCGCGCGCGCGCATCGTGCGCGACCCCTTCGGAATTCCGCACGTCGAAGCGGAGAACCTGGTCGACGCCTACCGCGCGCTCGGCTTCGCGCACGCGCAGGATCGCCTCTGGCAGATGGAGGTGCTGCGGCGCAGCGCGCGCGGGCGACTCGCGGAAGTGTTGGGGGCGCGCGCGCTCGACAGCGATCGACTGGCGCGCACGCTCGGCTTCGGCGTCGCGGCGGACCGGGAAGTCACTCGACTGTCTCGCGACGCGCGCGCGGCGCTCGACGCGTACGCGGCGGGCGTGAACGCGTGGCTCGCAGAGGTCGCGGCTGCGCGCGTGCCGCGGCCCTTCGAGCTGCGCTGGCTCGAGCTGGAGCCGGAGCCCTGGAGCGCCGCGGACTCACTGGCGATCGCGCGCCTGCGCTCCTGGAACCTGGGCCGCTCGCTGGGCGCGAGTCTCTTGCTCGATCGGCTCGTGTCCGAGCTGGGCGGCGTGCCGTCGCGCGATTTCTTCCCGGTGCGCCCGAGCGACGGCGCCCACGATCCGCTCGCGCCGCTGCTCGAGCTCGGGCGCGCGGCGGACGAGCTGGCGTCGTCCGCGGGCCTCGAGGGGCCAACGGGCAGTCTCGGCCTGGTCGTTCCGGGCTCGCGCTCGCTCAGCGGCAAGCCGTTGCTCTCGAACGACGTGCACGTGGACTTCACCGCGCCCGCGGTCTTCTACCTCGCGCACGTGCGCGCGGGCCGCTTCGAGATCTCGGGCGCGACCTGGCCCGGACTTCCGGTGTTCTTCGCCGGCTCGAATCGCGCGACCGCGTGGGGCCAGGTCGCCCTACACGGATCGGTGTCGGACCTGTTCGAGGAGACGCTCGACTCCGCCGGGTCGAGCCGCTACGAGCGCGGCGGCCGCTGGCGCGAGGCGAGCGTGCGCCGCGAGGAGATCGCGGTGCGCGGCGCGGCGCCGCAGGCCATCGAGATCACCGTCACGGAGCACGGGCCGCTCTTGCGCAGCGTGCGGCCCGACGACCCGCGCGCGAGTGCGCTCGCGCTGCGTTGGACCGGCTTCGCCGACGAGAGCGGGGTCGAGGCGGCCCTGCGCCTGCAGCGCTGCGGCGACTGGGAGTGTTTCCGCGCCGCGCTGCGCGAGCTGCGCGCGCCGGCTTCGACCTATCTCTACGCCGACGCGAACGCGATCGGCACGCAGGTCGCGGGCGACCTGCCGATCCGCGCGATCGACACGGGTCTCCTGCCGGTCTCGGGCTCGTCGCGCTTCTACGACTGGCGCGGGATGATTCCCTTCGACGAGCTGCCCACGACCTTCGGCGCGGGCCTCGGACCGCAGGTCGTCTCGACGCACGTCGAGGGCGAGGCATTCCACCATCCGGTGAGCTGGCTGTGGAGCAGTCAGGGCGCGGCGGATCGCGTGCGCGAGCTGGTCGCGCAGGAGGGTGGGATCGACGTGGAGCGCATGGTCGCGATCCAGCGCGACACCGTTTCGCGCCGCGGCCCGGCGAGCCTGCGCCTGCTGATCGGCGACCTCGAGCCCGCGTCCAGCTCTGCGCAGCGCGCGAAGGCGATGCTGCTGGAGTGGGACGGCTCGACGAGCAGAGACTCGGCCGGCGCCTCGCTGTATCACGTGTTCCGGCAGCGGCTCGCGCACCGCTTGCTCGAGAGTCTCAACCTCTCGCGCGACGCGCTCGCGCTGCTCGACCAGGCGGAGCCGGCGCCCGGCTTGGTGCTCGCGCGTACACTCGATCGTGTCGGCCGGGACAAGGCCGGCAGCTTGATCGAGGGCGCGCTCGACGAGACCTGGGCCACGATGCGCACGCAGATCTCCGCGAATCCGAAGAAGTGGGCGTGGGGCGAGATTCACGAGCTCCGCCTGGTGCACGAGTTCGAGCGCTCTGGCAGTGGCACCCTCCGCTGGGTTGGGCGGCGACTCGGCGTGGGCCCGTTCCCGGTTCCCGGTGACCCCGACACGGCCTGGACCATGTATCACCGCGGGCTGCCCGATCGCGCCCTCGAGCTCGGTCCCGGCCTGCGCTACGCGGTCGATCTCGGCGACCCCGACCACGCGCTCGTCGGCCTCGCGGGCGGTCAGTCGGGCAGCTCCGGCTCGGATCACTACGCCGACGCGCTGGCCGACTGGCTCGCCGGACGGCCGCGCCTCCTGTGGATGCACCAGAGCGACGTCGCCTATCACCAAAAGGGCACCTGGGAGCTGAGGCCGGATTGAGCCTTGCTGACTTCGCTCGGCTCCGCCGCTTGCGGGCTCGGCTCGGGACGGCCCTCGCCTCGCCGCCCTGATTCACCGGGCCGCTGGAGAAGAGAGGAATTGACGCCGGGCGGCGCGCGGCGCAGGCCGCGCCGGGGCGTTACTTCTCTGCTGGCGTGCTGGCATCGCGCTCGGATCGCGGATGATCGTCTTCGTCCTGGTTCCAGGTCTGTACTCGGCCGTGGAGCAGGCCGATAACCCCGCGCTGCGCGGGCTTCCGGTCGTGGTCGGCGCGGATCCCGCGAAGCGCGGCACCGTGACCAGCGCGAGCCGCGAGGCGCGCGCGCGCGGCGTCGACGAGGGGATGGAGATGCGCCGCGCGCTCGAGCTCTGTCCCGACGCGGTGATTCGCCCGACGCGGCTCGAGCGCTATCGCGAAGTCGCGGCGGAGCTGCGCGCGCTGCTGCGCGCCGAGACGGACCGCATCGAGGAGCTCGGGCTCGAGGGGACCTTCCTCGAGCTCGGCGCGTCGGTCGACCCGGTCGCGCGCGCCGCGGAGCTCTGCGTGCGCGTGCAGGCGGAGCTCGGCATCGGCGCGGTCGCCGGCATCGGTCCGACGCGCTTCGTCGCGTATCTCGCCGCGCGCCACGCCGGCCCCGGCGGAATCCGTCAGGTCGCCGAGGCCGACGTGAAGAGCTTCCTCGCGCCGATTCCCGTGACCGAGATCTGGGGAGTCGGGCCCGCGACCGCGGAGCGGCTCGCGGCGCGCGGCGTACACACCATTGCGACGCTCGCGGCGGTGGACATCGCGACACTGACCGGTGTCGTCGGCCGCGGCGCGTCCGCCATCCTCGAGTACGCGCGCGGCGCGGACCGCGAGCCGCTGCGGCCCAAGCCGCGCGCTCGCTCGCTCTCGCAGGAGCGCACGCTCGACGAGCCCGCGGTCGACCTGCGCAGCATCGGCGCGCTGCTGGAGTCGCTGGCCGAGCGGCTCGAGCGCGCGCTCGCGCGCGAACGCCGCGCCGCGCGCTCGGTGAGCTTGGGGCTGGGCTTCGTCGACGGCACCAGCGTCACGCGCTCGACCGCGCTCGTGGAGCCCGCGACCGAGCGCGCCGCGTTCGTCGACGCGGCGCAGGGGCTCTTGGCCCGCACGCAGGCCGGTGCGCGCGCGGTGCGGCGCGTGCGGCTCGCGCTCTCGGGCCTGGTGCGCGCCGAGTCACCGGCCGACGCGCGCCAGCTGCGCCTGTTCTAGACCTTCTCGCCACGGCCGAGCGCCCGCTAAGGCCGGCACCCTCCGCGTCCGAAAACGGGGCGGGGGGACCTCGTGACGACCTTCGACCGCCGCAAGTATCCGCGCGTTCGCACCGAGTCACTCGTGTCGATCGCGCGCGTCGACACGCGCGAGACGCTGGCGCACGCGCTCGACGTCTCGATCGGCGGCATCCGCTTCCAGTGCGTCGGCCTCGAGGTCGACCTGGGCGAGACGCTGCGCGTTCAGCTCACGATCGGCACCCGCACGATCCTGGTCGAGGGCGAGCTCGTGCGCGTGACCGAACTCGACGGCTTCACGCAGGAGGTCGCGCTCAACTTCACGCGCGTCGACCCGGAGACTCTGCGCTACCTCGCCACGAATCTGCCCGAGGGCTACGAGCTCGAGCCCAACGAGAAGTAGCGCGCGAGGCCGACGCGCCTGCGCAGCAGGGCGCGGATCTCGGGCAGCTTCGCGTCCAGCTCCTTGCGGCCCGCGCCCACCGCTCGCTCGGCCTTGTGGAACTCGAACGAGCGGATGCCGCGCACGTCGGGCGCGAGGACGACGTCGACCGGCTCGTGCGCGAGGCGGTGGCGCGCGATCTCGTGCTCGAGCACGCTCATCGACGCGGTGATGATCTCGAGCAGGTTCGGGCCCGCGGGCAGCTCCGGCTCCGGCTCGCCCTCCGCGCGCGGCCGCCCGCGCAGGCGCGCGAGCCCGGTCTCGAAGGCGCCGCCGATCCGCGACACCACCGAGTGTCGGCGCACGCGCGGCTCGAGCTCGCGCACCGGCTGCGCGTGCAGGTTCACGGCCACGCGCACCTCTGCCCCCAGCACCTCGAGCGGAGACACGGGCACGGGGTTGCGGATCGCGCCGTCGACCAGCAGGCGCGCGCCCTGGCGCACGGGCACGAAGATCCCGGGCAGGGAGATGCTCGCGCGGATCGCGTCGAGCAGGCGGCCGGAGCGGATCCAGATCTCCTCGCCGCTGACCAGATCCACGGCGACCGCCGCGTACGGGATCGGCAGATCCTCGATCCGCCAATCGCCGACCAGCGAGCGGAGATACTCGGTGGCCCGCACGCCCGAGAGCAGGCCCTCGCGGGGCCAGACCGGATCGAGATAGCGCACGAGATCTGAGAGCTCCGTGCCGCGCAGGTCGCGCAGGAAGACCTCGATCTGACCCGTGGCCCAGAGCGCGCCCACCAGCGCGCCGATGCTCGTGCCCGCGATCGCGTCGACGGCGATGCCCGCGTCGGCGAGGCCGAAAAGCACGCCGATGTGCGCGATCCCGCGCGCGCCGCCGGCGCCCAGTGCCAGACCCAGTCGCTTCCGTTCGCCGCGTACCGGTGCCGCGCCCGATCTCACGCGATTTCCAATCCGCCGCCGTTTGCAGCTAAGCTCGCGTTGCCCATGAGCGACTTCTACCAGAATGGCGTCATCACGACTCTGCATCGGCTCGCGCCGGCGTCGCTCGGGCGGCTCGAAGCGGAGCTCAAGCACTTCGCGCGCGAGCGGCCGATGGCGCTCGTGCTGCCATGTCTGTTCAGCGAGGTCCAGGGCCCGGGCCTGCGCGCGATCGTCGAGGTGCTGCGCGAGGTCGCGTATCTGCACCGGGTCGTGGTGAGCGTCTCGGGCACGAGCGACGCCGAGGAGTTTCGGCGCGTGCGCGAGTTCTTCCGCGTCCTGCCCGAAGCCGTGTGTGTCTGGGGCAGTGGGCCGACCGTGGGCGAGCTGCTCACGCGCCAACGCGCGAGCGGGCTCGAGCCGGGCCCGGACGGAAAGGGGCGGGCGGTCTGGCTCGGCGCGGGCTGCGCGCTCGCGCTCGGCGAGACGGACGCACTCGCCTTTCACGACTGCGACATCACGACCTACGAGCGCGAGTTCCTGGCGCGCCTCTGCTATCCGGTGCTCTCGCCGCACCTCGACTACGACTACTGCAAGGGCTACTACGGGCGCGCCACCGACCGGCTGCACGGAAGAGTGACGCGCCTCTTCGTCACGCCCTTGATCCTCTCCTTGAAGCGCACCCTGGGCAGCGAGCTGCCGCTGCTCGAGTTCGTGCACGGCTTCCGCTATCCGCTGGCCGGCGAGTTCTCGATGAAGACCGCGCTCGCGCGGCAGGTGCGCATCCCGAGTGACTGGGGCCTGGAGATCGGGCTACTCGCCGAGGTATTCCGCAACGCGTCGCCGCAGCGCATCTGTCAGGTCGAGCTGTGCGACAACTACGACCACAAGCACCAGGAGCTCTCGCCGCTCGATCCGTCGCTCGGGCTACACCGAATGGTGATCGACATCGCGACCTCGCTGTTCCGCAACCTCGCGGGCGTCGGCGTGCAGTTCGACGCGGGCTTCCTCAACACGCTCTGCTCCGCATATCTGCGCCAGGCGCAAGACACCATCACGCAGTACTCCGCGGACTCGCGCATCAACGGCCTGCGCTTCGACCCGCACGACGAAGAGGGCATGGTCGAGACCTTCACCGCGGGTCTGCGCGCCGCCGGTCTCGCCTTCGTGCGCGACCCGATGCGCGCCCCGCTCATCCCCAACTGGCACCGCGTCGGCGCGGCCATCCCCGAGTTCCTCGCCGACCTCCGCTACGCGATCGAGCTCGACCAGCGCGTCTGACACGTCTTACGGGGCCCGGCGCGCGGGCGGCCACGCGCCACCCTAGCTCCGCTCGGCTACGCCTCGCTGCGCGCTCGCGCCCGAAGCGCTCGCTTGCCGCCCTTCGCGGGATGGTGGTGCCCAGGACTGGACTCGAACCAGCATGCCCTTTCGGGCACCAGACCCTGAATCTGGCGTGTCTACCAATTTCACCACCTGGGCAGATGGCGAGCGCGAGGCGATCCTAGCCAAGGGGGATAATGCAGCCAAGGAGGAACCCTTGTGAGCGGATCGGAGCGTCCGGTGGTGTCGCGCGCGCAGTGGCTCGAGGCGCGCAGGGCCCTCATGGCCCGCGAAAAGGAGCTCACGCGGCTGCGCGAAGAGGTCGCGGCGCAGCGCCGCGCGTTGCCCTGGGTGCGCATCGAGGCCAGCTACTCCTTCGACGCCCCGCAGGGCAAGGAGTCACTCGCGGACCTGTTCGCGGGGCGCAGCCAACTCCTCGTGTATCACTTCATGTTTCCGCCGAGCTGGGAGGAGGGGTGCAAGAGCTGCTCGTTCTGGGCCGACGGCTTCGACGGCCTCGGCGCTCACCTGAGCGCGCGCGATGTCTCGTTCGCCGTCGTGTCGAAGGCGCCGCTGGCGAAGCTCGAGGGGTTCCGAAGGCGCATGGGCTGGAGCTTCCACTGGGTGTCGTCGGCGGCGAGCGACTTCAATCGAGACTTCGGTGTCTCGTTCAACGCGCAGGAGCTCGCCGAGCGGCGGCTCGTCTACAACTTCGGGACGCTGCCGTTCGGCGTGGAAGAGGCGCCCGGGATGAGCGTCTTCGCGAAGAACGAGCGGGGCGAGATCTTCCACAGTTATTCGTGTTACTCGCGCGGCATCGACATGATGAACCCCACCTATCACCTGCTCGACCTCGTGCCGAAGGGCCGCGATGAAGCCGGCCTCGCATTCCCGATGGCCTGGGTGCGCCACCACGACCGATACTGACGGGGATTCCTGGCTAGGGCTTCGAGTCGAGCTCGGAAGTAAGACTTTCCCATTCGGGGTAGAGCGAGTCGAGCTTTTCCTTTTGGGCGCGGCGTTCGGCGGCGATCTCGCGCATGCGCTCGCCGTCTCTCGCGGTGTCGGGCTCGGCCGCGAGCCAGTCCAGGCGCGTGATCGCGGCCTCGAGTGACTCGATCTCGAGCTCGAGCGCCTGGCTGCGCTCGCGCAGCTTGCGCTTGCCGCGCTCGCGCCCGCGCTGCGCGCCGTCGTCACGCTTCTCGCGGGGAACGGTGCTCTGCATCGCGCTCGCCTTCGCCTTCTCCTTCGGCTTGACCGCGGGCTCCGCCTCGCGGGCGAGCGCCGCGGCGTAGGACTCGAAGCCGCCGAGGAACGTGCGCACCCGCGCTTCGCCGTCGCCGGGAGTGATCTCGACGACCCGCGTCGCCAGCGCCTCGATGAAGCGACGGTCGTGACTCACGAACAAGAGCGTCCCGCCGTATTCGGCGAGCGCCGCGGTCAGTACGTCCTGCGCGTCCATGTCGAGGTGATTGGTCGGCTCGTCGAGCACCAGGAAGTTCGCGCGCGCGAGCAGGAGCTTGGCGAGCGCCAGCCGCGCCTTCTCGCCGCCCGAGAGGACGGAGACCTTCTTGTCGACGTCGTCGCCCGAGAAGAGGAAGGCGCCGAGGATGCTGCGCAGCCGCGGGATGTCGTCGAGCCTCGCGGATTGCTCCAGCTCGGCGAGCGCCGTGCGCCCGGGCTCGAGCGCGTCGACCTGGTGCTGGGCGTAGAAGGCGCACTGGGCGTTGTGGCCGAGCTCGCCCGGCGCCGTTCGGGCCGGCGAGCGCGACCCGCTCGCCGCGCTTGAGCTCGAAGTCGAGCGTGCGATACACAGTGTTGTCGCCGTACGACTTCGCGACCCGCTCCATGCGCAGCACGATCTCGCCGGGGCGCACCGCGGCCACGAAGCGCGCGCGCATCTTGCGCGCGCTCGCCGCCTCCGGCAGCTCGTCGAGCTCGGCCTGCAGCTTGTCGATCGCCTTGATGCGGCTCTGCGCCTGACTCGCCTTCGTGCCGTAACGGAAGCGGGCGACGAACTTCTCCTTGTGCGCCTTCGCGCGCTCGAGGTTCGCGCGGCGCGCCTCCACGTCGTCGAGGCGCAGCGCTTTCTGCGTCACGTACGCCGAGTAGTTGCCCTTGTACAGGGTGAGTCGTGACGATTCGAGCTCGACGATCCGGTTCGCGTGCCGGTCGAGAAACACGCGATCGTGAGACACCACGACGACGGCCCCCGGATACGACGCAAGCACGCCCTCGAACCACGCGATCGAAGGCAGGTCCAGGTGATTCGTGGGCTCGTCCAGGAGCAGCAGCTCGGGCTTCGCGATCAAGAGCTTCGCCAGCTCGACGCGCATCAGCCAGCCGCCCGACAGCTTGCGCAGCGGCTCGGGCCACTTGGCCGAGAAGCCGCCGGCCTGCTCGAAGGCGTGGTGCGCGGTGTCGTAGCGGGCGGCCAGCGAGTCGGACACGTGCGTGCCCGAGGTCGCGATCTCCTGCTCGAGCGCGCGCAGCTTCGTCTCGAGCTCGCGCAGGTGCGCGAGCGCCGTCTCCGCCTCCTCGATCACCGTCCGGTCCGAGACCGCGCTCACCTCCTGGCGCAGATAGCCGATCCGCGCCCCGCGCTGGAGTCGCACGAAGCCCGAGTCCGCCGTGTCGATGCCGGCGAGAATGCGCAGCAGCGTCGTCTTGCCGGCGCCGTTCTTGCCGACCAGGCCGACGCGGTCGTCGCGGCGCACCTCCAGGCTCGCGCCCTCGAAGAGCGCGCGGCCACCGAACGACTTCGCGAGATTGTCGAGCTGGAGCACGGCGCGGCGGAGTGTACCGGGCTAGCTCCGCATTTCACGCACGCGCGCGGTGCGCGCCAGGATCGAGGTGCCGTCCCACTCCACGGGCAGGCGCACGCGCTCGCCGTCCTTGCGCTGGAAGATCACGTGCCTCTCGCGCGCGGCGAAGGCGAGCAAGTCGCGCACCAGCTCGACGTCCATCCTGCAGTACGCCTCGATCAAGTCCAGGCGGCCCGCCTTCCACCACTCGAGTGACTGGAGCCCGTCCCCGGTCTTGCTGCGGCCGAGCGTCTGCGCCGCGAGGTGCGCGAGCGAGAGGCGGTAGCCGAGCTTCTTGTGCACGTCCTCGAGCAGGTCGAACGTCGGCAGGTCCTCGAACTTGCGCGCCGTGTAGGCGCGCAGCACGCCATAGTCGAAGCGCCGCACGTTGAAGCCGACCACCGCCGGCGCGGCGAACAGGCGCTCGACCAGCGCGTCGCTCTGCGCCTCGGTGTAGGTCTCGAACTGGCCGCTGCCCGTGTCGTACACCACCGCCAGCGCGAGGCGCATGAGGTGCGTGTTCCCCCAGCCGCCGACGTCCCCCGCGGCGCGCTGTGTCTCGACGTCGAAGATCAGCGGCGCGGGCGCGGCGGACACCGCCGGCTCGGCGATCTCCTCGAAGAGCTCCGGCTCGACGAGCTCGTCGCGCTTCGCGGGCAGCGGCGCGCGCGCCAGCGCGAGGTCGATCACGCGAATCACCCCGCGCTTGTCGAGCGGGTGATTGCCCGCGCCGCAGCGCGGCGAGTGGATGCACGACGGGCAGCCGTCGACGCAGGGACACTCGCGCGTGATCTCGCCCGCGAGCGCCACCAGCTCTTCGAAGCGCGGGAAGATCGCGCGCGAGATGCCGATCCCGCCGGGATGTGAGTCGTACAGGAAGATCGCCGGCCCGCGCACCTGCGCGTGGCGCGGGATCGAGATGCCGGCGGCGTCGAAGCGGTCGCAGAGCGCGAACAGCGGAAACAGCGCGAGCGCCGCGTGCTCGAGGCCGTGGATCCCGCCCATGAAGTGCAGACCTTCCGACTTCAGCGCGCGCTCGATCTGCGGCGCGAGCTCGAGCCAGACGCCCTCGGTCTCGAACACCGTCGGCGGCAGGTCGAGCGGATGCCGCCCGAGCAGGTCCTGGCCGAAGATGCGCCGCTTCTCGTAGGCCTTCGTGCGCGACGTGACGCGCAGGCGGCCGAGCTTCGCGAGCGTGTTCCCGATCGGCCGCGAGCGCAGCACCTCGAGAATCTCGGTCTCCTTCTCGACCACGGGGCGCGTGTACCAGTCGACCTCGACCGGACCCTCGACCTCGACCGAGCGGCGCTCGAAGTCGAGCGCCGTCACGCGATACGACTGCGCGCGGTGCAGGTAGATGGCGCCGGGGTGACACTCGCCGGTGACGCGCGCGCCGCCGATCGTGCCCACCACGCGCCGGCCCGTCTCGCCGGCGCGCCGGATCGCGAACGACTCGCCCGCGGCGCGCAGACTCACTTCGCGCGCGGGGTCGCGCCGCGCCGCGAACGACTCGCCGCCAGCCGCGCTCTCCAGCAGCGAGCCGCGGGCGTGCGCGAGCGCGAGGGCGCGCTTCACCCCGGGTGACTCGAGCCAGGTCTCCGCGTGCGCGAGCGGCACCTCGGCCGCGGCGCAGGGCAGGTGGGCGGCCGCGATCTCGAGGCTCGTCGCGTCGAGCACCGCGTCTTCGCACGGCCGAGTCACGAGTCTCTCGGGATGGCGCAGGAAGAAGCGGTCGAGCGCGTCCTCCTGCGGGATCATGAACACCAGCCCCTCGCGGCCACGCGCCACGCGCCCGGCGCGCTGGCGCGTGGCGAGCACCGAGCCCGGATATCCGACCAGGATGCACACGTCGAGCCCGCCGACGTCGATGCCGAGCTCGAGCGCGGAGGTCGAGATCACGCCGAGCAGGTCGCCCTCGAAGAGCCGCTTCTCGATCGCGCGCCGCTCCTCGGGCAGGAAGCCGCTGCGATACGACGAGATGCGCCCCGCGAGCTGCGGCTCCGCCTCGAGGACCCAGAGGTGCATGAGCTCGGTGACTCGCCGTGCCTGAGTGAACGCGATCGTGCGCAGGCCCGCGCGCACGCAGCGGCGGAAGAGCCGCGCCGCCGTGGTGTAGGCCGAGGCCTCGGGCTCGAGCGCGGCCAGCCAGCGCTGTGGCGCCGGCGCGCCGTCGTGCGCCACCACGTCGAGCTCGCGCCCGAACAGCTCGCGCGCGAACGCCCGGGGATTCCCGACCGTCGCGGAGCAGGCGATGAATCTCGGCTCCGCGCCGTGGTGTCTCGCCACGCGCGCGAGTCGACGCAGCACCTGCGCGAAGTGCGCGCCCAGCACGCCGCGGTAGGTGTGCACTTCGTCGACGACCACAAGCTCGAGGTTCCGGAAGAACTCCTTCCACTGGTCGTGCCCGGGAAGGATGCCGAAGTGCAGCATGTCCGGCGTAGTCAGCAGCACCGAGGGCGGTGACTCGCGGAGCTTCTTGCGCCGGTAGGGCGACGTGTCGCCGTCGTAGATCTCCGCGGTCGGCGGATCGAGCGCCGACAGTGTCTCCAGATCCGCGCGCAGACCCGCGAGCTGGTCGTGCTCGAGCGCCTTCAGCGGGAACAGGAAGAGCGCGCGCGCTCCGCGGCGCTCGAGCAGGCGCGCGGCGGTCGCGAGGTTGTAGATCAGACTCTTGCCGCTCGCGGTCGGGGTGGCGACCAGCACGTCGCGGCCCGCGTTCGCGCGCGCGAGCGCTTCCGCTTGATGCGACCAGAGCTCGGCGATGCCGCGGCGCACGAGGATGCCCTTCAGCTCTGGCGGGAGCGCGGCGGGCGATGCCGACTCGCTCGCAAGCTCCGGGGACGCCGCGGCTTCGAGCGGCGTGGGCAGGCTCGAAAACGGCAGCAGCGCGCGCAGCGTGCCGCCCAGCTCTGAGCTCGGCAGCCGCGCGAGATCCTCCGCGAACCGCAGGAGCGGGCGCGGTGAACGCGGGTCGGAGGTTTTCGCGGCCGCGTCTCCGGAGGAGGAGGGGCGAGCAGCGGGACTGTATCCATTCAAAGCCCGAGGTGCCCGTGTTACGGTCCGCGCGCAGCCATGCGCGCGACCCAACAAGTCCGCTACGCGATCTATGGCGTGTTCGACCTCGCGTACAACGGGGGCGCGCGGCCCGTACCGCTCTTCGCTGTCGGACGGCGTCAGGCGATCCCGGCGCGCTACCTCGAGCAGATCTTCCAGAAGCTGCGGCGCGCGGGGCTGGTGACCAGCAAGCGCGGTCCGCGGGGCGGCTATCAGCTCGCGCGGCGGCCCGACGAGATCGCGCTCGGTGACGTCGTGCGCGCCGTGCAGGGGAACGTGCTCGCGCTCCCGGAGCCCGACAAGGAACGCGGCGGGCTCGAGCCCGACTTCGTCTGGTCGCTGATTCGCGCGGGTCTCGAGGCGGCGCTGGCGCAGCACAGCGTCGCCGATCTGTGTCGCGAGGCCGCGGAGCGCGGCATCCCGCGCGCGGCCCTGGATCCCGCGAGCTACGAGATCTGACGTTGCAGGACTGGCGCGAGCGCGCGGCCGTCATCGCCGATCCGGACGCGGAGCCCGCGCCGGTCCCCCGCGAGCTCCTGCTCGAGGTTTTCCAGCACGCGCGCGAGTGCTATCCGGAAGAGTGTTGCGGCTTGTTCACGGGCACCGAATCCGCTGGCCCCCTGCACGTCGTTCGTTGCGCGAACGTCCAAAGCAAGCGCGTGGCGCGCGGTGAGTCGAATTTGGACGCGAGCCGCGCGTTCTGGATCGACGA
>WNFL01019036.1_pt1 | contig 16001 bp, 14 predicted proteins | sample 5400361 | NCBI WGS metagenome assembly WNFL01 (sample SAMN13153351, study PRJNA577476) | soil metagenome | isolation source: 40 cm soil on Douglas fir-dominated hillslope | place: USA:California | collected 2013-09-17
TGCCTGTGTCCCAATCACAAGGTCTGCGCCCATCTGAGCGTAGCGCGTAAAATCCGCGCGATGCATTGGTACGGGCCACGGTTGATCGTATTCCTCGTACTGCACATCCATGATCTTGATGGCATTCTGTGTTGCCAGCAACGGACTTAGCCAGTCGTCTTTGCAGCGGGCGGCACCGGGTGTCGAATCGGTAGCCCAGGCGTAGACTGGCCCGGCCCAGTTGCAGCCGATGAACATAATTGTGTTGCCGTGATGATGAATAATCAGCGGCTGCTGAGCGGCCTCTTGATTCACACCGCCGCCGAACGTGGAAATGCCGTTGTCGCGATACATCTGAAGGGTACGTAATGCAGCCTGATAACCATAATCGTTATTGTGATTCCCGGTGAGTTCCACGATGTTGACATGCAGGTCTTTGAGTACGTCGAGATAGCTATCCTTTGCGCACAGATCGCCCAACAGATCAATCTTGCCGGGACGGGGACAGCCTGCGGTAAATGAGACTTCGTTGCTGGTATGGACGAAATCAATGTCTTTGAAGACGGGGGCCATGTCGGCGGCGGCCCAGGCTGCGCCATGTACGTCGAGCGCTGCAGCGGTATCGCGGGACATTGCTGATACTCCAGTCATTGCGATTGTGGTGAGTAGAGAGGGATCGTAGTTAGGATCAGAGGATGCATTGCGATTGTGGTGAGTAGAGAGGGATCGTAGTTAGGATCAGAGGATGGAAAGGCAAGGGGATAGGTAACCTCACCCCCTGTTTGACCAAGTTTGAAGAGGTCCCAACCGCCGATTTGCAACACCTTGAGCCGAGGCGAGAGGGTATCAAAGGGCACAATGAGCCATGCGTCTGGATAAGTTTGGGCATAGCTAGCAAACTCTGCGGATGGAATGATATGCACATTCGTGCCCGCATTCCCTAACTTGAGATTTAAAACATCATAGGTGGATTGATCCATAGCTAGGGGTAATGAATCGGTTCCTGTCCAGCGGGCTTGTAATTCGTTCCATGTCACGGTATCGCGGACAGTGAGAAAATCAGCAGCAACAGCGTAAACGCGCAGGCCAATACCATTAGAGGCGTGAACTACATGTGCCAAATTTAACAAAAAAATGCTGCTTATGAGCAGAAGAATCTGGATAGTGCGACGAATATATCGAAGGTACGAACTATCCTCGCTGAGTGAATTTGAACGAGAGATCAAGGGGTGCGGTTTCCGCTAAGGCATTTCAGGCGCGTTTTTGATACGCCAGACCAACCCACTGAAGCGGTGCGCCACGCGATCATTGTCCACTGCCATCTGGATAGCGCGGCGCGTACCGACCAGTACCACAAGACGCTTCGCCCGCGTGATCGCCGTGTACAGAAGGTTCCGCTGCAACATACGGGCAAACTGCGGCACAAGCGGGATCACGACAGCCGGGTACTCGCTGCCCTGACTGCGATGGATGCTGATGGCAAAGGCGTGAAATAGGTCTCCCGTCTCTTTCCAGCCGTAGGTGACAATGCGCCCATCCATATCGATCTCCATGTTTTGCTCTACTGGGTCGATACTGAGGATGCGCCCGATATCGCCGTTGTAGACTTCCTTCTCGTAATTATTGCGAGTCTGAATGACCTTATCACCCATGCGGAACTTGTGCCCGCCAATCTGGTGTTCGCCGTTAAGCCCAGACGGATTGAGGACAAATTGTAGTCGCTCATTCAGCGTGTGGATACCTGTCTCGCCCTTGTACATCGGCGCGAGAACTTGCACATCGTTGAGTGGATCAAGGCCAAATTTGGTCGGGATGCGGTTCTGCACAACATCCACAAGCAAATCAGCGGTTGTTTCTGGTTCGCCATCGGGCACGCTGAACATGAAGAAATCACTGCTGTTGTTGCTCAGGTCGGGCATCTCGCCCTTGTTAATGCGGTGTGCGTTTAGCACCACATGGCTATCGCTCGCTTGCCGGAAAATTACATCCAGGCGGGAGACGTGCGCCAATCCGCTATTGATCACATCACGCAGTACATCACCTGCGCCGACACTTGGCAACTGATCCACATCGCCGACCAGTACCAGGTGCATTTTCTCAGTCATTGCATCCAATAGGTGAGCGAACAGATCGAGGTCGAGCATTGACGCTTCATCCACGATCACGACATCGGCTTCGAGCGGTATGCTTTCATCGTGCAGAAAGCCGTTATCCGGCGAGAAACCCAATAATCGGTGAATAGTACGCGCGGGTCGTTCTGTGGCGTCGCTCAATCGGCGGGCGGCGCGACCCGTTGGGCTGGCAAGCAGATACTTGGCGTCGATAGTGTCCAGCGCCTGTATCACAGCGCGCAGTGTCGTCGTTTTGCCAGTACCAGGACCGCCCGTCAGCACACACAGTTTATTGGTCAATGCCGCGCGGACAGCATCCTGCTGCTGATCGGTCAATTGGACTTTGCTGGTATCCGCTAGCTTCTTAAAATAAGTGTCCCAATCGAATGTTTTGACCTTTTTAAGCGACGCGCCTTTGGCCTTGGTCATCGCCAGGAGTTTTTCGGCTACGCTGACTTCGTTCTCCCACATCGAGCGCAAATACAGTGCTTCGAGATTTCCGGATGGGCCGTTCTTGCGCTTGATCGAGAATATATCTTCCTGTTTGAGCAGTGACGAGATAGCGGTTTCGCATAATTCCGGCGACACATCGATCAGTTCCCCGGTGCGCTCAATGACCATCGGGCGTGGCGCGTAAACATGTCCATCCATGGTCAGCGTGTTCAGGGCATACAGGATGCCTGCCCGCACCCGCTGCACCGCATCGTTGGCAAGTCCCATTGTACGGGCGATCTGGTCAACCGTCTTAAACGTCACGCCTTCGATATCAACCGCCAGTCGATAAGGATCGGCCTCGATTTCCTGAATCGTATTCTCGCCGTAAGTATCATAAATCTGGTGGGCCAACCCTGCGGTGATGCCGTAATTCTGCAAGAACAACATCACTTTGCGGGAATGGCGCTGCTCTTCCCACGACTCGGCAATGATTTTGGCACGATTTTTGGGGATACCTGGAACTTCATTGATACGGGAAGGGGTACTATCGAGGATGTCCATTGCATTCGCGCCAAAGTGATCGAGAATTTGCTTCGCCGTCTGCTTGCCAATGCCCTCGATCAGGCCGCTAGCGAGATAATTTTGCACGCTATCCACGGTTGAGGTGACGAGATGCACGCTGTTGGCTTTGAACTGCTGTCCGTAGTCCTTGTGAACTGTCCAGGAGCCAGTAAAGCGCACCGTCTCGCCCGGTTGCAATTCGAGCATCTTGCCGACGACCACAACCTCATCATCGAAGCGGCTGGCATCTGCCCCGCCCGGCACAAGGCTCAGGACAGTCCAGCCAGTTTCCGGGTTGTGGAAGATGATATCCTCGATTACGCCTTCAATGGCTTCCTGCTGCATAAGTCCCTTTATCTGGCTATTTCAAACCCGCCCGCGTTTCGACTATGGCTTGAACATCACTTGCCAACGCATGGGCATCACTGAGCAACTGATCGGCAGTTTCGCGCAGGTGGGCGGCGAATTCCTGATCTTCAAGGCTGGTGATATTTATACGGACGTTGAGCGATGCGCCTTCGATAGCTGCTATCGCCATATACGCCGCGACTCCGGCGTCAGTGGTGGCGTTGGCATTGCCCAGATCGGCAACACTGCGGGCCACACCCAACACTTCGCGGGAAAGCTGCATTACGCGCAGTGGCGCATCCGTAGCGCGTCGCAGTGCCGCCTGGATCGCGGCAGAGCGTGCGGAATCCGACTTGTCGCGATGCTGAGCATCCATCACTGCATTGAATGCTGCTACGTCTTCGTCCATCGCTGCCAGCAGTTGGCGGCGCAACGAGTCGGCAGTCGTGATTGCAACGTTCATTTGTGCTTCGGCAGCAGCGTACTTCTTCCGACCCGCTGTCAAGCGGGCCACCATCGCGGCGAGCGCCGCCGCCAATGCTCCAGCCAGCGCGGAAATTGCACCGCCGCCCGGCGTTGCGGTTCCAGCCGCCACTTCGTCCAAAAAGTCATTAAGGCTTGGTTCTGTCTTCATAGGTCGAGCATTGATCGTCGATGCTAATATCGTTGAACCTTCTGGCACTGGCGGTTCCGGCAGCTTTGGCCCCGGTTCCGGCACACTTTGCAAGCGACGCTCCATAAGCTGATCCGGGTGGAAGGCGTCAAGCTGCATATACCAGCGAGCGCAGTCGATCAGTGCATCTTCTGGGGTCAGGCCAATGAGTTCGGTAAAGGCAATGCTAACGCCATAACGCTGGGCTTCGCGCCGGATCAATTCGACAGCACGATATATTGGTGTTTTGGAAAAGTTTGTCAGGTTCATCGAGACCTGCGCCCGACCTTCGACCAGCAGGCCAAGGGCTTTGACAAAACGCAGCCCGCCATTAGAATGACGCACTGCTTTCGCGATTTTGTTGGCGATCTCCACGTCATTTGTTGTCAGATAGACGTTGAATGCGATCAGCGGTGGACGCGCACCGATGACCGTTGCACCCGCCTTACCCAACGCAGCCGGGCCAAAGTCGGGCATCCGCAGCGGATCAGTGTAGATGGCTTCTTTCAATCCCTCATATTCGCCGCGACGGACGTTTTCCAGATTCTCCCGGTCAGGACGGGTGGCTGCGGCTTCGTACAGATAAACCGGGATGTTGAGTTCCTCGCCAACCCGCTTGCCGAGCCGTTGCGCAATCGCAACACAATCCGCCATCGTCACATCGCGGATTGGGACAAACGGAACAACATCGGTGGCACCAATGCGGGGATGTTCACCTTGATGCTGATCCAGATCGATGTGCTGGGCCGCTGCCTTGATCCCGGCAAAAGCCGCCTTTTCGACGGCTTCCGGCGATCCTACAAACGTCACCACCGAGCGATTATGATCGGCATCGCTGCTGACATCCAACAATCGTACCGCGTCCGCCGTCTGGATTGCCTTGACAATGGCATTGATCACCTCGGTACGGCGACCCTCGCTAAAATTCGGGATACACTCGACGAGTGGACTACCCATGAACAACCCTTTGGTCCTTGAACTCAAATAGATATGCCGCGTTATTATACCATTGCGTGCGGCAGATTCAGGATAGCAGCCAATCCTTTAATGTGAAATCTGAGATGCCACTTGCAATGTCGTTCCACCAATGTCTGCCGCGATAGAAGCATCTTTTGCATTTTCGATGACCACGGCAACTGCTGCCGAGTGCCCGTTGGGCAAATCTACATAGCCGATAAACCACGCGGCTTGCTGCTGCCGTGGCCCGGTGTAGGCAATGCTGGCATGTCCGTGAACCGCTAAATTCGGGCGATCAGCAGCGTGAGCAGCGCCGCCAGTCACCGCCTGACGCATCGCTGTGCCAAGCTGATCCGTGATATTTTGCGGCAGGACTGCTTTAGCAGTGTCGGTAGTCGTCAGCAGTTGCCAATCGGTGGCCCCCGGTTTGCGTATCGCGTCAGCCAGGCGAGCGGTGATCGTATTGCCGTGATTGGCAATCGTCGCGACAACCAACCCCATTTGAATTGGCGTAACCGTGAGGCTGCCTTGACCAACCGCCTGCGTCGTCAATTGCACTGGATCGGTAATCTGGTCAAGAGGCGTCACGGCTCGGCCTGAAAACGTTTCGAAATTCGCGAGGTTTGAGGCTTGCAGCAGGCCGAATGAGTCGAACATTTTCTGAACAGGTGCCGGGCCGGGTTGATTGAGCACCGCATTGACAAACACAGCGGGACAGGCGAGGGCATACGCATCTTGCAGCGTCGCAGGCGATCCCTGGGCGGCACAGGTCAAAGTCAATCCGTTTACGATGACAGGTTTGCCCGCATCTGTGACTGGCGCGGCAAGATCGGCTTTGTTGGTCAGCATGGCAGACAGCATTACCGATTCGAGGGATCCTCCAGGCTGGTAGAGTCCCTGTGTTACGCGGTTAAGGAGCGGCGAACTGGTCGCTTTGCGCAGCACATCGTAATTGGCGTCCAGTGTATTGGGGTCGTAGCTCGGTTCGCTGACCATCGCCAGCACTGCGCCGGATGGTACATCAAAGACGATGACCGCGCCTTGCTGCCCGTTCAGCGCCTTAATGATGGCTGATTGAAGCCCAATATCCAACGTCAGGCGCACGTCGCTGCCCACCTCTGGGCGATGCAGAAGTGAATCGAGGGCGATCTGCCCCGTGTCGCGTAGATCGTCTCCGCGCAATTGTTTATCGAACGACGCTTCAATGCCGCCGACCCCATGAACGAGGCTGTAATAACCAACGGCAGCCGCTGCATCCGGATGCGGATACTCGCGCTTAACCACCTGTTGACCTGACGGCGACTTGCCGACAACCAGTGTTTGAGCCAGTATCTGACCGTTGCGGTCATAAATCCCGCCGCGCACAATTGCCCGCTCATCTTCGACACGCCGGGGGTTGTCGTCGCGGGCTAACATGCTGTCGGAGATCAGGACGCTCCAATACATCAAGCTCAGCGCGACGACGGCAAATCCAAGCAGGATCACGAGCGTCAGGCGGTTGAGACTTTTCGTCATGCGTCATTGCTCAGAACAATCAACAAACTAACCATGATAAAGTTTGCCAGGAGCGAACTCCCACCATAACTCAGGAAAGGCAGCGTTATCCCGGTCAGCGGGATAAGTTTGAGCACGCCGCCCATAATCAGCAGGCTCTGCATTGCCAGCGTAATACTGATGCCCGCTGCCAAAAATGCCCTGAACGGACGGGCCTGCGATCTGGCTGCGATCTGCATTCCGCGCACGACGAGAAGCGCCAGACACACGGTTACGACGAGTGTGCCGATGAAGCCCCATTCTTCTGCAATCGCAGCAAACACAAAATCGGAGTGAACGACAGGAATATATGTGGGCGATCCTTGTCCAACGCCTTGCCCGAACAATCCACCTGCTGAGAACGCCAGCAAACTCTGCACAATCTGGAACGAGCGATCATTAGCGTAGGGCCAGGGGTTGGCCCACATATCGACCCGAAGTCGGACCACCGAGAACCGCTGGTAAGCTAGCACGCCTGCCAGAAACAATAACGCGGCACCTGCCACCACATACCGAAATTTTCCGGTAGCAACATATAGCATTGCCAGAAACACGACGAAGAACAATGTGGCGGTTCCGAGGTCCTGCTGCCAGATCAGCACGATGATGCTGATGCCCCACATCAGGATTAACGGAGCAAGGAAGCGCAGCGGCAGCAGCCGAAACGGCCCCACATTCGGCGTATCAATGTCGAGCAAAAGGCGGTTGTCGGCGAGGTAACTTGCCAGAAAGACCACCAGAACAACCTTCAGAGACTCCGAGGGCTGGAAATACACATCGGGAATACCAAGCCATAGGCGGGGACCACCGCCCGATGGATTGGTCCCAAGTACAATCGTGAGGATAAGGAGCAGCAAGCCGCCACCGAGCCACAGGTAGCGGTAATTGCTGAGCCAACGCAAATGGCCCGGTAGCAACACAATTGCCACCATGACACCTACCGCGATGATGAGCCACGCAGCCTGGCGTGTCGCGAAGGGTGGGGCCAGACGATCAATCAGGGTCAGCCCCCAGCCTGCAAGCAGCATAACCGTTGGGAAGAGGAACGGATCACGGCGTGGCAGGCGTCGCCGCAACACCAGATGGCCTAATGCAGCGCAGACAATCCAGATAGCGATATACCACAGGTTGCTCACATCCAGGCCACGGGCCGCAGTCAGGCCGCTCTGGATGGTCAACAGGAACAGCCCGGCAATCACCAATAGCAGGCGTTCACGAAAACCAATCGAGGCTTCAAAAGTCTGTTCATCTTCCGCCGCTAATGGCGGTAGCTGTGTGGTATCTGTCATCAGGACGGAAAATATTTCCCGATAATTGGCTGTAAGCGTTGAACCACTTCAGGCGAAACACGTTCCCGCTGCGTGGCAAAAGCAACCTTCAGGGCTGATTCACAGCCGCACACGAAGTTAGATGTGGCTATGCGCTCGACTGTCTCCGCGACAGAACGCTGTGCGAGAGCAATGTTGCTATTAAACTGCGCAAAAACCGCCTCTGAACTGACCTGTTCTTCGTGCCAAACATCGTAATCGGTGACGTGCGCCATTACAGCGTAGTGCATTTCGGCTTCACGGGCTAAAAAGGCTTCAGGGCTGGTTGTCATGCCAATAATGCTGAAACCCATCTGCCGCCACACCTGACTTTCGCCTTTGGTGCTGAAGCGTGGACCTTCAATCGTGACAAATATTCCGCCTTCATGAACAGTTCCACCCGCCGACTGGCACGCTTCGCAAACTACGCGGCTCAACGACGGACAAAACGGGTCAGCCACACCAACATGTGCTACGATGCCGCCGCCAAAGAAACTGCGACCACGCTCATCCTTCGTATAATCAAACAGTTGATCCGGGACAACAATGTGACCCGGCGCAAGTTCCAGTTTCAGCGAACCGCACGCACTGACGGCAATGACTGTCGTGACGCCCAATGTTTTCAGCGCGTAGATATTGGCGCGGTACGGTACTTCGCTTGGACTGAGCACATGGCCGCGCCCATGCCGGGGCACGAAAGCGACGCGCTGCCCGCGCAAATTGCCGACAATAATCGCGTCGCTGGTCGGACCAAACGGCGTGTCGATGCGATGCTCGGTAGCATCGGTAAACTCCGGCATGTTGTAGAGGCCGGAGCCTCCGATCACTGCGATGCGAACTGGTTCCATATGCTCTCCAAAGAACGTGAATCATCTATACTTTAGCGCATCGTATCGCCATAGAAAAGCAAAACGCGTGAAAGCCGTGGCGAACCAGCGGCAAGTTCTTTGCGTATATAGCTATACTATTTATATATTCCGCACTAAAAATAGGTAGGATCATTGATTACCGCAAAACCAAGTTTGTTAGCCCGTTACGAAGCATTACGCCGCAGAGAATATGAGCGCCTGACTGCGCTACTGGATACGCTTGGTCGCATTGATGGAATGCCTGATGAGCAAATGGATCAGGCCCGCGACGCACTTTTTCATGCCGACCACCCGTTTTTGATTGTGCTGGTGGGCGCGTTCAACGCAGGCAAGTCAAGCATCATCAACGCGCTGATTGGTCAGCCCGTACTGGAAGTCGGAGCAACGCCAACCACGACAAAAATTGCCATTTTGCGGCACGGTCCGGATGTACAGCGTTTGCAGGCTGGCGAGGTGGAAACCGTGTTCGATCCTTCGCCGCTGCTGGAACGGGTGAGCCTTGTCGATACGCCCGGCCTTGAATCGGTGTTCAAACAACATGATGAGGTGACGCAGCGCTTCCTGCATCGTGCCGATATGGTGTTGCTGGTCATGCCTGCAACACAGGCAATGTCTGCCAAAAATGTCGAATATATGCAATCGCTGCGGACTTACGGCAAACGCGTGATCCTCGTGATCAACCAGACCGATGCGCTCGATGCCGATGAACAAAAAACGCTCAAGGATTTCGTGGCGGAGCAGAGCAAGCTGAATCTGGGCTTTGTCCCGCCGATATGGATGGTGTCAGCGCGGCTGGCGATTGAAGCGCAGCAGACCACGCCGCGCAACGAGGAACTCTGGCAGGCCAGCGACTTCAAGCAGATCGAGCAATATATCAACGAGACATTGGGCGACCTGACAAGAATCCGGCAGAAACTGGAAACGCCTTTACAGATTGTCCGCAATGTGACCACGGTTGCCAGCGCGCGGGTCCGCGAACAGCAGAACGCCCTGGCGGATTTCCGTCGCTCGTCGCAAAATGTCCGCAGCCAGATCGAAGCCGCGACTCGTGAACAGCAGGCTACCGTGCGCCAGATTATCGAAGAAGTGAACAGCACATTTGCTGAGGCGATTACGCGGGGCCGTGAGGCGATTGCCGACATTTTTCAATTCTCGAAAATTCTGTCCACGGCAATCGGCAGCCTGATTGAGTTACTGGGGCTGGCGCGGCTGATCCGCCGCTTTGGTGCAGGAACCCCGGCACAAAAAGCCTTTGAAACACACAAGGTCAACGAGCCGCTGGATCGGCTTCCTGGGATTATTGACCGGCTTGGGCCGCGTCTGGAAGGGCGTGATGTCAAAGATATTGACGATCTTGTTGCCTACACACGACGCGAGATTGCCCAGTTGCCGGGCGCACTCCAACAGAAAGTCGTCGGAAAGCTGGAAGTGCCGCCTACCTATGACCGCTCAATCGTGCGCGGCGCACGCGAGGGGTTGATGCAAATAGTGGACAGGGCGCGGACTGTTGAGTTCAAGCACATCGATCAGGCGGTGCGCAACTGGCTCGTGTTTCTAGGGGCATATGAGGTTGTCATCATTATCGCCGCTGTTATCGCGGCCTTCGCGCTGGCTGGCTCGCAGAACGGCAATTGGCTGCTTTTGCTTATTGTCGTCATCGCGCTGTGGCTGGCTGGATTATTCCTGCTGCCGCTGCGGGGTACAATCATGGCCCAGGCTTACGGGCGGCGAATGCTTGGCATTGAGGCAGAGCTTGAAAAGTCGATTGACCGCATAGCGCAGGAGCAGATCGAGGCAGGGGGACGGCTGCGTTCAGATGCGGTTGCCCCGTTCATGCGACTGGTTGAATCACAGATCTCGCAGGTTGATGAACTAAAGAGCGAACTCGAAGGCCATGAATTGGGCCTGGTAGCTCTGGAGAAAGAACTCGGCGGCTTGCGAGAGTAACCTATTGTTGCGCAGCAGCTTCCAAGGCTTGTAAGGTCAATTGGGCAGCTCGATCCCAGGTAAATTGTGCCGCCTGCTGATGCCCTTTTTGCACCAGTGACTCCCGCAACGCTGAGTCGCCCGCCAGTTGTGCCATACCAGCAGCGATTGCATCCACGCGGAGCGGATCGACCAGCACCGCCGCATCACCTGCCAGTTCGGGCAATGACGAGGTGTTGGAGCATATTACGGGCGTACCGCACAGCATGGCCTCCAACACTGGAAAACCGAATCCCTCGTACAGCGACGGAAACACCAATGCCAATGCACCGCTGTATAGTGGCGCTATCTCGTCATTGTCAACATAGCCCGTGAAAATGACTCGTTCGCGTTGTGCGGCAGGAAGCGCTTCGAGAGCCTGTCGCAACACATCCTCAATGAGCCAGCCGCGCTTGCCAGCAAGGACCAGTCCGTTATCGTGGTCAGCGTTCTCAGTACAGTACCGCCCAAAGGCCTCGATCAACCGCTGGATGTTTTTGCGCGGTTGCAGTGTTCCCAGAAACAGAAAATAGCTGTCTGGCAGCCCGTACTTTGCTCGCGCCGCTGCGATTTGGGCTGTAGAAGCGCGAGATAACCCCTCAACACCGGGATAAACCACGTCGATTTTGTCCGCGCTCACGCCGTATTGCGCGACTAAATCACGTTTGGTTGCCAGCGAATCCGCGAGGATACGACTGGCACGCCGAGATGTTGTGCGGGTGGTCAGGTCCAGATAAAAACGCTCATAGGCTGGATGGGCCTCCGGGAAAAAACGATAGCCTAGATCATGGACAGTAGCAACAGCTTTGCCAGGGAGGATCAGCGGCAGCGCGTGCGCGGGAACGAACGTCACGTCTGGACGATCTATCCACAATTCCGCCGCAAAACGCACGTGTGTCCACAGCCGGGCGAAGGGAATGACCTTCACGTGAATATTTGGGGCCGATGCAAATAGAGTCGGCGAAGGCTCCTCGCGGAAATAGAGCGTGAACTCGTGGAGCGAAGGTTGCGCTAAGAGAGCACGGATAAGTTGTAATGCGTAGTTCTCAGTTCCGGTTCGAGCCGCAATAGTTGTCCGGCTGGCATCAATGGCGATCCGCACAGGAATTTATTCGGCGCGGTCGCGAACCGCACTCGGCAAGACCGCCAGCGCCAACACTAACAACAAAATGGGCCAATACAGCGCCACGATGGATAGCACACTGGTGCTGAGCAGCGACATTGTGAACAGCAGAATTGTCCCGCCCGCGACCATGAACATGAGACTGGGCAACAGCAAGCCCCGGTCATGGCTGCGCTCAAAGATGAAGGTCAAGAGCATGGCTGCGCCGGGTGTAACAATGAATAACGGCCACCCCTGACTGAGATCAAGCCAGTTTTTAGACGCCGCGCCAAGCAATCCCGTCAGGATCAAAATCATAACTGCAATGAAAAACAGCCCGCGTTCGCGGCGACCATTGAACAGGAAACGCAATACGAGGGTCAACGCTACACCGCTGATCGCGATGACAATTATCAGTAGTCGTGTGGCAGCGTCCGGGCGCAGTAGGAGCAATACACCCGCAGCGACCAGCAGTAGCGCAGGCAGAGCATTGCTGAATTGCATCCGGCGCTGGACACGGAACTGCATCGCCCGCGAAGGTCGCGCCAGATCGCTGTCAGCGCCCACATCATCCGGGTTTAGCGAGGCATTCTGAACGCCGTCCTGTGCAGGTTCATCCGGAGACGTTGGCACTTGCACGAGGACCGACACTTCCGGTTGCTCAAATGCTTCCTGCGTTTCATCTATGGACTGCTCGTCCACAATGTCCGTATCTTCGGCTGGCATCTCGTCTGCCGTTTCGTTCAGTTCTGGCTCATCAGTCATCGTATTCTGCCCGGTTATCGTTCTACATCCGGCTAATTGTACAGAATCGAGCGCAACTACTCAACTGTTTGAGCAAACGGCTTTTGAGGCTACAATTTCAGATTATTGCAATCTCAAGGACACGGACCATGAAAGCAACAATTACGGTTTTACCGGGTGACGGCATCGGCCCAGAAGTGACTTCGCTGGCAGTGTCGATTCTCAAAGACATCGGGGCACGCTACGGGCACGATTTTACGTTTCAGGAAGCATTGTTTGGCGGCTGCGCTATCGACGCCACGGGTGACTCGCTGCCCGACGAGACAATCAAGACGTGCGAGAGCGGCGACGCGATTCTGCTTGGCGCAGTTGGCGGGCCGAAATGGTCCGATCCCTCGGCAAAGGTGCGCCCAGAACAGGGATTATTGCGTCTGCGGGCACATTTCGGATTGTTCGCTAATCTGCGTCCAGTCAAAGCCTATCCAATGCTGGCTGATCATGCGCCTGTGCGGGCTGAACTGCTCAAAGATGTCGATATCCTGTTCATCCGCGAATTGACAGGTGGCATTTACTTTGGTCCGCGCCAGGAACAGGGCGACGGCGACAGCGCCTGGGATACGATGATCTACAGTGTCGCGGAAGTTGAACGTGTGGCAGAAGTTGCGTTCAAGGCGGCACAGGGTAGACGCAAATTTGTGACCTCGGTGGACAAAGCCAACGTGCTGGCTTCCTCGCGGCTGTGGCGGCGCGTCGTGGAACAGGTCGCGACACGCTATCCCGACGTAAAGCTCGAACATGCGCTGGTCGATTCATTTGCCATGCAGATGATCAAGACGCCGGGCCGCTATGATGTCGTGGTCGCCGAGAATATGTTCGGTGATATTCTGACGGACGAATCGGCAGTGTTGGCTGGATCGCTTGGAATGCTGCCCTCGGCGTCACTCGCCTCCAGCACCTTTGGATTGTATGAGCCGATCCACGGCTCCGCGCCGGACATTGCCGGACGGGGCATCGCCAACCCAACCGGCACGATTTTGAGTGCGGCGATGCTATTGCGCCACAGCCTGGGATTAGACGCTGAAGCAACGGCAATTGAGAATGCTGTGCAGCAGGCGCTCGAAGCGGGCGCACGAACGGGCGACATCGCGGAACCCGGCAAACCTGGCCTGGGGTCGGCGGAATATGCCGAGCGAGTTCGTGCCGCGCTGGAAGCGGTGAGTGTGAAGTAGCGCCCGACGTCAGTTTGGGCACACAAACAGGCCAATAGCGAAAATAGGCAAGATTAGTCCGCTCCACCGCGCCCGTTGTAGACAGGACTGCCACTTGCTGCGAATTCTCTAAACACGGCGACGGCTTTCTCGGTAAGCAGACCGTCTACCAGGGTAACGCCGCGATGCGTGAGTTCGTGTTCCCATTGGGGGTGAATCGGGCCTTCGTCAAAGCCAGTGATCTCTTCAAGTTCAGGGCCTCTACCAGCGATGACCAGCGAACGGACGCCGGACCATAGGACCGCCCCGAAGCACATGGCACAGGGACGCCAATTGACGACTAATTGATAGGCTGGCATATTCGGGCCGCCCAGATCATAGGTTCCGAGTAGTTTTTGGGCGAGAGACAGTGCCATTACTTCGGCGTGGGCGGACGAGCAATTTGAGGCTACCACCCGGTTCACACCGATGACGATCAACTTTCCAGTTTCGCGCTCAAACACACCGGCGGCAAATGGCCCACCTGTACCTTTCTCAAAGTTCAACTGTGAAAAGCGAATGACTGCTTCCATACGCTCTTCTAGCGTTGCTAGATTTGATGGCAGGCGTTTTTGTTCTTCGACTGCCCAATCGGGAAGAGCTAGCGTAAATTCCACTGTGTTTGCTCCTGTCGCCAGACCTGGTGATTATACAGTAACGTGAGTCCGACAAGGTTTGAAGTTTCGGAAAACTATGATCTCAATGAGATATCGAACTCCGTACAACAGCCTAAAAGCCACAAAAACACGGCCCGGTAGGTAGTCCAGGCGCAGCCTCCGCGCTGTCGTATCCTTCCCCCGCAAAGGGATGTCCAAAGGAGAGGACTCCATGCGGCTAACGGTGCTCTTTGACACACCCTATTGGATTGGCCTGCTAGAGGTTGAGCGTGACGGTAGCCTATATGTGGCCCGGCACATCTTCGGTGTTGAGCCAAGCGACGCCGAAGCCTGCGAATTCGTCCAACGCGATCTGCTCACATTGCAAGCTCGGATGACGGTGGGAGTTCCGATTGAGCAGCGCGCCAGATAACTACGCTCGAATCCAAAGCGTGTTCAGCGTGAAATCCGCCAGCATATGGCCGAGCAAGACATCACAAGCAAAGCACAGGAAGCGATGCGTTTGCAGATCGAGCAGAACAAGCACGAGTCTGTACAAATGTCGCGCGAACAGCGCGAAGCATTGCGACTGTACAAACGTGAGATTGTCCGAAAAAAGGCGAAGGCGCGTCACAAAGGACGATGATACCGATCTACGAAGATTCGTTCTGAAGTGATTTGACGATCTTCAATGCGCTGGTTACATGGGCCTGCATATTGATGCGCGAGGAGAAAACGTTACGGACAATGCCGAGTCTATCAATGATGTAGGTAATGCGTCCAGGGAAAAAATCAGCAAATAGCCCCTGGACCCCGTATGCCTTTTGGACACTACCATCCGCATCACTTAACAGGAGAAAAGGTAAGTGATGGCGCTGGGCAAATGCTTGATGCGACTCTACCGAATCACTGCTAACACCAACTACGGTCACTCCGGCTTGCTGAAAGGCTTCGTAGTTATCTCTAAAAGTGCAGGCTTCAGCGGTACAGCCCATGCTGAAATCTTTGGGATAAAAATACAGAACGACGATGTTTTGCTTCACGAGATCAGAAAAGCGGACTTGATTATTCGATTGGTCAGGCAGGCTAAAATCCGGGGCCAGATCGCCCACCTGAACTTTGCCCACTGCCCGCTGCATTTTGTCGAGACCCGATTGATTTAACATTACTGACCTATAAACCCGGTAAACGATTAGCAGATTATACGCATTAGCAGAACGAGATAGCAATATGCACGCGGCGTGGCGATGGGAATAAAAACAGGCAGAGAAATTCTTCCCTGCCTGCCAACTCATGCTGAAGCGCTATAGATTTAGAGTGATGGCGTTCCTTCGGGAGCGGGTGGAGTAGCTGATGAGCCAGTGCCGTTCTGCGCCTTGTTGCCTTTGCCAAGCGGATAAGCGGTGTTCATCAATTTCGTCAATCCATCAGATAGATTGCCAAGCAGTGTTGTGGCCTGATCTTGTTTGAGTTTACCTGCCGTGACGGCTTTGTTGATACGATCTGTTGCTTGCTTTACGGCTGACGAAACAATCTGCGTAGGATCGGCGTTGTGCTCGGTGGCGATCTGCGCGAGGGTCTTGCCACTGCGGATT
>WNFL01066451.1_pt1 | contig 16001 bp, 16 predicted proteins | sample 5400361 | NCBI WGS metagenome assembly WNFL01 (sample SAMN13153351, study PRJNA577476) | soil metagenome | isolation source: 40 cm soil on Douglas fir-dominated hillslope | place: USA:California | collected 2013-09-17
AGCGAAGAGCACGCGGCGGGGACCGGGCTCCGGACGCGGCACGGAGCGGCCATGCGGCAATTCGGCAGCGACTATAGCATTTCTCGTGGAGCGCCCAGCCGGCGGGGGGCGGGAGCTTCAGGGGTTTGAAAAGAGCGGCCGAGGCCGCAGGCTCAGCGGGTGGAGCGGGTGGCGAGCCGGTCTTCGACGACAGCCCAGACCGTTTGCGCGATCTCGTCCGGGGGACGGGCGGCGTCCACCCGTGTCCAGCGGGCCGGGTCCGCGGCGGCCAGGGCCAGGTAGTGCCGGCGGACGCGCTGGTGGAACTCGGCGGGCTCGCGGTCCAGACGGTTGGTCTGGTGCACGTCGCTCGAGCGCCGGGAGAGGCCGAGGGTGGGATCCACGTCGAACAGGAGCGTGAGGTCCGGGACCAGGCCGCCGGTGGCGGCGGCATTCCACGAGGCGAGCATCCTGAGGTCGAGCCCGCGGCCGGCACCCTGGTAGGCCAGGGTCGAGTCGGCATAACGATCGCAGAGCACCACGCGGCCGGCCGACAGCGCGGGACCGATCACGGTGGATACCAGGTCGGCGCGCGCCGCCTCCATCAGCAGCGCCTCGCTCACCGGCGAGGGGGTGCGGGTGGGATCCAGCAGCAGCGTCCGGATCCCCTCGGCGAGCGGCGTGCCACCGGGCTCCCGTGTGATGAGCGGGTCGAGTCCGCGCTCGCGCAGGCGCGAGGCGAGCCGGGTGATCTGCGTGGACTTCCCCGAGCCCTCGCCGCCCTCGAAGGTGACGAAGAGCCCCCGCATCACGAGTCCCGGGTCAGCGGGCGCGCCGCGCCTTCGCGGCCGGACGACGCAGCTTGGCGGGACGGGACGGCTTGGCGGGACGCGCCGGCTTGGCCGCGGCGGCGCGGCCGTTCGCGCGCCCGTTCACCGAGGGCCGCGCGGACCGCGCCGGCGGCGCCTCGCGGTGCACCACCGGCACCGACTTGTCGCGCATCAGGCGCTCGGTGCCCTTGGGATCGCGGATGAAGCGCTCGGTCATCTCGCGCGCCTTGTCGTCCGGGATCTGGGTGGGCGGTGACTTCTTGAAGTACGAGGACGGGGCCATCAACGCGCCGGAGAGCTCGTGGTCGAGTCCCAGCTTCGCGCACCGCACCGCATCGATCACGATCCCGGCGGAGTTCGGCGAATCCCACACCTCGAGCTTCATCTCGAGGTTCAGGGGCACGTCGCCGAAGGTCGTCCCTTCCATGCGGATGTGGCACCACTTGCGATCCTTGAGCCACGGGATGTAGTCGCTGGGCCCGACGTGGATGTCCTCCTCGGGCAGCTCGTAGGGCATGATGCTGGTGACCGTCCGGGTCTTCGAGATCTTCTTCGACTCCAGACGCTCGCGCTCGAGCATGTTTAGGAAGTCGGTGTTGCCGCCGAAGTTGAGCTGGTAGGTGCGGTCGATGCGCACGCCGCGGTCGTTGAACAGGCTGGTCAGCACGCGGTGCGTGATGGTGCGACGCTGCCAGTAGAGCTCGCGCGCGATGAACACCGGGATGCAGTTCACGAATGCGCAGCCGGCCTCGAGCACCTGCTCGACATACCACTTGGTGGCCTCCTCGGAGCCCACCGGCAGGTAGTTCACCACCACGTCGGTGCCGGTGTCGCGGAGCAGCTTCACGATGTCCACGGTGGAACCTGGCGCCTTCTGGATCACCTGCGACAGGTACTTGCCGAGGCCGTCGTGGGTCATGCCCCGCTGCACGATGACGCCGGAGCGCGGAACGCGCGCGAAGGTGAGGGTGTTGTTGGGGGCGGTCTCGATCGCCTCGGACACGTCCTTGCCGACCTTGTTCCGATCGATGTCGATCGCCGCCGAGATCTCGACATCGCGAATGTGGTACCCGCCGAGCTTCACGTGCATGAGCCCGGGGATCCGGTCGCTCTCGCGGGCGTTCCGGTAGTAGTGGAGGCCCTGCACGAACGCGCTCATGAGGCCGAACCTCCGGGTGAATCCGCCCCCGCGCCGCGGGTCGCCCGCCATACGTGGCGGGCCCGCTGGAACGCGGTCCAGAACGACAACGTGGTGAGCAGCAGCAGGGCCCACGGCATCGCCGCGAACACCTTGACGAACCCCGCGATGATCAGCAACGCGACGCGCTCGGGGCGCTCGAACCAGCCGACCCGGCACTCGATCCCGAGCCCCTCGGCCCGGGCACGCGTATACGAAACCATGAACGACGCCACCAGCGCGAGCCCGGCCAGGATCGCGACCGCGACCCAGGTGTCCGGCTCGAGCCCGATCCCGAGCTGCCGGATCACCCGCTCCGGGCTCAACACCAGGCCCAGCAGGTTGCGCAGATAGAACCCCAGGATGCCGAGCAGCACCAGCGATTCGCTGAGCCGGTCGAGGGTCGAGTCGAGGAACGCCCCGAAGCGCGAGACGCCCCCGGAGAGCCGGGCCAGCTGGCCGTCGAGGATGTCGCACACGCCGGCGAGGAGCAGCAGCAGGGCGGCGAGCCGGAAGTGGCCGTCGAAGAACGCCGCGCCCGAGGCCAGGCTGATGGTGAGCCCGAGCCAGGTGGCGTGGTCGGCGCGCATGCCGATGCGCGCGAGCCCGCGCACCACCGGATCGAGCAGCGCGTGCGTGCCGTGCTTGAGGCGCTCCTTGACGCCGGCGAGCCCCCCGGACGACGCGCGTGCCCCCGCGTCCTGGACCGGCGCGGTCCTCACGAGGGCGCCCCGGCGCGCACCCGCATCCGGCCGCTCAGCACCAGCACCATCTCGCCGCGGCGCTTGTCGGGCGTGAGCGCGGCGCGCACCTCGCGCGCGCTGCCGCGCAGCACTTCCTCGAAGACCTTGGTCAGCTCGCGAACCAGGGCGATGGGTCGCTCCTCCCAGACGGCCTCGAGATCCTCGAGGCAGTCGTCGATGCGATGTGCCGATTCGAACGCGACGATGGTTTCGCGACGCTCCTTCAGATCCTCGAACCGGCGGCGACGGGCCGCCGACCGGGGCGGCAGGAACCCGATGAACGTGAACGCGTCGGTGGGCAACCCGCTCACCTGGAGCGCCGCGATCGGCGCGCTCGGACCGGGCAGGCTCTCGACCCGCAGTCCGCGCTCGACCGCCGCCCGGACCAGCGGAAACCCCGGATCGGCGATCCCGGGGGATCCCGCGTCGGTGACCACCGCCACCGACTCGCCGCCCTCGAGCCGCTTGAGGAGCCCGGGAATCCGCGGCCGCTCGTTGTGCTCGAACAGGCTCACCATCGGCACCGAGATCCCGAAGTGATCGAGCAGCCGGCGCGTGTGCCGCGTGTCCTCGGCCGCCACCAGGTCCACCTCGGAGAGCACCCGCAGCGCGCGCCGCGTGATGTCCTCGAGGTTGCCGATCGGCGTGGCCACCAGGTACAGGGTCCCCCGGACGTCCGGGCGGGAATCGGTCACGTGCGTCGTTCGCTCTCTCCAGCCTGGACCCTCATCCCCTGGCCCGAAGCGGGCGGAAAGTAGCATGGGCCAAAGGACCAGGTCCACCGCGTGGCGTGTGCTAGCCTGCGCGGTCCGCGATCGTTCGCCGCGTGAGATCGGCGCGTCGCGCGGGCCGCGGAACGCACCCCGCACGGCGGCGAGGAGGCATGCGACAGCGCATCTTCGGGACCACCCCGCGAGGCGAAGCCCTGGCGCTCGGCACGGCGCTCGCCCTCGCGCTGGTGCTCCGGCTGCACGGCATCGGCTGGGGGCTGCCCGGTGTCTACGAAGAGGCGTATCCGTTCAAGAAGGCGTGGGACATGTGGGGCTTCGGGCCGCTGCGCGGCTTCGACCTCGACCCGCACTGGTTCCGCTATCCGAGCCTCACGCTCTACCTCCAGATGGTCGGGCAGGCGCTCTCCTTCGCGCTGCTCCGCCTCGGCGGCGTGGCCCACTCGATGGTGGACGTGCGGCTGCTCTACATCTTCGACCGCACCACCTTCTACCTGATCGGCCGCTCGATCACGGTGCTGTTCGGCGCCGCGACCGTGCTCGCGGTGTGGGCGTTCGGGCGCCGCGCCGCCGGGCCGCGCGCGGCCACGGTGGCGGCGCTGCTGGTCGCGATCCATCCCGGGCTGATCGAGAAGTCGCAGGTGATCGAAGTGGACGTCCCGCTGACCTGCCTCGCCACCGCCGCGCTGGCCGCCGCGCTTGCGCTGATCGAGCGCCCGCAGGGACGCCAGGCATGGACCGCGGGACTGCTCGCCGGGCTGGCCGCCTCGGCCAAGTATCCCGGCCTGCTGCTCGCGGTCCCGCTCGCCCTCGCGGCCTGGCTCGGCACCCGATCCGGTCGCGGCGATCGCGCCGCGGCCCCGGTCGCGCCCGCGCGCGCCCCGGCGGCCGCGCGCGGAGGCAAGGGCAGACCCGGTGCGCGTGCCGCGGCGGCTCCCCGCGCGCGCACCGCACGCGCCCCGGGCGCGGTCGGGCTCGCGCTGCACGCGCTCGCGGCGCTCGGTCTTGCGTTCGTGCTGACCTCCCCCTTCGTGCTGCTCGACTTCCGATCCTTCTGGAGGGATCTCGCCGCCGAGCGCGGTCACATGGCGGCCGGACACTTCGGCATCGCCGGCGGCCCGGCGCTGTTCGCCTACGCGCGGGACTGGTTCACGGCGGTCATGGGATGGCCGCTCGGGATCGCGGCGCTGGCCGGGCTGGTGCTGTTCGCCGCGCGCCGCCGCCCCTGGGCGTGGATCGCCGCGTCGTTCCTCGTCCCCTACCTCGCGATCGTCGGCTCGTGGCAGATGAAGGCCGATCGCTACCTCCTGCCCCTGGTGCCGCTGGGCGTGGTGCTCGCCGCGGCCCTGCTCGACGAGGGTGTGCGCGCGCTGGAGCGTCGCTCCCGGCCGCTGGCGATCGGCGCGTCGGTCGCGGGCGCCGCGCTGCTGGCGGCTCCGCTGATCGCCTGGCTCCCGGCACGCTGGGCCGCGGTCGCCCCCGACACCCGCACGCTGGCGCGGGCGTGGATCGAGCGCCACCTCGCCCCCGGATCGCTGATCGTCACCGAGGCCTACGGGCCCGAGGTGTTTTCCCCGCTCGACCTGCAGAGTCTGGATCCCGATCTCGCGCAGGCGCTCGACGCGCGCGGCGCGCAGCGCCGGCTCTACGGGCTCCAGCAGATGCCGATGTTCCAGGTGCAGCCGGAGCGCTCGGCCAAGTACTACTCGCTCTCCCACCTGCCCCGCCAGGATCCGGCGCGGTTCGCGCCCCAGATCGCGTTCTACGACAGCCTCGACGCGCGCTGGCCGCGGCTGGTCTCGTTCGCGCCGAGCCACCAGCCCGGCCCCACGATCACGATCTATCGCAACCCGGCGGTGACCCAACCGTTCGGATTCCGCACCCCGCCGACTGCGCCCGACTCCACCTTCGCGGTGGCAGGACCGGTCACGGGCGGCGAAGGGTTCTACTACTACAACCTCGGCACCATTCACGCCGCGTTCGGCCAGGTCGAGGAGGCGCACGACAGCTACCTGCTGGCGGTGCGCTTCGGCGGCAACGAGCCCGACATCTACGTGAACGCGGGCGCCCGCCTGGTCGGGTCGCTGTGGGACGAGGGGCGGCAGGAGGCCGCGATGGCGGTGCTCGCGGAGCTGATGCGCCGCGCGCCCGGACCACGCCAGGTCGCCCAGCTCAACACGCTGCGCGACCGTCTCCAGGGTCCGGGAGCGTCCTCGCCGATCCGCTGAGTCAGCGCGCCGCGGCGGCGCGGGTGTGCGACTCCACCACCTCGCGGAAGATCGCGACCGCGCGCTCGATGCCGGCGTCGTCCACGTCGAGGTGGACGATCGCGCGCACCCGGCGGCGCCCGAAGCCGATGGTGCGCAGGCCGCGCTCCTCCAGGCTGCGCACCACCGCGTCGCGCTCCAACGCCGGATGGATCAGCTCGACCAGCACGATGTTGGTGTCGATCGGCAGCACGCGCAGGCCGTCCACCGCGGCCAGGCCGGCGCCCAGCGCGCGGGCCCGGCGGTGATCGTCCGCCAGCCGGGCGACGTGGTGGTCGAGCGCGTAGAGGCAGGCCGCGGCCAGGATGCCGACCTGGCGCATCCCCCCGCCCCAGCGCTTGCGCAGCCGCCGCGCGCGCCGGATCACGTCGGCGGGACCCATCAGGATCGAGCCCACCGGGGCTCCGAGCCCCTTCGAGAAGCACATCATCACGGTGTCGGCCACCGCGGCCCACTCGCGCAGCGGCGTGCCGGTGGCGACGCTGGCGTTCCACAGCCGCGCGCCGTCCATGTGCACGCGCGCGCCGCGGTCCCGCGCGTGGGTGGCGAGCGCCTTGAGCGACTCGAGCGACACGATCGCGCCGCCGTGACGGTTGTGGGTGTTTTCGACGCACACCAGCGTCGTGCGCGGCACGTGGTCGTCCTCGGGATCCTCTTCGAACGCCTCGTCGATCTGCGCCGGCGTCATCCCGGTCCGCTCGCTGCGCACGGTGTGCGCGAGCAACCCGGCGTTGGCCGCCACCCCGGCCTGCTCGTAGAGGAAGAGGTGGGAGAGCGAGTCGAGCACCACCTGCTCGCCGGGCGCGGTGAGCACGTGCACCGCGAGCTGGTTCCCCATCGTGCCGCTCGGCACGAACAGCCCGGCCTCCTTGCCGGCCAGCTCGGCGACGCGGCGCTCGAGCGCCTGCACGGTGGGGTCGTCGCCGAACACGTCGTCGCCGACCTCGGCGTCGGCGATGGCGCGACGCATGCCGGGAGTCGGGCGGGTGACGGTGTCGCTGCGCAGGTCCACGGTGCTCATGAGGCCGGGGAGTGTAGCGCGTTCGGCGGCGCCGAAGGCAGCGCCGTTCACGGGTGCTTGACAAGGGTTCGCGGCGGGGGCCTCATGAAGCCGCGCCTGCCGTCACCGGCACGCGTCGTTCCGATTTCCCGACGCGTCCGCTGGAATTGCGCATCAGAACCCGTTGACTGAGTGCAGGCCGCGGCCGCCCCACGCACAAGGAGCTGAGACGATGTTCTGGTTCGATCCGACCTGGATCCTGCTCATCCCCGCCCTGCTCTTCGCCCTCTGGGCGCAGTGGAGGGTGCAGCACACCTACAACCAGATGATGCAGGTGCGCGCCTCGAACGGACTCACGGGACGCGACATGGCCCGCACCATCATGACCCGCAACGGCATCACCGACGTGACCGTCGAGGAGGTGAACGGCGTGCTGTCCGATCACTACGACCCGGCCTCGAAGAAGGTGCGGCTGTCGGCGCCGGTCTACGAGGGGGACTCGCTGGCATCGATCGCGGTTGCCGCGCACGAGATCGGCCACGTGCTGCAGCACAAGGAAGGTTACGCCCCGCTCGCGATCCGCAGCGCCATTGTCCCGGTCGCCAACTTCGGCTCGACCCTGGCGTTCCCGCTGTTCTTCATCGGCTTCCTGTTCGGCCGCAACCTCGGCCAGTTCTCGAACCTGCTGATGGACCTCGGGATCGTGTTCTTCAGCGGCGCGGTCGCGTTCCAGCTGGTCACGCTGCCGGTCGAGTTCAACGCCTCGAAGCGCGCGATGGTCCAGCTCACCGAGACCGGCGCGCTCGCGCCGCAGGAAGTGGGCATGGCGAAGAAGGTGCTCGACGCGGCCGCCCTCACGTACGTCGCCGCTGCGGCGATGGCTGCGCTGCAGCTGCTGCGGCTCATCGTCTTGCGTCGCTCCCGCGACTAGAGGCCTTGCGAGAGCGGACCATCTGCTGCGTTGAAAGGCCCTCGCCCGCCTCCGAAGTATCCATGAGGATACGTCTCGGCGGGCGAGGGCCTTTCGCCTTGCATCTGGCCCACTCTCCCAAGGCTAGCCCTGGGACACCATGTCCTTCAGTTCTTTCGAGACCTTGAACACAGGCACCTTGCGCGGCGGTACCGGGACGGCCTCGCCGGTCCGCGGGTTGCGCGCGATGCGCGACTTGCGGTCCTTCACCCGAAACGTCCCGAAGCCACGGATCTCGATGTGGTGACCATTGGCGAGGGCGCGCGCCACCGCGTTGAGGAAGGAGTCCACGGTCTCGGCAACATCCTTCTTGGTGAGCCCGGTCCGCTCCGCGATCTGATCGACGATATCCGCCTTGGTCATCCGCTCCTCCACCCGCAACCGGCCGGGAGCCCACGAGATACGAGGATTTCTTCCCGACGGTGACCGGAGGCTAGCAGCCGCTCCGAAAATCTGTCAATCAGTTTTTGGACAAGGCGTTGCGCCGTTTTTCGGCCTCGCGGCGGTATTCGGGCCGGGATTGGGGTGTGGACTCGAGCCCGCGACGCCTCAGCACGGCGGGTCCGGGTCGAGTCCCAGGGCTCGTCTGCGGGCCTGCTCGATCGGATGGAGCCGGCCCTCCTCGAGGCGCCGCGTCGTGCGGGGCCGCCCCGCGGCGACCTCCGCTGCCCACTCGCGCGCGAACGCGCCGCTGCGGATTTCCTCGAGCAGGGCGCGCATCTCCTCGCGCGCCGGCGCGCCTACGACCCGCGGCCCGCGGGTGAGGTCTCCGAACCGGGCGGTGCTGCTGATCCCGTCGCGCATGCCCGCCACGCCGCGCTCGTGCAGCAGGTCGGCGAGGTACTTGAGCTGGTGCACGACCTCGAGGTACGCGATCTCGGGCGCGTAGCCGCGCTCCACCAGGGTCTCCCAGGCCGCGGTGACCAGCGCGTTCATGCCGCCGCACAACACCGCCTGCTCGCCGAACAGGTCCACTTCGGTTTCCTCCGCCACCGTGGTCGGCCACAGCGGTCCGCATCCGATCCAGGAGGCGTAACGCCGGGCGATCGCCCACGCGTCGACGCCGCCGGCGCGATGCACCGCGATGTAGGCCGGCACCTGCGCTCCGGCCGCCACCCGCTCGCGCAGCACGCGCCCGGGCGCGGTGGGCGAGACCAGCACCACCGGTTGCCCGGGCGCGAATGCGAGCGTCGAATAGAGCAGCGCGTACCCGTGCGCGAACACCAGCACGGCAGCCGGGTCGGCGCGGCGCGAGAGCGCGGGCCACAGCTCCGGCACCACCTCGTCGGGGAGCATCATCGCGAGGTGGCCGGCGCGGGCGGCCGCCTCCTCGAGCGCGACCACCTCGAACCCGGCCGCGGCGGCCCGCGCCGCGCCGGCGTGGCCGGGGCGGGCGCCGACGATTACGCGGCGGCCGGCGTCGCGCAGGTTGAGCGCCTGCGCCTCACCCTGGTGCCCATAGCCCAGGACCGCGATCGTCACGTCCGGACTGTCCGTCAGGTGGCCCCCGGCCCCGCGTGGTGGGACGCGGCTCGAAGGAAACGCCCGGCCGGTTCGTTTGCGATCCGGCCGGGCGTCCCGTCGCCCGCGCTACTTCGCGGGCTTGAAGTCGACCGCGCTCCAGTTCGACTCGATCGCGAGCGTGTTGGCGCTGAAGTGGTAGGCGGCCTTCTTCGACCAGTAGAACCAGCTCTGCACCTTCTGGCTCTCGGCCTCCCACTCGTAGATCTGATCGGGCGCACCATGGGTCGCGAACGTCTTGCCCGCACCGGTGGCGGGGGGCGCCGCCTTGGCGACCGCGGCGGCGTCCGGCACTTCCTTGCTCGGGGGGCTGAGCGCCTTGAAGACGAATCGCTCCTCCGAGGCCTTGCCGCTGTTTCCGGCGGTCGCGTAGGCGATCGCCAGCAGCCGCCGGAACTCGGGGTCCTTGGCCGACTTCTCGAGCGCCGGCTGCACCACCTTCGCGGCGTCGTCGTAGCGCTTGAGCTGGATCAGGCAGACCGCGTAGTTCCCAAGCCCCTGGACATTGTCGGGCGAGAGCTCGGTCGAGGCCTTCCACATCGGCTCGGCCAGCGCCCACTCCTTGGCATTCTGGTAGGAGATCGCGGCGTTGAACGCGAGCGGCGCCTCCTTGTTCGAGAGGCCGAACGCCTTGGCGTACAGATCGCCGGCGGTCTTGTAGTCGACCTTGGCCTTGGCTTCGTCCTTGGACTTCTGGGCACGCTCGAACACCGCGTCCGCCCAGGCCCCGTACCGGGTGGGGTTGGTGGGGTCCTCCTTGGCGCCCTGCTCGAACATCGCGATCGCCTTGTCCGGATCCGTCTTCAGCGTCTCGTAGGCCGTGTCGTTGCGGAGGGCATTCAGCGCCTCCTTGATGGTCTTGTCGTTGGGAGAGTTCTGCAGCGCCTTCTCGTAGTACTGCCGAGCCTCCGCATGGCGCCCGGACATCATGTACACGAAGGCGATGTTCTTGAGCGCCCCGGTGGCCAACGTGTCCCCGGGAGGGGCCAGGAGCAGCACGTTCTGGAGGCTGCCGATCGCTTCGTCACCGCGCTTCTTCGCTTCCTCGGCCTGGACCTTCTCGGCGTCGTTCGTCGGGGGCTTCGAGAAATCGAAGATGCCCTGGGCCTCGCGGATCTTGCCGATCCCGGTGTTGAGCTGGTTCACCATGAAGCTGCGGCGGCCCCTCGATCGATTTCTGGAAGTAGATGCCCGCGGGCCGGAAGCTGTCGGTCTCCGCATAGGCCCAGCCGAGGTAGCCCAGGGCCTCGAAGTCGTTGGGGTCCTCGGTGGCGCAGGCGCCCAGCTTCTGCACCGCCTTGAGCATGAGCTTCTTGCTCTCGTCGAGGTCCTTGTTCTGGCGCGCCTGGAGGGCCTGGGACACGTACAGGATCCCTCCGGAACAGTTCGCGTTGCGCGCCTCGGCCATGCGCCCGATCCCGCCGAGCAGCAGCCCGGCAGCGAGCCCCGCGGTCGCGACCCTCCGAATCTTCACGTGCATCCTCCTTGTCGGGTTCATCGTCGCGGCGCTAGGTGAGCCGGTTGCCGTTCACCTTGAGGCCGAAGGACGTTCCGAGGAACCGCGCCGCCTTGCGACAAGCCACCATCCGGGTCATGAAGATCTCGAAGTACTCCATGACCTGCGAGATGCCGGTGTCGATGGTCAGCTCCAGCGTGATCTCCTTCCGCGACTCGTCCACGTTCAGGAAACTCTTCTCGACCGCGTAGTTCACACGGTCGTGGATGTCGAACTTGATCATCTCCGGGTTCCTCACCCGGGTGCGATGCACGTCGCTCTTGTCGCCGAGGATCACCGCGGCCGCCACCGGGGAGATCGCGGCGCCGTCGTCCTCGTGATGGTTCCCGATCGCGCCCATGATGCGCACCGTCTCCAGGTCCTCCATCCCCATCTGCTGCAGGAGCTGCATCGCGATCACCGCGCCGGTCTGCGCGTGCTGCTCGCGGTTCACGACGTTGCCGACGTCGTGGAGGTAGCCGGCGATCGCCGCCAGCTCGGCCTCGCGCTCCGGATATCCCAGCCGCTTGAGCGTGTTGTACGCGATGTGCGCGACCAGGCTGACGTGGCGCTCGCCGTGCTCGGTGTACCCGATCTCGGCCAGGGCCTCGTCGGCCTTGCGGATGTAGATCGCGACCGTCGGGTGGCTGCGCACCGACTCGATCGTGACCCGGGCCGGCCCCTGGGCCGGGATGGTCCCGGCGATGCGGGGGGCGGCCGGAGAGGCGGCAGCCTCGCTCGCGGCGGCGACGGAATGGGGGGTTCGGTGGTTGGCCATGGGGTTCCAGGACTCCCGGATGCGGGAAGAGTGCCAGCGGGGATACGCCCGGGGCGGCGAAGGATTCCGGGGGAGACTAGGACCGCAAGTTCCGAAGCGTCAAGACGCAACGCCGCCGACGCCGCGCCGCAGCGAGAAGCGGCGACGGCGCCGGGTGCGTCGCTCCCGCCACGCCCTGACGCACCGGTCCGACAGCTCCGGCGGGGTCCGACCCACGATGCGGGGCCGGGCCCCCGGTTGCTCTACCCAGCGCTCGACTCCGTGGCCTATCTTCAGGACTGGACGCCGGCCCGACAGCGGCTTGGAGTGCGACTCCAGGGGGATCCCGATGACCGAACCGTCGAAGGCGCCGGGCACGAGCCCGCGCTCAGCTCCGATCCGGCGATGGATGCTCCTCGGGCTCACCCTCCTCGTCCTGCACGGCTGCTCGCAGGGAGTTCCAACCGGCTTCGCGGGCCATACGTTCTCGGGTCGTGTGCGGCTGGTCGGCACCCTCCGTGACCCGGCGATCGACAGCACCGGCGATCAAGTCCTCGACGATGTCGACGGCGTGCGCGTGCATCTCCTCTCGGGCGGATTCGTCGTGGACTCGACCCTCACGGTCGCCGGGGGCTACCGCTTCGCCGGCCTGCGCAACGGCCAGTACGCGGCGGTGAGCCGGCTCGCGGGTCCGGTCGCGGACACCACCGAGACCCGGATCGTGACCGGCAACGTGGTCGCCCAGGACACGCTGGTCCTGCGCTCCACGCCCGACCTCACGGTGTATCCGAACCCCTTCATGAGCGCCACGAGGATCCGGTTCGCCCTCGCGGCCGACGGCAACGTGGAGCTGCTCGCGGCCAGGCCGGATGGGGCCCAGGTGCGATTGCTGGTCCAGGGCCTGCTCCCGGCGGGGCTCCACGAGGTGCTGTGGGACGGAACCGACGACACCACCGGAACCGTGAGTCCCGGCCCGTACTGGATCGTGTTCCAGGCCGGCAGCGACGTGCGCGCCAGGCTCGTGCTCAAGACGCCCTAGCGCTACAGCACTTCGACCGGATCCACGTCGGCGATCCACCGCACCTTGCCGAGCCCTTTCGCGGCCTCGGCGATCTCGAGCGCGCGCGCCGCGCCGGCCCGCACCTTGCGGCCGTCGCTGCCCTTCAGCAGCAGGTGCCAGCGGTACTGGCGCTTGAGCCGCGCGAGCGCCTGCGCCGCGGGCCCCAGCACCTGGAGATCCTCCGACACGGGGTCGTCCTCGAGCTCGCGGCCGATCCGGGTGGCCGCGGCCTCGACCTCGCTCTCGTCCGGGCCGCTGAACAGGATGGCCGCGAGCCGCGAGAACGGCGGATAGCGCGCCTCGCGCCGCTGCTTCAGCTCCTGGTCCAGGAAGAGCGAGGGATCGTGGGCCGCGGCGGCCCGCACGGCGGGATGCTGCGGCGTGCAGGTCTGGATGAACACCTCCCCCGGCTGCGGCCCGCGCCCGGCGCGGCCCGAGACCTGGACCAGGAGCTGCCAGGTGCGCTCGGCGGCGCGGAAGTCGGGGAGGTGGAGCGCAACGTCCGCATCGAGCACGCCGACCAGCGTCACGCGCGGGAAGTCGAGTCCCTTGGCGATCATCTGCGTGCCCAGCAGCACGTCGGCCTCGCCGCGCGCGAAGCGCTCGAGCACCGTCGCGGGGCTCTCGTCCTCGCGCGCCACGTCGAGGTCGAGGCGCAGCACCCGCGCCTTCGGGAACACCGAGGCCAGCTCGCGCTCGGCGCGCTGGGTGCCGGCGCCGCCGTAGCGGAGCAGCGGCGCCTGGCAGCTCGGGCACGCCGCGGTCGCGGGCTGGGCGTGGCCGCAGTAGTGGCAGCGCCACGAGCGCGGCGTGACGTGGAAGGTGAGCGTGATGTCGCAGTTCGGGCACTCGGGCACCCAGGCGCACGCCCGGCACTGGGTGTGGTGCGAATGGCCGCGGCGGTTGAGGAAGATCAGCGCCTGCTCCTTGCGCTCGAGCCGCTCGGCGAGCGCCATCCGCAGCGGCCGCGACAACAGCCCCTCGCCCGCCTCCTCGCGGGTCAGGTCCACGACCCGGACCTGCGGCATCGGCCGCTGGTCGACGCGCTCGGGCAGCTCCACCACGGCGTACTTGCGGCGCGCGACGTTGGCGAGGGTCTCGAGGCTCGGGGTCGCCGAGCCCATCACCACCGGGATCCCGAGCAGCTGCGCGCGCCGCACCGCCACGTCGCGGGCGTGGTAGCGCAGCATCTCGCTCTGCTTGTAGGCCGGCTCGTGCTCCTCGTCCACCACGATCAGCCGCAGCGCGGGCAGCGGCGCGAACACCGCGGAGCGCGCCCCCACCACCACGTCGAGCGCGCCGCGCGCGGCCAGCTCCCAGTTGCGGCGGCGCTCGCCGACCGTGAGGTAGGAGTGCAGCACGCCGACCCGGCCGCCGATCCGCCGGCCTCGCGCGCCGCCGAGGCCGCCCGCAGGTAGATCTCGGTCTTGCCGCTCGCGGTGACCCCGTGGAGCAGCAGCGGCGCGAACGTGCCGCGGAGGAGCGACGCGCCCGCGACCTCGAGGGCGCGTCGCTGCGCCGGGGTCAGCCGCAGCCGCTCCGGCAGCGCCATCCGGACGATCGCGTCCTCGGTGGCACCCTTGCGCGCGCGGCTGCGCGCAAAGCCCTCGAGCCCGCCCGGCAGCGCCGCCGCCAGCACCTCGCCGATCGGCGCCAGGTAGTACTCCGCGATCCAGCGGCACAGCTCGAGCAGGTGGGGCGAGAACAACGGACCGCCGTCCACGCCGGCGATCTCCTCGACCCGCGCCAGATCGGTGGCGTCGTCGAGCGAGAGCACGAAGCCGCGCTGCGGGCGCCGGCGGAACGGCACGCGCACCTCCACGCCGGGGCTCACGCGGCCGGCGAGCGACTCGGGAACGCGGTAGGTGAAGGTGCGGCGCAGCGGCAGCGGCAGCGCCACCTGGGCATAGGACATGCGCGGGATCCGGACGGCGGTGAGGGGCGTGGAAACGCCGTCACCCTATCAGAGGTGCGGAGGAAACCCGGGAATGCGATGCGGGTGGATGGAGCTACGCCGTCTCGCGCGGCGGCGTCCGCGGGGAGCGGACGGGGCACACGCGCGCGGGCCAGGCCCCCGAACGAACCGACTCGCTCGGGAGCCTACGCCTGCATGCGCTGCGAGCTGGACTGGCCGAGAATCGCGTTGATGCGCTCGACCAGCTTGCGCGGGCTGAACGGCTTCGTGATGTAGTCGTCCGCGCCGACTTCGAATCCGATCTTCTGGTCCACGTTGCGACCCTTCGCGGACAGCAGGATGACCGGGATGTCCTTGGTGCCGGCCTCCGACTTGAGCATCTTGCAGGTCTCGTAGCCATCGAGCTTCGGCATCATGATGTCGAGCACGATGAGGTCCGGATGCTCGGCGCGCGCCTTCTCCAAGGCCTGCTCGCCGTCGAGCGCGGTGATCACCTCGTAGCCTTCCATCCCGAGACTGAAGTCCAGGATGTGCACGATGTAGATCTCGTCGTCCACCACCAGGATCTTGCCCTTCGCCATTACGACTCACCTCCTTGCGTAGCGATCGTCCTCTCCCGCGTCGCGGGAGACTCGTGTCCCTGAGAGGGTTCGAGCAGCATGCGCTCGAACACGTTGACGACCTGGGGGTCGAGCTGCCGGCCCGCCAGGCTCCGCAGCTCTTCGAGCGCCGCCTCGCGCGCCATCGCAGCGCGGTTCGGCCGGCCGTTCGTGAGCTCGTCCCAGACGTGCACTGCGGCGACGATGCGGCCGCCGAGCGGAATCGACTCGCCGGCGAGACCGCGCGGATAGCCGCTGCCGTCCCACCACTCGTGGATGGAGAGGGCAATGTCGCGCACCAGGCCGATGGCCTCGAGCGCCGGGCGGCCTTCACGGTCCAGCGCGGTCGGATCGGCGCGCAGGCTGGCGACGAAGCTGATCGCGCCGATGTCGGCCTCCGGGAGCTCGAAGCGGCGCGCCAGGGCGCGCGCCAGCTCGACGCGGCGCTCGGGCGACTGCCCGGGCCCGGAGGAACCGGCCTCGCGCAGCGCCCGCATGGCGTCGGCGGCGCCGGGCTCGGCGCTCAGCACCTGTTCCCAGGCCGCGGCGACACGGTTCGCGAGGTGGAGCAGGAGGTGGCAGTCCTCGGCGCGGAACGGCGCCGCGGAGTGGGGATCGGTGACGTTGAGCACGCCCAGCAGCCCGCGCGGGCCCTCGAGCGGAACCGAGAGGAAGGTGCCGGAGTGGTAGTGCGCGTGGCCCGAGCCTTCGACTTCGGCGCGACGGTCACCGGCGGCGACGCACACCGGGCGGCGCTGATCGGCGACCCAGCCGGCGACGCCCTGGCCGCGAGGAATGCGGGTGGAGCGCACCACCTGCTCGTCGAGGCCGACCGCGGCCTCGACGGCCAGGTCGCCGTCGTCGAGCGGCGCCAGCAGGGAAACCGTGCGCGCATTCATGACGTCCGCCACCATTTCGATCGCCAGCCTCAGTACGTCCTCGACCGCCGCCGGTCGTTCC
>WNFL01098963.1_pt1 | contig 16000 bp, 10 predicted proteins | sample 5400361 | NCBI WGS metagenome assembly WNFL01 (sample SAMN13153351, study PRJNA577476) | soil metagenome | isolation source: 40 cm soil on Douglas fir-dominated hillslope | place: USA:California | collected 2013-09-17
ATTAAAACGTCAAAGTCGCTCGCGCGTCCTTCACAGATATTTACTCCCTGACTGCTTCTCATGGGCCCTCAATCCCTGAACAATACCCGCCGAGTTTCAGAGGCCACGATCCGAGATGAAGTCTTTCACGGTCTATTTCGTTGCCGCCGTGCGCCCGGTGCCGCACCATTGGGCGATGGCGCCGCTGGCGGCCGCTGCGATCTTGGTGCTCACGGCTTGCAGCGGCACGGCGGTGGTGACATTGACCGCGACCGCGTCGACGGACACGTTTCTTGCCTATCGGGTCGGGCTGGTGTCGGTCGAACTGGAAACGTCGAACGGAAACGCCGCGACGAAGGTGTTGCCAGCGAGCACGACGGTGGACCTCGTGAACTTGGTCAACCTCAGCGAGGTATTGGGCTCGACGACCGTGGCGAAAGCGAATTATACGACGGCCATCATCACGGTCGATTACAGTTCGGCCGAGATCGTGTACGACGACGGCACCGAACACGGCTTGGCGCTGATACCGGTTGGAGCGAGCGGCGAATCGCTGGGTCAGGTAACACTGACGTTGACTCTCGATCCTGCCAACGATCTCAACATCAGCACCAATAAGGTCTCGAGGCTGGCGCTGGATTTCAAGTTGGCGGCATCCAATGTCGTGAGCGCCTCCGCAGGCACGGTTACGGTGACGCCGTTGATCGTCGCCAGCGCGAGTCCCACCGACAGCAAGAATGTCCGGATTCGCGGTCCGCTGTTGAGCACCGATACCGCCAACACGCGTTACACCTTGGGCGTCACGCCGTTCGATTTCCCCATCGGAGAGACGGGACAGTTGGCGATCAGCCCAAGCAATGTCACGACCTATGAGATCAACGGTACGGCATGGACGGGAGCGACGGGTTTGACGGCGCTTGCCGGCCTGAGTTCGAATGTCATGACGGTCACTCTCGGGACCATGACCTCGAGCTCGAGCACGTCGACGACAACGCCCAATGGTACGACGACCACCAGCACCACCACCGATGTAAGTTATGCCGCCACAGAGGTTCTCGCCGGCTCCAGTGTACAGAGTTCGAGTCTGGATCGCGTGTCGGGAATCGTCTCCGCACGCAGCGGCAATACGCTGACCGTCGAAGACGCCACGCTCATCGGCATCAATGGCTCGAATGCTTTCATGGGCGGAACTGCAACGGTCAAAGTCGGCGCCGGCACATTGGTGACCGTCCTTGGGCAGGGTGCCGCCGGGAACAACACCATCGCTCAGATCTCGGTGGGATCGCTGATCTATGCGTTCGGTACGGCGACCACACCAAGTTCCGGCAACGTGACGCTCGATGCCAGCGCCGGTCACGTGCAACTCGACAAGACCGACGCCTCCGGGTTCGTGACCGTCGTGGGATCGGGTTCGCTCGACCTCAACTTGGCATCCCTGGGCGGGAGGTCGATCAAAGCCTTTGACTTCGTGGGGAGCGGCAGCTCTTCGATTGCGCCGGCCAGCGCCGGTAGTTACGGTGTGGGCACCGGCGCCTTGGGTCTGACGAACTCGACAGTGGCCGTTCCGGTGGTAGTCACCGGCCTCGTTACGCCTTTCGGTGCGGCTCCGCCGGATTTTACCGCGTCGGCCTTATTGGATCCGTCCACCATTTCCGCCGAGCTGGTCGCGGATTATGGCTCGGGAACCTCCGCACCCTTCACAACCTTGAATAGTTCGGAACTCGATCTCACGAGGACCAACGCCAGCATCGGGACGCGCCATTTGATTCAGGTCGGCGCGGAATCGATCGACATCGCAGGTATGCCGTCGGATCCGCTGATCGTACCGAGCACCACGGTGTCGACGCTGCTATTCTCCATCGGGCACGGAGCGAGCGGCACGGTTGAAAATTTCGTTACCTATAACGCGTTCATCACGACGCTAACCAGCGAGCTGAACGGCTCCGTGCTCGTCACGGGTGTCACCGCGCTGGGTCAATACACCCCATCCAGCTACACCTTCGCTGCGACCAGCATTACCGTAGTGTTGAATAACTGACGCGCGGCGCGACCACGCGCGTTCCCTACGCATTGAGCAATCTCTTTCACTGTCCGCGGTCAGCTCGATCGCCCCATACTCGCGCCTCCCTACCATGCAGCAAGTGCGGCTTCATGATCCCACGCGTTTAAAATCAATCATGCATCAGACTCAATCGGTGACTCAGAGATTCATTGACGAATGTTTTCCTTAACGAATTTTTACCTCATTGACGCTGCGACCTTGGCAGGAATCGCTGAACGATTGGGAGTGCACTAGGTCAACAACATCCATGAAACTACGGCGCGCGGAGCGCGAATGAGACTGCTCGACTTGATAGCGCAGAGTTTGCCGTCGCAGTCGGACGTGCCGCCCACGTTGCAATTACCGGGTCCGCATCACTTTGCACGAGCCGTTCACGCGTGCCCATTGCGTCTCGTCCTGGCAGACGATTTGACGAGATGCAGCACGGCGCTTGCCTATGCGGACGGAGTCCGGTTGAGCGGATGCCTGGATCTCGTTCACGTGCCAAGCGAGAACCTCTGGGTCGAGTGGGCGGAATCGCCCAGGCTTGAAGCTCTCAGCGACATGCTGGAAGTGAAAATCAAGCCGACGATGACCGAAGGGCGGGCCGGTGTTCTCATCAGCTCCGATGCATCAGGTCGTGCCGGAACGATTCGATCGTTCTGGTCCACGCCCGATGATGGAGCCCACTGTGCAGCGCTGATCGCAGACTTTGATCTAGATCACCCCATTCGCGGCTGGAATTCCGTCGCTCAAATATTCAATGGGGAGCCAGCAGGAGTCTCCGTGTCAGAGGAGCCGGCGTTCGACGCGTTGTTGAGCCATATCCGCTTCCGTTTCGATCCGGCCTGGTTGGATCACTATCGATCCGCGAATCTGTCGAACGATCAGCAGTCGGCTATCCTCTGCACCGCACTGGGGTCGACAGCATTCATCATACCCACGCTTTTCGCCTTATTTTTGCTCCTGGCCGCGAAGGGCGGTGCACAGCAGCGCACCGTGAATTTGGATCGACTCAATCGGATTCGCCGACATTCCGGAAAAGTCGAACTGCTCGAGCATGTCGAAGTCTTCACGAGCCTTCGAGCGCAACGCGACGGCGACCGAACCGACATCGATGGCAACACTCGCATCGGGCGCAGGCTGCACCACGTACGTGGTCATCTCGCGCGACGCGGATATAGCATCTTTTGGCGATCGCCACACCTGCGCGGCAATGCGCGCGTAGGCGTTGTGCGATCGCGCACGGTCAAACTGTCATTCCGTTGAACTGTCGTATTCACCGGGCAGTTCTCTTGATGCTGTGGTCCGGCTCGGCGTTTGCATCGAGTCAGAGCGTGAAGCCACAGCAAGGAGCATCCATCACGCCGAACTACAAGGACGCCGAACTCGGCCAGATTATCCAAGCTGTCAGCGAGGTGACTGGCAAGAATTTCATCATCGATCCTCGCGTCAATGCGAAGGTCACCATGTTGTCCGCGAGCCCGATGTCACCGGCGGCGTTCTACGAGGCATTTCTCTCCGTTTTACAGGTATATGGTTATGTGGCCGTGCCCGCCGGCAAGGTCATCAAGATCATTCCTGGCACCGATGCCCGGCAACTACCCTCGATCGACTTGCCGGACAGCGTGAGTGCAAACTCCGACGAAATCGTCACTCAAATCATCACCATGAAGAACATCAGCGCGGCCCAGCTGGTGCCGATGCTGCGGCCGCTGATCCCGCAACAAGGTCATCTCGCTGCCTATCCGAGTGGAAATATGCTCATCATCTCGGATCGCGCCAGCAACGTCAGCCGCATCACCAGAATCATCGAGCGCATGGATGAAAGCGGCGACGAACAGATCGAAGTGATTCCGCTGCACCATGCCAGCGCGACGGAACTGGTGCGCACCGTCAGCCAGTTGACTCAAAGCCCGGGTGGTGCCGAAGCCGGCGGCGCACCGATCAGAATCGTCGCCGATGAGCGTACCAACACCGTGCTAATCAATGGCGACAGGTCACTGCGACTGCGGGCCAAGGCGTTGATCCTTGACTTGGATACGCCGCGACTGGGCGGCGGCGGCGATACCGAAGTGCGCTACTTGCTGTATGCAGATGCCGAAAAGCTGGCCGACAAACTCAAGGGGCAAGCCTCGGCCGGATCCAAGGGTCAAGGCGGACCCCAGGGTGGCGCCGCCGCGGCGGCCCCCGGCGGCGGAACGAGCGGGGATGCCGGCGTCACGATTTGGGCGGATGTGCCCACCAACGCGCTCATCATGACGGCACCGCCCAAGGTCATGAAATCGCTCATGGCGGTGATCGACAAACTCGATATCCGCCGCGCGCAAGTGGAAATCGAGGCGATCGTCGTCGAGGTCCAAGTCAACAAAAGCGGGAGTCTCGGTGTGCAGTGGCTCCTGGATGGCGGTTCTTCCTATGGCTACGGCGTGACGAATCTGCCCGGTGGTGGTTCCAGTATCGTCTCTCTGGCGACTGCTGCGCTGGAGGGGACCAGCAGTGCTACGACGACGTCGAGTTCGTCGACTTCCACCTCGGCTTCGACCTTGTCCTCGGCGATTCCGACCGGCGCCACTTACGCCGTCGGCAGCTATAACTCGACCACCGGCAAGGGTTTTGGGGCGGTCATTCAAGCATTGCAGAGCGATAGCACGAGTAACATCATTTCCACGCCGCGGATCATCACCATGAACAATGAGGAAGCAGAGGTGAAGGTGACCCAAGAGATTCCGCTCGTCACCGGCCAATATACCAGCTCCACCTCGAGCACCAGCGGCACGACGAGCCCCTTCGAGACGATTCAACGTGAAGAAGTCGGGACCATCCTCAAAGTGACCCCTCATATCAGCGAAGGCAACACGATACAGCTCAAGATTGAACAGGAAGACTCCTCCCCGGGGGCAAAACTGACGGATTCGGCCGACATATCGACCAACAAGCGCAACATCAAGACGACTATCCTCATGGACGACGGAGGCATCATCGTATTGGGCGGCCTGATGAAGGATACCGTCGCCGAGAGCGAGGATCGCGTGCCGGGGCTCGGCTCCATTCCCCTCCTCGGCAACCTGTTCAAGTCGCGCAGCGGCTCGCGCCAGAAAACCAACTTGCTGGTTTTCCTGCGCCCCAAAATATTGCGTGATCAAAGAGCAACCGACGCGACCAGCATCTCCCGGTACAACGAAATTCGCGATGAAGAAAATGCTCTGCACAAGGGGAAGATCACGCTGCTGCCCGGAGAGAAGCAACCGTCGATTCCTGCGATTGCTCCCGGCAATCCGCCACCGCCTTCGATCCGTGCGCCGGCGGGAGGTTCGACAATAGTCGTCCCGACGCCAGCCCCGACGGGCGCGCCAGAGCTCTGAGCCGCGCTGGTAAGCGGCGCCTTCGAGGCAGCTGCACATCATTCGACGTGCGATCGTGACGTCGTCGTGCCGAGCGTCGAACTACGTTAGACATGGCGAGCTCACTTGCTCGTCAGTGCCATCGCAGCGAGTTGGGCGACCGCCTGCAGCGCGATCGGCGTGCAGTTCGCGCGCTGCGTGAATGAAGTGGCAAATCCTTACAACGCTTTACAAGCCTTTACCACCAATGCGCGCTGCGACGCCGAACTTTGCATGTAGCGCGGCGGTCTTTGAAAGGGATACAGCTTCTCGCGCCGTGCGCGCACGCGAGTCGAGTGGAGTAAGTGATCGTGTCTCGAGCAATCAGAAACAACGGGAAATCATGATTAGTGTGAAATTCTCGCCGCACGATCGATGTTGGTTCATCCTTTGCGTCCACCCAAATCACCGTCAGTCATTGCCGCGTGCGGTATGAGTTTCGCACAGTGTGGTTGGTGGCACTTGCCATCCAACCGATCTGTACGCTAGCAGGTGCGGATGCGCCGCAGAAATTGTTCACCGTCGGTGACATCCGCATCGAGGGACTGCAGCGGATAACCGAGGGCACGGTATTCAATTATTTGCCTGTGAGCATAGGCGATCATCTCGATCAGTCGCGGGTCGGCGAGGCCATGCGCGCGTTGTACGCCACTGGATTCTTTCGTGACGTCGAGCTGCGCCGCGACGGCAATACCCTGTTGGTCGTGGTGATCGAGCGTCCGTCGATCGCAAAATTCGAGCTCAAAGGCAACAAGGACATCAAAACCGAGGATCTGCAGAAGAGCCTGCGCAATGTCGGACTGGCCACCGGCAAGACTTTCGACCGGTCCGTGCTCGACGAAGTGAAGCAGTATCTCACCGATCAGTACTTCAGCCGCGGCAAGTACGCGGTTCGGGTCGACACCAAGATCACTGAGTTGCCCGGTAACAAGGTCGATGTGATCGTAAACATCCAGGAAGGCAAACGGGCCAAGATTGAACAGATCAACTTGGTCGGCAACACCAAATTCAAGGAAAACGACATTCTCGAAACCTTGGATTTGAAGACGCCCAATTGGCTCTCTTGGTACAAGCAAGACGACCGCTACTCGCGCGAATCGCTGACGGGTGATCTGGAAAGGCTGCGCTCGTACTACATGGATCGCGGCTACGCAAATTTCCAGATCGAGTCGACGCAGGTGGCAATTTCGCCTGAGAAAGACGACATGTACATCACCGTAAATGTCAACGAAGGCGAAGTCTTTCATGTGTCCGGAATCAAGCTTGCCGGCACGATGGTGGTCCCGGAGTCGCAGCTGCGCGCGCTCCTGCGCATCAAGCCGGGCGACATCTTCTCACGCAAGGCGGTGACCGACTCGCAGGAATTGATGAGCTACCGGCTGGGCGCGGACGGATATGCATTCGCCAAGATAGATCCCGTGCCCACCCCCGACAACGACAACAAGACCGTGGCGCTCACGTTTTTCATCGAGCCGGGCAACCGCGTCTACGTGCGGCACATAGATTTCAATAACGTCAGCGCGATCAACGACGAAACCCTGCGTCGCGAGATGCGTCAGCTAGAAGGTGGATGGTTGTCCAATTCGGCGATAGAACGCTCGAAAGAGCGCTTGCAGCGTTTACCCTATATCGAGAAGGTGGAATTCGAAACCAAGCCGGTGCCGGGCAGCGCGGACTTGGTGGATGTCGACTACAACATCAAGGAAGGATTGCCGGGTCAGTTCGGCGGAGGCATCGGCTATTCCCAATCGCAGGGCTTCAGCCTGAACGGCAATATCGTTCACAGCAACTTCATGGGCACCGGAGATCGCGTCGCGCTGGAACTCACCGCCGGCAAGTACAACAAGGTTTACGTCTTCTCGCATACCGATCCCTACACGAACATCGACGGTGTGTCACGCACCACATCCTTGTCGTATCGCGACAGCTCGCAATACGTCTCCGCCTCGTCGCAGCTGTCGACCGAACAAATCACCGCTGCGGTGCGCTGGGCATATCCCATTACGGAGTATCAAAGCTTGCAGGTAGGCGTGTCCGCCAACGAAGCGAGCCTCCTCACCACGCAAGGTTACAGCTCCCAGCAGTCGGTCGACTGGGTGAAATCCAATGGGAATACGTATTCGTATCGCGACTTCGAACCGACCGCGCAGTACTATTTTTACGGCACGAGGTTCAACACCTACGAGGTTTCCGCCGGCTGGTCCATCGACACGCGTAATCGGGCGCTGTTCGCGGACCGCGGCATGCACATTGCCTTGTCGGGTCGCATAGCGCCGCCGCCCAGCGACGTTAGCTATTACGCATTGAACTATGAATTCCTCCAGTACGTGCCGCTCTGGGGTAAATATTTGTTGTCGCTTCATTCGGCGGTGGATTATGGTTCGGCGCTGGGCGGTACCACATCGTTGCCCCCCTACCTCAACTATTTCGCTGGTGGCGCGGACAGTGTTCGCGGTTATCGTGATAGCCGCCTGGGGCCCAAGGACAACATCAATGGCGGCAATCCGTACGGCGGCAATCTTCGCATCGTCGGCAACGTGGAGCTCATATTTCCGGTGCCTGATAAATGGCGGAGTGCCGCTCGCGTCAGCTGGTTCTATGACGTGGGAAATGTCTTTCAGACCGGAAGTAAAGTGCAGTTCAAGGGGGCCGACGACTACACGCCGGTGGAGTACCATTTCCAAAATTGGAGCGACCTGAAGCGGTCGACCGGCATCGCGGTACAGTGGCTGGCTCCGCTTGGATTGTTTCGCTTCTCATTCGGCATCCCGCTGAATGCGTACCGCGGCGATTCCGTGACCTACGGCGACGATACGGAGCGTTTTCAGTTCTCCATCGGTCAGGCATTTTGATTCGCTGTTTGTGGTCATTGTGCTCCCATGTCGGGAGATGCTCGGTCAATGATGTGTCTTAGGCATTGCGACCGTGGCGGCAGTCATTCACAAACGCGCACGTCGGTTATGGATTATCGCGGTCGTCGGTGCGCTCCATGCCGGTGTATGCTGGGTGCTTTTGGGAACGCGGCCGCTCAAGATCCGGACGGGAACCCCCAGCCTGGAACTCACATTTCTGACTCTCGACATGCCGGAGAGCACGGCAAGAAAGCCCGCGCCGGCGCGCCGTTCGCAACCTCTGGTGCGGCAAGGCGTGGCCACCCCGCCCTTGAATCAGCCGCGGCCCGGGAGTCAACCGAGCGCGGCAGCCCCCGGGGAAGGAGACAATGCGATCCATCCGCCCATCGATTGGGCTAATGAGCTGAATCGCACGGCCAGGGAGGTCGCATCCGGCGCGCCGGCGCCACAGCCGCGAGTATTCGGCGCGCCGCACGTTGCACCCACGCCGCGGTCAAGACCGCCTGAGTTCGGCTGGCTACACTCGCGGACGCATCGCCTGGAAAGGGATCCCGGCAGCACGGCCGTTCATTTGGGCGATCACTGCATCATTACTTTCACGCCGCTGCCATTCCCGCTATGTACTCCCGGCACAAAGGAAGCGAACGGGGACTTGTTCAAGCACATGCGCGATCCGCCTCAGCCCGGCGATTGGCAGGATCCACCGTGACACGATCGGACCGAGCCATGTGCCGCGGCTGTGCGTCACCGGCTGCCCGGTGCCGCACAGCGGCGGCCTCCTCATCGGTTGGTGCGCAATGCGCCGATCGTCGAGGCGGAGGTTCCAAACATGAACAGGTCGTACACCCCGCTGTCGGTCAGCGTCGCCGTCGTATTCGTGAATAGAGTCGTCGAGGTGGCCGCATCGACGGTGTCTATCTCCGTGTTGGTACCCGCGGTGACCTCGGTGGAACTGGAAGCACTGCCCAGTGCAATGGCGCTGGCCACAGGTGTGTAGTTCACGTTGAGCGTGAGCGGGTCGCCGAGCGCCGACATGGCATTGACGAGCTTGACTTTGGCATATCCGGAGGTGGATGGCAGGCGGTCATCGTCGATGATGAGTGTCGTGGTCGTTCCAGAAACACTGGCACCGTTCAAAACCAGCACTGTGTAATCCTCGCCCGCCGTGAGCGCCTGGCTACTTGCCGGCAGGGCAGCGCCATTGAGGGTCAAATCCAGTGTCTGGGTCCCTGCAGTGACCAACGAATATTGCGACACCGTGTTGGCGGCTGCGGAGCTCAGCAAGGTCGTACCGCCCAACGATGCGGTGAGATTCGACCCCGAGGGGATGCCGGCGGCTGCGCGTACCCGCGCATACGTAGTGTTTATGGGACTCCGGGTACTCTGCTGAGGTATGACTGCTGCGTTCACGAGTACTCCGCCGCTGGTACCGGTGACGACGATGGACAGGATCTCTAGGCTGCTGAACGTTATCCCCGTCACACTGTCCAGGCGTATGTCGGTCTGACTGCCCGCGGCCGTGACCCGAAGACGATAGGTCCCGCTGGCGAGCGTGACGAATCCAGCACTCGCGATAGTTCCTCCGGACACGCCCGTGAAGGTGGGCGATGAGTCAGCCAGGGCTACCGATGGGTCCGTGAGATATACGTCTAGGCTTCCAGCGTCTGGCGCCGCATCGAGCAGCTGCACCTTGGTGTAGGAACTGTCGGGTTGAGTCTGGTCTTCCGCGATTTCCAAAAGGCCGAACTTGCCGGAGTTCCCGTAGGCGACGTAAGTCTTATGAGTGCCTTGAGAGAGCTTCTCGTCGACCGAGTCCAGCGAACTCGACACGCCGTTGCGCGTGAACTCGACCGTGTAGCTGTTGGCACCAACACCAAGATAGTCGGTCAATGTGCCGTAGGTGGCGGCAGTGATTTCGCGTGTGTTGGTTGTGCCGTTGTTGAGGTACAGGTCCAGTGAACTGTAGTCGATGCTGGTGTTCAGAATGCGTATCTCTGCATTGCCGGAACTCTTGCTGCATCCGTCTAGAAAAATACCCGCGAGTAACAGCGCAACCGCGTGGCGAGTAGAAATTGACACTGGATATGTTCTCCCGTAGATAAAAAAATACCGAGGGTTTGCAGCAGATAGCCCTCCGCCGCTCTGCCGGTCGAAATCTTGGACAATGCGACGAATCACTTATCCAAATGATTTACAAATATTTACCACCACCGTCTTCCTTTGGGGAACGCTCGATGAACCGAACGGTCCTACGGTAGTCATATCGATGCGCTCGACTTCAAGCGCAGATCGAAAGACAGCTGGATCGGTTCCACATCGGCATGCGCCGGAGTCAGCGATGAATCATTTGGTAGGTATGTCGAGCGTGGCGATCACGCGGTGTCAGACCCTCGTATGATACGACCAGGAGCGATGACCGCGACGACCGCGGTGGCAAGCCTCCGTGGGTCGAGTGCCATGGTCCGAATTCTGCTGATCGACGACGATACCGAATTGGTCTCGCTGCTCAGCAAGTACCTGGCTCAGGACGGATTTTCCATCGCGACGGCAGGCGACGGCGGGCACGGTGCGGCCGAGGCGCTATCCGGTCGCTATGCGCTCGTCGTGCTCGACGTGATGATGCCGCGGTTGAACGGCCTCGATGTGCTGCGGCACATCCGCAGCCAGAGCACGCTGCCGGTGTTGATGCTGACGGCCCGCGGCGATGATTCCGACCGGATCACAGGGCTCGAGCTCGGCGCAGATGACTACGTGACGAAGCCGTGTACGCCGCGCGAATTGGTCGCCCGAATTCGGGCGATCCTGCGCCGGACCACGCCGGGCGCGGCGCCCGGCCGTTCGGCCGGGTCCCTCACCTGCGGGGCGCTGACGATGTGGCCGGAGCAGCGACGCGCAGAGTGGTTGGACGGTCCTCTCGAGTTGACCAGCACCGAATTCAATCTGCTGGAATTGTTGCTGCGCCACGCCGGTCGTCCGGTCAGCAAGGCAGACCTATCGGAGCACGCGCTTGGCCGGCCGATCGCACGGCATGATCGCAGTGTTGATGTGCACGTGAGCAGCGTGCGCCGCAAGCTGGGCTCGCTGGCTGACGGCCGATCGCGAATCCAGGCCGTCCATCGCCAGGGCTACCAACTGCTGAAGGAGTAGCGCGTGGGGAGGCTTTTTTGGAAGTTCTTCGCGTTCGTCTGGCTGGCGCAACTGGTGGGGATCATCGCGGTCGGTAGTTTGTTCTGGCGGATTGATCGCCGCGCTGAGACGGACTTCAACGACATTGCCGCGGGTCCGATGATCGGCATTCAAGTGGGCGCCGCGGCCGAAGTGCTGCAATATGCCGGGGCCGAAGCTTTCAGGAACTGGTCGGAGCGCGAGCGGGGAGCTACCGTGTTCGCCGTCGATGCAGCGGGGCGCGACGTACTCGGCCGCCTCGTGCCTTCCGTTGTCGCAACGGAGATTCGCCGGTTCCGAAGAGATTGGTCGGACTCACCCGGCATCCGCGAGGTTCAAGCGGCGGATGGCGATCGCTACACATTATTCGCGATGGGACATGGCGCCGACCGACCGGGCGGCGCGCTGTCGCGCCCTTATCGCCCCCGATTCTGGTTGCGCATACCCCCGGCACCGATCGTCGCGACGCTTGCCGCGAGCATCCTCACCGCCTTGCTGCTCGCCGGATATGTGGCGAAGCCCATACGCAGCCTGCGCGCGGCGTTTGAAGCAGTCGCCTCGGGTGATCTCGACCGGCGGATCGCTCCACAGCTCGGTGTCCGTCATGATGAGCTGGCCGATCTCGGCCGTGACTTCGATCGAATGGCGGGGCGGTTGAAGACCTCGATGCAGGGTCAACGTCGCCTGCTGCACGATGTGTCGCACGAGTTGCGCTCGCCGCTCGCGCGCCTGCAGGCTGCGGCCGGGCTCATACGGCAGAATCCCGGTCAGCTCGAGGCCATGATCACTCGCATCGAGGAGGAGATCGCGCGTATCGACCGCTTCGTCGGTGAATTGCTGACGTTGTCCCGACTCGAAGCCGGTGATTTGAGCGCCGTGGAAGAGGAAGTCGACATGCGCGATCTGGTCCGTGACATCGTCCAAGACGCCAATTTCGAAGCCCAGGCGCATGAGCGTGAAGTCATTTGGGACGATCGAGGCTCGGCGACGGTGCAGGGGCGCGCCGAGCTTCTGCACAGCGCCATAGAGAACATCGTCCGCAACGCACTCAAACATGCCCCGGAGAGCCGCATCGTTCGCGTGGAGACGTCGGTCGATGCGGTCAAGCGACAGTACACGCTGCGTGTCCTCGACGACGGCCGCGGTATTCCAGAAGACGAACTGCCCGACCTGTTCTCGCCGTTCTTTCGCGGAACCCGCGCTTCAGCCGATGGCTACGGGCTCGGGCTCGCCATTGCGCGGAGCAGCATCGAGGCATACGGCGGCACGATTCGCGCCAGTAACCGCTCAGGCGGAGGCTTCAGTGTCGAGATCGTGCTGTCGTGTCACGGGTGAGAAGTCGACGACGAGTCTTGGTCGGTATCCCTAGCAAGTCACGGCGGCGGCAGGCGTGCGGGGCCGTGTGCCTGCCTCTCGCGGCGTCGATCCAACATCTGCACCCGTTGCTCCACGATCGTCGACGGTAAAAGATTGTAAAGCCGACGGCAGTTCCGTAACGTTTGTGATCCGATTGTGTCCTAGGCGGTGGGACGTCCTATACGATCAGAGAAGAATTTTCCGCCCCAGTGCAACGCATTGCTGAATTACCGGTCTTTCGAGGCTCGTATGAGGAGAACGCCACAGATGCCGAACCTAGCTGTCAAACTCACGTACGGGGTAATGCTCACGTTCGGGATGGCCGGCCTCGCCTTGACTCAGGACGATCCGGTGCCGCAGCCCTCGGCACGTCAGCAGCTTCAGCGTATCCATACACCGCAGTCGATCGACCAGGAGCTCGTTCGACTAACAAAGGATCTCGAGTTGACTGCAGAACAGCAGAAACAAGTCAGGCCGTTGCTCGAGGAGCACCATGACAAAATTCAGGCGCTGCTCGACAAGCATCCGAATGCTTCGCGCCGGGAGCTCGGTCCGCAGATTCACGCCGTCAGCGACGAAACGCATCGTGAAATCCATGCCCTGCTCAGCGATCACCAGAAGCAATTGGAAAAGGCCATGCAACAACGCGAGCGTAAGGGTGAAGAAAGCAGGCGACCTGCTCCACCTGCGACGGGATCTCCCGAGCCATCTCCCGCGGGCTCTTGATCAGCGCCTACCCAATGGGATTCGCATTACTTTGCACAGTCTTCAGACGGCCGTGACACATGTTTACATGAGGCCGGCCTACCATCCCGTCATCTGCGAACGACGGAGTATGCAATGCTGGATGTCGTCAAGCGATTGCACGCCGAGGTAGGCAAATGGCATTCCACGACGACAAGACATCGCGCCCGGCGGGTGTTGGCTTCATCGTGGTGGTGCGGCTGGCCAACATTCGCTGTTGTTTACAGCGCCGAGGCCCTGCTGAATGTGGGTGTGCTTTCCTTCACCATTGCTGCTTGACTAAAGGGCAGGGCAAGCCTTGTGGTCGCCGGCGCAGCGGACGGGCCATCAATTACCCGCTCACGCCCGCCAGAAAGCACCGCCGGGCCAGCTGCGACTGCAAAAGCGCGGATCGCCGCATGACATTTCCTCTGGTAATGGAGCGAACGGCTGTGCAACTTGGCGCTCGGCGAGCGCGCAACCGCTCGACGTACAGGACACCCTCGTGCTGACTCTTCACAGCGCCGCCGCATGCCGCGACTGCAAAAAGGCGCCATCGATCGCCCGGATCGCGTCGCACAACGGGATTCATCACCGCAATTCTCCAGCCGACTCCGCGTTTTCAACTGAACCGGCGTTGTCGATCGATTGACGGTCATCTGTGGAAGTTCGCTGAGCGAGGCGGGCGATCTCTCGAGCAACGCCTGCGCCGTAGGCAGGATCGGCTTTGGTGCAATTGGCGATGTGGCGCTCCTGGATGTGCTTGGCAGCTCCGCCGACTTGGTGAGCCGTATTCTGGAACAGAGCTTGACGCTGAGCGGCGTTCATCTTCCGAAAGAGGTCACCCGGCTGCTGATAGTGGTCGTCGTCGACGCGATGGTCCCAGTGGGCCGCCGCGCCGTCGATCGCCAAGGGCGGCTCGTTGAGCTGCGGCTGGTCGATCCACTCGCCCCGGCTATTGGGGAAGTAGGTCGGTGTCCGCCCGAGATTGCCGTCGGTGCGCATCGCACCGTCGCGGTGATAGCTGTGGAACGGGCACTTCGGTGCGTTGACCGGGATGTGGTTGAAGTTGACGCCGAGACGATAGCGCTGGGCGTCCCCGTAGGAGAAAAGCCGCGCCTGCAGCATCTTGTCCGGCGAGAAACCGATGCCCGGAACGATGTTGGCCGGGGAGAACGCGGCCTGCTCGACCTCGGCGAAGAAGTTCTCCGGATTGCGATTGAGTTCGAAGAAGCCGACCTCGATCAACGGGAACGCCGCCTTCGGCCACACCTTGGTCAGATCGAAGGGGTTGAAGGGAAATGCCTTGGCCTGTGCATCGTTCATCACCTGGATAAACAGAGTCCACCGTGGGAATCGGCCCGCCTCGATGTTCTCGAACAGGTCGCGCTGATGGGTCTCGCGATCCTTGCCGACCAGAGCCTCGGCCTCGGCATCCGTCAAGTTTTGGATACCCTGTTGGCTGCGAAAGTGGAACTTCACCCAGATCCGCTCGTCCTTGGCGTCGAGGAAGCTATAGGTATGGCTGCCGAAGCAATGCATGTGGCGAAAGCTACGCGGAATTCCCCGCTCGCTCATGACGATGGTGACCTGATGAAGCGCCTCGGGCAGCAGCGTCCAAAAGTCCCAGTTGTTATCGGCGCTGCGCATGCCGGTACGCGGATCGCGCTTGATCGCGTGGTTGAGATCCGGAAAACGCAGCGGATCGCGGAAGAAGAACACCGGTGTGTTGTTGCCGACCACGTCCCAGTTGCCTTCCTCGGTATAGAACTTCAAGGCGAAGCCGCGGATGTCGCGTTCGGCATCGGCTGCGCCGCGCTCGCCGGCGACGGTCGAGAAACGGGCGAACATCGGGGTCTGCTTGCCGACTTCAGCGAAGATCTTCGCCTTGGTGTAACCGCTGATGTCATGGGTGACCGTGAAGGTCCCATGAGCACCGGCGCCCTTGGCGTGCATGCGCCGCTCGGGGATCACTTCGCGGTCAAAGTGCGCAAGCTTCTCGATCAGCCAGATGTCCTGCAGCAGGGCCGGGCCACGAGGGCCGGCGGTCTGGATGTTCAGATTGTCGGTGACCGGTGTGCCTGTCGCATGAGTCAGGTGCACAGCGGTGGGATTCTGCTTCATGGCGTGGTTCCTGGGTGGTTCGCGCTAGTCGATCAAGGTCGAGTCATCAATTCGAGCCGCATGGAAAGAACCCCATCACGCCGGCCAGGCCGACTGGCGGATCACGCTGCAGAAGTTGCCGCGCTTGAAGGTCGGGTCCTTGTCCGCAAGAACGTCAGCCTTGACGTTGCCGAATGTCGTGTCCGGCTTGCGCTTGATGCCGTCGTAGAAGGCCTGGATGATGTCTTCCTTGAAGTGATTACTGCGCGGATGCGCATGGACCACGGCATTTCGCTCGGCATCGCCGTACTCGGGATAGGTCAGGCCGAGCACATCCATTTCGACGCCTGCCGTGACCAACGCGACGACGGGATGCATGTGTTGCGGAATGCCGGGCG
>WNFL01003855.1_pt3 | contig 15996 bp, 10 predicted proteins | sample 5400361 | NCBI WGS metagenome assembly WNFL01 (sample SAMN13153351, study PRJNA577476) | soil metagenome | isolation source: 40 cm soil on Douglas fir-dominated hillslope | place: USA:California | collected 2013-09-17
CTAATGATACGCTGGTATTAAATGTTGGTGCGGGTTCTTTGCCGGTAACTGAACAGTTTACTTCTTCGACGTTTCCGCCGGCAGGATGGACAGTTAATAATCCCGATGCAGGAAGCATAACATGGAGCCGCTGGCCCGGTACATCTCCGACCGGAGCGCCATATAGTGCACCGGCATCAGCGTGGGTAAATATTTTCAATTATTCAACCACGGGACAGAAAGATTATTTATGGACGCCTTCATTTGTCATTGCGAATCCTGCTGATTCTATCATACTGACTTTCCAGGTTGCACACCAACAACACAGAACTGATAATGACACCCTGGAGCTTTTATCTTCCGCGGATTGCGGAACGACATGGCAACGGCTTGGCGGATATTACAAATGGAGTGGTGGCTCGGGAGATAATGCATTAGCAACGATACCCTCCTGTAATAATTGCCAGTTCGCTCCAGCTTCCGCCTCAGAGTGGAGACAAGAAAAAATCGGGTTTTTGCCTTCTACCATTGGAAGTCCTGCCGCACTGATGATCGGGTGGAAAACGACCAACAAGTCTGGCAATAATATTTTCATTGATGACATTAATATAACGGAAGTAGGATCTGTTTACACATTCATTGGAACCGGTAACTGGAGTATTGCCACTAACTGGTTGAACAATAAAATGCCACCTTCAGTTCTCCCGGCCGGTCACGAAATAATAATTAACCCTTCATCCGGAAACAGCGTGAAGGATGTATCTGTCACTTTAAGCCCGGGAAGTAAACTAACGGTGATGCCGGGCAAGACGTTGATAATACCGTGATCGAAAACTCTCTGGTTGACCGCTCAAACACTCATCTAAAGAACTGTCGGAGTTCAAACTTTCTCCACAATGACTGAAAGATGAAATTTTAACCGTTGCAAATCAAAAACGTTGTAACGATTTCGCGTCAAGTTTAACGCTATGAAACCGAACTTCCCCTATCTGACCTTTAAACCAGTTTACTTTATTTAATCGTACTCCATGCGAAATATTCCCTGTTGTCATAGGGGGAAAATCAATTTCGCCTTCCGGCTCATTTTGTCCATTTAGATAGCTATACATTTTTTACCATCAAAAACTAAAGCGGCCCAATACCATCTATCGGACAGGTGCAATTTTGTTGAGTCAATAAGAGTCAGGCCTCTATTTGTTTTCCCATTTTTCAAAAAAGAATCAAAATACGATTGACCATCTTTTGTTAAACGAAGTTCAAACGTTCCCGGGTTCGTTGTAAAATCCGTTTGAACCGATCCATTCATTTCATAAATGCCTTCTTACTTTTTACGTTGATATTTATAATCCACGGTGATGCCATTCACCATCATTTTTTCTCCGGCATAAGTTACAGTGCCGGCTGCCGGGATAATTACAATTATGGAAGCACTTCGGGGAGAGAGTTTTAACCGCGTTGAAGAGGAGATATCGCGGGCAATAAACTGCCCGGAAACTGTATTGTACAGGTCTATATTTTTACCCTTCTCTAAATCTATCGAAACCATTTTATTCTCATTATAAGGGTTGTAATATAAATAGGATGGATAAGCTTTATCATGAAAAAAATCGGTTGCCAATAAATTCAACTGTAAGATTCCCGGAACATCAGTGGCACGTATAATACTTCCGAAAATACCGACATGGGCGCTTCCATACACACTGAATTGTGATTCCTCGGGGTTTTTACCGGGTACCCAAAGAGGCCCATCGCCCTGGGCAACTGGTCCCTGTAAATTGTCATGTTTTTCATAGGTTGATTTCCGAACCATGCCTTCATACGCGATTACTCCTTTAGTGACCGCAGCCAGTTGGGGTATGGTTTCATGGTCATCCGCGATATATTGAGGATAAAATAAACGTGCCGCGTTGGCTGCATTCAGCATCCATTTACCAATAGTAGCTGCATAGGATTGATTGTAACGAACCATGGGCACGAGCGGCCAGGCCGCATCATAGGTGTTCATTAAAAAACCATATCCGCCATGATCGACAGTACTTCCCACTATCCCGGATATGTCTGTGCCATTCCAATTACCTACCAAAACACCCCAGCCTTCACGGCAAATCGGCGTTCCGTCAAAAACCCAGCCCAGCATTTTATTGGTGTCAAAATTTTTTTCCTGTTCCGCATTTATTCTCGCAGCTATAGACGCACCAAAAGGCATCAATAATTCGTAAGTAGGATTCAATGATTGAGATTGCAAGGCGGTTAACGCACTGATTGCTCCCGCGAGGTAACGCGGATCCCCGAATTTTTTATACGCGGCATAAAGTACCCATGCGTGGCCCGCTGCTGCATCAGGCTGCGCACAGATCTGGCTCTTCATGGGTTTCATTTTTCCATAGTCGAAAAAAGAATATTCATAATTGCCATTGAGTATCGAATCTGCTTTGAAAAACTTTTCAGCGATACTCTTCGCTATTTCATCAAAACCCGGCTCGCGGGGATACTGATCACAAATTGCATAGAATAAAAGATTCGGGTAAACATCATACCACCAATCACGCCCATATCCTCCACCCAGCAGCGCCACTTCAGGACAGGTATTATTCATCATAATATCCCAGCCCGTCTCTTTATTAAAATAATTTTTCAACATCCCGACATAATCAAGTTTCTGCTGGTTGCTTTTATCAATGCCCACCAGCGTCGCACCCATTACAGCGCCCATGGTTGCCACGGCTTCATGGAACATTCCTTTATTATTGGCAGGGCCCTGGCGAACATCTCCAACAGCGGTGTACAAACCCACAACCATTTGAGAGAAGTTTTTATTGCTGCTATCCTTCCATACCATGGGCCAGAATTTTCCTTTGGCAGTAAAATCATAGATCGTACTATCGAATCGCAACGCCAGTGCCTGGTAGTCTATTATTTCCAGGGGCTTCGGCACATCCGGCATTTGATCAACACGCTGCAGATTTTGCTGCTTAACGGGAATACCGTCAGGGTCTTTGCAGGAAGTAAAAAGTAAGCAGAATAAAAAAAACGTAAGAATATTGTTCATATAATTCTTTCTTAAGGTTGGCAACCATTTCACAGCGTTACTTCCGCCACCTGGTGCAGCACTTTAATGTCAACCACTGCATCTTCCGGTGAGAGTTTTTTCCCCTGTGCAATAATTTTTTTGGCTACAAATATGGAACACAATTGCAATAAGGCGATGATGATGACAGCGTACCTCAACGCTATTTCTGCGGATCCGTAACGGGCCATGAATAAGAAGGTAGCTGCACCCAGGAACCTGCCAATATATAATCCTGCCTCGTGATTCAGGATATAAGCAAACTGGCTCCTGTTCTCTATTTTGCTCACAATGTCAATTACCTGGAATTGAATCGGGAAATAGGCCAGGTCCATCAATGGCTTGGCTATTAATAATAACAGGATAAATATGACGACTCCGGGCTGACTGAATAAAGCGCCGTTCAACGAAGCTCCTGCAGCAAACAAGATAAGCCCCACTGCAAATATTTTGATCCGGTCGGATGGTTTGGAAAGCCGTCCAAGCACATACATAATTATGGCCGCAATAACTGCTCCTATAGAAACTGCAGAACCCAGTGCGCCTTCATTACCAAAAAATCGTAGTATCAACATCGCGGGTGCGGTGACCAAAAAACCCTGGGCGAGACCTTTCAGCGACGCCAGTGATAATAACTTATACCAGAGCGGATGAAATTTAAAGAACAGGTATTTCTTTTGTTCGGGATTTTTGAATGTACCCCTAAAACATACAACAGATGCGAGAACAGTAATTAAAAATACCACCCCGGTAATAATAATGTAAGCAGTGTGTTTTTGGGAATCGCTTATTTGAGAATCAATAAACAGACCAATCGTAATAGGAACGAGCACCGAAATGACTGTATAAAACAGTGTCTCCATGCCGTAATAATAGTTCCGGTTACTGTTATTGGTGATGGCCAATGCCAGGAAATCCCTGTTTGCCCAATAAAAACCAAAACTCAGTCCCATAATAATACCTGCGAAACCGATCCCTACCACATCCAATTCCTTTAACGACATCATCACGATCATTGAGATGCCACTCAGCATCATGCCGGCAGAATACAATTTGCGGATGTCAAAATGTTTCAACAGCCAGCCATTCAATAAGAACGTAAGCGGTATTCCTGTATAAATGGTAAGTTGATAAATAACAACTTTGGTAATATCGCCATGCGTATTACGCATAATGTATGCCGCCACGAACGTATCGATAACCGGTAATACAAAAGCATAGACGAGATTGGTGAATATCAGTATCCTGAAATTACGGGGTTGGCTGTTAAAGTGATCGATTTCTGTTTTCAGCTTATTGCGCATGATCGTATTTTAATAATGAGAGTATTTCTTTTAACGAGAATTCAGCGCCGCAAACAACTTCGTCGGAGGCACCATAATAAATAATAATTGTATCTCCGTCAGGTTTTACAATATGCCCGTTCGTAAAGACGACATTCCCAAAAAATCCAGTTAGTTCATAATCCGCTGAAGGGATCATGATAGGTTCTTCTGTACGGGCAATAACTTTCGACGGATCGTTACTATCTAAAAGGAAAGCGCCTAAACAATATTGGTGCTGGAGGTTTGCCCCATGATAAATCTCTAACCAACCCTTGCCTGTTTTAATCGGTGATGCCCCCGCCCCTACCCTTGCGCTATCCCAATGGTCCTTCCGGGTTTTAATAATGCATTGATGATTTCCCCAGTGTATTCCATCCGGTGACGATGCCAGCCAGATATAATTGCCGCCGATATCTACACTGCTGGGTCGATGCAATGCATAATACAATCCATTTATTCTTTCTTCAAAAATTGCGCAGTCCTTATCGTGAGGTGGTAGCATCATCCCACGTGATTGAAAGTCTTTCCAATCGGTTGTAGTGCGAAGTCCTACTCCAACTCCATTGTCCGACACGGCGGTGAATGTGAGATGAAATTTATTTTCAAGCCAGGTTACGCGGCAATCTTCTATGCCAAATGTTTTTAATATTCCCTCACCCACCAACGGGGGATACCCATCGGGTTCATAAAAACGAATTCCATCATCACTGCAAAGCAAACGAAGATGCGAGAGCGTAGTTAAGTAATCAACACCTTTATAATTAATCACCCGCGCATCTGTCGCTATTAATGCCGGGTCATTTTTTTCTATTTCAATAATTTTAATGGCGCCGGTCTCAGTCAGTACGGGAAAAGAGATCGTGTTGCCTTTTTGTTCAGGTCTTTCTGCTACCCGTACAATTAACCATGTTTTGTTTTCATATTGAAATACTCCCGGGTTCAACAGGCAGACAATTACAAGTCCATCAGCACTCGCGGTAAGATCGGCCGGCGACAATAATGGATTTTGAGTAAAGCGTTTGGCAATGTCTTTCATCCCACCTGTTTTTGGCAATGGTTAAGGAATGTGAATGGTGAGTGATCAGTCGTCAGTCGTGAACGATCAATATTTCCGACCGACCAAATTTACGACTCACCACTCACCACTCATTTAATACCCCGCATTTTGTGTCAGGGTTCCTGCCGACGCATCAATTTCTCCCTGCGGTATCGGGTAGAGATAATGTTTATCCTGGAATGCTTTTCCATGAGCGATCATGACAGCTTTTGCAGTGCCCCATCTTTTCAAATCCAGCATTCGCTGTGATTCAAAACCTAACTCTACTCTTCTTTCCGATACCAACCATGCTTTAATAGTTGCTTTGTCGATAGAGGCGGGTCTATCGGGCAATGTACCTGCAGGCGGTGTTCCACCTGTTGCAATTACAGTATTCCTGGCTCTTGCCCTTACCTGGTTGATAATTGCAATTGCAGCAGGATAGCTTCCTGTTTCATTCAGTGCTTCAGCTTTCCAAAGCAATGCATCCGCCATCCGTATATAAATTTTGTTAGTGGGAGCATCATCATTCCCTTTATAGGTTCCATTCAAACTACCCAGCATCTTATTTACGTTTTTATTGGGTACATCCACAGTATATAATTTTCTTGGGTCATTGGCTTCAAATGCATTCAAAAAATCGGTGCTGGGCGCAAAAAAGCCCCAATCTAATGGTGCACAAATTCCATCACCTCTTCTTGGTGTCTGGTTGCTCTGATGATCATAACAAAAGATCACTTCATTCTCTGCAAACTCAGTCGCAGTATTAAAACTGCTAAAGTAATTTGCGTTCAGGCTATAGAAACCAAGCGTTTCCAGTTCGGTTACGAAGGTTATTACTTCTGTCCATTTTTGCGTATACAAAGCCGCTTTTGCCTGCAGGGCAATCACAGCACCTTTAGACACTCTCCACTTTTCTGTTGCAGAAGAATATTTTGTAGCGGGTAATAAAGGTTTTGCCAATGCCAGATCTGCTTTTATTCTATCCCATACAAGGGTTTTACTGGCCCTGACAGCTACATCAAAAGCTTCCTGGTAAGTTTTTACCGGCGCAAGAATTAAAGGCACATCTCCAAAATTTGTAACTAATGAGAAATAATAATAAGACCGTAAAAAATAAGCTTCACCGAGCAATTGATTTTTTCTTGCTGCGGTTATACCGGTAAGGGTTTCTATGTCGGGCTTCGTCAGAAAACTAATGGCAAGATTGATCCTTTTGATTCCTTCATAATCATATTTCCATAAGCCATTCGGTCCACCATTGGTAGAAGTAAATGTAAAGTTGTTGATCTCATCCATCCATGGCTGATCGCCGTCGGGGCTCCACTTCTTTTCCATATCATCGGAAGCAATATCCTGGAGGATATAATCATTTTGAAACACGAGGCCTCCGCCCCAATCCCACTCTGCAAGTATATTCAGCCTGCTTGACAGCAATTCGTAAGAAGAACTGACCGCAGTTTCTACCGTGTTAAGGGTAGGAGCTGTATTTACCTGGTCAAGGGTCAACAAACCAATAGCATCCTTAGTAAGTTGTTTTTTGCAACCCGCTAAAGAGGCAAAGGCGATGACAAGTCCTGTTATAACTATTTTTTTCATAATTACTATTTTTAAGTCCCGATAAGCTACCGGAGGAGTTATTTATAGATTAATTTTTACACCAACAATAAATGCTTTTGATTGAGGGTATGTCCCTTTATCGATCAATGAAGTAGATTCGGGATCCAGGCCGGTATAGTTCGTACTCGTTAAAAGATTCTGCCCTGCCACATAAAGACGCAGATTTTTTACAGCCATTCGTTTGGTATTAAAAGTGTACCCAATCTCGATATTCTTCAATCTCAGGTAAGAACCATCTTCAACAAAAACACTGGAAACATTTGCACCGCCATTATTATTGAAAGTTAACCGCGGAATTGTATTACTTGTACCTTCTCCATGCCAGCTGTTAAGCACGGATACCATCGAATTAAAAGGCCGGCTATCGTAATTCAATATTTGTTTCAGATCATTATAGCGATCGACACCCTGAACGCCCTGCAATAAGAATGAAAAATCGAAACGCATGTATTCCGAAGAAAAAACAAAACCATAAGTGGTTTTAGGAATGGGATTGCCGATGAAGGCCCTGTCATTCGCATTGATCTGTCCATCTCCATTTATATCTTTGAAACGGATGTCACCAGGCTGGGCCCCGTTGGCATTTGAAAATAATTGCTTGGTTATTTCAGCTGAGTTTTGATAAATACCATCAAACACGTAGCCATAGTACGAACTGATCGGTTGCCCGACTTCAGTTTTTGTATGCGTGCCATCATCAATAATGCTCTTGACAAAAGTTTGCAACTTCTCCACCCTGTTGGTGAGGGTGGCAACATTTGCGTTTATACTATATTTAAAAGCATGATCATAATTCTGGAAATTGACACCGAATTCAAATCCTTTGTTTTTTACTTCTCCGGCATTAACATACGTTTTCTCAATCACCCCGACAGAAACCGCCGGCAATCCTACTGCCAGTAAAATATCATCCGTCGTCTTCATGAAGTAATCGGCAGAAAAAGAAAGTTTATTTTTCAGGATGCTTGCATCCAGGCCAACGTTTGTTTGCGCTGTACTTTCCCATTTTATATCCGGATTACCATAGCGTATCGTATTTACAACGCCACCCACTTTTGTAACAACAGTCTCGTACGCATGATCAGGTATTTCCTGGTTGCCCGATGTACCCCAGCTTGCCCGAAGTTTTAAACTGGATAGCCAGGCAATACTCTCCATAAATTTTTCCTGTGAAATTCTCCAGCCTGCAGAAACCGACGGAAAGTATCCCCATTTATTATTGGGACCAAAACGTAAAGACGCATCTGCCCTCATGGTAGCGGTAGCAAAATATTTATTGTCATAGCCATACGTTCCCGAAGCAAAGAAAGATACCAGGTCCCAGTTGCTGGCAGATCCTCCATTGTATAAATTATTCGTGCTGCCGTAATCAAGATAACGGAAGGGAGCACTGCTGTTATCAAAATTTTGCCTGCTGCCCCCGATACCCGAAGATTTACTGCTGATATTCTCTGTTCCAAGCAGTGCGTTGATGCTGTGCTTGCCGCGGATCGTTTTCAGGTAGTTCAATGTATTACTGAACGTGAACGTCATCGTTTGTCCAAAATTTTCATCCAGGTTATTGGGCCTGTTATTTCGTCCCATGCCCGGATAAGGTTCATTAGGGTCATTGTCGGTATCATCCCCAAAGTTTTCTGCGAATTTTTTATTATGCGCAAAACTGATATCGACTCCAAGATTTGTTCTGAATCGTAAAGATTTATCTCTTAGTAAAGCATACTCGCCATACACATTTCCAAATGTCTGGTAGGTATTACGTTTATCGTCCGTGAAATGAACGATCGCGATTGGATTAGAAGTAAATTCATAGATCTTGCTCCATCCGCCATTACTATTATTATTCAAATAAAATGGGAGGTCAGTAAAAGGGTTAGCCGCAGACCAAGTAGGATCTGTCGGACTTTTATACACTGCTATAACCGGCGGACGCAATAAAGCATGGCGAATAACACCGGGAGCATCACCGCTCGATGATAATTTATCTTGTTTCGCATAACTGATCAGCAAATTGGTTCCTATTTTCAACCGATCAGAAATGTTGGCATTAATATTTGCTCTGAAATTAAAACGTTTGTATTGATCATGATCATCCACCACAATGCCGTTTTGTCCATAATAACCTGCAGAAAGTAAATATTGTACAGCATCAGAGCCGCCGCTTGCTGAGACCTGCAAACTTTTGGACATTCCCGTATTGAACAATTCATCCTGCCAATCGGTATTCGCGAGATCAGTCCTGCTCCTGTCAGCTTTATAAGGACTGGTAGCCGAAGCTAAATTCCCGGCTGTATTATGCCAGGCTATGTCTTTTACCGTTAAGTACTGATCCGCATTTAACATCTTCGGAAGATTGGCAGCAGCATGAAACCCGGAAAAATAATCAACTATAACATTTGTTTTCCCTTTTTGCCCGCTGTTTGTAGTAATGACAACCACACCGCCCGCAGCTCTTGAACCGTAGATTGCAGTTGCCGAAGCATCTTTCAATACGGTCAGTGATTTTACATCGGACATACTGAGGAAGGATATATCGCGGGTAGAAACACCATCCACTACATATAATACATCATTGTTTCCAAGAGTACCTTCTCCCCTGATCCTGACCTTGATCCCATCTCCGGGTGCACCGGTATTGGCAGCAACAAAAACACCTGCGACCTGACCCTGCAATGCCTGCGCCACATCTGGTATTCTTGTCTTTGACAGATCCTGCATATTGACGGTAGAAACCGCGCCCGTTATGGAGACTTTCTTTTGCGAGGTATAACCTACTAACACAATGTCGCTCAAAGTATTTTCACCTGTCTCCATTGTAATTGTCAACTGCGTTTTACCCGCAACCGGCACTTCCTGTCTTTTAAACCCAACATATGTAAATACTAATACAGCATTATCTTGTACGACTAATGCAAAACTTCCGCCCGCATCTGTTGTCGTTACATTCGTTGTATTTTTTTCTCCTACAGTGACGCCTTGTAAGGGCTCACCGACGGCAGAAGTTATTTTGCCGGATACTTTAACCGTAGTTGCCTGTGCTGTTGCCGCGACTTGCATCACCACTATTAAAATGAAGCCAAAACTTAGCGTCAGGGCCGTTGAAAACCAGGGAACCGAACGAATGATATTTGTAAGATTTTTTTTCATACTTGCAGCGTTTTTATATTTAAAAAAATTGAGGCAGGAGTTGTAAAATCGATTGCTGTTATACGTATTTGCAGGAAATTCATCCGGGGCGAGTTCAGGCTTAAGTTGCCCGTTTATGTAGAATATATCGTTAAGCAAGGAGTGCAATTCCTCTTTACCTGGTATCATACAGCAGCAATTGAACGCTAAAGCTACCGTTACGACAAGGCCATGCTTATACACTATCGTTACATTTTACTGTACTATGGCTACAATTCTAAGGGAATGCGGGCGACAAAGAGGCAAACGCATTTATAAATCAGGCAAAAGAGCGGGAAAGCAACTATATCACATGAGTAGAGATAAGGCCTGAAAGATTGTTTTAGAAGACCGGCGTTTTCTTTCCGTTCCTTAAAGTATTGGAGAATCATCGGAAATGATGAGCAATTAACAACGCTTGTTCCTTTATCATTTCTACACGGTTTCCTTTTCGCGGTACTCGCTGGGTGCACAGTTGTACTTTTTTTTGAATTCCCGGAAAAAATATGACTGGTTATTAAAACCTGTCCGGTAAAAAATTTCGGAGACTGTTAAATTGGTTGATACAAGGAAGTGCGCTGCGTGTTTCAGGCGGGTGTGTTTTATAAATTCACCAGGTGTCAGGCCGGTCAGTGTTTTTAGTTTACGAAACAACTGCATTTTGCTCATCACAAAGGCTTTTTCAATAAATACGGCACTTAGGTCCGGTTCGTCCAGGTTTTCTTCAATGATCTGAATCAATTTAGCCAGGAAGATCTTATCGTCACTCACCATATCAGTGTCAGGCAGCAAATCGCCAGCTTTGTTATTTTTAAACAAGTCATGCAGCCTTTGCCGGTATTCCAGCAATTTGCGAATACGCAACTTCAGATTTGCGGTATGAAAAGGTTTGGCAATGTAAGCATCCGCGCCAACGTCATATCCTTCCATCTGGTGATCTTCGCTGCTCCTGGCGGATAAAAGAATAAAAGGCACCTGGCAGGTAGCCGGTTCATTTTTTATCTTAGCACACAATTGCAAGCCGCTCATATTGGGCATCAGCACATCACAGATAACGAGATCAGGTACGACTTTATCAATAAGTTCTAACGCCCTTTGGCCATCTTCGGCCTCATAGACTAAATAATCATCTTTTAAAATATCCTTAAGTAAATAACGTAACCCCGGCTCATCCTCAACGATCAGAATCTTTTTTCGTTCGCCCTCCAGCAGGTTCTCCATTATTGCCCGCTTATTATTTTCGGAAGCGGATGTGAGGTGAACCGGCTCAGCATAAGAAGTGATTGCCTGGTATAAATAAGACGGTTTAACACCGGAGATTTGAGATTTGTCACCAACCATCTCTGCATTCGTTATCGGAAGAAGTACTTTAAACAGAATCCATCCGTCTTCATTAGATGCTCCTATCTTCCCGTTAAGCAGGGTAACAAGTTGTCGTGTAAATGCCAACCCGATGCCAGTTCCAAATTTTTCCGTTCCGAAATCGTTCTTGTTTGTGACATAAAATCTATCAAAGAGTTGATTGAGCTGAATGGCTGATAATTGAATTCCCGAATTGGCAATTGTTATTTCAAGATCATGACTGACTTTGTTTTCTTCAGCGGAAAAAATAATTTGTTCATTTTTTTCTGAATGTTTAAATGCATTCGATAACAGGTTAAAAATAATTTTTTCCAGTTTATCCTTATCCACCCACCCGGTGATCCCGGGAGAAATATTTACCGTATACTTCATCTGGTTTTGTTTACCCAGGGGAATAAAGGGTTGCGCGAGGTTATTTAATAATTCAGAAACATTCAAATGACTATACTGATTTTTAAGAAATCCGGCTTCCGCTTTTCTAAACTCCAGCAGTTGATGTACTAAATAGGTCAGCCGGGATGCCTGCTGATGAATCAGTGACAGGAAATAAGGTTCTTTTTTGTTTGTGGTATCGCTATTTTTTTCCAAAAAGCGTTCTGCAGAACCCATGATCAGGGTTAAAGGTGTTTGCAACTCATGAGCTATATTCGTAAAAAAGCCAAGACGATCCTGGTGTACTTCTTCTTCTTTTGCACGTAATACGTGTTCAACAGCCAGTTGATGTTTTATTTCCAGTTTGTTTTTCCTGTAGGTATAAACGACAAAGGCCAGCACAGATACAATCAATGCATAAAACAAAAATGCATAAGTAGTAAGCCAGAAATATTGTTTCACTCTAAGATCAAGCAATGGCATTTCATTGGACCAGATGCCGTCTCCATTGGACCATTTAATATTCAACACATAGTTGCCGGGAGAAATGTTACTATATGCAATTTTTCCTCCGGTATGCCAGGCCTTGTCATATCCATCCAGGTAATAAGCATACTCACATTTCTCCGCGTTTAAAAAACTGATTGCTTTTATATTCAGCTCAAAGAAATTATCCTTCCTTCCAACCAGGAAATTTAATGGTTGGTTGCTTTCAGGCTCCAGTACGACGAAACCATTCTCTTTTGTTGTTTCCCCACCCATCAAAATATCTGACAAGAGCAGGTTTGGCCGCCAGCTCGTTTTGCGGATGTTTTGAGGAAGAAAATAATTAAATCCATAGGTGCCTCCAAAAAACAGGTTATCCATTTTATCCTTCCATACACCGCCATCACAAAACTCATTGCTTTGTAACCCATCTGATTGCTGGTAATACCAAACTTTAAGATTCGCCTGGTTTACTTTTGCCAGACCCTTGTTGGTACTTACCCAAATATGTCCCGTTCTGTCTTCTTCTATAGCATGTATGGTATTATTCGGCAATCCATTGGCCATCGTCATTTTTTGAAATACCGGTTCTTCAGCGGACGCATCTGCATTTTCAATCCAATTAAGACCATAACTGGTACCCACCCAAACCCGGTTGCGGCTGTCTTTATAAATTGACAACACATCATTATTGGATAAGCTTCCTTCATAGGTAAATGCCTTGAACGTTTTAAATTTCTTTGTCTTTTTATCCAGGAGACTCAGGCCGCCGTAACGGCAACCAATCCATAAATGATCAGGCGAACTATTAGCTAATGCATAGATGATGTCATTAGCCGGACCGGTATTGCTGTTGTTAAATGTAAACCGCTCCTGGAAAGCCAACGCGAGGTTTCCACGCGGATCCCGGTTGATCTTAAGATGGACAAGGCCATACCCGCTTGTTCCGAGCCATAATGAATTATCCTCGTCCTGTAGTATGGCATATACAGATCCAAATTCAGGATAATTATTATAACCTTTAACCTGCGTCCATTTATTGAATTTCTTACTCTTTACATCATACACCGCTATTCCCTTTGCATCAGTGCCGATATAGATCAATTCATCATTTCCTTTTTTAAGACAATAAACCGAGTTATTATCTAAATCAGCGGGTGCTGAGAAATATTGCCGGTTTGTTACAGGTTGTGCCGGGGTCGACCAAAAATCCGGCATCTTAATGATCCCGCTTCCTTTTGTACCGATCCATAAATTTCCATTCTCTTCGCAAAAAGCTCTGACGGATCGATTGTAGGGCATTCCATAGTCAGATGTAGTAACGGTGCCAAAAGATTTTGTTTTGGGATAGATCTTCATGATTCCATTCCCATCAGTACCGTACCACAAAATATCTTCACTGCCTAAAGCCCAGGAGGTTATTTTGATATCCTTCATTTGACGGCTTTCCGTACCCAGAAAGGAAGAGGCGAGAAAGTTATTATCATAAACCCCATATCCTTTTGCCGTCGAGGCAAGCAGGTAATGTTCTTTATAAAAGATCATTGAGCTGACACCATGTTCCAATTGCATGATCTTCTTTTGGATCGCCATGGTATTATCAATCGTAAACAACTCCCCGGCGATTGTACTAAAGAATACCTGGTGATTCACCGGAAAGAAATTTATGATTGCCGAATTCTCCCGGTACGTTTGCAATAATTTAAATTGATTCTGCCGTACAGACCAAACTTCCAGCTCTCCATTCCCATTCAACAGCCATAAATGTCCCGTTTCATCAAACGCAATTTTATTGATCTTTGACGTGTGCCCGGGCAGGCGGCAAATGCGGAAGCTGTCCAACTTTGCATCATAACAGGTAAGACCGGATTTTTGATTAAGGCAATATACCGTTCCGGTCTTGTCAACAGCCAGCGCATACTCTTCTTCACTTACGCTTCCTCTCCGGAGGTGGCTATAGAAATAATTATAAAATTTCCCGCTTCGTTTTTCAAACCGTGATATTCCCTCAATGGTGCTGATCCAGATATTCCCTGACCTGTCTTCAGTGATGTATTGAATAACATTGCTTCCGATGCTCCGGGAATCATTCTCTTTGCTGTAATTAAATACATGAAAGGAGGTTCCATCGTACATATTCAAACCATCCCAGGTAGCAACCCACAATATATTGTTGACATCTTTGAAAATATAGTTGATAGAGCTGTTGGAAAGACCATTCCTGTTATCATAATGTTGCAGAAAAAAAGGATCGGATGGATCAGCAAAGGCCGCTGACCCGGTGAATAAAAGAAATGAAATAATAATGCGTAAGTTTCCTTTCATTAGGATAGACTTAATCAAATAATTGTATAAGCGGGAACTATGCCTTTCTTAATGGAATTACAACTTTCCTTTAATATGCTTATTATATCGTTTTAATAAATCGTAAGATGCTGAGGACAAACCTGTGGACTCATTTATAGGATATAATGTGCCAAAAGAGAAAAGACTACCTGTAAGGTACGTTTATTAATCCTGTACCACGTAAAAGACCAGATATGCACCTGGTTTGGCGTATTTGACATACAGGTCCATTCATTTAGGTAAACCGGTCCGACATTTTGGGGTAAATAATAGAATTCGCCCGATAAAAATGAATTCGCTCATGTTTTATAGTCCCGGAAGAAGAAGTATCGGAACAAGCCAGTCGTTTCTTTAAAGGATTATATGATTATTTTAGAATATGACCGCTGTGATTTATAGGTTCCAACTAATTACCCTGAATTCTTATTTGAAGCTGTATATTCTTCATCGGTTACTCTTTCCAACCATACAACTATTCCTTTTTGAGTATTGGTATTGACAGCAATGTGAGTAAACTCACTATCAGGTGAAGCCCCATGCCAGTGCTCAACATCCGGAGGAATATTGACCACATCTCCTTTATGAAGTAATTGTATCGGTTTGCCTTTTTCCTGGTAATACCCAATACCATCTATAGCAAGTAAAATTTGCCCGCCCGGGTGCGTATGCCAATTATTTCTTGCTCCCGGTTCAAAAACAACATTTCCTATTTGGCAATTGAGAGTGGGATCATTTGGAACTAACATGCTGACCCAAACTGTCCCGGTAAAATAATCAGCCGGAGCTCTTTCACCTTTTGGAAAAATCATTGTAGACATAAATTATCTTTTATAATGGAGATTAAACAACATCGTAAAACAAATATTGCGCTCCCTGAACCCACGAACATTTTAAGAAATCATAGTGTACTGATCATCTCCACATCTTCTTTTTCTATGGCTTCCAGGCTTGCCCGCTGTATAATGATCTTTCTTCCCAATGAAAAAACAGACAATGCAGTGATAGCACAACAAGCCATCACACCCGTCATCGGCAAAGCAGTGTGGTTCTGCAAAACGCTAACCAGCGCTGATGTACACGCGCCAATGCTCATTTGAATTGCGCCCATCAGCGCAGAAGCACTGCCTGCATTGTGACCAAATGATGCTAAAGAAAGCGCTGATGCATTAGGAAAAACAAAACCCTGGCAACTCAAAAAAACAAATATGAGAAAGATAATGATGAATAAGTCGTTCCATCCA